>OGRN01003821.1_pt1 | contig 10351 bp, 8 predicted proteins | sample 1553401 | NCBI WGS metagenome assembly OGRN01 (sample SAMEA2580096, study PRJEB22360) | human gut metagenome | biome: human gut; feature: human-associated habitat; material: faeces | place: Denmark | collected 2008/2010 | reverse complement strand
GCAGGTGCGGTTGTACTCCTCGATCGAAATCTTCCTGCCGATGTCTTCCTTGGTGATGCCGAGCTTCTTTTCGACGCCCAGCTCCACGGGAAGCCCGTGCGTGTCCCAGCCCGCCTTGCGGTGCACGAGATACCCTTGCTGTGTCTTGTAGCGGCAAAAGACGTCCTTGATCGTGCGGGCCATGACATGGTGGATGCCGGGCATCCCGTTGGCCGACGGGGGGCCTTCGTAGAATACGAACGCGGGGTGCCCCTCGCGCGTGGTGATGCTCTTGTGGAATGTGTCGCGGGCGTCCCATTCGCCGAGCACGTCGGCGGCTATCTGGGCCAGGTCGAGGCCTTTATACTCATTGAATTTCATGGTATATGTGTTTTTTATTTCGTTCGGGGTCGTACGCCGGCATGGCCGGAAGTGCCGGAAAGATTCCTCTTTTTCCGACAACTTGCAAAGATATAAAAAAGATTTGAAAAGCGTGCAAAATTGCACCTATTCCGTCCGTGGCGGCATCTGCCCGGAGCGGGCTATTTTCCGGCCGGGATTTCGACCCAGAAGCACGACCCCGCGCCGACGGCGGAATCGACGCCGATACGGCCGCCGAGCTGTTCGGCGATGTTCTTGCAGATCGGCAGCCCGAGCCCGGTGCCCTGCGTGAAGGTGTCGACCTTGTAGAACCGGTCGAAAATCTTGGCGCGTTCCTCCTCGGGGATGCCGATGCCCGTATCGCGGACGTAGAACCGTACCCATCCGGGGCGTTGCGAGAACCCGATCGTTATCGAACCTTTTGTCGTGAATTTCACGGCATTGCGTACGAAATTGCCGAGTATCTGGTGCAGTCCCTGCTTGTAATCCTCGAGCTGGAGCCGGGGCAGGCTGTCTTCCAGCCGCAGGACGACCCCTTCGGCGACTTGCAGGCGGAATGTCTCGGCCACCTCGCGGCATAAATCGCGGGCGTCGAATTTCGTACGGACGATCTCTATGCGTCCCGATTCGATCCGGGCCAGGTCGAGTACGTCGGAGATGATTTGCAACAACAGGGTGTTATTTACCAGGATCAGGTCGGCGAATTCTTTGCGCTGGTCGGGATCGGCCTCCGTAGCCATCAGTTCCGAAAAGCCTACGATCGCGTTGAGCGGCGTGCGAATTTCGTGGCTCATGTTGGCCAGGAAGGCCGATTTGAGCTTGTTGGACTCTTCGGCGCGCTCCTTGGCGGCGATCAGCTCCTGTTCGGTCTGCTTGAGTGCCGTGATGTCGTAATTGATCCCCAGCATGTCGATGACCTGTTCGCCGGGGCGGTAGTCCCGGCAGATGAGGTGGGTTTTGATCCATGTTTTCCGTCCGTCGTCGTGCTGCACGCGGCAGATGGCCGTTGCCGACTGCACTTCACCCGCGGAGAAGCGGGTCAGCAGGTCGAGCAGGGGCTTGCGGTCTTCGGGGTGGATGTGGCGGTATTTGCCGATCACGTCGACGATCTGCGCCGAGTCGGCCTCCCCGTAGTTGCGCAGCCATACGTTTTGCGCATAGCCCTCTTTGTTGTAGAGGTTGTAGTTGGCATATCCTACCTGGGCATATTCGGAGATGATGCGGAACAGGGCTTCGAACTCCGAAACCCGGTTCTGGATCTTCCGCAACTCGGTGTTGTCGATATTGATGAGCAGGTAGTGGGTGAGTTCGCCCCGGTCGTCGTACAGGCAGCGTATGCGCCCCGTCCAGTCGAAATGCCCCGGGCGCGTGCTTTCGTAGTAGCCGCCGAGTTTTCCGAATTCGTAACGGGCGGTGAAATCCGCACTTTCGCCGTGCTAGATGCGGATTTTCGTCTCCTCCGGGAAATTAGGGTTGTCGAACAGGTTGAGCCCGCGTATTTTGCCCGGATCTTTCACCCCGAACATCTCCAGGTCGCAGGTGTTGATGTCGATGAGCCGTCCCCGGTCGTTGTAGATCTCGATGCCGACGGGGGCGTTCTGGATGATGTTGCGCAGCAGTTTTTCCTGCTCGTCCAGTGCCTTGTGTGCCGTTATGGCGTCGGTGATGTCGAGGATCAGGATCACAATCTCGCTTCCGTCGTTGGGCGTATTGTACAGGAAACTGCGGCAATGGCGCCTGGTTTTTTTTGCGAACCATTCGTCGGTCTTGTAATTGCCGAGGCGGATGTGCGCGAGTTTGTCGATATGGGCATCGACGGGGTGCCCGGTCTCGCGTGCCGTCTTGCCTATATATGCGTCCGGTTCTATCCCCACGATTTGCTGCGCCGCGCGGTTGACCGAGAGAAAAAGGTAGTCGATGGCGCGTCCGTCGCTGTCGTAAAGCAGCCGGATGCGGAAATATCCGATCGGCAGGTGGTCGAGCAGCACGTCCATATGCTTGTTTTCCTTTACGACCGTGTGGTAGTTGTTTTCGAGCGTCAGGATTTCTGCTTCGCGCCGGTCGTGCACGGGGACGCGCTGCATGTAGCCGAAAAGGTGCGTACCCGTTGCGGGGTCGGTCTGCCGTCCGACGAGCTGGGCGTGGAGCCAGACTTCGCCCTCGGGAAGTTCGATCGGGAACGTCCTGTCGAATTTGCTGTCGACCTTGAGCGCCATGAATTCGTTGTGGATCGGCATCCGGTAGTCTTCGCGAACCAGGTGTGTCAGTTGCCCGATCCGGACTTTGTCGCCGTCGAGCCCCAGCAGCTTGGCAATATATTCGGAGACATGCAGTTCGCCGGCCTGGAAATCCGCTTTCCACCAACCCATGTGGGCGGCGTCCAGCATGAGCATCAGGGATTGGAAATTAGGGGTGTCGGGTGTGAACATGGTGCAATGGGATGTCTGGGGATATTTAGAGCGGGCGGATGATACGTGCAGGGTTGCCTGCTGCGACCGAATCCGCGGGGATATCTCGTGTGACGACCGACCCGGCCCCGACGACCGCCCTGTCGCCGATCGTGACGCCCGGGCATACGATCACTCCGCCGCCCAGCCAGCAGTGGTCGCCGATGACGATGGGCTTGCCTGCTTCGAGGGCCGTCCCGCGTGTCGCGGCGTCGAACGGATGGTGCGCCGTGAGCAGCTGCACTTTGGGGCCTATGAGCGTCCCGCAGCCGATGCGTATCGGTGCCAGGTCGAGGAAAACGCAGTCGAAATTGACGAAGGAACCTTCGCCCATGTGGATGTTGTAGCCGTAGTCGCAGTGGAAAGGTTCGCGGATGAACCCGCGGACGTTGGGGCACAATTCCCCGAGTGTGGTGCGGTAGTCGTCGCCGTGGCCGCAGCATTCGACGTTGAGGCGATGCATCAGGCGCGTGGCACGGTCGCGGTCGGCCGTCAGCTCCGCGTCATGCGGGTCGAACCATTCGCCCGCCAGCATCTTCTCCTTCTCGCCTCTCATCGGTACATGCCGGCATTTTTAGTCGAACGACTGCAATTCGATCAGCTTGGCGTAGATGCCGCCCTTGGCGAGCAGTTCGGTGTGGGTGCCCTGCTCGGCCACGCGGCCGTGGTCGACGACGATGATCTTGTCGGCGTTGTGAATCGTCGACAGGCGGTGGGCGATAACCACCGATGTGCGGCCGACGAGCAGCTTGTTGAGGGCATCCTGCACGAGTTTTTCGCTCTCCGTGTCGAGGGCCGAGGTGGCCTCGTCGAGGATCAGTATCTCGGGGTTTTTCAGCACGGCGCGTGCGATCGAAAGCCGCTGGCGCTGGCCTCCCGAGAGTTTGACGCCCCGGTCGCCGATGTTGGTCTGGTAGCCTTCGGGTGCTTCCTGTATGAAGCAGTCGGCATTGGCGATCCGGGCCGCCTCGACGATCTCGTCGTGCGTGGCCCCGGCCTTGCCCATGGCGATGTTGCCTTCGATGGTGTCGTTGAAAAGCACGGTGTCCTGTGCCACGACGCTCATGTGGGCGCGCAGGCTGTCCTGCGTGTAGTCGCGCACCGAGACCCCGTCGATCAGGATGTCGCCCGCCTTCACGTCGTAGAAACGCGGTATGAGTTCGCTGAGGGTCGACTTGCCTCCGCCCGAAGGGCCTACCAGGGCCACGGTCTCGCCGCGCTTGATCTCGAACGAGATGCCTTCGATCACCTCGCGGCTGCCGTCGTACGAGAAGTGGATGTCCCGGAATTCGATCTTGTCTTTCAGCCCGTCGAGTTCGATCGCCCCGGGCTTGTCCTGGATTTCGCTCTGGGCGTCGATGATCGAGAAGATGCGTTCGCCGGCGGCGATACCCTGGTTGATGTTGGAGAACTGGTCGATGAACGTGCGCACCGGGCGCGTTATCTGCGAGAACATGGCGATGAAGGCGATGAAGCCTTCGGGGCTGAGCGCGTCCTTGAATACGAGCGAACCTCCGAATACCAGGATGACGCCTACGGCCGAGATGCCCAGGAATTCGCTCATCGGCGAAGCCAGCTGCTGGCGGCGGGCCATCGAAAGGGTCAGCCGCGCCAGGTCTTCGCTCAGGTCGTAGAACTTCTGCTTGACGTAGCCCGTGGCATTGTAGCTCTTGATGACCTTGATGCCCGAGAGCGATTCGTCGAGTGTCGAGACCAGTTCGCCCATGCGCTGCTGGCTTGTGCGTGCGGGATGGCGCAGGCGCTTGACGATGCTGCCGATGATCAGTGCCACGACGGGCAGGAAAAGCACCGAGAAGAGTGCCAGCTCCCACGAGATGGCGACCATCATGACCGTATAGCCGATGATGAGGAACGGTTCGCGGAAAGCCACCTGCAAGGTGTTGGTGATGCAGAACTGCACCACGCCGACGTCCGAGGTGATTTTCGAGATGATGTCGCCCTTGCGCTGGTCGCTGAAATAGCCCACGTTCATGTCCACGACTTTGGAGAACATCTCGTTGCGCATGCGCTGCAGGGTGCGCGTGCGCATGTTCTCGACCGTCCATGCGCCCATGTAGCGGAACAGGTTGCTCAGCAGGCTCACGAAGATGGTGACGATGGCCAGCAGCAGCAGGACGTTTTCGGGGTTGTATTCGTTGAACAGGTGCGAATAGGTGAAGTTGAACAGCGCCGTCAGGTATTCCTGGTTGAACGCCAGCGGGGGGAGTTTCTCCACGTATACGAACGTGTAATCCGCATCGAACATCGTCTTGAGGATCGGCATGATCAGCAGGAACGTGAGCGAATTGAACAGTGCGTAGAAGAGCGAGTAGAAGAAATAGGGGATGGCGTATTTGCGGATGGGTCGGGCGAAACCCAGAAGCCTCATGTATATTTTAAACATTACGGGCGGATTATTTGCAGTTTATGTGATAATCGTGACAAAGATAGGAATAATAATGTGAAATTCGGAATTCCCGGCTTAAAAGTGCGAAGTTCCGGGGAGTTTAGAACCGAAAAAAACGAAGGGGCAGACATGCTGTCCGCCCCTTTTCAGGGTTCGTAACCCGTATCTTCCAGTAAATGCGCCTTGTCGTTGGCGGCAGCGACCGCCAGTTGGTCGCAGCGATTGTTCTCCACGGTGTCGGCATGCCCCTTGACCCAGACGAAGCGGACGTTGTGATGCCGGTACACGCGCAGGAAGCGCATCCACAGGTCGGGGTTTTTCTTACCGGCGAACCGCTTTTTCACCCAGCTGAAGAGCCAGCCTTTCGTCACGGCGTCCACGACGTATTTCGAATCGGAGTACACGGTGACGTCCGACCCGTCGAACTTGAGCGCCTCGAGTGCCACGCAGACAGCCATGAGCTCCATGCGGTTGTTGGTCGTCAGGCGGAATCCCTGCGACAGCTCCTTGCGGTGCTGTCCCGAAAGGAGTACCGCGCCGTAGCCTCCCGGCCCGGGATTCCCGAGCGCTGAACCGTCCGTGTATATGGTGATTGTCGGCAATTCGTGTCGTCGTTAAACCCGGCCCTGCGGAGCGGGTGTGGTTCGTTTGCGGCGTGGCCGCGGTGGAAAATACCTGTCCCGAACCTCCGGGGTTCGGGACAGGGTATGTCCGATTTTTTTACGAAAGGGCTTCCAGTTGCGCCTTGATGGCCGCGATCTTGGCCTCGGCGTCGGCCTGCTTGGCCCGTTCGTTGGCCACCACCTTCCCGGGGGCCGACTGCACGAAACGCTCGTTCGAGAGCTTCTTCATCACGCTCGCGAGGAACCCTTCCTGATAGGACAGTTCGTCCGTCAGTTTGCGTCGTTCCGCTTCGGCGTCGATTTTGCCCGCCATCGGCACGAAGTATTGCGTCGTCTTGACAATGAACGCTGCGGCCGCCGGGTCTTTCTCCGTCACCGTCTCGATGGCCGTCAGGTTGGCCATTTTCCGCATCACGGGGGCGTACTCGGCCGGGTAGTTTTCGTCGGCGATCACCTTGAGCGTCAGCGCTTCCTTCTGCGGCAGGTTCTTCTGGTTGCGGACGTTACGCACCGAGGAGATCACCTCCCGGGCCAGTTCGAACCGCGCCAGCAATTGCCCGTCGGCTTCGGCCGGCTGGGGCATCGGGGCGACGGTGATCGACTCGCCCTCTTTGCGCGGGGCGAGGTCTTGCCAGATCTCCTCCGTCACGAAGGGCATGAAGGGGTGCAGCACGCGCATCAGGGAGTCGAAGAACGTGCGCGTGGCTTCGAACGTCGGCGCGTCGATCGGCTGCCCGTAGGCGGGTTTCACCATCTCCAGGTACAGGCCGCTGAAGTCGTCCCAGAAGAGCTTGTAGGCCGTCTTGAACGCCTCCGAAATGCGGTAGGAGCCGAAATCGTCGGCGATCTGGCGCAAAGCGACGCCGAGTGTCTGGCGGAACCATGCGACCGCCAGGCGGTTGTTCTCGTCCTGTGCGGCCTTGCCGTCCGCCGACCAGCCGTTCACCAGGCGGTAGGCGTTCCATATCTTGTTGCCGAAGTTGCGTCCCTGCTCGCAGAGCGCCTCGTCGAACATCACGTCGTTGCCTGCCGACGAGGAGATGAGCATCGCCATGCGCATACCGTCGGCGCCGTATTTGGCGATCAGGTCGAGCGGGTCGGGCGAGTTGCCCAGCTGCTTGGACATCTTGCGGCCGATCTTGTCGCGGACGATGCCCGTGAAATAGACGTTGCCGAAGGGTTTTTCGCCGCGGTATTCGTAACCCGCCATGATCATGCGCGCCACCCAGAAGAAGATGATGTCGGGGCCCGTCACCAGGTCGTTGGTGGGGTAGTAGTAGCTGATCTCCCTGTTGCCGGGGTTGCGGATGCCGTCGAAGACCGAAATAGGCCACAGCCACGACGAGAACCACGTGTCCAGCACGTCGTCGTCCTGTCTGAGGTCGGACGGCTGCAACGAGGCGTCGCCGGTTTTCGCGCGCGCCTTTTCGAGCGCCTCCCCAGCCGTCGGGGCCACTACGAAGCCGCCTTGGGGCAGGTACCAGGCCGGGATGCGCTGGCCCCACCATAACTGGCGCGAGATGCACCAGTCCTTGATGTTCTCCATCCAGTGGCGGTAGGTGTTCTTGTATTTTTCGGGCACGAAGCGGATCGCGTCCTCCATGACGGCCTTCGTCGCCGGTTCGGCCAGCTGTCCCATCGAGAGGAACCACTGCATCGAGAGTTTCGGCTCGATGGCCACGCCCGTGCGCTCCGAATAGCCCACGTTGTTGGTATAATCCTCGGTCTTCTCCAGCAGGCCGGCTGCCGCCAGGTCGCCTTCGATCTTCCTGCGGACGTCGAAACGATCCATGCCGACGTACAGCCCCACTTTGTCGTTGATCGTGCCGTCGTCGTTAAAGATGTCGATCACCTCGAGGTTGTATTTCTCGCCCAGCATGTAGTCGTTCACGTCGTGCGCCGGGGTCACTTTCAGCGCGCCCGTACCGAACTCGATGTCGACGTATTCGTCGCGGATCACCGGGATCGACCGTCCCACCAGCGGCACGACGACGCGGGCGTCGGCGGGCAGGGCCTTGTAACGCTCGTCATTGGGGTTGACGCACAGCGCCGTGTCGCCCAGGATCGTTTCGGGGCGCGTCGTGGCGACGATGACCGCCTTGTCCGAGCCTTCGACCAGGTAGCGCAGGTAGTAGAGCTTGCCGTGCGACTCCTTGAATACCACCTCTTCGTCCGACAGCGCCGTCTGCGCCGCGGGATCCCAGTTGACCATGCGTACGCCGCGGTAGATCTTGCCTTTCTCGTAAAGGTCGCAGAATACCTTGATGACGCTCTCGGTGCGGGGTTCGTCCATCGTGAAGCAGGTGCGCTCCCAGTCGCACGAGGCGCCCAGCTTGCGCAGCTGCTTGAGGATCATGCCGCCGTATTTTTCCTTCCACTCCCAGGCGTATTCGAGGAATTCCTCGCGCGAAAGCGACGACTTCTCGATGCCCTTTTCATGCAGCATCGCCACGACTTTCGCCTCCGTGGCGATCGACGCGTGATCCATGCCCGGCACCCAGCAGGCGTTTTTGCCCGACATGCGGGCACGGCGGATCAGCACGTCCTGCAACGTGTTGTTGAGCATGTGCCCCATGTGGAGCATGCCGGTCACGTTGGGCGGCGGGATGACGATCGTGTAGGGTTCGCGTCCGTCGGGTTCCGAATGGAACAGCCGGTTGTCGATCCAGTAGTCGTACCATTTCTGTTCGATCTCCTGCGGCGAATATTTATCAGCGATTTGCATAAAGGTGTGAATGTTTTGCTTCGTTATTTGGCCTGCAAAGTTATTAACATTCTGTCAAAGATAAAATAAATATCTATAAAAAATCGTTACCTTTGCACCATTATATATTTGTATCTGTAAACTATGAGTAAAAAAGATAAGATAATCGAAACCATCGAAGTCGAAGATGCGAGCCTGCTTCCCGAGCTGCTCGACGGCAAACACCACGTGATTCCGATCGTGACCGGCGGCGACGAGGTCGCCGAGGAGGTCGAAGTGCCGGAAATCATCCCGATCCTTACGCTGCGCAGTTCGGTGCTCTTCCCCGGTGCGATCACCCCGATCACCGTGGGACGCGACAAGAGCATCAGCCTCGTACGTGCCGTGAATGCCGAAGGCGGCATCCTGGGCGCCGTGTTGCAGCGCGAGAGCGACGTCGAAGACCCCGCGCCGGACGACATGTACAAGGTCGGCACCGCGGCGCGCATCATCAAAATCCTCGAAATGCCCAACGGGAACCTCACGGTGATCCTGAACGGCCTGGAGAAGATCGAAATACGCGAATACATTACGACCGAGCCCTATTTCCGGGCCCGGGTGACCGCCCTGCGCGATACGACGCCCGACCTGAAGAGCATCGAGTTCGAGGCCCTCGTGGATTCGATCCGCGACGTGGCGCTCAACATCATCAACGTCTCGCCGTCGATGCCCAAGGAGGCGGCCTTCGCCATCAAGAACATCGACTCCAAGCGCGGCATCATCAATTTCATCTGCTCGAACATGGAGCTTACGGACGAAGACCGCCAGTCGTTGCTGGAGGCCCCCGGCCTGCTGGCCCGCGCGTTTTCGAGCCCCGGCGTGGGGTGCTTCGCGCTGGCTGGCGTTGTGGGCTGCATCTCGTACCGCTGCTGGTACAAGGCCATGAACATGGCGGGCGTGAGCCGTGCGATGGCCCTCAACATCACCTACGCCCTGTGGGGCGTGCTGTTCGGCGCGCTGTTCACGGACGTCGAAATCACCCGCAGCCTCGTGATCGGGGCCGCCGCGATTTTTGCGGGCATGTTCCTCGTCATCGGCAACCCGCGCGACATCATCAACCTCCGCAACGTAAGCTCATGAAACACCCCATCCGATTGACCATCGCGGCGCTGCTGCGCGACGGCAAGCCCCGCACCGCGCGGGACGTCTTCGAAGCCCTGCGCCCGCAGTACCCCGGCGAACGCCAGCTTTCCCCGGACGCCGTGGACGGCCATTTGCAGGCGCTCAAGGCCGTGGGCATCGTCCGCATCGCCGAGGAAACGCTTGAGGCCGGGACGCTCACGCAGCGCTATGCGCTCAGCGAGTACGGCAAGGGCCGTGTCGAGCGCTTCCTGTAACGCCGAAAAACGTATCCGCCGCCCGGCGAAACCCTTTTTGCAAAGGAGTCCCCCATGTCCTGCTGTACCCCGACGAACCCCTCCGGCGCTTCCGGGCTGTCCGGCGCGTGGCCCGGCTGCGCACCGGCTATCTGGCCTCGAAGCCCAACATTTCCGCCTCCCGCGCGCTGGCGTGCCCACGGCCCTCGAAACCTGCGGGCTGGCGGACTGGGAAACATTCCGGGAGCTGGTCCCGCATCTGGATCTGTTCCTTTATGACATCAAGCACATGGACAGGCCCACCGGCGGCTCACGGGCGCGTGCAGCCGGCGGATTCTGGACAACCTGCGCGTGCTGTTCCGCATGGGCAAAAAGGTTCTGATCCGAATGCCGCTGCTCCCCGGCCTGAACGACGATCCCGCCGGGCTGGAGGCGGCTTTCGCCATGCTGCGGGA
>OGRN01003809.1_pt1 | contig 10376 bp, 10 predicted proteins | sample 1553401 | NCBI WGS metagenome assembly OGRN01 (sample SAMEA2580096, study PRJEB22360) | human gut metagenome | biome: human gut; feature: human-associated habitat; material: faeces | place: Denmark | collected 2008/2010 | reverse complement strand
AAGGCGCCATGGATAGCGCCTACACCGCCGCCAGCGCCACGCCCATCGAACGCGCCGCCGGGGCCGAGAGCCTGCCGCAGGGCGTGCAGTCCATCAAGTGGAACACGCCCGAGGACGAGCTCAACGGGCTGACGAAGTACCTGCGCAAGCTGATGGACGGCCAGGAGGATGCGCGCGAGGCCCTCACCTGCGTCGTCGTCCCCAACCGCCGCTGGGCCGTGATGGTGGAGAAGATGCTGCGTCGCCGCGGCTTCAACGTGTCCGCCGCCGGCGCAGCCGGCACGCTTGCGGGCGACCCGCGCGACTCCACGCGCTCCCGCGCGCTCGTGGCGTACACGAAGCTGGGGCTGCTGGCCGACCCCACCGACATGATCGCGTGGCGCAGCTGGTGCGGCTTCGACAACGCGCTGACGAACTCTGACGCCTGGATGGGCCTGCAGGACTTCGCCGAGGCCGAGGGCCTCACGCTGTACCAGGCGCTCCAGCAGGTGGGCAACGCCGGCTTCGGCGCGAAGGAGCCGTTTCTGCGCGCTCGCACGCTGGCCGAGAAATGGCGCTCCGGCCAGGACTTCCTCGAGAAGAACGCCACGCGCCGCGGGTTCGGTCTCATGAAGGCCATCGGCGCCGAGGGCATCAGCGAGTTCGAGACCGTCGCCGCCGATATGGTGGGCGATGAGACGGCGAAGACCCTGCTCGAGCTCGAGCAGGCCGCCATCTCCGACCCGGTGTGGACCGAGGACCCGCATGTCGTGCACATCTGCCTGCCGCAGAACCTGTGCGGCACCGAGTACGACAACATGTTCGTGGTCGGCTGCATCGACGGCTTCTTCCCGCAGCGCAACGCCTTCGAGGTGATCAGCACCGACGGTGAGCGCAACCGCGTCATGGACTCCGAGCGCCGCGACTTCATGGGCGGCGTGGCGAAGGCCAAGCACCTCCTGGTGCTGTCGCACTTCAGCAAGGCCGAGCTGGAGCTTGCCGAGCGCACGAAGATGCAGGTGGTGCGCGTGAAGAGCGAGAACGGCAAGCGCATGGCCATCGTCGAGGACACGCCCGGCGTCACCCGCGACCGCATTTACGGCGACTGTGACTGGAACGGCCGCGAATTCGAGCTCGTGGATACAGGCGGCATCGAGCCGTATTCGGACGACATCATCCTCTCGCAGATGCGCCGTCAGGCCGAGATGGCCATCGAGAGCGCGCAGGTCATCATCCTGGTGGTAGACGTCAAGTCCGGCGTCACCGCGACCGACCAGGAGGTTGCCGCCATGCTGCAGAAGAGCAACAAGCCGGTGGTGCTGTGCGTCAACAAGTGCGACGGCGTCGGCGAGGTTCCGCCGGAATTCTATGAGTTTTATAATCTGGGACTGGGCGACCCGGTCGCGGTCTCCTCGGTGCACGGACACGGCACCGGCGACCTGCTGGACGCGGTGTATGAGCATCTGGACTTCTCGGAGGAGGACGGGTACGACGACGACAGCATCACCGTCGCCATCGTCGGACGGCCAAACGCGGGCAAATCCTCGCTGGTCAACCGCATTGCAGGCCGGGAGGCGGTCATCGTCTCGGACATCGCCGGCACCACCCGCGACGCGACCGACACGGTGGTGGAAAACGAGCACGGCAATTTTGTCTTTACGGACCCCGCCGGCATCCGCCGCAAGAGCAAGGTGGAGGAAGCCATCGAGCGCTACAGCGTGCTGCGCGCCTACATGGCCATCGACCGCTCCAATGTCTGCATCATCATGATCGACGCCACCCGCGGCTTCAGCGAACAGGATTCCAAGATTGCGGGCTACGCCCACGAGCAGGGCAAGGCCTGCATCATCGCGGTCAACAAGTGGGACGCGGTGGAGGACAAGACCGACAAGACCATGCAGGAGATGAAGAAGAAGCTGGAAAACGACTTCAGCTTTATGCCCTATGCGCCGATGATCTTTATCTCCGCCATGACCGGCCAGCGGGTGGGCAACCTGTACGAGATGATCAAGAAGGTGGACGAGCAGAACGCCCGCCGCATCTCCACCGGCATGCTCAACGACATGCTCAGCTACGCCACCGCGCGGGTGCAGCCGCCATCGGACAAGGGCAAGCGCCTGAAGATCTACTACATGACCCAGGTTTCCACCCGGCCGCCGGCATTCGCCTGCTTTGTCAACAAAGCGGAGCTGTTCCACTTCTCCTATCAGCGGTATCTGGAAAACCAGATCCGGGAGAATTTTGGCTTTGAGGGAACCCCGATCCGGATGCTGGTCCGGGAAAAGGGAGAAAAAAATAAGTAAACAAAAAAAGAGGGGTAATTTACCCCTCTTTTTTGTTTTAGTGGAGCTGCCGGACACTGAGCGGGACGACAACCAGGTAACAGATGAGGGCGGCGACGAACGGCGCCGGCCCCCAGTAGGAAAACGGCAGCATCGAGAAGAGCAGGCTGCTGCCCCACAGGATGGGGATGGGCAGCAGCACCCAGAGGTTGTGCCGCAGCCAGCGCCGCCAGTGCTGTATGCGGTCCGGTACGCGGGAAAAGCCGCGCAGGGAAAGTGCTATGGTCAGGGCAAGCAGCTGTAAAAGCAGCCCGGGCAGCAGCGAGAGCGGCGTCTGAAACTGCCGCCAGAGCAGCGCGCTGCACAAAAGCCCCGCACAGTCCAGCAGGGTGGCAAAGGGAAAGGCCTGCACAAAGTGGGGATTTTCCGGCCGCTGGTGGAGGACGGTTGGCTGCGGCTTTTCGCAGAGGGTCTCCTGCGTGTCGTCCAGCAGGTAGTCGGCGGTGACGCCGAACAGCCGCGCCAGAGGGATCAGCTTGTCGATCTCCGGCATCGATTCGCCGCGCTCCCAAAGCGACACCGCCTACCGGGAGACGCCCAGCTTTTCCGCTAGCGTTTCCTGCGACCAGTTTTTCTGCTTGCGCAGCTTCTGCATTTTTTCTCCCATTGTCATAGAGGGTAGCCTCCTTTGTGTTTTGGTGTTGTCCTTAGTCTAGCAAATGCGCCGCAAAAACACAACCAAGAGGAGCTTTCTTTTGTGTCAAGCGCCGCTTGCAGAGCTGCAAAAAGCCGGTTTGACGGGGGTTTTTGACGAATAGGCAGGAAAAAGGAAGGACGAAATTTTTACAGAACGGTATAAAAAAGGAAATAAGGCTTGCATTCTTGTGAAACAGTTGATACAATAAAATGGAGGAGGATGAAAAATATGATGGAATCTCAGATTTGGCTCAATGTTGGAGCCTGTGTACTGGCCGCGGTGGTGGCCTATCTGCTCGGAAGCATCAGCTCCGCGGTCATTGTATCGCGGATTTATGCGCACGACGACGTTCGCAAATATGGAAGCAAAAACGCCGGGATGACCAACGTCCTGCGCACCTACGGCAAGCTGCCGGCCCTGTTTACCCTTTTGGGGGACTTTTTTAAAGGCGTGCTGGCGGTGGTGGCCGGAAGGCTGATCTTTTCGGTCATGGGCGTCACCGCCTTTGATGCGGGATATCTGGCGGGATTTTTTGCCCTGCTGGGCCACCTGTACCCGATCTATTTTGGATTTAAGGGCGGCAAGGGAATCCTCACCTCGCTGGGCATCATCCTGGTGGTGAACCCGCTGGTCTTCGCCATTCTGCTGATTATCTTTTTGCCGGTGCTGTTTGTCACCCGCATCGTCTCGCTGGTGTCGGTTACCGGCGCAATTCTCTACCCGTTTGTCACCCTGATTGTCGACCTGTGCCTGCGCAGGCCGGTGCTGTTCGACTTTTTGTTCGCGCTGCTGTTTTCGGTCATTGTGATCTGGAGACACCGGGGCAACATCAAGCGGCTGCTCAACGGCACCGAGCCGCGCATCGGGGAGAAAAAGCGGGAGGAGCAGAGCAAAAACGCCTGAGGGGGAAGCTCGATGATTCGATTTCACAAGCCGCTGCGGGAGGAGCTCTGTTTTCGCCGGCAGCTTTTGTCCGACGAACAGACGATGGCCTACAACGCCCGCTGGGGCGGCGCGGTCGGATTTCCGCAGGAGCGCTGGGCCGACTGGTACAGCCGCTGGGTGGAGCACCCGGACCGACGGTTTTACGCCTACCTCTACAGCGAGGAGGAAAAAGCCTTCGTCGGGGAAGCGGCCTACCACTTCGATGAGGAGCTGGACGGCTGCATCGTGGATGTGATTGTTCACAGCCGGTACCGCGGCAGGGGTTACGGGACGCAGGGCCTGCAGCTTTTGTGTGAGCAGGGCCGCAGGGACGGCCTGGAAGCCCTCTACGACGACATCGCGGACGACAACCCCAGTTTGTTCCTTTTCCTCAAAAACGGATTTGAGCGGGTCAGGGACACCGAGGAGGGCATTTTAGTCAAAAAGGTGCTGTGATCAATACAGGACACCCAGACAGAAAGAAGGGACTTGCATGGCAAAGGTGATGATTTTGGGGGCGGGCAGCTTCGGCGTTGCGCTGGCGTTGCTCTGCCATAACTGCGGGCACGAGGTGACGGTCTGGTCGCACCGGCGCGAGGAGGCCGAGCGGCTGCAGGTCGAGCGGGAGCAGAAAAAGCTGCTGCCGGGGGTCAAGCTCCCGCAGGAGATTGCCTTCACCGCCACGCTGGAAGCGGCGCAGGCGTGCGACCTTGCCATTCTGGCGGTGCCCTCCTTTGCGGTGCGGCAGACCAGCCGCCTGCTCGCTCCCCATCTGCGGGAGGGGGCGGTGGTTGCCTGCGTGGCAAAAGGCCTGGAGCAGGGCAGCTACGCCGACTTTTCCACCGTCATCGGGGAGGAAATCCCAAACTGCCCCAATGTGATTCTGTCCGGCCCCTCCCACGCGGAGGAGGTCAGCCGGGGAGAAGCGACCTCGATTGTCGCCGCTTCCCACGACATGGAGGCGGCACAAAAGGTGCAGGACTGGCTGATGAGTCCGGCGTTCCGGGTCTATGTCAACGACGACGTGATCGGCGTGGAGCTGGGCGGCGCGCTCAAAAACATCATCGCGGTAGCGGCAGGCACAGCGGACGGACTGGGGCTGGGGGACAACGCCAAGGCGGCGCTGATGACCCGCGGCATCACCGAGATCGCGCGCCTGGGGGTCGCGATGGGCGGCCGGCAGGAGACCTTTGCGGGGCTGTCCGGCATCGGCGACCTGATCGTCACCTGCACCAGCATGCACTCACGCAACCGGCGGTTTGGCATTCTGGTTGGCCAGGGCGTGCCGGTGCAGCAGGCGCTGGAACAGGTCGGCATGGTGGTCGAGGGCTACTCCTGCACCAAAACGGCGCGGGAGCTGGCGGCCAAGATGGGGGTCGATATGCCGATCACCGAGCAGACCTACCAGGTGCTGTATGAGGGCAAGGGCACCGCAGAAGCGATGCGCGACCTGATGGAACGCCCGAAGAAAAACGAGAGCGAGCACGTCTGGTTTGAATCCAAAAAATAATCAGCTGGCAGCAAAAGGAAAAAGGAGAGGCTCCGAGTTGAGCCTCTCCTTTTCGTATGTGGGAATATATGAAAAAATTTGGACAGGAAATCAGATTAGGAAGTTTTGTCTGCTGCCCGTAGGGGACCGGAGCAGCTCCGGGAGGGAAAGAAGGCGCATAGCCTCGTTCCACTACCACAAGCTGTAGCGGTCAGGGTCGATGCTGTCCAGCGCGCAGCGCAGGCGGTAAGGCGAGACGCCGCGCAGCTGGGTGACGAACAGACACCCGCATCGTAAGGCGAGCTGTTCCAAAAGACCAATCTGCTGCAAGGCAAGATGATGGTCAGCCATTATTTTTTCTTTCTGCCAAGCAGGACAACGCCGCCGAGAGAAACGGCTGCCAGCGCCATCGCGGCAAACGCGGTGGTGGTGTCGCCGGTTTCAGGGTTGTACTTGTCAGGCTGCTCGGTGGTTGGGGTTTCGGTTTCTTCCGGAACCTCGGTTTCCACCTCGACCTTTTCCGGCTTGTCCTTTACAGGAGCGTCCGGCAGCGGCTCCCAGTCGTCGTCATCGTCGGGGCGGGGAGTTGGGTCTGGATCAGGATCGGGGTCAGGAGTCGGGTCGGGATCAGGACTAGGTGGAGTTGGACAGCTCATATCAAATTGCATACCGAAGGAAAAACAGGTGTTTTGAAAACCGTTATTTGCTAAATTTCCATCGAATTTTGTGGTTAAAATAAAGGGAAGAGAATTGGCAAGCGCTTGGGAGAAATCTGTTTCCAGAGAGGAAGAATCGGTCATCTGCTCGTACAGAGACAAACCGTTGAAGGTATAGACACGGTCATAGTAAAAATAGTAAAAGGCTTCCGCAACGTCGGGGCAGGTCTCAAGCTCCAAGTTAGCACGTTGTGTATTGGTAAGCTGAGACAACTCCTGCGAGGTGAGCTGCTCAAAAGAAGTTGCTGGGGTTTGTCTGTTTTGGTTTAAAAAATCCAGATAATAATGGCCCAACCATTTCCGGGTTGTATCAGCATAGTCCTCAAGGGGGGAGCCATAGCCATGCTGTTGTAATGCTCTGCCAACAGCTTCGTCGGTAAGGTCGGAAGCATCTACTCCTAAGGTTTCTAGTGCGTCGTTGTAAACTCTATATGGAATATAGGAATATCTTTGAGAAGGACCGGTGATGGTATAGCCCTCAAAACCGGTTCCAAGATTCCCCTCACCAGTAGGCGGAACGGTTCCGATGACAACGGAATTTGTTACATACTGATACCCTTTTCCGCTGTTGTCTTGAACGGAAATATTGTAAACCATTTTGTCACCGGGCTGGACCTGATTTGGACCATCGGCTCCGTTGATCTTTGTCATTGCTTCCGGAAGAATATCATTTAGATTGATATGGAGATTGCTTTCAGTGGGCGAGTCAATAGAGATGCTGATGTCGATTTCAAAAGATCCGGTGGAATAATTATAACTTGCATCGCCACAATCGAAAGAAATGCCTTCGCTGGTAGGCTGATAGTCAACAGGATTTACGGGAGTAATAGATAAATCGCCATACTCGCCTTTCTCAATTTCTTTCACAGAAGAAACATACCATACGCACATAATATAGATGTTTTTGCCATTACCGTATGCGGCAGTTTCTTTAAAAGCATTAATATTTTCTTCAGTTGCCCGATCACCGTATAAGACACCATTGTTTTCTGTAACGGTAGCAATAGCATCCTGCAAAGTTCCGGTTTGGAAATATTTGTCATTTGAGCCAGGAGTTTCAGTAAAAACAAATTTCCCCATTGTTTCGATCTCATAAGGATAATAATTACCGTTATTGCAATAAGGAACAAATCCTACACATTGCCAAGTACGGCCGTCGTTTGGGTTGGTTACATATTCCCCGTAATAGATATCATCATCAAATACAATACCTGTTTCGGGAGAGGTTTCCTTATCCAGTCCATCCTCAAAGGAAAAGGTGAGCCCCAGAAAATCAGAAATGGGAGCGGAAGCATTACGAGTTGCTTCATAAGCGCTGGGGATACCGCCATAATACCCTCCCATTTGGTAACCAGCGAATGTGACCTTAGGTTCTGCTTTGGGTGCTTTTAAAAGAGGGATATTTGATAGCTGACATTCGCCCTCATGCCCGGCAGGTAAAAGGCATCCTTCCGTTTTTGAACACTTTTCTTCTTGTATGTGCTCACCGCTCTGCCCAATGGTCAGTTCATCATCAGCCCCCTCGCCGCTTGTCTGTACAGACAACAATTCAGGCATGCCTGAATTATCACCATTATCAGCAAAAGCGGTAAAGCCTTGTGAACCGAAGACCATCGTTGCGGCAAGAACCAGAGCGACTGCGGATCGCCTAAAGTTTTTGCTCATAACAATTTCTCCTTTATTCATTTGTAAAAATTTCGGGTTTGACCCGATGAAATCATTCTTATAGTACCACAAATAAAAGAAAAAGTAAATTCTTTTTGAACAAAATCCTGCACATAAAATACAGTTCTAAATTAGACACATTGCTCACACCCACGCTCTACGGCGCACCCCGCTAACCTTTTTCTCATTGAATTTCCCCCACCGCCGTGCTATACTGAAACTGTGGAAAAACTGCCGCCTGGCGGCAATCAAATAGGGAGGAATCTACAATGAATATCAATTACAATCAAAGACGCCAGCAGCTTCTCAGCGACAAGCAGGGGCCGTGTGCGGCCATCCTGTTTTCCGGTCGTGCGCCGATGCGTTCGGCGGATGGAGCTTATGAATTCTCGGTCGACCGCGACTTCTACTACATGACCGGCATCGACCACGCCAACATGATTCTGGTGCTGACCAAGGACTACGCCGGCAACTATGTTGAGTCCCTCTACATCGAGCCCTACGACGAGGTGCAGGCCAAGTGGGTTGGCGGCAGAATGAGACCTGCCGAGGCCACCGCCCTCAGCGGCATCGAGAATATCCGTTACCTCGACACCTTCGAGGCGGCGGTCAACACCTTCATCCGCGTCAACCGCGGCGAAGGCAGCATGACCTGCTGGCTCGACCTGTGGAAACACACCCCCGATCAGGACCCAACCCTGGCGCATAAATTTGCTCACAAGCTCCAGCAGGAGCAGCCGGCGGTCAAGATCGAGGACATCTTCGGCGACATCGCCCGGATGCGCGTCATCAAGTCCGAAGCCGAACTGGAAAAGATGCGTGTCGCGCAGGTCACCACCCAGCACGCCATCGAGGCGATGATGCGCTACGCCCACCCAGGGGTCAACGAGTGCGCGCTGGAGGGCGCCTTCGATTTTGAGCTTGCCAAACAGAACGTCCGCGAGCACGCCTTCCACTCGATTGTAGCGGGCGGCTCCAGAGCGACCACCCTGCACTATGGCGAGAACAACCAGGTGGTCAACGACGGCGAGATGGTGCTCATCGACCTGGGCAGCGCCCACGAGCACTACTGCGCGGACATCTCCCGCACCTTCCCGGTCAACGGCAAATTCACCGAGCGCCAGAAGGAAATCTACAACATCGTGCTGGCCGTGCAGGACCTCATCATCGAGAAGGCGCGCCCGGGTATGACGCTTGCTGATTTAAACAACATGGTCATCGACTTCTATGCCCAGGAGCTGCCGAAGGTCGGCCTGCTCAAGGACGGCAAGACGGTCCGCGACTACTACTACCACAGCGTCAGCCACAGCCTGGGGCTGGACTGCCACGACGTCACCACCCCATCCTGCAAGACGCTGCGCCCCGGCATGGTCATCACTGTCGAGCCGGGCCTGTACATTGAGGAGGAGGGCATCGGCATCCGCATCGAGAACGACATCGTCATCACCGAGGAAAAGCCGATCGACCTCTCCTCCAACATCCTCAAAACCGTCAAGGACATCGAGGCGTTCATGGCGGGGAATAAACGGTAGGGCGAAAATAGACCGACAGGGGGAGCGCCCAACAATCCCTTTATAGAAAAAACAAGCGGCTTTGAGCCGCTTGTTTTTTTTCAGCTCGAACTGTAGAATCTTTCGGTCAAGGAAAGAGTATTCGTGGTAGAAATCTTCATAAAATCCTGCTATCCTCAAAGAAGCATACACAAAAAAGAAAAGAGGGATAACAGGATTGGGTAAAAAAGTTTTGTTTGCCGTATTGGGTTTATTGGTTGTGGCGGTCGCCGTCTGGGTAATTTGGAGCAACGTGACGGTGGAGCTGCACCGCATCACAGTGCAGAGCGCCGGACTGCCCACCGCCTTTGACGGGGCCAGGATCGCCCATGTCTCCGACCTGCACAACGCCTCCTTCGGGGAGGACAATCAGACGCTGCTTCAGCTGCTGCGCCAATCGCAGCCGGACATTATCGCTATCACCGGCGACCTTCTCGCCTCCCGCCACACCGATGTGGAGACAGCAGCCCGCTTTGTCGAGCAGGCGGTGCAGATTGCGCCGGTCTACTACGTCACCGGCAACCATGAATCGCGTATCCCGCAGGCCTTTGCACAGTTGGAGGAGCGCATGACGGCGGCGGGCGCACAGATCCTGCGCAACCAGTCGCTTTACTGGGAGCGGGAAGGGCAGAGGGTCCAGCTGATTGGGCTGGATGACCCGAGCTTTTTGGCACAGGAAAGCCAGCTGGAAGATCACCTGCATTCCCTGCAGGACGAGGACTGCTACCAGATTCTGCTTTCTCACCGCCCGGAGCTGTTTGATGTTTACGCTGCTGCCGGGGTAGACCTGAGCCTCACCGGCCACGCCCATGGCGGGCAGTTCCGCATCCCGTTTGTGGGCGGAGTGTTCGCACCGGCGCAGGGGTTCTTTCCAAGGTATGACGCCGGGCTGTATCTTCAGGGGCAGAGCGCGATGGTGGTCAGCCGCGGCATCGGCCAGAGCGTCATCCCGGTGCGCCTGAACAACCGCCCGGAGATTGTGCTGATCGAGCTGTGTTCCAGCTAGGAATGCAGCCTGCGGCGGCGTGGCGCTGCTGACGGTGCACAAGCTTCCGCCGTGTGCTTTGTAAAGCA
>OGRN01003806.1_pt1 | contig 10380 bp, 12 predicted proteins | sample 1553401 | NCBI WGS metagenome assembly OGRN01 (sample SAMEA2580096, study PRJEB22360) | human gut metagenome | biome: human gut; feature: human-associated habitat; material: faeces | place: Denmark | collected 2008/2010 | reverse complement strand
CCGTACGTACGGTTCAATGGGAGGGGCGAGATAATTATTCTCCCTCTACCCTATTGGGTAGTAACGAAAAGGTTAATAGTAATAAACTATTCTGTACTTTAAAAATCAGTAAGGATTTGATAGAATATGTACAGAAAAAAATAAAATTTTTTTTGTCCCAGTCTTGACAGATGCAGGCTGTCCGGGATGGTGGGATCTGCATGCTTTGCCATGATGTAGGTGATGTTCTCAAACATCTCAAGGGAGAACATATCGAGATGGGAAGAACCCTCATCCCCGTTTCCGACAGCCTTTCCCAGCGCATCGAGATCCTTATAGATATCTCGATGGAACTTGATGCGATAAATACGCGGAATGGCGGCAGATGCCTTGAAGGGCACCTGCTTTCCGTCAATCTCAATCTTCTGAATCATACTCATAATCCAATCACTCCTTTACTGCCTTCGCAGGCTTCGCTGCAGACTGCGACTGCGTTGCGACATCGCTCTCTGCCGCAGGCACATATACCGCCTTGTACCAATCAGCATAGGTGGTGGCATCCGTGGTATTTCCGGTCTTTGCTTTCACCATACCATTAGCAAGCGGTACCGCCTTCAGAGACAGCTTCTCCGTCTGCACCTCCTTGGAATCCTTATTCGTCTTTCCTTCGATGCCGGGACGGGAAGCGGAGCAGTTATACAGCACATGACGAATGTGCTTCTGGTCGCCATCAAACTCGAACAGGAGCGCAAATGCTGCAAGCTCCACCTCGGAGTTTTCAATCAGCACTCCCTTGGAATCTAGTGTTTCCTTCAGTACGTCCGTGCGGAAGGACTCCGGAATCAATGCAACCGTTTGCGGAAATAGCTGAGCAGCTAAACACAATAGCGAAAACGCATTTTGATGATTAAAGGAGGCACTTCATTTGGCAAAGAAAAAAGATGAGATAACCATCCGCTCAAGCGCAGCGGAATACCTGACCTATGTTGCCTCTGTAGGTGATCAGCAGGACAGCATAGAGATGCGCTATGAGGATGAAAATATATGGCTGACACAGAAAATGATGGCCACATTGTACGATGTGGATGTTCGTACAATCAATGAGCATATCAAGAAGATTTATTCTGATTCAGAGCTTGAAGAAGATTCAACTATCCGGAATTTCCGGATAGTTCAAACCGAAGGTTCTCGTCAGGTCACACGCGATACCAAGCACTATAATCTTCAAATGATCATTGCCGTAGGCTTCAAGGTCAATTCCGAGCGTGCCGTACAGTTTCGTAAATGGGTAAACCAGATCGCTAAGGACTACACCATCAAAGGCTGGGTGATGGATGATGAACGGCTGAAACGAGGAACGTATCTGACAGAGAAGTATTTCGACGAGCAGTTAGAGCGCATCCGTGAGATCCGTGCCAGCGAAAGAAAATTCTATCAGAAGATCACTGACCTGTATGCGACAGCCATTGACTATGATAAAAATTCTGCAACGACGAGAAGATTTTATGCGACCGTTCAGAATAAAATGCATTATGCCGTTCATGGACATACGGCGGCTGAACTGATCGTGGAAAGAGCTGATCACACAAAAGAGCATATGGGATTAACCACCTGGGCAGATGCACCGGAAGGAAAGATTAAGAAAAGTGATGTTAATCCTGCGCATGTTAATATTAATAAGGTTCTAAGGGAACTGGATATGGATATATTCAAGTCAAAGAATCAGTTCTTTATAGATGCGGCAACTTATTATATAGAACATTTTGGACGGGAAGCACTGATAGAACCGAAGGAAAAGAAAGAACCTCAATTTATATCAACTGAGGAAATGGCTGTCATAGAGGAGCGGATCAGACAGGAGGCAAGAGAAGAAGCAAGGCAGGAAGCAAACAAAGAGGTTATGAGCATGGTTGGCAGCATGCTGGCAGCTATGCAGGCTAACAAAGGTGCAATATCTATCATACAACAGCAGGCAGATACAGATGATAATGCAGATTCGGATGATGATTTTTATGATGACGTTATTGCACAGAGCGCATTGAATTGGATGGAAAAAGATTGACTGCAGCAGTTAAAAATATTTGTGTTGTAAAAAGCAATACATGGTGGTACACTATAAGAAACAGGAGGTGCATACTATGGCAACAAAAACTGCAAATGTAACAGCGCGAATTCAACCGAATATAAAAGAGCAGGCAGAGGCAATTCTTGACAGACTTGGAATTCCTGTATCTGTATTCATAGATATGACTTACAGACAGGTTATTATGCGTGATGGAGTACCATTTTCACTTGATATTCCGGATAAACTTGTTACAAGAGATTCTATAACACAAGCTGAATTTGATACGATGATGCAGACCGGGTTTGCACAGGCAAAAAAGAACGATTCTGTATCTGTTGATGAGGCTTTTAATCAATTAAAGTCGGAGATATAGTGCATGAATGAATATGAGGTAAGGGTAACAAGGCTGGCATTAGAGCAGATGAAAGAGATAGTGTATTATATTTCAAATGATCTAATGGCACCGGATGCAGCAGATAATCTGCTTGACAAGATGAAAGCAGAGATTACTAAGTTGTCGAGTTTTCCGAAAAAACATGCCTTGATTGATGAAGAGCCATGGAGGACTGAGGGAGTACGCGAGATTGTTGTTAAAAACTTCCTGATTTATTATTGGGTTGATGATGAAAATAACAGAGTTCAGGTAACAGCAGTTATTTATAGCAGGAGAGACCAGATCAGGCAGCTAAGCAATATGGATATGGAGTAGTGGCTTAATCCATAAGGATTACTATAAAAGTATATAGTTGCAAATATATAAAACTGAATACACGCAATGAAAGAAGCAGATATGTGGAAATATTCCATGTGTCTGCTTTTTTTATGCCCTAAAGATAACAACAAGTATCAGTACACCAAAGGCGATCAGGGATTAGGAAAGCCGAATAAAATATATGTGTATGATTTGTTGAAAGCAGATAACGATAATTGGCTGCCAAAGCAATTTAAGCACAGAAAGGGCGGACAAATAAGAAAGAAATATTATGATCATGCAAAAGAGAATGTAGCATTTGAGAGATGTGTGGATGTTGTGACATCGTTGACAGCGGTATTTCGATTGTATGAAAGCTATTGTAAAAAATGACGCAACATGACAATGGTAGAAATTGCAAAGTGGAACAATGTCAGTGAGAGGACGATTTATAGGTATAAAACAATATTTTCGTGGCAGGAACAGCGACCGTAAGGGAGCGAAAAGCCACGCCGTAAGGCGTGTTCGCCAGACCAGCAAAAGCGGGCTGGCCGGGGTTTGGGGTGGCCCCAACGAGCGTATCTGAATGCGCCTCAAAAAACAGTTTTTACATCTGTATTGTAATTCCAACAAGAAAGGATTCCTCACCGGGAACAAGATCGAGATCACCGCCATGGCCTTCAATGATTTTTCGGACAGAGGAAAGCCCGATTCCATGATCAGCAGATGTACCCTTTCGGGAGAGGAATGTTTTTCCCTCCTGCAAGGCCAGACCGTCGTAAGTGTTTTCAATCTTCAAAAAGTACATATTGCCTTTGGTTTCGCCTGCAATGAAAATGCGGTGCACCCCTTGCTTTTGGCGGCTGCACGCCTCAACGGCATTGTCCAAAAGATTGCCCAGCACCGTACACAGTTCCACATCGGTAAGCGGCATCTGATCGGGAAGATCGAGCCGCACTTGAAATTCTGTCCCTTGTGTCTGCGCCATGCCGTAGTAGTATTCAATCAGCGCATTTACAACGGGATTTTTGCAGAACTGGGCAGGGGAGTGCCCCGATGTTGCCGCAACCTGTTCCTCTACCTGTAACAGGAAGGAGCAGATCTCCGTCTGCCCACGTTCAGAGGCCATGCGGTCTATGGTGCGCAGATGGTGTTTGATGTCGTGAATCAGCCTTCTGTTTTCTGCCGCTGCTTCAGAAACCTGACGGCTGTACTCGATCTGCATAGAAAGCTGCCGGACGACCTGCTTGCGTTCTTCCTGAAAAATCAGGCTGTTTCCATACCCCTCTACCACATCGCGCCAGAGGGAATAACCGATGGCGGCTGCTATGAAAAAGCTGCCCCATTCCACAAACCAACCGCCGATAACCGGCTCATAAACCGGCAGAAGGCGATCCCATATAAAGGCGCAGGTTGCGGCTGCCGCAGCATAGAAGATCGGCCTGCTCCGTTTTTCTCCTCTGTGAATGGCAAGCACAGCGATGATAAGCAGATAGAGTGCAGATGCCACCTTATAACAAAAGACCGATGCAGAGAAGAAACGAATCGCTCCAAGGGAGAGATGGGAAGCCATCATGCCATACACAAACGCATATACCAGGAACGCAGCGCCCACCCCATTGCTGATGGCCGCAGGCAGGAAGCCCGGCCTGCATATCCGGTTTTGCAGAACTACGATCAGCCAGGTAACCAGATAGATACAGAACAGTTCCATCGTGTACCAGGGGAATATGGGAACAGCAGCCAGCATATGAAGCACAGGATAGGATGACAGACCGCACATGGCAAGGCAGATCAGTCCGAACAGGGATGTATTGTTCTGTTTCATCCGGCGGCTGAAATAAAAGGACAGCAGCGCACAGACAAAGGTAACCGTACAGCCAAACAGGCAGAATGCAAACCGGATTCCTCTGGTTGTATTGACCGCCAGCATCGTTCCGAAAGCAGGCGGATAAACAATCCCTCCGTAAAAGTGGTCATAGTTGCTGACCGCTATGGTGAGTGTGAACGGTTTTCCACCATGAAAAGTGACCATGCGGTTTTGAACCAATGGTGTCCCCTGTGCAGGTTCCCCCATTTGCAGGATCAGGTCATAATCCAGATAAAGGTTGTAAGCAGAAAACACTTCCGGGATTTCCAGTGCATACGCTTCCTTCCGTTCCGGCAGAAAGAATGTCATCTGGTAAGTCCCGCAGCCATAGGGAGAAGGGTTTGCAGGGCTGGAGAAATTGGTCTGCTCTCCAATGGAAAGGTAGCGCATATAATGGCTTTCATCCCGTATTTCTTCCGGGGTCAAAAGCGCGTCAGGATAAAATGCCCAGCCGGATACCAGAAAGCGCACCGGTGACTTTTGAAGTTCTTCCTCAGAAAGCGCCAAAATCCCATTTGCCGCTTGGATTGTGTTCTGGCTATATTTATTATTGAACTGATACAGGCCAAGAAAAAACAGGGATGAACACAGAAAGACCATACATAAAGCAGCATATTTTCTTACCGCAGAAGATACCATCTTATTTTCGCCTCCTCCTTAGGAAAAATACACCGGCAGACAGAAGAAGCAGACAGGCCGGAATCAAAAAGAATATGGGCGACCAGCTGTGCTCTGTGTCGGCAGCATGTGCCAGAGAAGCGGTATCTTCCTTTCCCACAATGGTGTAAGTCCCTGTATGGCTGATCTGAAAGGAAGCGGCTTTCACCGTATCGTTATAGCCGGTCATGGGAACTTCCACGCCGCTTTCATCACAGAGGAACAATGTGCCGGCTGCCGGGTCATTTGGATAGGGCAGCATGACAGAAACATCCGGCAGGGAGTTGAGTGCAGTTCCATTGATGGAAAACGAAAAAGAAAAACCGCCGTCCGTATTCGCTTGGATGATGACTTCAATCTGATCTTCGTTTTGGATACCCTCCGGCAAGGCGTCTTTGGGTATGCTGATGGTGATTCCCTGTTTGGAAAAGACGGCTCTTTGCTCCCCTGTTTGCAGCATCATCAAAAAGCGTGTGCCGGAAATCCGGTCAGTGGTTTCATCGAAGAACTCTGAAAAAACAGGTTTTTTGGAATCCGCACTTTCCGGGGGAACGATCATAGCGCTTTGCACCGGCTCTTTCCTGTTTTCCGAAAGCTTCAAGGCAGGATTGGGAGCGGTAAGCTCTGGAGCGTCAGTAATCGTCCGCACTTCAGGGGGCTGCGTCAAAGTGGTATCTTCCTCTGGCTGACCTGATACAACTGGCGCTTCGATTTCCGGTATAGTCGGTTCATCGGAACCAGCGTCTGGTTCTAATGCTTCCTCTGCATCACCGTGTGCCTGTTGCGATGGGAATTCATCTTTATTTATGGAATCGTCTTTTCCATCCAAGGATGGCTCGGAAGGCTTGTGGGATGGTTCATGATCCGCAGGATCATTTTCTTCGCTGACAGGTGGTGTTTTTTCAGAATCGTTGGAATCCATTCCCCCGCCATTTGTTATAGGCGGTTTTGGAGGCTTTGTGGAGGGACTGTCTGCGAAACCGTCATCCTGATCGCCGGTATCTTCGGGAGGCGGCTGAATGATGGTATCGGGTGGATTTCCACCTGCATCCCCTCCATCCCGGTCGCCATCGTGATACCCTTCAAGGACAATTTCATCTGCGTAGGTAAAGGACAGGATGCCGGTCTGTCCGCCGTCATAATCGACCTGAAGGCGGTAACTGCTGCCCGGCGTCAGCAGACGGGTGGCAATCGAGAGCATTTCCCGTCCCACGTAAATGCCATTTTCCAGCTGATTCCATGAACCGTTGTTTTCGGACAGCCATACGCTGATCTCATCCAGTTCCCCTGGTGGTGTGACCCAGGGAAAATGAAGGTTTCCTCTGGCGGACAGAAAGCAGTTAATGTCCGGTCTGCCTGGAGCCTGTACAGAAACAGGAATTGAGATTTCAGGGAAAGCAATTCCCTCTGCAAACGCAGTATTTGCTGGTGCGGTCAGCTTTCCAATGGCATGGTACAGTCCTACAGTATTCAGATCAATACCGGAAAAATCCCATTCCACCACAGCTGTGTAGCTGGTTCCATTTTCCGCATAGCAATCCAGATAGTAAGGGGAAAAGGCAAACAAATTTTCCAACGCTTCGGTTCCGCTGCCCTGTTGAACCGCAAACGCATCCGTATAAGGATACCATTGCTCTATGGAGGTAATGACAGCAGGCGGCATTTCTTCCACCCGGACGGAAATCTGAAGCTCCTGCAATACAGTTTCACCAAAGGCATACCCCTCCGGCAGTTCAATCCGGCCTGCTGCGGTATATTCGCCCGGAGTGGTCTGGTCAATGGCCGAAAAATCCCATGAGACAGGAAATGTTTCCTGCCGGATTTCTTCACCTGCCGATACAGTGGCGCAGACGGTTTGATACTGAAGGGCCAACTGATAAATTTCCTCCAGGTCATCATCAGACGGTGTGGTTCTAAGGGGCAGGGTGAAATCTGGCAGGGAGAGCAGTTCGCCTTCATTTTGTATTTCTGTGACAAAGACGAGGGATACTTCTTCCGGTGCTTCCGGTGTTTCCGGGGTTCCGCCATCCAGTGTCTCCGAAGCCTCGCTTTCTAAATCCGGCAGAATCTCCGTTATTTCATCGGCATTGGCTGGGGTTGCAGTTTCAGCGGCAAATGCGGGGATACTGCCGGTGAAGCAGAGGAGGCAGGTCAGACAGCCACCCAGAATACGCCTGTGTATTTCCTTTATTCTCATACGATACCCCCCATTCCAGAGAAAATATATTGGCGGTAGGCTTCTCGCAACTGTTTTCCATTGCGGAGAGCAATCGGAAGTTCCTCGCCGTTTATCAAATGGAAGGTCTGACTGTCAACCTGGCTGATATAATCCATGTTGATTAAAACGCCCCGGTAGCAGGGCAAAAAACGCTTGTCTTTCTGCAATGCGGCAGTGACCTCCTGAAAACCTCCGCTTACCGGTATCACGCGTTCCGCCATATGAATCCGTGTCATACGGTTTTGATAATCTATGTATAGAATCTTCTCTGTGGGAAGTTCCAGCTTTTGACGGTCAGCCATAACCGAAAGTGTCATCACTTCATAGGGCGGTTTTAGCTGGCACAGTTCCATCGCTTCTTCAAATTCTGCCTGATGGAGCGAAAGCGGCTTCAGCAGATAATAGCTGGCGGACAGGCTGTACCCCATATGGGCATAATCTTCTGTAATGGTCAGAAAAACGATCTTACAGAGCCTGTTTTTCTGGCGCAGCCTTCTGGCGGCCTCTATTCCATCCATGTTCTCCATATAGATGTCCATAAAGACAAGCTGAAAATTGACCTGGGCGGCAGCTTTCAGAAAATTCTCTCCGTCCTCAAATTCTGTCAGCGTATAGTCCAGCTGCTGCTTTTTCATATAATTTTCCAGGCAGGCAGACAGTTCTTCTCTGTCCTCTGCTCTGTCATCCACAATCGCAATCTGCATCGTACCATCTCCTTTGCACAATAATCCAATATGAGTATAACATAAAACCGCAGGAAAAAACTTGCGTCTTAAACAGGAAACCTGCGTCTTAAACAAAGTCGGTTGTATTTCTCTTGACAAGATGCTACTCTAATTATACTACCAGACTTTCTGATGAGAAGGTCTGGTTTTTTATTTGATAGGAAATCAGGAAAGGAGGCCCGGCATGAAAATCGCACTTTGTACGGAGCTGAGAAATGTGGAATGGTTTGAAAGCAGGCTGCGCTCCCTTTTTGAAGGGGACGGACAGCTTGTCATCGACGAGCTATGGAATGAGAAGCAGCTATCTCAGGCACTGCGGCGGAGCCGGTACCATGCGGTTGTCATCGCCATGACCGGGGCAAGGGGATTGGAGGCTGCCATTCAGGCAAAGCAGCTGGCACCGGAAGTACCGCTTGTCTGGTGGAGTGATGATGAAAACTTCGCCCTGATCGCGTATCAGCTTCATATCCCGGCATTCCTCTCCATAGATTGTAGTGACCAGGAGTTATATGAGGCGATGGAGCCCATCAGGAAACGGAGGTATAGAAATGCGAATTGCGCTATGCAGTTATAGCCAGAAAGAAAAAGAAACCGCTTTGCTGATGAAGCTGGGCAAAGTAGACCGCTTTGATAACGGCGTATTTTGTACCTATGCCATGCAGCGGGATGGGCCTTATGATGCTGTGGTAGTCATGGAGGACGGAGCCAGGGGGATGAATTTCTGCATGAGCATACGAGGGTACAGCAGGGATGTCCCTCTCCTATGGATCAGCGATCAGGCAGAATTTGAACCCCAAAGCCGCAGGCTGCAGGTGGACACCTTTTTGGTGAAGCCTGTGACGGAATATCAGCTGCGGGAGGCAGTATCCCGGCTGCTTCAGAAAGCAACGAGAAGGAACGAACAACGTGAGGAGGATGAATAAAATGAAATGGAAATGGAAATGGAAACGGCCGGCCGCATGTTTACTGGCGGCGGCAATGATTTTTACGATGCCGGGCGTTCCGGCATTTGCGGTGGAAACTGATGTTCCCGGCGTGTCCGGGAATGCTCCGGTGGAGTGTATCTGCGAAACCCACTGTGAGCAGGGGGCGGTCAATCCCGACTGCCCGGTCTGCGCTGCGGAAGATGCAGATCTCTCTGCCTGCAAGGGAACAGAGCAGGCAACGCCCCTGATGGCAGCTGCGGCAAGCACTGAAGGAACCATCTCCGGCGATGTTACCTGGGAGAACCAGACCATAACTACCCCGGTGAGACTGACCGGCGACACAACAATCACGCTGAAAGGCGAGAATACCATTACGATTTCTGATACTGCTGAGCTCTCCGCTCTGGAAATGGATTATCGTAGTCTGACCATTCAGGGAAGCGGCAGTCTGACGGTCACTGTTCCTGACAGGAAATATGGTATTGCGGATTCCGCTTACAGTGACACCGCCGGCGGGAAGCTTACCATAAAAGACGGGGCAAAGATAACCACCAACGGCGGTCAGTACGGCTTGAGCGCTAAAACCATCGTGATTGAGAGGGGAAAGCTGAATCTAAATTCCGGTTGGGGTATTGACACTGCATCCCTGACCATGAACGGAGGAACCCTTTGCGCCACCGGAAAATATGGTGCGATTTCGAATAGTTATGGAAAGGCCCGAAACATCAACAGCAACCTGACCGTTCTGTATTCGGAAAATCAGAATGCAAACACAGACGATATGTCGGTCGGCACAGCGGACGATACGACAAAAGAAGGGGACGTCAAGACCATCTATATCGCCCAGATGGCGCCCCGCGCAAGCCTGATTGTCGGTCCGCAGCAGGGAACCATACAGGAAAGCTCAGGCAGTCAGAGGGCGACCTTCTCCGTTACCGGCAGCAAAGTCCAGATGGGTACCCTGAACGTGGACTGGGAGGGCGCGCACACCGGTCTGACGGCGGAAAAATCCGCTGATAACCAGACCATCACCGTTACCGCCGACAACACCGTCAAGGAGGGCCGCTATAAGCTGAAGCTGACCGCAGACAGCGAAGTCCAAAAGGCAACCGTAACCCATGTGCGTAAATCAGGCAGGTAGACGAGGAAAGATTGACAGACTTATCCCGTGAGGTCTCATAGGCGGTAACATTTACCGTAGTAACAACGAACTGTGAGAAGTCAGCAGAAGCCGTAGTAGGCAAAGTCC
>OGRN01003804.1_pt1 | contig 10384 bp, 10 predicted proteins | sample 1553401 | NCBI WGS metagenome assembly OGRN01 (sample SAMEA2580096, study PRJEB22360) | human gut metagenome | biome: human gut; feature: human-associated habitat; material: faeces | place: Denmark | collected 2008/2010 | reverse complement strand
CAGTGACTTGTCGCCAGTTTCCTAACTTGACATTCGCTCCACGGAAAACCTGCCACTTTCGGGCAGCAACCTCACGCTTCACAGCTATCAATGTCACAGCTTTTTTAGTATATCCGATGCTTCCACATTTTTCAAGCCCTTTCTGCTAAATATTGTATTTTTTTTGATACAATCAAAAAATGCAGTCCGCAGCCGTGCCGGAAAGAAATGGATATCCGTCATGCTTGCATGTAAGGATCATCCGCTTTCTTTTCGGCGCGAGTGCAACTCGCATTTTGCGCCTCTCATAAGCAGTCTTAGCACGTATGTGCGAAACTGGAGCGCGAAGCGCGACGAGTGCGCATGAGCATAGAGGAGCGAAAAATGAACAGGCTCATAGCATCCCTCTCAGAATCCCCGCCGCGCGGAATACCAGCCCCTCCTCCAGATGAATCTCCATCACCGGCGAATCCTGCCGTACCAGCCGTACCACATAGACTGTCAGAATCACCCCGATCCCCAGGCAGATCAAAAAAAGTTCCAGTCGTTCATTCCATGTATGCCCCCTGGCGATCCAGTTTCTTCTTATTATATTATTGTGAATACAATACCAGAATAGCAGAACGTTCAGAAAAAACACTGGCTGGTATGCAAATGCAGCGCCTGTATCCAGACGCAATAGTGCAAGGCAGGCCCTGGTAGTGCCGCATCCAGGACATGGAACCCCAAACAAAAGCCGTACCGGGCAGTGCCAGACCGTAGCAGCAAGCACGGCCAGAACTAAAATAATGCCGACATGCATCAATACAAGCTTTCCGAGCCTTTTCCTGTTGCTTTTTATCCTCTTCTGCAGCTCCATCCGTACATTTCCTTTCCAGATTATTTGCCGATTCCTCTTGTATTTCCCCTTCGTTTCCGCTACTATCTTATCATAAAATATCGATTACAACATTACATTTTTCTATATGAGTGAGGGAGGAATTTTATGGACGTAAAAAGATGGAAAGTTATGATGGCCGTTGACGAATACGGCAGTTTTACCCGCGCAGGTGAAATTCTGGGCTATACACAATCCGGCATCACTCAGATGATGAAATCATTGGAAAAAGAAGTCGGATTCCCTCTTTTTGTCAAAGATAAACACGGAATGACTCTTACAAATGATGCAAAATCTCTGGTTCCTTCCGTCCGCTCCCTGCTGAACGCAGATGAGGTCGTACGTCAGGAAATCGCCTCTTTAAAAGGCGCACAGATCGGAGTTATTAAGATCGGGACCTATTTGAGCTGCTCCATCCACTGGATCCCGGAGATCATACAGAAATTTCACATCAGCCACCCCGACATACATTTTAAAATTATCGAAGGGGGCGAGTGGGAGCTGGCGGACTGGATCCAGGAACGCCGCGTGGATATTGGATTTATCAGCCGTCAGGAGGGGCATCACTATGAATTTCTCCCCGTTATGGACGATGAACTTTTCGCTGTCCTTCCCAAAGGTCACCCACTCACAAAATACGATGAGATTCCGATCGAAAAATTTAACGGTATCCCTTTTGTCGTTACAGAATACGCTCCAGGTAGTGATATCCACCGCATTCTGGCACAATACCATATCAACCCCGATATCCGGTATGTTTCTATTAATGAATTTTCAGTACTTTCCATGGTGGAGCATGGTCTTGGCGTCACCATTCTCCCGGGTCTTCTTTTAAGAGGGCAGACCGGAAGTTTTGTTCTGCGGAAACTTGCACCAAATGCCTTCCGCCAGCTGGGACTTGCCTATTCCTCTGACAAGGAGCTGTCTCCTGCCTCCAGAAGCTTTCTGGAATATGCTAAAGATTTTCTTCTGGAAGACTAATTTTTATTGAACAATATATAAGATTTTCTAATATGTACATTACGTTTTCTAATAATTTTATTGACTTTTCCTCTTCATAGCGCTATACTTAAAAAGAGGATTGAGATTACAAAGGCGCTCTCACATTTGGTGGAGAGCGCCTTTTTGTTTCTGACTCGCTGCATATCAAGGGCAGGAGACATCCACTGCAGTTGACCCACCGAAATTGCCCGGTAAGAAAGGATGTATATTTATGAGTAATCAGACAAACACAGGAACTCAACAATGGGGATCAAGATTTGGCTATCTCATGGTAGCGGCAGGCGCCGCCATTGGCCTGGGGAACATCTGGCGTTTTCCTTATCTTGCATACCAGCAGGGCGGCGGCGTATTTCTGGTCGTCTACATCATCGTCGTGGCCCTGATCGGACATCCAATGGTACAGATGGAAACTGCCATCGGGCGCCACACCGGAAAGGATACTGTTACTGCCTTCCAGCGTATCAGTAAAAAATGGGGATTCGTCGGCTGGATGGCAAATATCTGTACCCTGATGATCAATATGTATTATGTAGTAGTGGGAGGCTGGGTTGCAAAATATGCTTTCCAATACATAATAAGCGGTGATTTTGGCTCTGATAAGCAGGCCTATTATGATAACTTTACATCTTCAACCGTTGAGCCCCTTATCTGGACTATGATCATCCTGGTATTTGTGTCTGTCATGCTGTATTTCGGGATTACAAACACCGTTGAAAAAATTGCCAAGGTCATGATGCCTTTGCTTTTCATCCTGCTCATCATCTGCGGCATCTGGGCGCTGATCGTAAACGATAACGCCATCGAAGGCGTTAAATACTATCTGCTGCCAGATTTCAGCAAGTTCGGTTTTAATACCTTTGCCCAGGCCGCCGTACAGGTTCTGTTCTCTGTCGGCATCGGCTGGGGGTTATATGTAACCCTGGGAGCCAACATTCCAAAAGAAAACAATCTGAAGAGCGACGCAGTCATGGTTTCTGTCTTTGATACGGCAGCCGCGATCCTGGCCGGATTTGTCGTTGTCCCCTCCGCCTTCTCCGGCGGTGTAGACATTCAGTCCGCAGGCCCAAGCCTTGTATTCAATGTTATGACGGACATCTTTGAGAAGCTTCCCGGAGGAAGATTCATCGGCGTATGCTTCTTCCTTGCCATTCTCTTTGCCGTGATATCCTCTCTGTTCAGTTTCTTCGAGATTTCTATCCGGACCTTCGAGGAAAACAGACACCTGGGGCGAAGAAATGCAACTTTCCTGACAGCCGGCATCATTGGTGTAGGTAATGTTTTCGTATCTCTTGGTTTTGGCATCTTAAGCGGCGTCAAACTTCCCTGGGTCGACATAAACGGCATCAATATGCTCGGTATTTATGACTGGCTGGACACTTTCTCTGCATATCTGCTGATGCCGATCGGTTGTATCCTGGTATGTATTGTCATAGCCAAGGTATGGGGATTTAAAAACTACGAAAAAGAAGTGACCAATAACGGCAAATTCGGGCATGTTACCCTGTACGAAAAGATATTGACCGTTGTTGTCGTTCCCTTCTTTATGATCATAATTCTACTGACTCTTTTCGGTTTTCTCAAATAAAAATATCGTATATTTATCCGCTTCCGGCATCCCTTTTTGGATGCCGGATTTTTTATCTATTTTCCACAAAGATTCATCGTTTTCAGACCTGATATTCATTGACTTGTTAATTTTTTGATGATATAATCAACATGTAATTGAATCTGTCTTTTGCTATAATCGGGGGTAGCTTTTCTGACGGATTCGGGACTTATATTTATAATCTGGAGGGATGTTTTATGGCAATGTACATCATGAAGGGGTTATGCGTAATCGGCATTATCCTGAACCTTGTTCTCATGTGGAGAAAGAACAAAGAGCTTCGCGCGAACCCGGAAAAAGACCCGGGCACCGGCCTGACTGGCGAAGAGCTGTGGGCAAGAGGAAAGCAGCCAAAGAATATTGTTGCAACAGCCATCACAGGTTTTGTAGCAAACTTCCTGGATACTCTGGGAATCGGATCCTTTGCTCCTTCTTCCGCTTCATTTAAGCTGACAAAGTCCGTAGACGATATCCTGGTTCCTGGTACACTGAATGTAGGTGATACTGTTCCGGTATGTGTAGAAGCTTTCCTGTTTTTCGGTTTCGTAGATATGGATATCCTGACACTGGTACTGATGCTGGTAGCTTCTGTAGTTGGTTCGTTTGTAATGGCTGATATCGTTACAAAGTTCGATCGAAAGAAAGTTCGTTACGCTCTGTTCATCGGACTGTTTATTCTGGCAACTGTAATCCTTATGAAGGTAATGAACTTTGGTCCATTTGGTACAATTGGTACTGAGCTCGGCCTTCGCGGATGGAAACTCGTTGTCGCTGTTGTTGGAAACTTTATCTTCGGCGCTCTGATGAGTATCGGTGTAGGTCTTTACGCACCTTGTATGGCTATGGTTCTTGCACTGGGCATGGATGCAGGATGTGCGTTCCCGGCTATGATGGGATCCTGTGCTTACCTGATGGCATTTGGTAATGGACCGAAGTTCATCGCACAGGGAAGATATGACATGGTTGCCTGCTGGACACAGGCGATTTTCGGAGCCGTTGGTGTATACGTTGCATACGCTTTCGTATCCAGCTTACCGCTTGATACACTGACAAAGGTTATCGCAGTTATCGTTTACATTACCGCATTCTTATATCTCCATGACGCGATCAAGAAAGGATCTGCTGCATAAGGAATGCATTTATCTTTTGTAAATTTAACAGAGACACATAAAAAGCGTCTGCCCTGCAAGCTCGCAAGGCAGACGCTTTTCTTTTCCCATCTCAGCGCTTCTTATTTTGTTCCTGCGCATCTATACGCATCTGAGTCATATGTCCACGTATCTTTCTTCCAAATTCCTTACTGCGGTTTACAAGCCCCGTCGGCACCCATCGATAATCAGCGCCACTCTTATCCAGAATAAACTCGCGGAAGCTCTCCTGATCCCCTTCTATAAACTCATCCTTCGGCAGGATCAGCAGATCTTCCTCGTTCATTCCTACATAATAGATCCTCTCATCTTCCCACACCCGGTAGACGTTTTTATAGTATCCCATATCCTCTTCCCTGCCATCTCTCAGGGCCCGGATTCTACTATCTCCAAACAAATATGTAATTTCCTCATTCTCCTTTACCTGGGGATCATTTTTCATCATACTTACCGAAATGTTCTGCCGGAACAGCGCCATCAGAATCAGCAGCACTCCCATTCCGTAGCTTATGACCACACCCGGCAGCGCAATCCCCTTGATAACTGTCGGGACCAACGCCAGGAGTACGCCTGTTGCCAAAAGATTAAATGTAACCCTGGGATGCCTGATCCGGTTTGTAAATTTGATAAATATCTTCATCATCTGTGTATCACGCCTGATATGCACTGTATAATGATTTTTCCGCGGATCTGCCGCACCTTGTAATTCCTGATTTTCCATTTCTCTTTTTCATATCCTCCATTATTTTGCTTAAGACACAATTATTGTACCATAACTTTCTTCTTTTTCCCACTATAACCAAATAGATTTCTGTATATCACTGTGGTAAATTGTTATCATATCGATTCGTTAAAGTGTACATTTTTTTGCATAAATATCCATTTTTTATAACGAAATTATACAAAATTAATTTTTTCGTTTCTCATCGTCTTGACACCCTGGAAAAGTGGTGCTATATTATAACCATCTTAAATAGGGCATAACCAAAGGCGGTTTCCATAAGTAATTAGGAGGCTGCTATTTTTTAAAAGTTATTTCTGTTTAAGATGAATGTACGGTTGTTATTGCAGTTATACCAGAGCCGATTGTTTCCCCCAAGAACAATCCTGCAATGGTGAACTCCAATGAATATATACATCTCTTTTTAGAGAAGCATTCCCCAGCTTTGTATATAATGCAAACTGCAATGCAACGAGGAAAACCTCTCAATGACATACCAAAAAGAAAAGGCACGACATTTGATGTCGTGCCTTTTCTTTTGTAAATCAGCGATTCTTTTCATCATTATGCCGCATTTTCAGCTTAAGCAAGGCTTTTGCTTTCAGACAGTCCAGCTCTACCATATTGTTTTCTCCCACAACATTCGTCTCTGTGCCGTCTTCACTCTTGTTAATGTCGATAATCCCATCCAGATAATCATTCACCACAACAAACTGTGCAACCGTACCGCTGAAGTTAAGCCCCGTAACCGGAATACCGCGGATACCAAGCTGCTCACAGGTGTTGGTATAATCCACATCACTGTTTCCCCAGCCATCCGAGGAAAGGATCACTCCGTCAGCTCTCATCGCTTCTGCCCATACAGCAGTCCTGGTGCCTACCAGGAGCTTATCCTTGTTATCATCCGGAGTACCGACAATAATAATCCCCATCAGATCCAGATCCGTATCTGCCGCAACTACCTCCAGCAGGGGATCACGGAAATGATGTAATGTAGTTTCTTTTGTTGATGGTCCAATACCCATTCTATACACCTCCTACTGCATCGAGCGGATAATACCGTCTCTGTACTCGTTCGGAGTGATCAGAATCGGCATATTGCCCATATCTATGATCGAACGTCCGCCTTCCACGCCAGACGGCTCATTAGAGAACAGATGTGTATCATACATCGCTCCCTGTCCTGCCACCTGTTTTACGATCAGCACACGTTTCTTTCCAGGTCTTACAACGTCATGATATTCATGACGTTCTGTACACTTTTCTCCCTTAAATTTCTTCATCTTCTCGCGGAACGTCTGAACAAATTCATCGCAGGCACGATGAGCTGCCGTAGGTCCTGGCCTCTCCTGTCCCATTCCGGCTGCAAGGGTAACATCAAAAGAAATAATATAATCATCATCTCCTGGCGTTCCCGCGCGGTTCAGATACAGCTGATCCTTTAAATTCCCCTCAGAAGACCCGAACTCATGGCACTGTTTGCCATTTACATCCACACCTGTCAGCATCACATAGACACCTGTCAGAGTATGTGTAATACCTTCCCCTAATTTTCCAAGTACCTTGGTTGAAATCGGAATAATATCCATGATCGTATTGGTCCATCTGTCATGATCTCCCGGCTTGATGATCTGAATATCAATCTTCTCAATATGTTCTTCTTTTTTCACAAGTTCATCCAACATTTCTTTGCTGATTGTCATATGGCCGTCCACTGTTACATCATTGTGTTCACCAAACTCCACATCCGTTACATGAAAAGCCTTGATCACGAGACGTCTCAGGTCAATTTCTTTTTCAGCCACTCGGGTCACCTCCATTTTTTACAAAAGGGCAGATGATAACTCATCTGCCCTTTCCATACATTTCCTTAGATCTTTGCTACATACTCAAATGGCAGCGGTACGATAGTTCCAGGTGTCTGGATCTTTACTAACTGCTCAAGAGTCGCTTTTACGATCTGTGTCTGCTGTTCAACATTGTGCGGTCCACCAGCGTTAGCTCCCATAGGAACCAGCGGAGCAACTGCACGAGGAGTACCGGTCTGACGAACAACCGGTGGAAGAGCTGCAATGATAATTGTAGGAATTCCAGCTTCTTCAATCGCTCTCTGCACCAATACTGCAGAGCGGTGGCAGGTACCTCAGCCAGCGGTGAGGATTACTGCGTCGACATCCTCTTCTTTAAACATCTGTGCGATAGCCGGACCAGTTTCGTGTTTGAACTTCTCCTGGTTTCCGCCGCCGCCCATGAATCCAGCGTGTACCGGAGCGCAGGCTCTGATAAAGCCTTCTGCTGCCAGTTCATGGATTCTGTCGATCGGGAACATGCAGTTGATGTCTTTGTTAACATCACTGTTATCATATCCGCCGTGGGATACCATCAGCTCGCTAGATGGTGTGGTATTCTCAATTTTTCTCCATGTCCAGTCACCAGCAAGATTAAATCTCTCCTGGGATTTTTTGTGAACACCTGCTGCTGTTGCAAGAGCGATAGACATATCCTTCAGCTCTTTTGTTACAGGAGTCCATACTGCCGGTGGAGTAATAGGTACGAAGATTTCTGATTGTAAACCTTTAACAACCGTTAAACTCATTTTTAGACCTCCTTATTATCCAAACGCGTACGCATCTCTTCTTGTTTGCGCCGTTCTTTTTCAATGTTGCTGACATATTTTTCATTTATCTCTGGTCCGAGCTGCTCCGGAAAGCTCATATTCCATCCGACTTCCTGTCCTACCTTCGGTTCAGAATCGCAGATGAACATCCGCTTTGGGGCTTTGAAAAATCCCAGCCTTCCTTTCAGATCTACGCTGATGCTGCAGTCGTCAACATCAACGACAACCCCTTCCATGTAAATGATCTTGTCACCATAATGCAAACGCTCGTTGTTCATTTAAAACACCCGAATTAGTCGTATTTTTCCTTACGTTTCTGGCTCATCGGCAGAGACTGCTCATTCTCAACAAGATCAATCTTCTTATCATAAGCAGCTTCGATCAGCTCTACGTTGGTAGATTTAACGTTCGGATTCCACTTCTTCTCAGCAGCTTTTACTTCTTCGCCAGCCATTGCTGTCTTCAGCATAGCCAGTGCACGGATTGCATCCTCTTCGCAAAGAGTGTTGCAGCCAAGAACTTCGTTTTCAATACCGGACTCAGATTTGTTGTTATCAACCATGTATGTCATGTACTTGTTACCAACAACCAGAGCTCCCTGTACTGCACAGTAGGACATTCCAACTACCGGAACGCCTCTCATACCGATCTGCTCGATATGGCTTGCGAAGTCGATGTGGTTGTTTCCGAAACCTTCTGTTGTAACGAAAGCTCCGTCTGCATCCATCATCTCTACAGTCTGTCCGACACGTTTGGATACATAGAATTTTTCTGCGTTGATCTGCGGGCTTCCTACAAATACAACGCCGCAAAGGTCAACTTCCGGATCATGCAGTGCTTCCAGAACCAGAGGCTCTCTCCAGTAATGTCTGGACATTTCCTTGGAAGCAGGTCCGATACAGGTCAGCGCGTGGATACATCCATCAAGGACTTCCAGCGGAGACATACATACCGGTACGTTTCCTAAGTCTACGTTTGCTCTTGCGCCAAGGATTCCGACAGGCTCTACAGGAAGGATGAAGTTATCATGCATAGCTCCCTGTCCCATGATCTCCTTAACGATTACGACTTTCTTCTTTCCAGGACGACGAACCTGTTTCAGTTCCTGAGTATCTACTACCAGGCTCTCATCCAGTTCCTTCATCACTTCACGGATTTCCTGAGTGATCACATCGAATGCAGTGTGGGCAGCCATAGGTCCACGACGCTCCATGTTTGTCTTCTCCTGGATCACGATGTTACCTTTGATGAAGATCTCTCCCTTATCCGGGCAGCCAGGACGATTCCACATAATGTTCTCATCCAGGTATCCTTCGGAAGATCCGAACTCACCAATCTGAACTCCGCCTTCATCTGTACCTGTCAGCATCATAACAACGCCGTCAAGTACTCTTGTTGCGCCTTCACCAAGGATTGCATCGCCTTCTTTTGTAGCGATTGGCTGAACATCCATGATTGTCTCTGAGTATGTGTGGTATTGGTCAGGAGTGATGATTTCAAGATGGAAATCTTTAACCAGTTCCTGATCAGCAATTACTTCTGCTTCAATTCCTTCACGGATGTAAAGAGTTGTTCCTTCAATTTTTGTCTCTGGTCCTCTCTTAACCTCTGTGATCTTAATGTGTCTTCTTGTTAATGTTCCTACTACTTTTGTTTCTTCAACAGGTGCTTCTGCTGTTGCTGTAGCTGCTACTGCTGCAGGTACTTCTGCTACTGCTTCTCCTGTTGCTCCAAGAGCTCCAACCGGGATTTCAAGATTGATGTCTTTTCCTTCTCCGATGTGGATCTTGAGTGTTCCTCCAGCTACTGTTGCTGCTGTTGCAACTGGTGCTGCTGGTGCAGCTTCCTCTGCCGGAGCTTCTTCCTCTGCCTCTTCTGCTGGAGTTGTAGGTGCTTTTACACCATCCAGAACATCATTTGTTAATGGGCAAAGAGAATCACAAGTTTTTGTAAGTTTTGCACCCAGTACTTCTTCGATTGTAAGGCATCCGTCCAGGTTTAATAATCCTGAATCTACCAGATCATCAAAAATTGCTGGATCTTCGAGATTAGCCGGCTCAATTGTGATACCAGCTTCTGCTCTACAGCACAGTACTGCAGGATCATGAGCATGTGCTTTTGCTGTTTCAGCTGTGATTGACATATTGTTTCCCTCCTTGTTTTTGTTTCATACATTTTCCTTGCGGAATATTGTAGTTAAAAAATATATATACAGCTGCGTCCAACTTCCAGAAGAACCTCTCAATTACTTCTGTCAGGCAAAAGAATCGGGGGTCTCCTACCTCATTGCACACAACGGTAATACCGATAATATTATGTTTCATTCAGGTTATAATTAAAAATCAATTTCCTGACTTACTTCTTTAGAAACCTTCAGGCTTCTGTACAGTGGATGTCCAACTGTTCTCATAACATGGTCTGTCTGATGGAATAC
>OGRN01003800.1_pt1 | contig 10396 bp, 8 predicted proteins | sample 1553401 | NCBI WGS metagenome assembly OGRN01 (sample SAMEA2580096, study PRJEB22360) | human gut metagenome | biome: human gut; feature: human-associated habitat; material: faeces | place: Denmark | collected 2008/2010 | reverse complement strand
ATGATGAGTCCTGCAAGAATGGCCACTACCGTGTTGAGGGCGGTTACCGAAACAGCTTCGCTCATCAGGCGCCGATCTTTATTGATATACGAGCCGAAGATCTCCATGGCGGCGATACCCAAAGATAGGGAGAAGAATGCTTGACCCATAGCTGCATAAACCGCTTCGCCGAACGTTGCCATGCCGCCTTCGAACATGCGGCTGAAATCGGGAATAAGGTAGAACGCGATGCCCTCTGCGCCACCAGGTAGGGTGGTGGTGCGGATGCATAAGATGATCATTACTACAAACAGGATGGCCATGAGCCATTTGGTGATGCGCTCTACGCCTTTCTGGAGACCTAGGCTGCATACGGCAAAACCTATAGCGATGGCAGCAATCATCCAGCCAATAAGCTCGCTTGGGTTAGCGAGAAGCGCGTTGAACACGCTGCCTGCCACCTCGGTGCTGGCACCGTCGAAGGTTCCCGTTGCCATCTTGGGGATATAGGCAAGCATCCAGCCGGCAACGGTGGTGTAGAACATCATCAGCAGCATGCAGCCAATGTAACCCCACCATGAAAACCAGTGAAATCGACGCTTGGGTTCCAAGATATCGAAGGCTTGCGCGGCACTCTTTTGACTGGCGCGGCCTACGGCAAATTCCATAACCATAACGGGTAAACCTAAGATAACCAGAAAAATTAAATACAGCAAAACAAAGGCTCCACCGCCGTATTCACCGGTGATGTAGGGGAAGCGCCATACGTTACCGATGCCGATGGCGCAACCAGCGGCGATGAGGATGAAGCCAATGCGTGATGCGAAGTGCTCACGCGAGCTTGCGGCATTTGCCGCAGTATCAAATGCTTTGTTAGTCATAGGTGATATTCCTGTAATCAGATTAATGCCAAACGACCAAAATTCTATCATGCATAACACGTTCAGGAAGCGAGCGCTCAGTGGGGAGTGTAGGGGAGGTCACGTTGGGGACTTGGAGGGCGAATTGAAGCGCGGGAAGTTCAAGGCGTGTTGCTTTGATGCTGATATTCCTTTCGTGCGTGTGATAGGCGTTTTATCAAGCGTGAGCGAGTCAGCCAAGGTGCTGTTTGGTTCTCTGGTGCCAATCCTGTGTGCAGCAAAAAGCCCCCGGATTGCTCCAGGGGCCATGAGCCGTGAAAAACTGTCTTTAAGTTTTGCGCTATTTTGCCATGCCAACTTCCTTGAAGTAAGACTCAACGTCGTCTTGCCAGGTGGGGAGCTCAGCACCAAACATTTCCAGCATCAGGCTTTCGAGTTCAACCTGCTCTGCGGTAACCAGATCGGATTCGGGTACCAAGATGGTGTTGGCATCGTAGCCACAAGTATTGAGAACATGAGAGAGGAACTCGTAGCGACTTGCCATCCCGCGGCTAGTAACGTGAAGTACGCCAGTTGCCTTGCGGTTGATGGCTTTGATCAGGAAGTCAACATAGGTGGAAATCGAAGTTGGCGAAGCAAGCTGGTCGGTGCGTGCGACAAGGGTTTTGCCGGCAGCTGCAGCGTCGAGTGCGTCCTTAACCTGTCCGCCGTCGATGCTGTATACCCAGGAAGAGCGAATGATAAGGTGATTGGGCGTGGTGTCGCGCACCATTACTTCGCCTGCACGCTTTGATTTTCCGTAGGGCGTTTCGGGGTGGGGCGTGTCGAATTCGTTGGCAGGTTCCGCCATGCGTACGGGGAACACGTCGTCTGTTGAGATCTGCACCATAAGTGCGCCAACATTGTTTGCGGCAAGTGCAACGTTGCGAGCGCCAAGGGCGTTGACTTCGTAAGCATGGATGCGGTTGGACAGGCCGGTAACTGCGCGGGAGATGCTGGCGCAGTTGATAACCACATCGGGACGCAGATCTTGCGTGAAGGCTTCGATGCGCTCGGGGTCGGTAACCATCAGTTCCTTGTCGGTGCCAACAACGGTGCAATTGTATGTAGCCTTTAAGCGCTTGACGATTTCGCGACCCAGAAAGCCTTTGCAGCCAGTGACCCAAATGGTTTCTTTGTAATCCATATCGTTCCTATCGTAGAAGTGCGGTGTGAGTAGAACGGTAGCTGGCGCATGTGCGCCAGCTCTGTGATTTTAACGCCAAATCGTCGGTCGATGTGGCGAAACGGTAAAGCTTAAGCGGTTGCTTTCGTTCCTTTGTCCTTCTTGCCGTGAACAAGCTTCTGGTAAGCGAATACGCCGAACACGAACAGGAAACCGATAGCGTTGATGCCGAGGGAGGCTATGCCGTCTGCTTCGGACATGGGAATCATGATGGCAACGCCGGCAACAATGGCAAGCACGCGCAGTATGGGGTTGATCTTACCGAACAGGTAACCCTGCAAACCAGAAGCAACGCCGAACAGGCCGAACAAAGCCATGGCCGTATTGAGAACAACCATGTAGGGCTCAACAGGGACTTGCATGATAAGCGCGGGGCAGAACGCGAATACGAACGGAACGATATACGCCGCAATACCCAAGCGTGACGCGGTTACAGCAGTCTTCATCGGCTTAGACTTTGCGATAGCACTGCCTGCGTAGGCCGCCAGGGCAACAGGGGGCGTGATATCTGCCAGGATGCCGAAGTAGAACACAAAGAAGTGAGCGCATACCAGCGGCACACCCAACTGAATTAGGATCGGAGCGCAGGTGGCAGCCATGATGCAGTAGTTCGCAGTGGTGGGAACGCCCATGCCCAGAACAATGCAGCAGAGCATGGTAAGAATCAGGCCGATGATAAGGAAGTCGCCAGCGGCAAGAACAATTGCGTTGATGAGCATGGAGGCCAGGCCGGTAACGGTGATGCAACCAGCGATCATGCCAGCCAGCGCGCATGCTACGGCAACGGCAATGGAGTTGCGGGCACCTGCGGCGAAGGCATCGGCGGCGGTCCACAGGGCGGTTTTGCAGGTTTCAAGCAAAACGCTGCCGAACGTGTCTTCTTCGGTGCGCTCTTCCCAGTTGGTGAGCAGGAAGTGGATGAAACCGATAACAAACGCCACGAAGATAGAGATGGCGGCAGATACTGCCATGGTATAGATACCAGCAGATACGATCCAAACCAGAACAACGAGTGGAATGATGAGGTAGCAGTTCTTCAGCAGGTAGATCCAGGTGGGAAGTTCGTTGAAGGGGATGCCCTTTAGGCCGCGAGCCTTTGCTTCCAGATGCACGGTGCAGAAGATGCCGCCGAAGTACAGAAGGGCGGGGATGATGGCGATCGCAGCAACTTGAATGTAGGGGATGCCCATGTATTCAGCCATAAGGAATGCAGCAGCGCCCATGATGGGCGGCATGATCTGGCCACCCGTCGAAGACGCGGCCTCGACGGCACCGGCGAACTCGGGCTTGTATCCCGTCTTCTTCATCATGGGGATGGTGACCGATCCGGTCGTGACGGTGTTGCCGACCGACGAGCCGCTCACCATGCCGCACAGGGCCGACGAGATGACCGACACCTTGGCCGCGCCGCCGCTCGACCAGCCGGCGATGCGGTTGGCGAACGAGATGAAGAAGCCCGCGATGCCCGTGCGCTCGAGGAAGGCACCGAAGATGATGAAGAGGACGATGTAGGTGTAGCAGACGTTGATGGGCGTTCCGATGATGCCGTTGGTGGTGTAGAACATGCGATAGACGACGGTACGCAGGGCGAGCATGAGGTCCATGCCTCGGTCGACCACGAAGAAGTAGAACGCGTAGATGAGCAAGGCAGCCACCACGAAGATGATGGGCAAGCCGACGCTGCGACGGCAGAGCTCGGCCACGACGAGAATGCCGACGATGCCGATGACGATCATCACCTCGTCAATGCGCGTGCCCAGCTTGATGATGGGCAGCGCGTTGAACGCGAAGTAGAAGAAGCAGGCGGCTCCGATGATCATGAGCAGGATGTCGTACCAGGGAATGTAGTTGGTGCGGACCTTCTTCTTGTTGGCGGGATATACCAGAAAGCCGATGATGACGATGCATCCGAGGAAGAGCGTGAGCCTGACCTCGGGCAGAGCCGTGCTGAACAGCGTCATGCCGATGCAGTAGACGGAGAAGACGGCCATGATGGCCCTGACGATGATCTTGGGGACGCCCTCCCAGATGCGCGTGTTGGACTCGCGGTCGAACTTGCGCAGGATCTGCTCGGCCTCGTCGGTCTCGACGGGAGCGGCGGCCTTGTCCATGATGATGTCCGCGCCTTCTTCGGTCGCGATACCCGTCTCGATTTCCTCGCCGACGAGGTCGGAATCCTCGATGGCCTCGAGGGTCTGCTTTGTGGTCTGGTCCGGTGCGCCGGGATGGGGCGGAAGGTCGACGACGGTCTCGCGCACGTCGACGTCCTGCTGCGCGGTGGGCGCGACGCCGGTCTTCTTTCTCCTGACCCTGTTGTTGATTCTGCTTTCCCTAGCCCTGTGGACCATACGGTTCTCCCTCAAAACGCATCGAAGCCATGATGGAAGGCAGGTGCGCCCCTCGCGCCATGGCTTCGACTTAGATCAAAACGCTTGATGGCCTAGAAGACCATCACCTCAAGACTACTTCGTGGGAACGGTGATGTTCTTTTCCGCGAAGTACTTGGCGGCACCGGGATGATACGGGACGCTCGCGACGGACGCACCCTTCTCGAGGCTGATTTCGGCGTACTTGGCATGATTCTCGATGAGGTCGGGCGCGTTGTCAAAGATGTCGGCCGTGATGGCGTAGACGTCTTCCTCGGAGACTGCGTTGTCGACGATGATGACGGCGTCAACACCGACGGTCACCACGTCGGAATCCTGGCCGGAGTAGGTGCCAGCAGGGATGACCGCCTCGGAGTAGAAGTTGTTCTCGGCGATCAGCTGCTGGATGTGAGCCTGGTCGAGCGAGATCAGGTAGGCCTGTTTGGTGGTGGACAGGTCGGTGATGGCCGTAGTGGGGGCACCGGCGACGATGAAGGCGGCGTCGATCTTGCCGTCCTTGAGCGCGTCGGCGGAATCACCGAAGCTCTGGTAGGTCGGGTTGATGTCGCTCTCGCTCAGGCCATAGGCACCCAGGATGTCGATGGCGTTGAAGTACACGCCCGATCCGGCGGCGCCGATGGAGACGTTCTTGCCCGCGAGGTCGGCAACGGACTTGATGTTGGGATCGCAGGTCACGATCTGCACCTGCTCCTGATACAGTGCGCCGAGCGTGGAGAAGGTGGTGACGGGCTTGCCCTCGAACAGGTTGGTGCCGTCGTAGGCGTAGGCCATGACGTCAGATTGAGCAAAGCCGAGCTCGGCGGTGCCGTCCTCGAGCTCCTGGATGTTGGCCTGCGAGCCACCGCTCGAGGCAGCCGTGATGCTCACGTCGGTGTTGTTGGTCGCATGCTGCGCGATGACGGAACCGAAGGCGTAGTAGGTACCGGACTCGCCGCCGGTCACGAAGCGCAGGCTGCCGCCGTTGTCGGCGCTGGAGCTACTGCTCGAGCTGCCGCCGCCGCAGCCGACCAGGGCGAAGGAAAGCGCCAGGGCCAGGGCGATGACGCCCGCGACTGAGGCGAACCTCTTCTTGTTCATTTTCACGATGATCTCTCCTCTTCACGTGGAAACAAAGCCATGCATGTTTTGAGTATGCACGGAAAACTCTATGCATTATATCTGCAAATTATTGCGCCAATTGTTTCATTAAAGAAACAGATTACGGTTTGGTGGCATTCGGGTGTCCGATTTGCCGTACGGACACGAAAGACTTTATCGCTTTTGGCGTATAATCATGGCGCTAGGGAACGTCGCGGTTGGTTTCGAGACGGGAGGCCGTCATGTCCAAGAACATTCTGCTCGTCCATGCGAGCCCGCGTTCGGGCGGAAACTCGAGCATTCTCGCCGACTGGTTCGAGCGTGGGGCGCTCGAGGCGGGCAACGAGGTCACGCGCGTCGAGGTGGGACATGCGAGCATTTCCGGCTGCATGGCCTGCGAGTATTGCTTTTCGCATGATGGCGCATGCGTCCAGGATGACGACATGCAAAAGTTCTATCCGCTGCTGCACGAGGCGGACGTGATCGTGTACGCGACGCCCATGTACTTCTACAACTTTCCCGCGCAGCTGCGCGCCTTCCAGGATCGCATGTTCTGCGGTGTCACAAAGCCCTTCGGCATTACGGCCACCGCCTTGCTGCTGTGCTTCGAGGACAAGGACGTCTCGACGTGCGATCCTGTCGTCGACAGCTACCGCGTGGCGGCCAATTACTGCAAGCAGGAGAATCTCGGCGAGGTCATCGTCAACAACGTCTACGAGAAGGGCGCCATCGAGGGCAACCCCGGGCTGCAGAAGGCCTACGAGCTCGGCCTGAGCATCAAGTAAACGGGGAGAAGACGATGGACGACATGCCCGCATCGATCCTGGTCGTGGCCAATCCGGCCGCCGGCAATGGCACGGGTACACAGGCGGCACGCCGGGCCGTCGGCGAGTTCGAGGCGGCGATCGCCGGCGGGAGGGCAGCCCCGTTTCTTGCCGGCGCCGAAGTGGACGCCGCTTTCCTGAGCTCGGCCGACCAGACGCGCTCCCTCATAGAGGGCTCCGCCGATCGGCGGGCCATTGTCGCCGTGGGCGGTGATGGGCTCGTGCATCTGGTGGCAAACGCCCTCATGGCGATCGCGCCGGAGCGACGACCGGCTCTCGCGGTGGTGCCCGCCGGGACGGGCAACGACTATGCCCGCGCGCTTGGTCTGCCACTCGACCTGAAACGCTCCGTGCACGTCATTTTGCAAGCCAGTCCGCGCCCCGTTGACCTGGGACTGTGCAACGGCGAGTATTTCGCCGAGACCCTCTCGTTCGGTCTCGATGCCGCCATCGCGCTCGATACCGTGCGTCGGCGCGAGGAGACCGGGCGCTCGGATGCGGGCGTGTACTTCGCGAGCGGCATCGACCAGCTGACGCATAACCTGGTGTCGCGGAATTACCACGGCAATCTGGACGGGCATCCCATAGAGGGCACGAGTGTCACCTTTGCCGTGCAGGTCGGGCCGTACTATGGCGGCGGGTTCAAGATTTGCCCGGAGGCCAAGATAGACGACGGCGTGCTCGATCTGTGCATTTCGCACCCGCCGGTAAGCGTCACCCGGGCAATCTACATCTTCATGCGTGCGAAGAACGGCAAGCACGTGCATATGAAGCCCATGGAATTCGCACGTGCGCGGCATGCCCTCATCGAGTTCGACGAGGAGCCGCCTTGTCAGATCGACGGCGAGCCGTTGCACGCCACGCGCTTCGATATCACCTGCGAGCACCAGGCGCTGCGCGTGCTCGCGTGAGGTGATGAGACAACGTCCCTGAGCAACTGTCTCATCTCGCCACTACAGCAGCGTTGCGTTCAGCAGCACGGGGTTGTGGTCGGTGAACTCGAAGCTCGCATCGATAGTCTCGAGCGCGTCGATGCGCACGTTATCAGAGACGATGAATCCATCAATCATGTAGAACTGAAAATCGGTCGAGCCGTCATAGGGACGATCAAGTGAGCGGCAAGTGGGCGTCGCGTTGTCCATCACCGCCGTAAGGCCGTCGCCCAGCGAACTCACGTCGATGTAACCGCATTGCCACAGGTCGTCGTCTTGTAGCGGATACATGGACGTGTCCACGTTCGAGAAGCTCTGGTTGAAGTCGCCGCCGGCGATGACGTAGTTGCCCCTCGCGCGCTCCTCCTGCAGCAGCCGGGCGAGCTGCGCCGTCTGCGCCGCCTTGCCCTCGCCGTCGTCATAAGCCTCGAGGTGCAGGTTCACGAGCACGAGCTCGGCGGTGCCGCCCTGTACGGGCACGCGTTCGACGAGCAAGCAGCGTTTGAGGTTGCCCAAGCGCACGGGCCAGGAGAACGGGCAGGGGAGCTGCACGCGTTCGGCGCTGCTCGGCTGCATGCGCGAGAGCGTCATGATGCCGCTTTCGACGGCACCGATGGGCGGCAGGGGATAGGGGACGTAGGCCACATCGTAGTTGAGGGCGTAGGCCGATGCGTACGCGGGGGCAAACGCCGTGGCGATGCGCGCCCGTTCGTTGATGCCATACGTGCGCTCGGAATCCTGATCGACCTCCTGGAGGAAGATGAAGTCGGGATCGAGGGCAGCGAGTTCGTCTTCGATGCCGGCGAGGTTCGCCAGGACGCCATCATGCGAGACGGTGCGCACGCCATCGCCGCCATCCATGAAGAAGTCTGCTTGCTTGGAGAGGCCGCCATAGCCCGCGTTCCAGGTGACGACGCTGACGCTTTGCCCGGGCTCGAGCGTTTCCCGGGCCACGCCATGAATCTCGATTTCCTGCGTGGCGGGCGGATTGTATTCCGTGACGGTGAGGAAGGCGACCAATGCGAGGATGAAGACGACGAGTATCGCGACGATGATGCCGATGACCTTTCCCGTCTTGCGGGCGATGGATGCTGCCATGGATGGTCCGCCTTTCGTGTGTTGTGCGCGTCTGCTCATTCTATACTGTGCAAGATTAGCTTGCATTGTTCTGTCATTTCGACCGGATGCGCATGGCGCCGTAGCGGAGAAACCTATGACGAGAGGAAAATGAGACAGTTACTCTGAGCAACTGTCTCATTCCCAAGGTCAGAGTAGGAGAGAGTAGATCATGAGCATACAGACCACACTGTGCTACATAGATGACGGAAGCGCCTACCTCATGTTGCATCGCGTGAAAAAGGAACATGACGTCAACAAGGGCAAGTGGATCGGCATCGGCGGCAAGTTCGAGCCCGACGAAAGCCCCGAGGAATGCATGATGCGCGAGGTGCGCGAGGAGACGGGCCTGACGCCGCGCGCATGGCGCTACCGTGGTATCGTCACTTTCGTCTCTGGCCGCTGGGTGACCGAGTACATGCACCTCTTTACGATCACGGACTGGACTGGCACGGTACGGAGCTGTAACGAGGGCATATTAGAATGGGTGCCCAAAGACGAGCTCCTGGATTTACCGCATTGGAAGGGCGACGAGGCGTTCCTCAAGCTCATTGCCGATTCCGAGCAACCCTTCTTCTCGCTCAAGCTCGTCTACGACGCAAATGACGAACTCATCGAGGCAAGCCTGGACGGCGAGCCCCTCGACCTCGTAGATTGGAACTGGGCATGAACGTCATCGACATGAAGCGCGACCACGTGGTTCGCGCCACCGCAGCCAACGGGACCATCCGCGCCTTCGCCGTGTACTCGCGCGGGCTCGTGGAGGACGCGCGACGCATGCACGAGCTGTCACGTACGGCCACGGCCGCCCTGGGTCGCACGCTCACGGCCGCCGCCATGATGGGGACCATGATGAAGGGCGACAAGGACGCGCTCTCCATCGTCTTCAATGGCGATGGGTCGTTGGGTAACATCACCGTGACGGCGAAGTCGGATGGTAGCGTCAAGGGCTATGCGGGCAATCCGCAAGCCTCGCTTCCCTCCAAGGTGGGCGAGAAACTCCGCGTGGGCGAGGTCGTGGGCAAGGGCACGCTGCGCATCATCTACGACCTGGCGATGCGCGAGCCCTATAGCGGCGTCGTCGAGATTCAGTCCGGCGAGATCGCCGACGACATCGCGTACTGCCTCACGTCGAGTGACCAGATTCCCTCGGCGGTCTCGTTAGGCGTGCTGTTCAACGACGATAGCTCCGCGCGCGAGGCCGGTGGCTTCATCGTCCAGCTCATGGATGGGGCGACCGACGAGACAGCCGCGCTGCTCGAGGAACGTATCGCGTCTCTGCCGAGCGTCACGACGATGCTCTCCGAGGGAGAGACGCCCGAGAGCATCCTGGAACGGATCTTGGGCGACATGGACTTGCAGATTCTCGAGGACGGTCCCGTGGCGTTTCGCTGCGACTGCACGCGCGAGCGCACGCTCAAGCTGCTCTCGCTCGTGAGTGCCGACGAGCTGCAGGACATGGTCGACGAGGGCGAGGACGTGGAGATGGTCTGCGCGTTCTGCAACAGCAAGTACCAGTATTCGCCCGATGAGATTGCTGCGCTGATCGAGGAATAGGGGGAGCGTAGGGGGAGGTCTAATCCTGGATTTCTCTGGATCGAATCGCTCGCTACTCCCCAAATAGCGGGGTGGAGAAGTAGCGCTCGCCGGTGTCGGTGAGGACGGTCACGACGGTGGCATCCGGCCCCAGCTCGTAGCCGAGCATCATCGCCGCGACGACGTTCGTGCCGCTCGAGATGCCGCACAACAGCCCCTCCTCGCGCGCGAGGCGCTGGGCCATGGTGATGGCCTCGTCATCGCTCACCACGCAGGTCGCGTCGATGACGCTGCGGTCGAGGATGGCGGGAATGACGCCATCGCCGATGCCCATCTGCAGGTGCGTGCCGATGTTGCCTCCGGCGAGCATCGCCGCGTTCTCGGGCTCGGCCGCCCAGACGATGGTATCGGGGTTGGCCAGCTTGAGCGCGCTGCCGATGCCCGTGATGGGAGGCCTACG
>OGRN01003796.1_pt1 | contig 10409 bp, 7 predicted proteins | sample 1553401 | NCBI WGS metagenome assembly OGRN01 (sample SAMEA2580096, study PRJEB22360) | human gut metagenome | biome: human gut; feature: human-associated habitat; material: faeces | place: Denmark | collected 2008/2010 | reverse complement strand
CCCACGATGGATACCGTCTGCCCCATGTTCTGCGGCAGCCGAAGCCCAGCTTCCATCAGCATATCGAAGGCAAGCAGCATCAAGATCACTTCGGCAAAGGATGGAAAGGGCACCCCCATTTTGCTTTTCATGATGGATATGGCCAGTTCCGTCGGGATCATCTCCTGATGGTACGTCGCCATGGCGACATACAGCCCCGGCAGCAGCAGCGCGGCCAGCAGCGCGGCCAGCAGCAAAGCCGTGCTGCGCAGCTGGGCGCGCATGGCCGCGGTGTCGGAGTAGACAATGTATTCCAGCGCACAGCCGGGCACTACGCTTTCACTGCCCCAGACGGCGTAGCTGCCCTGCGCGGGCGCGCCGCCCTGGCCGCCCGCACGGATGTTCCCGCGCAGCTCTCCCGCATCCCGCACGCTGCCCGCAACGGTATACTCCGCGTCGCCCAGCCAGACCGTAGCGTCCGTCATCCAGATGACACTGCGCATACTGTCAAACAGCGTGTCGGTGTTCAGCTCCATCACCAGCACGCCGTAGGTGCGGTAGTTGGCGTCCAGCAGGTTGCGCATCATATACAGGCTGCCGTCCGCCGCAAAGAAACCGATGCCGGTGCCCAGCGCTTCGCTGCGGACCAGTACTTCGTCCCGCACATGCTGCTGATATTTGCGTATGGAGGTATACGAGGTGTTGGAGGTATAGATGGGCGCTGCTGGATCGTCCACCAGCGTGACGATGGTATTGCGGAATTTGTCGTCGTAGCGGTACTGCTGGGTGAGAAAGGTCTGCATCTCGTTGTAAAACGTGACGTAATCGCCCGTTTTCGTGTAGGATGCCCAGGCATTGCCCATGGTGGCGATATAACTGGCCTTACGGCTGGCGGCGATCATGGAATCCAGGTTGCGCCCGGTGATGGCCGCGGCGCTTTGTGCGCTGCGCATCATATCGCTGCGGTACTGCCGCGTCATGCTGTCCAGAATATATACACCGCCCAGCGTGACGATGAGCACAACGGGCAGCACCCAGCACAGCAGGATAATGCCCAGCATCCCCTGCCGCAGGCCGAGCTGCCGCCTGTGTTTCATTTTCTGCCGTTCCATGCCTCCGCCTCTTTCCCGGCGCGCTTTGCAAGCATCCGCGCGTCCTGCCCGCTATTATAGCAAAAAAGGGGGACAATGTCCCCCTTTCCCCGCTTTTCGGCCGCTTTTCGTTACAGCGACAAAAACTCCGTCAAAATTTTGGCAATTTTTTCCGCATTTTCCATGGTATCCATCTCACAGAACACGCGCAGCAGCGGCTCGGTGCCGGAAAAGCGCGCGATGACCCAGCCGCCGTTTTTGAAGTACACCTTGCAGCCGTCCATGTAGCTGACCTTGGCGATCTCGCAAGGGAATTCCGGCAGCTGTTTGTCCTCCATCAGCAGCTTGAAGATGCGCGTCCTTTCGGCGCTGCTGAAATGAAAATCGTGTTCCGCCATCTCGGCGGCACCGTATTTCTGCGTGATTTCGTCCCACAGCGCGCTGAGCCTGCGGCCTGTTTTGGCAATGGCCTCAACCAGCAGCGCGGCGGCATAAATGCCGTCCTTGCCCTGGATGTGCCCGCGCACCGTCAGCCCGCCGGAGCTTTCGCCGCCGATGATGGCGCCGGTCTCCACCATCTTGGCAGACACATATTTAAAGCCCACGGGCACCTCGTAGCAGGTCTCGCCGAAGTCCTCGGCAATGCGGTCCAGCAGATGGGTGGTGGCCAGGTTCCGCACCGCTGCGCCGCGCCAGCCGCGGTACCGCATCAGATAGTAATACAGCAGCACCAGAATCTTATTGGGATGCAGGAACTCCGCCTTATCGTCAATGACACCCAGGCGGTCCGCGTCGCCGTCGGTGGCGATGCCGATGTCGCAGCCGTGTTCTTCCACATAGTTCGTCAGGCCCGCCAGCGTCTTGAGGTTGGGCGCGGGCAGCCGGCCGCCGAACAGCGTGTCCCTCCGCTCATGGATGACCTCTACGTCGCACCGGGTGGTGAGCAAGATGGTCTGCAGCGCTGTCTTGGACACGCCGTACATGGGGTCCAGCACCACGTGCAGGCCGCGGGACCGGATGGCCTCTGCATCCACCATTTTGAGGATGCTGTCGATGTAGTCGTTCATCGGGTCGATGAGTTGGATACTGCCTGCAGCAAGCCCTTCTTCGTAGGGCACCGTCTCCACAGGCTCGCCTTCCAGCTCGCGGATATAGCCCTCAAAGGCGGCGGTAAGCGTTTCGTCCGCATCGCGCCCGCCCTCCATAAACACCTTGATGCCGTTGTAGACGGCGGGGTTGTGGCTGGCCGTGATGGCCATGCCGTAGGGCAGGCCATAGGCAGCCACCGTATACATAATAAGAGGCGTGGGGCTTTCCCGGTGGATGATGCGGCACAGGATGCCCTGTCCCGCCATCACCTCAGCGGCCCATCCGGCGGCCTCCTCGCTCAAAAACCGCCTGTCATAGCCGATGACGAAGCCCTTGTCGGCCCTGCCCTCATCCAGCATTTTACGCGCCAGCGCCAGCGTCAGCAGCTGGACGTTGGCTTTCGTGAAGCCGTCGCCGATGACGGCGCGCCAGCCGCCCGTTCCAAAATGGATCATCGTTTCGCTCTCCTTCCTGCATATCCCCGCCGGGGAGGGCAGCTATCTGCCTATTTTCACCGATGTCTTTGCGGATATTGGCGATGAGCAGTCCATCGGGCAGCCGTTCCACACGCACACCGTCCAGGTACAGCGCCTTTACGCCCTTGCACACATGGGCGGGGTTCCGCACCTCGATCTCATACACCGCGCCCCGGAACCGCCGCACGGCCGTAAAGCCGTCCCAACCGCCGGGGATGCACGGGTCGATGACAAGGCCGTCGAACTCCGGCCGGATGCCCAGCATATAGCGCGTCGCGGCCACATAGCTCCCCCCGCCGGAGCCTGTCATGAACGGATGGTGCGCCTCGCCGAATTTCTTGTGGTCGCGCCCGGTGATGAACTGACAGTAGGAATAAGGCTCCGCTTTGCGCGTCTCTATTTTGTCGTTCTGCCAATAGGGACACAGCGCGTCGTAAAACTGCATGGCCCTGTCGCCCCGTCCCAGCACGCATTCCGCCGCCCACGCCCATGGGTTGGGATGGCTGAAAATGGATCCGTTTTCTTTCAGGCCCTTATACACCCGGGTGACAAAACCAATGTCGTCGTCGGGCTTCGAGTAAGCCGGCGCGTTGAGCATCAGGCCCCAGGGCGTGTAGAGGTATTCCTCCACGCTGTCCATGGCCCGCGCGCCCCGCTCCGGCCCTGCCGCGCCGGAGAGAACGGCCCAGGTGTTGCTCTCCAGATGCACCTTGCCCTCCGTATCCGCGTCCGTTCCGATGGGGCGGCCGTTTTTTGTGAAGCCGCGCAGATACCATCTGCCGTCCCACAGCTCTTTTTCACACACGTCCGCCACGCTGCGCCGCACGGCCTCGTAATGCTCCGCGTCTGCCTTTCGGCCCAACCAGCGGGCCAGTGCGGCAAAGTTTCCCAGTGCCCAAACGTGCAGAAAGCTCACCATCGCGCTTTCGCCCCCGCCCAGGTTCAGGCAATCGTTCCAGTCCGCCCGCAGGCCCTGGCAGATCCCATGCGCACCCACCATGCGCTGGGAAAAATCCAGGATCGTCTTCAGGTGGCCGTAAACCGTGGCCGTCCCTTTATCCGCATAGGGCACCGGCATGTCAAGGAACGCGGCGTCCCCAGTCTCCCGTACATAGTCCGCCACGGTGGAAACAAGCCACAGCGCATCGTCGCTGCATGCGTCCGCCAGGCCGTGGATCATACTGCTTTTATCCGGCGTGGGCACAACGGTCGGGCTCTTGAAACTCTGCCGGGGCGTCTCCTCGAACCATTCCGGCTCGAACAGATGCAGGCCGTATCCCTCGCTGACAAGCCCTTTTAAAAGCTGCACGATGCGCTCTTTGCAGCGGGCGGGGTTCGAGTGCAGCACGGTCATCGCGTCCTGGGCGGTGTCGCGGTAGCCCAGCCCGGTGCGGCCGCCCACCTCGATGAAGCTGGCAAAGCGGGAAAACTGCACGTTTATCTCGCTCTGATACAGCGTCCAGATATTGATGAGCGTGTTCATGCCCTCATTGGGCGTGTCGATTTGCAGCGCCGCGCATTTTTCGTCCCAGTAGTCGCGCAGGGCCGCCAGTGCCGCGTCCCGGGCAGCGGGCGGCGCATATTTTTTGCGGATGCGCACGCCTTCGGCCCGCGGCCCCTCCCCCAGGAAAAACGCTTCGCGCAGAACCTCGCCGGACGCGAGGATAAAACGCCTGTGCAGCGACGCGCACTGGTTGCCGCCCAGCTCCGTGCTGCCGGAAAGCGTGCCCCGCTCCACGCCGATGGGGTCTGTCTCGGTACGGTACGGGCCGATGAACGCCTCCCGCACCGTATCGTAGCTGTCCGGCGGGAAAGTGGCCGCAAAATACTGGAAGCCGTTCTCCTCATAGAAAAGGTCCTGTTCGATGATGCCGTCCGCATAGCTGCCGCCCGCGGCATACAGGCTCATCTGAAAGTTGCGGTTGTCCATATCGATATGGTGGAACGACAGCTCGGCGTAGCTGAACACGCTGATGTTCCGCGCCCGGCCGGAGATATTCTCCAACGAAAGGTCCCAGATCTCCACAGCCTCGCCCCGGGGAATGAACAGCGTCTGCACGGCGCGGATGCCGCCGTACTCACATTCGTATTTTGTATAGGACAAGCCGTGGCGGCAGGTATATTTCGCCCAGTCCAGCGGCTTGCCCACGGGCTGCCACGAAACAGACCAGTACTCCCCGGTGTCGTCGTCCCGAAGATAAATGTAATGGCCGGGCCGGTCCATGGGCACGGCGTTGGCGCGAAAACGCGTGATGCGGTGATATTCGGCGCTTTTATGGAACAGGTATCCGCCCGCCGTGTGGTTCACCACGGCGCACATCTCCTCCGTGCCAAGATAATTGGTCCAGCTCGCGGGCAGGTCCACCCTGTCGATGACATATTCCCGGCGGTCGTTGTCGAAGTGGCCGTACTGCATACTGCATCCTCCCTGTACGGGCCGCGCGGAGGGCGCGCCCGGTGTCGTTGCTTTTATTGTACGGCGCGCGGCGCGCGGTGAACAGGGCGGGGCTTGGCATATATTTGCGTTTCTTGCCACGTGGCGCCGGCCATCCCTTTCTCCGGGCGGCGGTGTCTCTGCTCCATGCGGGCCGCACCGGTCATTGGTTTTACGCATCCAAAAAGTCATTTGATTTTTATCGTCATTTTTATATTGACTTCGCCTCGTAAAAAGTCTGTCAAATGCGTGCAGATTTTTTCGACTTGTGACCATGTTGTGACCAGACGGTGGTATACTGAGTATAAATCAGTCACAGAAAGCCCGAAATTCGATACACTCAGGAGGAATACGATGGAAACGAACCGGATGATGTCTCCCGCCGCCAGGCGGCTTGCGGCAGTTGTGCTGGCCGCGCTGCTTTGTCTCTCGCTGTTCTGGCCCAGGGGCGGCTCGCTGACAGCCGTGCTGTGCGGCGCTCCATTGGCCTCCGTAAACGGGCGGCCCGCCGCGCAGGTGATGGCGGTGCAGGCGGAGCAATAGCCTTTTACGCAGAAATGCCGGCGGCGGAAATTTCCGCTGCCGGCATTTTTGATTCTTTTCCCTTTTTCGCCCTGGCTCACCGCCGTTTTTCCATCACGAAGTTGGTGAGCGCCACGCCCTGCCGTTCCACCTGCTGCTCCCGGATGACCCGATACCCTCTTTTTTCAAAAAAAGGCTTCGCCGTAATCGATGCGTGGGTGCTGATAACGCCCGCGCACACCTGCTCCAGCCTGTCGCAAAGGGCGGTTGCCACGCCCTTGCCCTGATGGCACCGGTGGACGTACAAACGGTCCAGATATCCCGAGCCGTCGATATCCCCAAACCCGATGACCGCACCGTCCTCCAAAGCGACAAGGGTATGGTGTTCCCGGAACGAGCGGTCCCAGGCCTCCAGATCCACATGGCCCGTCGCCCACGCGTCCAGCTGCTCCTTTGTATAATCCCCGGCATTGACCGTATGGACCGTGTCGTAGAACAGCTCCGCCAATTCCCGGCAATCCGACGGCCTGTATTTTCTGATCTGCATGCTTATCCTCCGCATCACGGCGCCTCACAGCGCGTACTCCATCTGGCAGTCAAACGGCTCCGACGCTACATGGGCCTCATTGTACTCCCGGGCCTCCACGCAGCCCATCGCCGCGTAAAACGCCTGTGTCTCCACCGCCGAATGGGCCGACAGATACAGCTTTTTTCCGCCGTGCGCACGGGCCCACTGCGCCGCCCGGGTAAAAAGCTCCCGCCCGATGCCTCTGCCCCGCAGCTCAGCCGAAACGTGCAGGCACGTCAGGTCCCGGTAATCCCCCGCTTTGCCCAGCGGGGCGCTTTCCACCGAGGCAAAGCCCTTGAGCGCGCCGTCCGCAAAGGCCCCCAGCACAACGCCGCCCGTGGCTAGCGTATTTTGCAGGCATTGCACAAGAAACGCATAATCCGCTTCGCTCCAGTCGTCGATGAACGGCGCGTCCCGCACGACCCATACGCCGTTTTCCCTGCGGCGGCACTTCGTCACTTCCTGGCGCCGTTCAAAATGCCGGAACAGCGCCCGGTCCAGCTCGCCGGGTGCGATCTCGCGGTATTCCATATCCATTCTCCTTCTATGCGGCCGCCGCGCGCCGCTCAAAACACCTGGAACAGGTAAAACTTCAGATAATTCGTCTCGTCCACACCCCACAGGATGGGATGGTCCGGCGATTGCTGGCGCGCCTCGATCTGGCGCAGCTGCACGCCCGCGTCACGGGCCGCGTCTGCCAGCATGGCGCGGAACATCCCGTCCGTGGCAAAATGGCTGCAGCTGCAGGTGGCAAGATACCCGCCCCGGGGCAGCAGCTTCATGGCGCGGTAATTGATCTCCTTATATCCCCGCAGTGCGCCCGGCACTGTCTTGCGGGATTTCGTAAACGCGGGCGGATCCAGAATGATGAAATCATACTTTTTGCCGCCCTCCTCCGCCAGACGGGGCAGCAGGTCGAACACATTGGCCGCCACGCAGTCCATTCTGTCCGACACTCCGTTGATATCCGCATTGCGGCGCGCCATCTCCACGGCGGCCTCGGAGACGTCCACCGCCGTCACATGGGCCGCGCCGCCCTTGGCTGCGTTCAGTGCAAAGGAGCCGGTGTGCGTGAAGCAGTCCAGCACCGTCCTGCCCTGCGCAAGCCGCGCCACAGCCTGCCGGTTGAACCTCTGGTCCAGAAAAAAACCCGTTTTCTGGCCATTTTCCACGTCCACAGTATAGCGGACCCCGTTTTCCACAATTTCCGTCAGACAGGTGTCCGGCCGGGGCAGGTCCAGCGCCGAAAGGTCAAACCAGCCCTTGTTTTCCTCCAGCCCCTCCCGGGCGCGGATGGCAACGTCGTTGCGCTCGTACAGGCCGCGGATGGAAACGCCGTCCTCGGCGAGCACCTCGAGCAGCACCGGGAAGATCACCGGCTTGAGCTGCTCCATGCCAACCGAAAGCGTTTCGGCGACCAACACGTCGTTGAAGCGGTCCACCACCAGGCCCGGGAAGCCATCTGCCTCCGAGAACAGCACGCGGCAGCAGCTGGCGTCTTCGCCCATGACGGTTTTGCGGTACTCCCACGCCCACGCCACCTTGCGCTTCCAGAACGCACGGTCGAACGCATCGTTGGCGTTGCGCGTGATAAGGCGGATGCGGATCTTGCTGCTCTTCGACAACAGGCCCGTGCCCAGATACGACCCCTTGCGGTTGACCACGTCGATGAGGCTGCCGTTGGCAACCTCATCGCCCTGCCCCGGCGCGCCCTCCATAAACAGCACCTCGGCCTCGTATACCCACGGGTGCCCCTTGGCCAGCGCATGCTCGCCCTTCGGCGTGATGGTGGCGCGAGGATACGGACGTTGAGCTTTCATGAGGGTCCTTTCGGGAACGGAGGATACAAGAATCGCAAGTGGCGCAAAAATCAGCGAAGGCCGCTGCGGAACCCCTGATCTGCGGGAACGCGAAGGTGCAGCGTGCTTTGGCACGCAAGTCCTCAGGTTCGCGCGAAGGCGGGGTGCCGCAGCGGCCCACAGCATCGAGCAATCCGGCTGCCGTCAGGCGGACGGAGCTACAGCAGTCGCAGGGAGACTTCCTTGAGCTGGCGGCCGGTGACGGCGTTCGGGGCGCCGGTCATGGGGTCGGAAGCGCTGGAGGTCTTCGGGAAGGCGATGACGTCGCGGATGGACTGCTTGCCGGCCAGAAGCATGACCAGGCGATCGAGGCCCAGCGCGATGCCGCCGTGCGGCGGGGCGCCCAGCTCGAGCGCATGGATGAGATGGCCGAACTTCTCCTCCATCTGCTCATCTTCCACGCCCAGGCGGCGAAGCACGCGCTTCTGCAGCTCGGCGTTGTGGATACGGATGGAGCCGCCGCCCATCTCGAAGCCGTCCATGACGATGTCGTAGGAGTAGCTCGAGCACGCCAGCGGATCGGTCTCGATCTTGTCCCAATCGGCCTCGGGGATCATCGTGAACGGATGATGCTCGGCGGCGTACTTCTTCTCCTCCTCGTCGTACTTGAACATAGGGAAGTCGACGACCCACAGCAGGGCGTGGCCCTCGCGCGGGATGTTCAGGGCCTCGGCCATGTGCAGGCGCAGGGCGGAGAGCACGGCGGAAGCGGTGCCGTAGGTGTCAGCGGCGAACAGCAGCAAGTCGCCCGGCTCGACGCCGGCGGCCTGCTTGATGGCACCATGGACCTCGTCGCCGAGGAACTTGATGATGGGGCTCTTGCCCGCAAGCTCGGCATCGGCGTCGGTGTAGGCGATCCAGGCCATGCCCTTCGCGCCGTTGGCGGCGGCCACGTCGGCCAGCTTCTCGATGTCGCCGCGCGACCAGTTGCCGGCGCCCTTGGCGTTGATGCACTTCACGACGTTGCCCGCCTCGACGGCCTTGGAGAACACACCGAAGCCGCAGCCGCGCACGATGCCGGTGAGCTCGACGAGCTCCATGCCGAAGCGCACGTCGGGACGGTCGCAGCCGAAGCGGTCCATGGCCTCTTTCCACGGCATGCGCTGCAGCGGGAACTCATGCTGCACGCCCGCGGCGGCCAGGACCTCCTTGAACACGCCCTCCATCAGGTCCATGACGTCGGTTTCCTGGACGAAGGACATCTCGATGTCGACCTGCGTGAACTCAGGCTGACGGTCGGCGCGCAGGTCCTCGTCGCGGAAGCAGCGGGCAATCTGGTAGTAGCGCTCGATGCCGCCAACCATGAGCATCTGCTTGAACTGCTGCGGGGACTGCGGCAGCGCGTAGAACTTGCCCGGGTTCGGACGGGAGGGCACCAGGTAGTCGCGAGCGCCCTCGGGCGTGGAGTTGGCCAGGATGGGCGTTTCCACCTCGATGAAGCCGCGCTCGTTCAGCGCGGCGCGCATGGCCTGGGCCACGGTGTGGCGCAGGCGCAGGGACTGGTACATCTCCGGACGGCGAAGGTCCATATAGCGCCACTTCATGCGCGTGGTCTCGTCGGTCTCGATGCCGTCCTCGATGGAGAACGGCGGGGTGACGGATTCGTTGAGCACGTTGACCTTGCTGGCCAGCACCTCGATCTCGCCGGTGGCCATGTTCGGGTTCACGGCGTCGGCGCCGCGGTCGCGAACCGTGCCGATGATCTGCAGAGCGTACTCGCGACCCAGATGCTCTGCCTTGTGGAAGTCCTCCTCGGGCACGCAATCGGGGTCGACGACCACCTGGGTGTAGCCGGTGCGATCGCGCAGGTCGCAGAAGATCAACCCGCCGTGATCGCGGTTGTGCCACGCCCAACCGCACAGCGTGACCTCGCGGCCCACGTCGGACTTGCGCAGCTCGCCGCACGTTGCGTCGTGCATGCAAAACTCGTTGATGTAATCCGTCATTCTCTCTTGCTCCTTGCAATGCTTTATGGGCGCCCGGCCGCAAGCGCGGGCCCGGGTTGTTGCTCAAACCTAGCCATTGTACATCACGAAAGGAGCTGGAAACCACACCGGCTTCCAGCTCCTTTGAAAATGCCATGGTTGCAGCGCCGCGGAGGCGGCTTCCAACGGCCGACGAGCAGGGTGGGGGCACCTCCGTCCCCTGTTCACGTGGCTGCTCGACGCTCGCGGGCTATTCCTGGCCGGCGAACACGTCCTCGATACTGGCGTGCGCGCCTCCGAAAGGCTCGCCGCCGAACTGGGCCAGCAGCGTTTTGGCCTGATCGAGCTTCACCAGGCGCTCGTGATGGGTGGACATGTTGCGCACCTTCACCTCGCCGGCGGCCAGCTCGTCGGGGCCGAGCACGGCGACCATGCGCGAGCCCACCTTGTCGGCCCGCTTGAACTG
>OGRN01003795.1_pt1 | contig 10416 bp, 8 predicted proteins | sample 1553401 | NCBI WGS metagenome assembly OGRN01 (sample SAMEA2580096, study PRJEB22360) | human gut metagenome | biome: human gut; feature: human-associated habitat; material: faeces | place: Denmark | collected 2008/2010 | reverse complement strand
CCTGTTCCACAGCTGCTGCCATATTTGATTTTGCATTTTTGGGATCCATTGCTTCGGCTAGTGTTGTGATTCCACGGACGATCGGGAAGAATGCGTCGATTCCGGCCGCATTGCAGGCTGTTGCTTCCGAGGTGACGCTTCCGGCAAAAGCAACGACTTTGGAGCCGTATTTTTTTGCAAGTCTTGCCACACCGACAGGAGCTTTTCCCATAGCGGTCTGGTGATCGAGGCGTCCCTCGCCGGTAACAGTGATATCTGTGTCTTCTAATTCTTTTTCCAGTTCGACAGCGTTAAGAATCAGATCGATTCCAGGAGTCAGCGTAGCATTTAAATAACTGAGAAATGCAAAGCCAAGACCACCTGCAGCACCGGCACCTTCTGCAGATGCATAATCATTATGAAGAAATTTGGAGGTAACAGAAGCATAATGATTCATTGCCTGATCCAGTTCTTCTGCTATTTCCGGTGTGACACCTTTTTGTGGACCATAAATATAGGTAGCTCCGTTCTTTCCGCAAAGTGGATTAGTTACATCACAGGCAATATGAAAACTGCATTCTTTGAGAATTGGGTTAGCTTTTTCTATTATAATAGAAGATACCCGTTCAAGCGCCTGTCCGCCTTCGCCGACATCCTGTCCATTTTCATCAGAAAATTGATAGCCAAGTGCCTTAAGCATTCCAATTCCACCATCATTTGTTGCGCTTCCTCCAATTCCAATAATGAAATTGCGGATACCGCGTTCCATGGCATCTGCGATCATTTCACCGACACCGTAAGTGGTTGCAGTAAGTGGATTTTTTTCAGATTCTCTTACCAGGATAATTCCGGCAGCGGCAGCCATTTCGAGGATGGCAGTATTTTTTTCTGCCAGATATCCGTAATGTGCATTTACCGGAGTACCAAGAGGACCAGTCACTGTAAGATCAATACGCTCACCACCAAGTCCTGCAATCAGGGCATCTGTGGTGCCTTCACCACCATCTGCAAGTGGTTTTACGACAACATTCGCATCCGGGTGTGCTTTTAAGATCCCTTCCTTTGCAGCCATTCCGGCTTCAATCGAAGTGAGACTTCCTTTAAATGAATCAATTGCAACTACAACTTTCATAATTTCTAATCTCCTTATCACTGAATTTATTTTATGATAAATCCAGTGTATCATGGATTGAAGAAAAAAAGAATGTTATAAGAAATAATAAAAAGAATAAATAAACATAAAAATATGTCCCTTATAACATTTGCAAAAAGTGGGATATTTCCTATAATATGAGGTGTTCGAGGATTGCGGGAATTGCATAGCAATGGAGCAATCCGGTTACATCAGTGAGTGGCAAAATTTATTTTTGACACTCATATCATAAGATAGTAAAAACAGACAGTAAGGAACAGAAAAACAAAATGCAAGGAGTGGAAATCATGAATAAAAAAGAGATAAAACTGAGTAATGGAATGGAAATGCCAAGACTTGGAATGGGAACCTGGTTTCTTGGAGAAAATAGGAGCAAAGACGCGGAAGAGACAGCGGCACTCAGAGCAGGAATTGATGCGGGAATACGATTGATCGATACAGCGGAAATGTATGGAGATGGAAGATCAGAGCAGTTGATCGGACGAGCAATCCAAGGGTATGACCGCAGCAGGTTATTTCTTGTATCGAAGGTATATCCGCATAATGCCGGAAGAAGAAAAATTTTCAAAAGTCTGCAGCAGACACTGAAAAATCTACAGACAGATTATCTGGATTTGTATCTTTTACACTGGAGAGGAGGGATTCCACTTGAGGAAACGGTAGAATGCATGGAACAGCTTGTGAAAGAAGGAAAGATCCGTAGCTGGGGAGTATCGAATTTTGATACAGACGATATGAAAGAATTGTTTTCAGTGCCGAATGGAAATCATTGCGTGGTGAATCAGGTGCTGTATCATCTGGGCTCCAGAGGAGTAGAATTCGATCTTCTTCCGTGGCTAAAAGAACACAATGTGCCACTTATGGCATACTGTCCGCTGGCGCAGGCAGGGGATCTGCAGAAAGATCTTCTGCAAAGCAGTGCAGTGAAGGAAGTAGCGCGGATTCATGGAATTACACCAATGCAGGTGCTTCTGGCATTTGTTCTGTATAAGGAAAATGTGATTGCCATTCCAAGAAGTGGAAAGGCAGAACATGTACTGCAGAACTTGGAGGCGGGAAAGGTTCATCTGACAGTGGAGGAATATGCCAGATTAGATGCTGCTTTTCCGGCACCTCGGGAAAAAATATATCTTGATATTGTGTAAATCCCAATGGAATGTGGACGGTGAGATACAAATTAAAAAAATAGAGAAAGACCACACTTATAGATAAACAAAATAAAACTTATTGAAAATTTAAAAAATTGTTTTGCATTCTTGTTCTTTTTATGATATTGTCTTTAGAGGTACAATAATTCAGGGAGGAACAAGAAATGAATAATTACATGTATCTGGTCCCGATTGCAGCTGTTATTGCTTTATTATTTGCAGCATATCTTGCTGGTAAAGTAGGAAAACAGGATGCAGGTACGGACCGCATGAAAGAGATTGCAGGCGCAATCGCGGAGGGCGCAAGAGCTTTCCTCATGGCTGAATACAAGATTCTGGTCATTTTTGTAGTAGTGCTTTTTGTACTGATCGGATTTGGTATCAGCTGGGTAACAGCAGTATGCTTTGTAATTGGAGCACTTTTCTCAACAGTTGCAGGATACTGTGGTATGACAGTCGCTACAAAAGCGAACGTAAGAACTGCTAACGCAGCAAAAGAAAGCGGAATGAATAAAGCATTATCAATTGCTTTTTCTGGCGGGGCCGTTATGGGAATGTGCGTAGCAGGTCTTGGAGCACTTGGCGTAAGCCTTGTGTACATTGTTACAAAGAACGTAGATGTGCTTTCAGGATTCAGCCTTGGTGCATCTTCAATCGCACTTTTCGCCCGTGTTGGTGGTGGTATCTACACCAAAGCAGCAGACGTTGGTGCAGACCTTGTTGGTAAAGTAGAAGCAGGTATCCCGGAAGATGATCCGCGTAACCCGGCTGTTATCGCTGACAATGTAGGTGATAACGTAGGTGACGTTGCAGGTATGGGAGCTGACCTTTTTGAATCTTATGTTGGTTCACTTGTATCAGCACTGACTCTTGGAGCAGCAGCAGGAGCTGTATCCGGAGTTCTTTATCCGCTTGCGATCGCAGGATGTGGTCTGATCGCTTCTATCATCGGAACCTTCTTTGTAAAAGGTGATGAGAATTCGAATCCACAGAAAGCTCTCACAAAGGGAAGCTATGCAGCTTCTATCGTAGTTATTGTTGTAGCACTTGTACTGAGTAATGTACTCTTCGGAAAGATGAGTGCGGCAATTGCCGTTATCGCAGGTCTGGTTGTTGGTGTGATCATCGGTAACATCACAGAGTACTACACATCAGCAGACTACAAACCGGTTCAGGGAATCGGAGAACAGTCAGAGACTGGTGCAGCTACTACAATCATCAGTGGTATTGCGGTAGGAATGAAATCTACAGCAATCCCGCTTCTCCTGATCTGTGTAGGTATTTTTGTATCTTACTCAGTTGCAGGACTTTACGGAATCGCACTTGCAGCAGTAGGTATGCTTTCTACAACAGGTATCACAGTTGCCGTTGATGCATACGGACCGATCGCAGACAATGCAGGTGGTATCGCAGAAATGTCAGGATTGGATGAATCTGTTCGTGAAATCACAGATAAGCTTGACTCAGTAGGAAATACAACTGCAGCTATGGGTAAGGGATTCGCGATCGGATCAGCAGCCCTTACCGCACTTGCACTTTTCGTATCTTATGCACAGGCAGTTGGTCTTGAAGCAATCAACCTTCTTGACTACAGAGTAATCATCGGTATCTTTATCGGTGGTATGCTTACATTCCTCTTCTCAGCATTTACTATGGAGTCTGTATCAAAGGCTGCATACAAGATGATCGAAGAAGTAAGACGCCAGTTCCGTGAAAAACCGGGCATTATGAAAGGTGAAGAAAAACCGGATTATACATCATGCGTTGCAATCTCTACCACAGCAGCTCTTCACGAAATGCTGCTTCCGGGTGTGATGGCAGTCGTAGTACCGCTGATCGTTGGTATCGTTCTTGGTGTGGAATCCCTCGGTGGATTACTTTCCGGAGCACTTGTTACAGGTGTACTTATGGCAATCTTCATGTCCAACGCTGGTGGAGCATGGGATAATGCTAAGAAATACATCGAAACAGGACATCATGGCGGAAAAGGAAGCGAAGCTCATAAAGCAGCAGTTGTTGGTGATACAGTAGGTGATCCGTTCAAGGATACATCAGGACCGTCTATCAACATCCTGATCAAACTTATGACAATTGTTTCACTTGTATTTGCACCGTTATTCTTATCAATCGGTGGATTACTGTAAGAATTGAATAAAGTAAAAGAAATCCTTCATTTGCAGAAAGCTGCAGATGAGGGATTTTTTATATAATGTGAAATTCCTGCAAAATAAAAATTCTGGTGAAAAATAAAAAAGTTCTGTAGGAATAAAAATGTTGTATTTCCACATACTACCCATATCGAATAAAATATGGAAAACAAGTGGAACACAGGAGGAATAGAATCAATATGAAAGCTACAGGAATTGTCCGCCGGATCGATGATCTTGGCAGAATTGTCGTTCCGAAGGAAATCAGGCGCACGCTACGTATCCGTGAGGGTGATGCACTTGAAATTTTCACCGACCGGGAAGGAGAAATCATTCTCAAAAAATACTCACCGCTCGGGGAAATGGGAAATTTTGCAGGTCAATATGCGGAAAGTCTGGCGCAGACGCTTGGATATCTGGTGTGTATCACGGATACAGATCAGGTGATCGCAGCAGCAGGCCCGGGGAAGAAAGAATTTCAGGAACAGCTGATCACAAGACAGCTTGCGGAAGTGATCGCAAGAAGGGAACAGTTTCTGGCATTCTCTATGGAACGAAAGTTCACGGTCATCGTGTCGGGACAGAATGCAGAGCTGAAATGGCAGGTGGTAAGTCCAATCATCTGCGCCGGAGATGCAATCGGTTCTGTTGTGATCCTGGCAAAGGACTGCAAGAAAAAACCCGGTGAGCTGGAACAGAAGATGGCGCTCTGTGCAGCAGGATTTCTGGGACGACAGATGGAACAGTAAAGGAATATTTCATAAGAATCTCTCATAGTATAAAAAGACAGGAGGGGTTCTTATGGGAAAAAAGCTGTTTGAAAATATCCGTTTTACAAGACTTGTGAAAGCGCTGATGCTTTCTTACTTTCTTACGATGCTGATGCTGCTTGGACTGTCCTTTGGGCTGTATAAGTTTGACTTAAGCGAGAAAGCCGTCCGGATCGGGATCCTTGCGGTCTACATAATTTCCACATTTGTCGGTGGATTTGCCATGGGAAAAATGGGAAAGACAAGGAAATTCCTGCGGGGATTTATGCTTGGAATGCTATATTTTCTGCTGTTGTTTGCAATTTCAGCAGGGATCTACCGGAGCGTGCAGGGTGGAATACAGATGATGATCGCCTGGATCCTCTGTGGGGCAGGCGGAATGCTCGGTGGTATGGTGTCCTGAAGGGGCGGAGATGGGGACTTTTATTTTTAAATCCGGAGGAAGCAGAAGCTTCGGAAGGAGCAGTAATGACTCCGGGCACTTGCATGAATGTAAGGATTGTAAAGAAAAACTGGATTTTGCCCATTTGTTTCACACATTTGTTTCAGATTGGATTTTTGCGTTGACGGTAAGCTGGAAAATGTGCTATACTATATCGTATAATGAGCAAAGAAGGAGGATATTACAATGAAACACATTAAAACATTGAATACACAGACTCTGAACAATACAGTAAAGAAGGGCGGATGCGGAGAATGCCAGACATCCTGTCAGTCAGCATGCAAGACTTCTTGTACAGTAGGAAATCAGACTTGCGAACACAGCAAATAAGAGATATTTGTAAGTGTAGTGAATAAGTATGACAAGCAGGCAGCGGCTTTAAAGCCGCTGTCATTTGACGTATGAGGAAAAATTTGAAAAATAAGGATAGAAAGGGGTACCGGTTGTGATTCATCAGTACCAGAACAATGGATATAATATTGTACTTGATGTCAACAGCGGATGCGTTCATGTAGTGGACGAGCCGGGGTACGAAGTTATTGCATGTCTGAACCGTATGAACGAGAATCAGACAGTGCAGACGCTGAAAGAAGAAAGTACATGGAACCAGCTGAAAGATGAGCTGGAAGGGAAATATTCCGAAGAAGAACTTAGAGATATATTGGATGATGTGACAGAGCTGACTGCAAACGGACAGCTTTTTGTTGTTGATACATATGAACCTTTTATCGGGGAGGTTATCAAGCGTAAGACGGTTGTGAAGGCACTCTGCCTGCATATCGCACACGACTGCAATCTTGCCTGCAAATACTGTTTTGCAGAAGAAGGAGAGTATCACGGAAGAAGAGCGCTTATGACTTATGAAGTTGGTAAGAAAGCCCTGGATTTACTGATCGCCAATTCCGGAACAAGAAGGAATCTGGAAGTTGATTTCTTTGGTGGAGAACCACTTATGAACTGGCAGGTTGTAAAAGACCTGGTGGCATACGGAAGAGAGCAGGAGAAGCTTCATGACAAGCACTTCCGTTTTACTGTAACTACGAATGGTGTACTTCTGAATGATGAGATTCAGGAGTTTATCAATAAAGAGATGGATAACGTGGTCATCAGCCTTGACGGACGTAAGGAAGTAAATGACAGAATGCGTCCTTTCAGAAACGGAAAGGGAAGCTATGATTTGATCGTTCCGAAGTTCCAGAAGCTTGCAGATTCACGTAATCAGGAACGCTACTATATCCGCGGAACATTTACCAGAAACAATCTGGATTTTTCAGAGGATGTAAAGCATTTTGCAGAGCTTGGCTTCAAGCAGATGTCGATCGAACCGGTTGTCGGGGATGAATCTGATCCGTATGCAATCCGCGAAGAAGATCTTCCACAGATCTTTGATGAGTATGACAAGCTTGCAAGATATATCATCGAGAAAGATAAAAAGGGAGAAGGATTCAATTTCTTCCACTTTATGATCGACCTGGAAGGAGGACCTTGTCTGTACAAACGTCTGTCCGGATGTGGTTCGGGAACAGAATACCTTGCTGTTACACCATGGGGAGATTTCTATCCGTGTCATCAGTTTGTAGGTGATGAAAATTTCCTGATGGGAAATGTAAACGAAGGAATTACAAGACCGGAGATCGCAGATGAGTTCCGTTGCTGCAATGTATATACCAAAGAAAAATGCAAGAAATGTTTTGCAAGATTCTACTGCAGTGGCGGGTGTATGGCAAACGCATACAAGTATGCAGACGGATTAAATGATTCTTATGATCTGGGATGTGAGATGGAACGTAAGCGCGTAGAATGCGCGATTATGATAAAGGCTGCAATGGCAGACGAAAACTAAGAAAGGGACTTGGACATGAAGAAGAGTAAAGGAATAGTAAGCCTTGTTCTGATTGCTGCACTTTTAGGACTTCTTGGATTTACCTGCTGGCAGGGATTTGGTTCCTCCCACACAGGTTCTGCAAGAAATATCAATCTTGGTCTTGACCTTGCCGGTGGTGTCAGCATCACTTATCAGGCAAAAGACAAGAATCCTTCAGCAGAAGATATGAAGGATACGATCTACAAGTTACAGAAGCGTGTAGAGCAGTACAGTACAGAAGCAAGTGTATATCAGGAAGGGGACGACCGGATCAACATCGAGATCCCAGGTGTATCCGATGCCAATAAAGTTCTGGAAGAACTCGGCAAACCAGGATCACTGGTATTTCAGGATGCAGATGGCAACACCGTTCTTGAAGGAACAGATGTTAAAAATGCAGAGGCCCAGACGCAGGAAAACTCTACGACTAAGAATAAAGAATATGTTGTAGCTCTGCAGCTTACCAAAGAAGGAACAACCAAATTTGCAGAAGCAACAGCAGCAAATGTAGGAAAACAGATTTCCATTATTTATGATGGACAGACAATCAGTTCACCAAGAGTTAATCAGGCGATCGAAGGCGGAGAAGCCGTTATCACAGGGATGTCAAGCTATGAAGAAGCAGACAATCTTGCAGCTACCATCCGAATCGGTGGACTTTCTCTGGAACTGGAAGAACTTCGCTCTAATGTAGTAGCTGCACAGCTCGGAGAAGAAGCAATCAGCACAAGCTTAATGGCTGGTGCCATCGGACTTGCCATCATCTTCGTATTTATGTGCTTCGTATATCTGATTCCGGGACTTGCAGCAGGTCTTGCACTTCTGATCTACACAGGACTGATCCTGGTGCTTTTAAATGCATTTAATATCACGCTTACCCTTCCGGGAATTGCAGGTATCATCCTTGGAATCGGTATGGCAGTCGATGCCAACGTTATCATTTTCGCCCGTGTGCGTGAAGAAGTGACAACAGGTATCAGTGTTAAGACTTCTCTGAAGAATGGTTTCCACAAAGCACTGTCTGCGATCGTTGACGGTAACGTAACAACTCTGATCGCTGCAGCTATTCTCTGGTTCAAGGGTTCAGGTTCTGTAAAAGGATTTGCACAGACACTGGCACTTGGTATTGTTGTGTCAATGTTTACGGCACTTGTTATTACCAGAATCATCATTTTCTCTCTGTATGCGATTGGTCTTCGTGATGTGAAATTTTATGCGAAGAAATTCAAAAAAGAAAGAAAAATTATCGACTTCCTCGGAAAGAAAGCCATTTTCTTTGCAATATCAATTGCTGTGATCGCAGCAGGTTTTGTGACAATGGGAGTCCAGTCGGGAAAAGGTGAAGGTGCGCTGAACTACAGCCTGGAATTCAAGGGCGGTACGGCTACAACCGTAATATTTGATAAAGATTACTCGATCAAAGAGATTGATTCAAAGATCGTTCCGGTTGTAGAAGATGTGACCGGAGATCACAATGTACAGGCACAGAAAGTAAAAGACAGCAATCAGATCATCATCAAGACACAGACGCTGAATCTTGACAAAAGAGAAGCACTTAACAATGCGCTTGCTGATAAATTTGGTGTAGACACATCGACAATTACAGCAGAAAATATCAGTTCTACGGTAAGCTCCGAGATGAGACAGGATGCGATCATTGCAGTTATCATTTCAGCGATCTGTATGCTGATCTATATCTGGTTCCGGTTCAAAGATGTACGTTTCGCATCAAGTGCGGTTCTTGCTCTTTTACACGATTTGTTATTTGTGCTTACATTCTATGCACTTGCAAGAACATCTGTCGGTAATACATTTATCGCATGTATGCTGACAATCCTTGGATATTCTATCAATGCGACGATCGTTATTTTCGACCGTATCCGTGAAGAGCTTCGGGTCATGAAGAGAAACGATGATCTGAAAGCGCTTGTAAACAGAAGTATCACTTATACACTGACAAGAAGTATTTACACAACATTTACTACATTTGTCATGGTAGCGGTTCTTTATATCATGGGTGTAAGCTCTATTAAAGAATTTGCAGCACCTCTTATGGTTGGTATTGCAGGTGGCGGATATTCATCTGTATGTATCACTGGTGCATTATGGTATGTAATGAAAACAAAAATCGGCGGCAAAAAAGCAGCGAAAAAGAAATAACTGACAGAAAATGAGGTGTCGGAGGAGAATCCTCCGGCATCTTTGTATTATCTGACTACCAAAGAAAGGAAAAGAGAAAATGGAGAACTGGGTACTTCTGAGAAAAGGAGCGGATTTTCAGCATATCAGTGAGAAATTCCATATCAGTCCGCGAGTGGCTTCCCTGATAAGAAACCGGGATGTGATCGGGGATGATGCGATCGAGAAATATTTAAACGGTACGATCGCCGATCTGTACGATGGAATGCTGATGAAGGATATGGACAAGGCAGTAGCGGTTCTTGGAGAAAAGATAAAAGAAAATGCAAAAATCAGGATCATTGGAGACTATGATATTGATGGAATCCAGTCGACCTATATTCTTCTGGAGGGATTCCGGATGCTCGGAGCTGATGTGGACAGTGACATTCCGGATCGTATGAAGGACGGGTATGGTCTAAACCGGAACCTGATCGACCGGGCGCTGGAGGCCGACGTGGATACGATCATTACCTGTGATAACGGGATTGCGGCGGCAGAGGAGATCGCCTATGCAAAAAGTATGGGAATGACGATTGTGGTGACGGATCATCATGAGGTCCCGTATACGGAAATTGGCGGGGAACGAAGATATATTTTGCCGGAGGCAGATGCGGTTGTGGATCCGAAGCAGGAGGACTGTACTTATCCGTTCAAAGGGTTGTGCGGGGCTGCAGTTGCCTACAAGCTGGTGGAGGCTCTGATGGAAGCCATGGGAAAAGATGCGGAAGATGC
>OGRN01003790.1_pt1 | contig 10436 bp, 7 predicted proteins | sample 1553401 | NCBI WGS metagenome assembly OGRN01 (sample SAMEA2580096, study PRJEB22360) | human gut metagenome | biome: human gut; feature: human-associated habitat; material: faeces | place: Denmark | collected 2008/2010 | reverse complement strand
TTTTGATCTCGCGCGGGCTCGCGCCGACGGCGCGCATCGCGAGGCTCAGGTTGTCGTACACCGTTTTCTTGCCGATCAGGCGGAAATCCTGAAAAATTACGCCGATCGTGCGGCGCATGTAGGGGATCTGCTTGTCCGAGATGCGGCTCATGGAGAAGCCGTTGATCATGACGCGGCCCTCCGTGGGAAGGATCTCGCCGGTCAGGAGCTTGATGATGGTGGACTTGCCGGAGCCGGACGGGCCGACGAGGAACACGAACTCCCCGTCCTCTATCGTAAAGGAGATCCCGCGCAGGGCCTCCGTTCCGTTGTCGTATGTCTTGACGACGTCTTTTAAGCGAATCATATCAGTAAAAACCTCTTTCGTTTCCGTAAAACACAATGAAATGCAATATTAAGACAAAGTGCGGCTTTATTCCACATATAAACTTATTATATACAAAAGGTTACATAATGGCAACAGGAAAGATTTTAAAAATTCATGAATTCCGCGCACCCCTCCCCCGCCCTCTTTGGCAGAAGACGCAAAAATTATTCGCCGATTGCGGGCTTTTTGATGCTTTTTTCGGTTGACAAACGGCAAAAGTGCGGGTAAAATATCGCCTATAGAGCATATCTGCGATGATGGGGATCAGTAGCGCCTGTTTCCGTGCCAAGAGAGCCGCCGTTTGGTGAAAGGCGGACACAAGGCAGGCCGCGAATATCACCCCGGAGCTTCCGGCTGAAACGACAGTAGGCACGGACGGCGGAGGGCCGTTACCTTCCCTCGCCCACGGTTGGTGGGGCCGAGCGGCCGGCTGCTGTACAGCCGGCAACGAGAGTGGTACCGCAGAGGTTATTGCGCCTTTGTCTCTTCGGGAGACAGGGGCGTTTTTTGTTTTGCTGATAAACGGAATATAACGATAAAAGGAGACGCATTATGGAGTACAAAAAGACACTGAACATGCCGAAATCCGGCTTCCCCATGCGCGCGGGTCTGCCCAAGCGCGAGCCGGACATGCTCAAGCACTGGGAGGAGATCGACCTCTACCATGAGCTGCTGAAAAAGAACGACGGTAAGCCCCGCTTCAGCCTGCACGACGGCCCTCCGTTCTCAAACGGCGCGCTGCACATGGGCCATGCGCTGAACAAGTCCATCAAGGACTTCATCACCCGCAGCTACGCCATGCGCGGGTACTATACCCCCTATATCCCCGGCTGGGATAACCACGGCATGCCCATCGAGAGCGCCATCATCAAGCAGAACAAGCTCAACCACAAGGCCATGAGCGTGGCGGACTTCCGCACCGCCTGCCACGAGTTCGCCGACCACTATATCGACGTGCAGCGCGAGGGCTTCAAGCGCATGGGCGTCGTGGGCGACTGGGAGCACCCCTATAAGACGATGGATCCCGGTTTCGAGGCGCAGGAGGTCCGCGTGTTTGGCCAGATGTATAAGAAGGGCCACATCTACAAGGGTCTCAAGCCCGTCTACTGGTGCCCGCACGACGAGACGGCACTGGCCGAGGCGGAGATTGAGTATAAGGACGTTCCCTGCACCACCGTCTATGTGAAGTTCCCCATGCACGACGATCTGGGCAAGCTGCCCCATCTGGATCACAGCAAGCTGTACTTCGTGATCTGGACGACCACGATCTGGACGCTCCCCGGCAACCTCGCCATCGCCCTGCACCCCGACGAGAGCTACGCTGTCGTCAAGGCGCCGAACGGCGAGATGTATATCGTGGCCGAGGCGCTGGCCGAGAAGGTCATGAAGATCGGCGGCTTCGACAGCTACGAGACCGTGGAGACCCACCCCGGCAGCTTCTTTGAAAATATGCTGGCTGACCACCCCTTCCTGCCCAAGACGAGCCGCCTTGTGCTGGCTGACTACGTCACCATGGATTCCGGTACCGGCTGCGTCCACACGGCGCCCGGCTTCGGCGCCGACGACTATCTGACGTGCAAGCGCTACGGCATGGACATGATCGTCCCCGTCGATGATCAGGGCAGGCACACCGCCTACGCCGGCAAGTACGAGGGCATGGCGACCGATGAAAGTAACCCCGTCATTCTGCAGGACATGAAGGATAGCGGCGCTCTGTTTGCCAGCGAGGACATCGTCCACAGCTATCCCCACTGCTGGCGCTGCAAGAACCCCATCATCTTCCGCGCCACCCCCCAGTGGTTCTGCTCCGTGGACTCCTTCAAGGACGATGCCATCGCCGCCTGTGAGGACGTGCGCTGGGTACCCGCATGGGGCAAGGACCGTATGCGCTCCATGATCCTGGAGCGTACCGACTGGTGCATCAGCCGTCAGCGTCGCTGGGGTCTGCCCATCCCCGTGTTCTACTGCAAGGACTGCGGCAAGCCCATCTGCACCGATGAGACCATCGACGCCATCTCCAAGCTCTTCGCCGCCGAAGGCTCCAACGCCTGGTTCGCCAAGGAGGCGGAGGAGATCCTGCCGGAGGGCTTCGCCTGCCCCCACTGCGGCAGCAAGTCCGGCTTCACCAAGGAGACCGACACCCTGGACGGCTGGTTCGACTCCGGCTCCACCCACTTCGCCGCCATGAAGAAGGACCAGGGCTTCTGGCCCGCCACCATGTATCTGGAGGGCCTGGACCAGTACCGCGGCTGGTTCCAGTCCTCCCTGCTCACCGCCGTGGGCGCCCTGGGCAAGGGCGCGCCCTTCAAGGAGTGCATCACCCACGGCTGGACCGTGGACGGCGAGGGCAAGGCCATGCACAAGTCCCTGGGCAACGGCGTGGACCCCGCCGACATCTTCAAGAAGTACGGCGCCGACATGATCCGCCTGTGGGCCGGCTCCGCCGACTACCATGTGGACGTGCGCTGCTCCGACAACATCTTCAAGCAGCTCTCCCAGAACTACCTGAAGTTCCGCAACACCGCCCGGTACTGCCTGGGCAACCTGGACGGCTTTGACCCCAACCATCTGGTGGCCCCCCAGGACATGCTGGAGCTGGACCGCTGGGCGGTGACCAAGCTCAACGAGCTCACCGAGAAGTGCTTCGCCGCCTATGACAACTACGAGTTCCACGTGGTAAGCCACGCCATCAACGACTTCTGCGTGGTGGAGCTGTCCTCCTTCTACCTGGACATCATCAAGGACCGGCTGTACTGCGAGGGGAAAGACAGCCTGGAGCGCCGCAGCGCCCAGACCGCCCTGTGGCTCATCCTGGACACCATCACCAAGCTGTTCGCCCCCATCCTGGCCTTCACCTGTGATGAGATCTGGCTGGCCATGCCCCACCAGGAGGGCGAGGACACCCGCAACGTGGTCCTCAACGAGATGAATCAGCCCTTTGCCGCCTACGCCCTGTCTGAAGCGGATATGGCCAAGTGGGACAAGATCGTCTCCGTCCGGGACGCCATCAACGCCGCCCTGGAGGCCGCCCGGAACGAGAAGAAGATCGGCAAGAGCCTGGAGGCCAAGGTGGCCCTCACCGTCCCGGCGGAGGACGCCTTCCTGGCCGAGATGGACCAGGAGAAGCTGGCCGACCTGTTCATCGTCTCCCAGGTCCAGGTGACCGTGGGCGGCGAGCTGTCCGTCTCCGTGGCCGAGGCCGCCGGCGAGAAGTGCGAGCGCTGCTGGAAGCACCACATCAAGGTGGGCTCCGACACCGAGCACCCCACCCTGTGCCCCCGCTGTGCCAAGGTCATCCGCACCATCCAGCTGTAAGCTCTCTGTCCTCCAAAATTTTTCCGGCGTCCTCCCCCTCAGGAGGACGCCGGTTTTTTCAGGCGAAAAAACTCCGAAAAAACCGCTCTGCGCCCTTTGGAGTCCGTCAGGTTGCCACTTGCAAACCTACCGCCTTTCCGGTAAAATGGAGCGGAATGGAGCACTTGACACATTCGGATCGGAGCATCGTTTGCTATGAATCACACCAAAGAATCCCAAGCCCGCACTCTCCAGGAGCTCTCTCCCGGGGAGAGCGGCATGATCGTATCCGTGGGCAACCAGTCGGGCGCGGTGAAGCGGCGGCTGGTAGACATGGGTCTGACCCCGGGGACGGTGGTGAAGGTCACCAAAATCGCCCCCCTGGGGGACCCGCTGGAGGTGTCCCTCCGGGGCTATGAGCTGTCTCTGCGGAAGGAGGACGCGGGCCAGATCCAGATCGGCCCGGTCCAGGCCAGGCCGCAGGCGGCCTCCAAGCCCGGCGCCCCGGACCCGGAGCGGGACCGCCGCCAGCTTCGGGACCACGTCCACGAGCTGGAGCACCACGAGAAGCCCTATGACCACAACGCCCACGACACCCGCACCATGAAGGTGGCCCTGGCGGGCAACCCCAACTGCGGCAAGACCACCCTGTTCAACGCCCTCACCGGCTCCAACCAGTACGTGGGCAACTGGCCGGGCGTGACAGTGGAGAAGAAGGAGGGCCGGGCCCAGGTGGAAGGCAAGTCCGTCACAGTGGTGGATCTGCCCGGCATCTACTCCCTCTCCCCCTACTCCATGGAGGAGATTGTTGCCCGGGACTTCATCGTGGGGGAGCGTCCCGACGCCATCATCGACATCATCGACGCCACCAACATTGAGCGCAACCTCTATCTGACCGCCCAGCTTCTGGAGCTGGAGCGGCCTATGGTCATAGCGCTCAACTTTATGGACGAGGTGGAGAAGCACGGCGACCACATCGACGTGGCGGGACTGTCCAAGGCCCTGGGGGTGCCGGTCATTCCCATCACTGCCCGGTCAGGGGAGAACATTCAGACTCTGCTGGAGGCGGCCCACCGGCAGATGCACGTGGGCGTCACCATTGAACCGGATGATCTGTACGACGGCTTTACCCACCAGATCCATCACAAGGTGGGCGAGCTGATCCACGACAAGGCCTACGCCGCCCATATCCCCGCCCACTGGGCGTCTATCAAGCTCATCGAGGGGGACGCCCTGGTGGAGAAAGCCCTGGGCCTGTCTCAGAGGGAGCGGGACGAGCTGGAGGCCGTCTGCCGGGAGTATGAGGGGGCCTATGATCTGGGCGACCGGGAGACCTTGATCGCCGACGCCCGCTACCAGTTCATCCAGACCGTGGTGGCCCAGTGCGTCAGGCGGGGCCGCCCTCTGGGGGCGCCCACCCTGTCCGACCGCATTGACGCCATCGTGACCCACAAGGTTCTGGCCATCCCGGTGTTCCTGCTGATGATGCTGTGTATGTTTGCCCTCACCTTCGGGCCGGGGCAGATGCTGGCCGACGGGGTGGATGCCTTCATCGGCGGCTGGTTTGCCGGGGGCGTCCGCTCCCTCCTGGCCGCCGCGGGTACTGCGCCGTGGGTGGAGGCCCTGCTGGTGGACGGCGTCATCGCCGGTGTGGGCGGCGTGCTCACCTTCCTGCCTCAGATCGCCATTCTGTTTCTGTTCCTGTCCTTCCTGGAGGATTCAGGCTACATGGCCCGGGCGGCCTTCATTATGGACCGGTTGCTGCGGCGCTTCGGACTGTCCGGCAAGGCGTTTATCCCCATGCTCATGGGCTTCGGCTGCACCGTCCCGGCAGTCATGGGAGCCCGCACCATGGAGAACGAGAAGGACCGCCGCATGACCATCATGCTGGTTCCCTTTATGTCCTGCTCCGCCCGGCTGCCGGTGTACGGCCTGCTCACCGCCGCCTTCTTCCCCCAATACGGAGGGCTGGTGGTATTTTCCCTCTATCTGCTGGGCCTGCTCTTCGCCATCGGCTCGGGCATCCTCCTCAAGAAGCTGGTTTTCCAGGGAGAGCCCGCCGCCTTCGTGCTGGAGCTGCCCCCCTACCGCCTGCCCACCCTCAAAAATATCGCCCTCCACGTGTGGGAGAAGGTAAAGGGCTTCCTGGTGAAGGCGGGTACCCTGATTCTGGCCATGAGTGTGCTGCTCTGGTTCCTCCAGTCTTTCGGCTTTGAGGGCGGGACCTTCGGCATGGTGTCCAGCGAGGAGTCCTCCATCCTGGGCTTCGTGGGCGGCCTCCTGGCTCCCCTGTTCGCCCCCTTGGGCTTCGGCACCTGGCAGGCGGCGGTGGCCCTGCTCACCGGACTGGTGGCCAAGGAGATGGTGGTCTCCTCCATGAGCATGTTCTACGGCTTTTCTGTCACTGCCAGCGGTGCGGCGATTGCCGCCGCCCTGGGCGGCACCTTCCAAAGCCCCCTGGCCGCCTATTCCTTCCTGGTGTTTGTCCTGCTCTATGTGCCCTGCGTGGCGGCGGTGTCCACCATCCGCAAGGAGATGAACTCCACCAAATGGACCCTGGCCTCCATCGGCTGGCAGTTGGGGGCCGCCTGGCTGGGCTCCTTCCTGGTCTATCAGCTCGGCTCTCTTGTGCTGCGGGTGATAGGATGTTAAAATATATCGTATATACCGGTGTGGCGGCGCTGATCGTATGGGCGGCGGCCTACCTGATCTACCGTTTCCACCAGAGTCTGAAGGGCAAGCGGGGGTGCGGCTGCGGCGGAGGCCCTTCCTGCCCCCACACCCGCTGCCGCCACCGCAGGACATAGAGGCCGATGCCCACATCGGCCCGCAGCAAGGAGGCGCTCTTATGGACCATCAACTCAAACAGCTTCAGGACTGGATCAGCGAGAGCCGGCATATCGTCTTTTTCGGCGGCGCGGGGGTGTCCACTGAGAGTGGTATCCCCGACTTCCGCAGCGTGGACGGCCTGTACCGCCAGCAATACGCATTTCCGCCGGAGACGATTTTAAGCCACAGTTTTTTTGAGCGGAATCCGGAGGAGTTCTACCGATTTTACCGCAGCAAAATGCTCTTTCCGCAGGCCAGGCCCAATGCAGCTCATTGGAAACTGGCGGAGCTGGAGGCGGCGGGAAAGCTGACCGCCGTTGTGACTCAGAACATCGACGGGCTCCACCAGGCGGCGGGGAGCAAAACGGTGTACGAGCTCCACGGCTCCGTCCACCGGAACCACTGCATGAAGTGCCGCCGGTTCTACGGCCTGGACTTCCTGCTGGAGACCGGCGGCGTGCCCCGCTGTCCAGCGTGCGGCGGGGTGGTGAAGCCAGACGTGGTGCTCTACGAGGAGTGCCTGGACGAGACAACCATGGAGGGCGCGGTGGAGGCCATCGCCGGGGCGGACATGCTGATCATCGGCGGTACCTCTCTGGCGGTGTACCCGGCGGCGGGGCTGATCCGCTATTACCGCGGGAATAGGCTGGCCCTGATCAACAAGAGCGCCACCCCCTACGACAGAGAGGCCGGCCTGGTCATCAATGCCTCTCTCGGCGAAGTACTGGGAGCCATTCGGGTATAACAGAAGGGCGTCCACGTGGACGCCCTTTCACTTTTTTGTTGAAAATCGATAAAACCCATGGTATACTCTCCCTAAAGGGGGAGATACCGTGGAAAAGACCGCTGTGCAGAAGCTGGCTGGAGCTCTGAAAGTGTTGGTGACCATCACGCTTGTGTGTAATCTGGTGGCCCTGCTGCTGGTGCCCGGAATGAGCCTGATGAAAGGGCCGGAAGAGCTCCTGGCCCTGACACCCTACGAAAACCCGCTGGAGGTTCCCCTTCGGGTGGGGATCGCCTTTGTCCTGAGCTGGGGCTGGGTGTGGACGGCCGGGGTGTACGAGGTGGTGCTCGCCCTGTTCCTGCTGTTCTGCGGCATCTGCACCGCCGTAATCTTGTGGCAGGGCCGCCGGGTGCTGGGCACCATCCTGACGGGCGCCCCTTTCCGGGCGGAGAACGGCGTCAGCCTCCGGCGGGCGGCAGTGTGTTGCTTTTTGATCGCCGCCGCCGCGCTGGCACGGGTGGTGTGGGGGCTGTTCTACTACGGTTCCGTCGCGCCCCTGCTGACCTATAACGCCCTGTTCGTCCCCATCTTTATCCTGGGCGGCCTGCTCTGCCTGGTCATGTCCGCGCTGTTCCGCCAGGCGGCGGAGCTGAAGGCGGAGAATGATCTGACTATTTGAGGAGGGGAAGCCATGCCCATTGTCGTCAATCTGGACGTGATGATGGCCAAGCGGAAGATGAGTCTCAACGAGCTCTCCGCCCGGGTGGATATCACCCTGGCCAACCTGTCCATCCTGAAAAATAACCACGCCAAGGCGGTGCGCTTTACCACACTGGAGGCTATCTGCAAGGCGTTGGACTGTCAGCCGGGCGACCTGCTGGAATACGTGCCGGAGTCAGCAGAACACCCGTAGGGGTGGCCTTTGACTATCCGTTTTTTGTTATATTCAAAAAAATATTATTGAAATTCGATAATAATAAATTGACAAACAATCCCTCCTGTGCTATCCTCAGAGACAGACAGGAGGGATTGCTTTATGATACGGATATGGATTGCGATGATGTTGGCACTCCTGCTGCTGGCGGGCTGCGGTGGGGAGAAGGACGCCGGTTACGTGGCCCGGAAATTGGATATTGTGCTGCCGCAGCCGGCGGCAGTCACCTCCGGGGACAGCCACGGGGGCTTCCACGGGGACGGCCTGCTCCACATGGAGCTGACCTTTTCCCAAGAGGACGCCCTGGCGGTGGAGGAGGCCGTATCCAGCGCGGGATGGAGTCTGTTTCCCATGGAGCCGGAACTGGAGGAGCACCTCTACCCGGACGGCGCCGGCGCGTCGGACTGGCCGGACTGGCCCGTGCCAGCCCGGGGATGGTGGTATCTGGAGGACCGTCAGGAGGACGAGACGGAGGATATGTGGCAGCGGTACTCTTACAACTATACCTTTGCGGTCTATGACCCAGATACCGGCATCCTGTACTACCAGGAGCTGGACACCTGAGACAGGAGGAATGTCGGAATGGACGATCTGAGCACCCTCGGCCCGCTGGCGCTGGGCCTGTTGGCGTGGGCGCTGGGCCTGGCAGCCCTGATGACCCGCCGGACGGGACTGTGCGCCCCCAGTCTGGGGTGCTGCGCCGTCGCTCTGTCCCTGGTGCCTCTCCATGTCTACCTGGAGGTGGAGGCGGGCGACTTGTCCGCCATTCAGGATACAGCGCACGCCTTCGCCCTCAGCGCCGCCGCTCTGGTTCTTGGAACCCTGGCGCTCAACGCCGCGGCATGGCTCCGTACCAGATATAAGGAGTGAGACAAATGGAGGAGAAAAAGACTATCCCGGTAACGCCGCCCGTGACGGTGGCCCGGCGGGTGTTTCCGGTGGACGGGAGGGATCGGGCGCTGCTGGTTCTGGCATGGGGCGTGGGCGTCCTGTGCGCGGAGGCGCTGCTCTGGGGCCTGTCCGGCCTGGGGATGACCCTCCTGGCGGCGGCATGGTATGGCGTCCTGTTCTGGTACGGCGGCGCCGCTCCGCTGGCCAGGCGGGAAAACCGCCTTCTTCTGTACGCCGTGGGCCTGTTGGCTCTGACCTTCGCCCTGTTTGCCAATCCGTGGCTCCGGCTGTGGAACACACTGGCCCTCGTTCTGCTGATGGGAATTCAAATGGGGGGCTGGCCGGGGATGGAGGTGTATTCCGTTGGGACATCCGCCATGTTGGGGGAGCGTTTCCTGCGGGTGATGGGCGGCCTGTTCGGCTATCTGGGCGCGTCGGTTCAGGCGCTGGGCTCCATTCGGGGCCTCTCCCGCAAAAAGATGCCCTATGTCCTGGGGGCACTGCTGGTGTGCGTTCCACTGCTGATGGTGGTCTTTCCCCTGCTCACATCGGCGGATGCGCTGTTCGCCCAGGTGACCCGCCGGGCGGCGGACTGGTTTGATGAGCATCTGGCGCTGTGGGCCCTGCGGTTGATTTTCGGACTGCTTGTCGCCCCATTCCTGTTCGGGCTGCTCTACTCCCTGCGGCGGCCGGAGCCGCTGAAGCGGCCCGCCCGGCCCGTGGAGGGACTTTCAATGGAGGCCGCAGGGCCGGTCACCGTCCTGGCAGTGCTGGATGTCCTGTATGCCTTCTTTCTGGCGGTGCAGTGCGCAGCACTGTTCGGCGGCGCTGACTACCTGGCCCAGGTGGGAATCAGCTATGCGAGCTATGCCCGCAGCGGTTTTTTCCAGCTTGTGGCCGTAGCCGCGGTCAATTTGGCCTGCCTGCTGGCCTGCCTTGCTCTCTGCAAGGGTGAGGGGCGGGGGCTCAGGATGGTGCAGGTGCTGGGTACACTCTTGGTGGCGGCCAGCGGCGTGCTGCTGGTATCCGCCCTGTGGCGCATGAACCTCTATGTGGGGGCCTATGGGTTGTCCTTTAAGCGGGCGCTGACCTATTGGGGGATGGCCGTGCTGGCGGTGCTCCTGGCAGCCGCCCTGTGGAAGGTGTGGCACCGGCACTTCCACTGGTTCCGGGTGCTGCTGAGCGTGGGGGTGGCGGGCTGGTTGCTCCTTAACTACGCCAATGTGGACGACTTGGTGGCCCGCTACAACATTGGCCGCGGCCTGGACACCGGGGCGGTACTCTCCGCCTCGGACGGACGGCTGGGGGCCCTGCCTGCGCTGGAGGAGCTGCTGGAGGCCCAGCCGGAGGAGACAGAGCTGCGCCAGGCGGTGGAGACGCTTCGGGACAGCGCCAGG
>OGRN01003786.1_pt1 | contig 10441 bp, 9 predicted proteins | sample 1553401 | NCBI WGS metagenome assembly OGRN01 (sample SAMEA2580096, study PRJEB22360) | human gut metagenome | biome: human gut; feature: human-associated habitat; material: faeces | place: Denmark | collected 2008/2010 | reverse complement strand
AAACTTATCGGCAAAAATACTGCCGAGAAGTATTGTTAAAAAACCTGCGATTAAAAATCGAACACCGGCAAAAAGAATTTGTGACGCCGTATCAACGCCGCTTATATTAAAAAATTTATATCCTATTTTTATAACAGGAAAAGCACTGCCCCAAAGGGCGCAGCAAAGCATTGCCACAAGAGCAACTACAATTTTATTAGTAAAAATCTTTTTCATTTTATATGCCTCTGAAAATCATTATTTACTTTCGGTTGTACTGCCGAAGCCGCCGTCGCGAACTCCGTTTGTATCATCATCAACGGTGATGCCGAATTGAGTAAAAATACCCTGGGCAAAGCCATCGCCTGCCAAAACTTCGGCTTTATGGCCGTCATCGTGAGCATCACAGCTGATTTTAATCATTATATGCCCCTCATTTGAAGAATTGTAATAATCGGAATCAATAATGCCGACTGTATTATCAAGCTGGCAACGATGTTTAAAGCCAAGACCTGAACGCGGATAAATTGAAAGTACCCAACCCTCATCAATTTTTGAGCGAATACCGGTTGGAACTAAAGTAGACTTACCCTTTTCAAAGCAAACATTTGCCGGTGCATAAAAGTCATAACCGGCTGAACCTGTGGTTGCTCTTTTCGGAAGTTTAATGCTGTCATACACAGCCCTTACATCTTCTGTTTGTGGAAAATTTTTGAGCCAGTCTTTTTCAAATTGTTCAAAAGAAACCTTTTCAAATTTAGCATAGAAAAATTGATTGACACCATATACGATACCACATATAATGTAAATAGGAGATATAAGAATGTCAAAATGGGATAAACTGATAACACGCATATGTAATTTATCAAAAGATCTTCGGTTTGATGAATTGCGAAAAGTATTGGAAAGTTATGGATATGAAATGAATGCTCCGAGAAGTGGAAGCAGTCATTATACATTTAGAAAGTCTGGATGCATGCCCATTACAATACCAAAACATGAGCCGATAAAGAAAGTATATGTAGAAATGGTAAGGGAAATAGTAGAAAGTGAGGCGAAGAATCATGAAGACACTGAATGATTATATGTCAATGTCCTATCGTATGGAAGTTGTAGAAGATAAAACCGAAGGAGGATTCGTAGTTTCGTATCCGGATCTCCCTGGTTGCATTACCTGCGGAGAAACAGTGGAAAGTGCAATTTCAAATGCCCTGGATGCAAAAAAAGCATGGCTTGAAGCTGCATTAGAAGAAGGAGTAGAAATCCATGAGCCGGATAGCCTTGAAGATTATTCCGGACAGTTTAAACTGAGAATTCCAAGAAGCCTGCATAGACTACTGGCAGAACATTCTCAGAGAGAGGGAATCAGTATGAATCAGTACTGCGTATATCTTCTTTCGAGAAATGATGCGGTATTCTCAAAATAGCGATTATAAGTAAGCAGCAAAGCGTGTTATTGAAAGCGGAGCGCACAGTAACATGGAAAGAGCCGGTGATTTATTTATAAAAATAAGCAGTTGACAAAAAATAGTCATGTTGCTATAATTGCCTACATGAACAAAGGCGTTCTTTCTATAGAAAAGTAACTGTAGAAAGTGCGCCATTTTTTATATCATTATAAAAAGAATTTATAAAACTTCCAGACAGGACAAAACTGTATCGAAGAATCATTAAGAAAGCAAAAACAGCAGAAACTATGCTGACAAGGAGTGAATGAAAATGGGGAATTATACCAGAGAAGAAATATTACAGATGGCTGAGGAGGAAGACGTGGAATTTATCCGTCTCCAGTTCACAGATATGTTCGGAACGCTGAAAAACATCGCCATAACTGCCCGGGAACTTCCCCGTGCGCTGGATAACCGATGTATCGTAGATGGTTCCTTTATCGCAGGAATCGCAGGAGAATCCGAACCGGATATGTACTTAAGACCGGATCTTGACACTTTTGCAATTCTCCCATGGAGACCACAGCAGGGCAAAGTTGCCAGACTGTTATGCGATATCTATTGTCCGGACGGAACCCCTCATGAGAGAAGTCCGAGATATATCCTGAAGAAAACCGCCCGGGAGGCAAAGAAGGAGGGATACACCTGTCTGGTAGATCCGGAATGTGAATTTTTCCTTTTTCATACCGATGATAACGGAGTTCCGACTACTGTAACACATGAAAAGGCCGGATATCTGGATGTCAGCCCTGTGGATCTGGGTGAAAACGCAAGACGTGATATTGTATTAAATCTAGAAGACATGGGGATTGAGGTAGAATCTTCTCACCATGAAACTGCTCCTGCACAGCACGAAGTAGATTTCAAATACGGTGAAGTCCGTACGATTGCAGACCGGATCATGTCATTTAAGATGACGGTCCGTACCATTGCCAAACGCCATGGACTTCATGCGACATTTATGCCGAAACCAAGGGCAGAAGTAAACGGCTCCGGAATGCACATTCATTTCTCCTTATTTAAAGATGGAAGAAATGTATTCGTCAATCCGGGAAATCCACAGGAATTAAGCGAAGAAGCTTATTACTTCGTAGGAGGTCTTCTGGCTCACAGCAAAGAGATGGCACTGATCACCAATCCTATCGTAAATTCCTACAAACGTCTGGTTCCGGGCTATGAAGCACCGACAGAACTGACATGGACAAAGAACAACCAGAATTCACTGGTAAGAATTCCGGGATCCAGAGGTATGGAGACAAGGATCGAACTGAGAAGTCCGGATGCAGCAGCAAATCCGTATCTGGTATTTGCAGTATGTCTGGCAGCAGGACTGGATGGAATCAATAAGAAGATTTATCCGACTAAGTCCTCCAGCAGAGAGTTATCCGAAACAGATCAGAAAACAATGAAGATTGAAAATCTTCCGGGAAATTTGAACGAAGCAATTGATTACTTCGAACAGAGTGACTGGATCAAAGAAGTACTTGGAACAGAATTTTGTAAAGAATACGCAGCAGCCAAGAAAAAAGAATGGCTTCGCTATACAAGAGAAATTTCAGCCTGGGAAATCGAGGAATACTTATACAGAATTTAACCGAATCAAACAAGTCCCCTGTAGAAATTGTAAAAGGCAATAAGCAGTGGGTGGGGACTTGTTTGTATCAGGAGGAGCGAAGCTTCTTCTGATAAACTGCGAAGCAGTTATTCGGTTATGAGCAAGTAGCGAAGCGGATTGCGAACATCCGCTTGATCAAAATCAAACAAGTCACCTGCGGAGGTTGCAAAAAGCAATAAGCAGTGGACGGAAACTCAGGCTGTAACAGAAATAGGAGTGGCAGAGTTATGAGCAGCAGCATTGTGATTGCGTTACCGAAAATTGAAGACGCAAAGAAAATCCGCACAATACTTAACAGACATGGGCTCACAGTAGCCTCTGTCTGCAGCTCTGTCTCTAATGCGCTGGCCAGTATCTCAGAGCTTGACAGTGGTGTCCTGATATGTGGGTATAAGTTGACAGATGCCTATTATAAAGACGCTCTCGATAACCTGCCACAGTATTTTGAAATGCTGCTTCTGGCTTCTCAGCGTATTATAGATGAAGCACCGAATTCCGTCAGCACTGTACAGATGCCGATGAAAGCAAGCGCACTGATAGATACGGTCAATGACATGCTCTATCATCTGGAACGCCGGATCAAAAAAGAAAAAAAGAAACCAAAGCCCAGATCAGAAAAAGAACAGAATTATATCTCGAATGCCAAACGCCTTCTGATGGAAAAAAACCAGATGACAGAAGACGAAGCGTACAGACATATTCAGAAATGCAGCATGGATTCAGGAACCAACATGGTAGAAACTGCACAGATGTTACTCATGCTGATGTATGATGAAATCTGATTTTTCAAACACGTTCTAAATAAAATATCCGAAAATAATAAGGAAAATTTTGTAAAAAATGACGATATTATTTTGACAGAATATGTGGTAATATACAGAATATATTTTTGTTCATATCAAGTTAGAGGCAAAATACATTTTAACCCTAACATTATATTATATATAGAAAGAACACAAACAAACATAAAATAGATAATAACAGGAAGAATGATTACAAAGGCGTAATCAGAGAGTCCAGGGGATAAGTGTCTCCGGATTTTCTGATTACGCCTTTTTGATATTCCAGGGTTTTAAGCCAAAAAGTCGTTGTGCTTGCACGAAAAGCCTTTTGAACTTGAAACCAGTGAAGATATCACAAAGGTTTTCAGAAATGAAGAAATGGAGGATGAGGAAATGGAATTTATGGATGGAACATGGAAAAAAGAAATCAATACCTGGGAGGAACTCGTAGGTAATAATCTCCTGAACCAGGAAGCCGTAATCGAAGGCGCTGTTCACAGCATCCGTAATATGGGTGATGTGGCATTTATCATTCTTAGAAGAAGGGAAGGCTTATTCCAGACAGTCTATGAAAATGAAATGGCAAATGTTTCCATTCATGAATTGAAGGAAGCAATGACGATCAGGGTGAAAGGAATCCTGCATGAAGAGGAGAGAGCACCCCACGGAAGAGAGCTTCGTATTCGTCATATTGATATTTTATCAACACCTGCAGAGCCACTTCCAATGGCAATCGACAAATGGAAACTGAACACTTCCCTGGAAGCAAAATTAAACTACAGACCGATTTCCCTGAGAAATATTCAGGAGCGTTCCAAATTTAAAATTCAGGAGGCACTGACAAAAGCATTCCGCGATTATCTCTACGGACAGGGATTCACAGAAATCCACACTCCAAAGATCGGAGCCAGAGGAGCAGAGGGTGGGGCAAACCTTTTCAAATTCAGCTACTTCCACAAACCTGCAGTACTTGCGCAGAGCCCACAGTTCTACAAACAGATGATGGTTGGCGTATTTGACAGAGTATTTGAGACAGGCCCCGTATTCCGGGCTGAGAAACATAATACCAAACGTCACTTAAATGAATACACCAGTCTGGACTTCGAGATGGGATATATTGACAGCTTCGAAGAAATTATGGCAATGGAAACAGGATTCCTCCAGTATGCCATGAACCTTCTGAAAACAGAATATGCAAAAGAAGTACAGATTTTGAAGCTTGAGATCCCGGATGTATCCAAAATCCCGGCAGTCCGTTTCGATGTAGCCAAGGAACTGGTATCACAGAAATATAACCGTAAGATCAGAAATCCATTCGATCTGGAGCCGGAAGAAGAAGCACTGATCGGACAGTATTTCAAAGAAGAATATGGCTCAGATTTCGTATTTGTCACACATTATCCGTCAAAGAAACGTCCATTCTATGCAATGGATGATCCGGAAGACGCAAGATTTACCTTAAGCTTTGACCTGTTATTCAAAGGCCTTGAGATCACAACAGGCGGACAGCGTATCCATGATTACAACATACTGGTACAGAAAATTGAAGACAGAGGTATGACGCAGGAAGGCATGGAACAGTATCTGGATACCTTCAAACATGGTATGCCGCCTCACGGTGGACTGGGAATCGGTCTGGAACGTCTGACCATGCAGCTTATCGGTGAAGAGAATGTTCGTGAAACCTGTCTCTTCCCGCGAGATATGAACCGTCTGGAACCGTAAATAAGAAGTCGGAAATAAAAGCAATATAGAATGTTACAGGCAGTATATATAAGGAGAAAATCATGGCAAAGATCATAGATGATGAAACAATGGAAAATGTCTGCATCCTGGCCAAGCTTTCCCTCTCGGAAGAAGAAAAGGAAAAAGCAAAAGCTGAAATGCAGAAAATGCTTGATTATGTAGAGAAACTGGATGAACTGGATACATCGGAAGTAGAGCCTATGTCCCATATTTTCCAGGACGAAAACGTATTTCGTGAGGACGTTGTCACAAACGGAGACAACAAAGAAGCAATGCTGGCAAATGCACCGAAGGCAAAAGAAGGACAGTATCAGGTTCCGAAAACCATAGGATAGGAGACAGGACAATGGAGTTGGAAAAATTAACAGCCCTGCAGCTTGGGGAAAAAATAAAACAGCGTCAGGTCAGCGTCCTGGATGGAGTAAAAACTGTTTTTGAACAGATTGAGAAACAGGATTCAGAAGTACACGCTTATCTTGACACATATAAAGAAGAAGCATACAAACGTGCAGAAGAAGTACAAAAAGGCATCGAGGACGGTACTTATACCAGTCCTCTTGCAGGCGTACCGATCGCGATCAAAGATAATATCTGTATTAATGGAAAGAAAACTACCTGTGCATCAAAGATTCTTGAGAATTTTGTGCCTCAGTATAATGCAGAAGTCATTGATCGTCTGGAAAAAGCCGGACTGGTCATTATCGGAAAAACAAACATGGATGAATTTGCCATGGGAAGTACAACAGAGACCTCCGCTTACGGCATCACCAGAAACCCATGGAATCTGGAACATGTACCAGGCGGTTCTTCAGGTGGTTCCTGTGCAGCAGTAGCAGCAGGAGAAACTTATCTGGCACTTGGTTCAGATACAGGCGGATCTATCCGTCAGCCAAGTTCCTACTGTGGTGTAACCGGAATTAAACCAACCTATGGAACAGTATCCCGTTATGGTCTTGTAGCTTATGCATCTTCCCTGGATCAGATCGGACCTGTAGGAAAAGACGTATCTGACTGTGCAGCTCTTCTGGAGATCATCGCAGGACATGATACAAAAGACAGCACATCCATGAAAAGAGAAGATCTTCAGTTCTCCAAAGAACTGACAGGAGATATCAAGGGGATGAAATTCGGAGTTCCTGAAGAATATCTGGCAGAGGGACTTGATCCGGAAGTAAAAGCATCTTTTATGGGTGTTCTTGATACGCTGAAAGAACTGGGAGCAGAAGTAGAATTCTTCTCTATCAAAACCATGGAATACATGATTCCGGCTTATTATATTATCGCCAGTGCAGAAGCAAGTTCCAACCTGGAACGTTTCGATGGAGTGAAGTACGGTTTCCGTGCAGCAGAATATGAAGGTCTTCACGACATGTACAAAAAGACCAGAACAGCAGGTTTCGGTGAGGAAGTAAAACGCCGTATCATGCTTGGTTCCTTCGTGTTAAGCTCCGGTTATTATGATGCATACTATCTGAAGGCACTCCGCACAAAAGCCCTGATCAAGAAAGAATTTGACCAGGCATTTGGCAAATATGATGTGCTCCTTGCACCTGCATCTCCATTTACAGCACCGAAGATCGGTGAAAGCTTAAAAGATCCCCTTGCCATGTATCTTGGAGATATCTACACAGTAGCAGTCAATCTCTGCGGTCTTCCGGGAATTACAGTTCCATGCGGAAAAGACAGCAAAGGTCTCCCAATCGGTATCCAGATGATCGGGGACTGCTTCATGGAAAAGAAAATCCTGCGTGCAGCACACGCCTATGAAACCAGCCGCGGCTCCTTTGCCGTGCCAGGAGAAGGAGGCACCAGATAATGAAACAGTACGAAACAGTCATAGGACTTGAAGTCCATGTAGAACTTGCAACAAAAACAAAAATTTTCTGCGGATGCTCCACTGAATTCGGAGGAGCACCCAATACACATACATGCCCGGTCTGCACAGGTATGCCGGGTTCCCTGCCTGTATTAAATAAGAAAGTAGTAGAGTTTGCCCTGAAAGCAGGTCTTGCAGCAAACTGCCAGATCCATCAGTACTGCAAATTTGACCGTAAGAACTATTTCTATCCGGACAACCCACAGAACTATCAGATCTCTCAGTTATATCTGCCAATCTGTCATGACGGATGGGTAGAGATTGAAACCTCTGCAGGCAAAAAGAAAATCCGCATCCATGAAATGCATATGGAAGAGGATGCAGGTAAACTGATTCATGATGAATGGGAAGACTGCTCCCTGGTAGACTATAACCGAAGCGGTGTCCCGTTGATCGAGATCGTATCCGAGCCGGATATGAGAAGCTCTGAGGAAGTAATCGCCTATCTTGAAAAACTCCGTTGTATGATGCAGTATCTGGGTGTATCAGACTGTAAGCTTCAGGAAGGTTCCATGCGTGCAGACGTTAACCTTTCTGTCCGTGAAGTGGGAGCAGAAGAATTCGGTACCAGAACAGAGATGAAGAACCTGAACTCTTTCAAAGCCATTGCCAGAGCAATCGAAGGCGAAAGAGAACGTCAGATTGAACTGATTGAAGAAGGCAAAGCAGTTACACAGGAAACCCGCCGCTGGGATGACAACAAAGAATATTCTTACGCAATGCGTTCCAAGGAGGATGCCAAAGACTACAGGTATTTCCCAGATCCTGACCTGCCTCCAATCCATATCTCTGATGCATGGATTGAAAAGATCAAAGCAGAACAGCCGGAGCTTCGCGAAGTGAAACAGGCCCGTTATCAGGAAGAGTACGGACTTCCGGCATACGATGCGGGAATCCTTACAGAATCCCGCCATCTTGCAGGTCTTTTTGAAGAAACAGCAGCAATCTACGGAAATGCAAAGAAGACAGCAAACTGGTTTATGGGTGAGGTACTCCGTCTGACGAAAGATAAAGCTATGGATCCGGAACAGGTATCTTTCTCACCGAAGCATCTTGCAGATCTTCTGGTAATGGTAGAAAAATCCGAAGTCAGCCCTCAGAATGCCAAAAAAGTCTTTGAGAAAGTCTTTGAGGAAGACATTGATCCTGTAGCCTACATTGAGGAACATGGTCTGAAGATTGTAGAAGACACAGGACTTCTGGAAGAAACCATCAACAGGATCCTGGATGCTAACCCAGGACCACTTTCAGAACTTCTGGGAGGTAAAGATAAAGTCATGGGCTTCTTTGTAGGTCAGATCATGAAAGAGATGAAAGGCAAGGCAAATCCTGCAAGCGTCCGCGAGACACTAATGAAAGAAGTAGAGAAGCGCAAATAAAATAAATCACCCCGGACATTATGCCCGGGGTAAAAAATGTTAATATATTACCAGTGAACAGTAATGTTAATATTAAAAATTATTCTCAGAAAACACTTTGAGACTTTACATTATTAAATAATTAAGTATAATAAAACTCGAATAAAATATATTTGCAGAAAAGACACAAATAGAAATGGAAAGGCAAAGCAGCAGCCTGCTGTAGACAGGTATATAAAAACTGCGAAACATGCCAGGGAGGAAATCAAACATGGTAACAGTAAACCACAACTATCTGAAATTACCGGGAAGCTATCTGTTTTCCACAATTGGAAAAAAAGTAAAAGCATATAAAGAAGCCAACCCACAGGCAAACGTGATCTCACTGGGAATCGGTGATGTAACCCAGCCTCTGGCTCCGGCAATCATTGAGGCACTTCATAAATCTGTAGATGAAATGGGTGATGCAGCTACTTTTCATGGTTATGCACCAGATCTTGGTTATGAATTCTTAAGATCTGCTATTGCAAAGAACGACTACAAAGACAGAGGCTGTGACATTGAAGCAGATGAAATCTTTGTCTCTGACGGTGCAAAGAGCGATTCAGGAAATATTCAGGAAATATTCGGACTGGATAACAAGATTGCAGTGTGCGACCCTGTATACCCAGTATATGTAGATACAAACGTAATGGCAGGCCGTACAGGAGAATACAACAAAGAACGTGGCAACTTTGATAACGTAATCTATATGCCATGTACAGCATCCAACGGCTTCCTTCCGGAATTCCCGGAAGAAGTACCGGATCTTATCTACCTTTGCTTCCCGAATAACCCAACCGGTGGTGCGATCACCAAACCGCAGCTTCAGGAATGGGTAGACTATGCAAATAAAAACGGTTCTGTAATTATCTATGATGCAGCATATGAAGCATACATTTCTGAAGAAGATGTACCGCACAGCATCTATGAGTGCGAAGGAGCAAGAACCTGCGCCATCGAACTGCGCAGCTTCTCCAAAAATGCAGGTTTCACAGGTGTCCGCCTCGGCTTTACAGTTGTACCAAAGGATCTGGTTCGTGACGGCGTAGATCTCCACAGTCTCTGGGCAAGACGTCATGGCACTAAATTCAACGGTGCTCCATACATCGTACAGCGTGCAGGAGAGGCTGTATACTCTCCTGAAGGAAAAGCACAGCTGAAAGAACAGGTAGGTTACTACATGAGCAACGCCAAAGCCATCTACGAAGGTCTGGCATCAGCAGGCTATTCCGTATCCGGTGGCGTAAACGCTCCATATATCTGGCTGAAAACACCTGATAAGATGACTTCCTGGGAGTTCTTTGACTATCTCCTTGAAAAAGCCAACATCGTAGGAACTCCGGGCTCAGGATTCGGTGCTCATGGTGAGGGATTCTTCCGTCTCACTGCGTTTGGAACCCATGAGAATACACTGGAAGCAATTGAACGAATTAAGAATCTGTAAGCAGCTTCCTGATAGGGACGAGTGGGATTATAATTTCGCAAAATTTAGCCGAATCAAGTAAGTTCCCTGTGGAGCAGTTATTCGGTGTAGAGCTGCGTAGCGAAGCGGATGATTTTATCCGCTTGATTATTACAAGAAGAAGGTGTCGCAC
>OGRN01003781.1_pt1 | contig 10459 bp, 15 predicted proteins | sample 1553401 | NCBI WGS metagenome assembly OGRN01 (sample SAMEA2580096, study PRJEB22360) | human gut metagenome | biome: human gut; feature: human-associated habitat; material: faeces | place: Denmark | collected 2008/2010 | reverse complement strand
ACATAACATATTACTTGTCATAATCGAATTTATGATAAGCTACTCATAACTTTGAAGGATGGCATGACCGGCGACACAAATACTATGTCGGATACGGTCACAGATTATTGAAAAGTGACACTTTCAATCACGATATTTCTGAAGAGTTTGCTGATTCTCTTCTAAGAAAAGACCTACTACAAAAATGCAGCGTGTTCAGAAAATATGGAAAGGATTCTCTTCTTCTTGGAGTGTTGGCTTATAATGTCGGAGAGTATAATATCTTAGGATACAAAGAAAAACCGGCCAGTCAGCTCATACGAAAAATAAGAAGCGGAAACAGGGATTTCTATAAAGAATACGTTTCATTTTGCAGATATAAAAATAAAGTGATTCCCTCTATCAGACAAAGGAGAAAGGATGAGTTTGAACTTCTATACGTTAAATAAACAAACCGATGATTAATCAGATAATTGAAATTGTTGATTCAAAAGAATTAAGGGAATTAAAACTGGAAGAATTGATTGGTCGAATGGGGCGTATCATCGAATCGCTTGACCAATCGCAAAGAAAGAATCCGGGATACATTGTAGAATTTACAGAACCGTTTCAAGAAGAAGATGAATGGTTCATTCCCAGTCAGTCAATCAAAACTTTATAATTTACATAACAATGGAAAAATTTGTAAGAGTAGAATGTATCGAGGTCGAGAAAATGACCAAGAAAGAGTTTATGAAAAAGATGCTTGGAAAAGAAGAGGATTCGCTGGAAGAAGGCTATTTTATCAAAGATGAATCCGGGCACATGGGGTGGATCAGCCAATCTGATTTTGAAAAGAAGAAATACATGTCTTGCAATGCGCTTCCTTATCCCCTCGCCTACTACATGCTTCAGGAAAAGAAAGCCGGTTATATCAGAATGCCACAGTGGAAAGAGGATGTGAAGATAAAAGCGCAATTCCCGGACGAGCATAGCAAAATGACGCACCCGTATACCTATGTCGAATCAAGATTCGGTAATTGTCCGCACAAGACGACCGTTGTGGAAGAATGGGCGAAAAACTGGCAATTGGCTCCTGAAGGGTTTGTTACCAGTTGTGTAGGAAGCATAACCCAAGAAGGAGTGTTTATACCAAAGACCAATGAATAAATACACCTTCTTGATTATCGCTGTTCTTTCAGGTATCACAATCTCACTTCTAAGATCACGTCAAAGACTCATCGAAGAAAGAGACAGTTATAAGTCCAATACAGAAGCTCTTATGTCGGAAGTCCGGCGAATACAGGCTGATTCTTCAACGATGGCACTGGACATCAAAACACTAACCATGTCTTTGGATGAATACAAACGGTTCAGGGCTGAAGATGAAGAAAAAATAAAGAAACTGGGGATAAGAATAAAGGATCTGGAAGCGACAGCGAAACACAATGTGGAAGTGGACGCTCCCATTGATGCGGAAATAAAGGACAGTGTGATGATAAGAGATACCGTTCCGGTTTTCTTAAAGGCTGTAAGGATGGATACCCCGTATTTGAAAATCAACGGGATTATTGAGAACGACAGGCTGACGGGGAAAATCAATCTGCCCGTTACTCTTAATCAGGCGTTCTGGATCGAATACAAGCACAAGTTCCTTTGGTGGAGATGGAAAGTGAAAGCGATACACCAGACTATTTTAAGTGACAATCCATACGTGGAAATCAAATATTCAGAGTATATAAAAATCAAAGACTAAAAACTATGTTTTCAAAATTAAGTGGGCGAACCAAAACCCAAGAGATCGAAAAACCTCAGTCATTTGCAAGCCAACTGGCAGAAGCAACCAAACTTTTTACCGATGCGGTAAATAAGCTAAAGAATATCAGTAGCGGAGTTTCAAAGAAAATGGAAGAAAACGATGCAAAAATCAAAAGCCTGTCTGTGGAAAATATCGCTCTTCAAGAACTTAAAAACAAAGCGGACAAACAAGCGGAACAGCTTAACCGATTGATCCAGTCATAAGCCGTCCAATATGGAACAGCAAATATGGGACAGGCGTTGGGAAAACGGATATTGTTTTCCTTTCCGGAACGCAGAAACAGGACGGTATTACGCAAGAGATATTTATGACGGTTCCATTATTCCGACCTCTTACAGCAAAAGTCTGAGAGAACTTAGAAGAAAGGTCAGAGGATATGTTTCTGAAAACCTGATACAGAGAGAGGCGGTGTTTTAGCCGCCTCTCTTTTTATACCAAAGATGTAATTAAATTAAAAAAGAGCATTCTTCACAGATAGCTCTTTTTTGATATGAAAAAAAACGAATTTTTCGGCTAACGCCTTTATGAGAAATCCCTCCCTCTTAGGAAATAATGTACAAATATATGAATATAACAAACATTCAACCCTACTCTGAATGAAAATATCTTCCTGTTTGTATTTAAACCAACAATATACCGATTTGGAATATTCTGTTTAAATACGAAAATAAAAAGGAACGACTTTCACAAGTGGCTCCTTCAAAGGGCAATAAATTTATTCATGCCATAAGTATTTTTATTAATTGCAAGACATTTAGAAGCCACCTTCACAGGTTGCTCCCAAAAACAAATACAATTTCAAAATAAAAACAAATACACTAAAAAAGAATTGTTGTTTTGTGCAAAGATAAAGACAAACTCATGTAAACAAACATACTTACCCTTAATTAAAGCAAACCATACTTAAAATTTCATTGAAACCAACAAAAATCTGACGTTGTAGAATAATCAAAATATCAAACAAAACTGCCTGACTGAATATAAAAATAAAGAGAGACTGCCTTCACAAACAATCTCTCTTTTGATAAATGAAAAAAACAAATACTCTACTATTTCCAAGTAATGCGATTAATGATGTGCAAACAACATCTGTGCCAAGAAAATAAAAAAAACAGTGTCTATGTCTAAACAATCTTGTTAAATTCTACACAACTAATATACCAATTTCGAGAAAACAAGATAATAAGCCACGTATCAACAACATAACATTATTTACATCAACTAAGAGCTGTGTATGATAAGAAACAAAAGTGTGGAACATTGTAGATTTTTTCTACGACATACATATTTTATTTTCGAGAAATATAAAAAATAAGATGCTCATGCAGCATTTCATAAATACTCGGCATCCATACTTTACGAAAACTATTTATTAATATTCTAAAGCAATTAAAAATGAAAAAGACATTGAAATGGTCAGTGCTGATGATGCTGACAGTATTTGGTTTGACATTTACTTCTTGTGACGATGATGATGATGTTCAATTGCCTACAGTAGAGGATGTGAACGGTGAATATGCAGGAAATATGACTTATGCGGTTTCTGCCCAAGATACGGTAGAAGTTAATCTGAGCGTGAAGAATGACAGCATTTCTTTTGCCGAGTTCCCGTATGGAGTATTGGTAGAAGAAATCATTGGAAAAGATGCTGCCGCCGGTATCATCGAGAAAATCGGAACTATGAGTTATGCTGCCGCTTACAAAGCAACCATGAATGCGACAAATGACTCTATTTCTTTGGAACTGACTCCGGAACAATTGCTTATTGACATTGTGGATCTGAACCTGAAAGTTGCAGTGTCAATTGAAGCTGAAGAGAACGGTGTATTTGCAGTTAAAGACAAGAATTTAAAATTCAGCCTTACAGCAACGGAGGCTATGGTGGGCGAAGTAAACTTCTTAAAAAATCCGATCAAGTTGTCTTTTGACCTGAACAAAAAATAATATATACAAACGAATCTTTTGCATTAAAGGGGTATGCCTAATTAAAGGTATGCCCCTTTTTTATAACCATCCCCTATCAGACACCACTATTCTTAATTAAAAACAAAATCACATATTGTTCATTTTTAAACCGAAACCAAAATGTTACTGCAACTGAAAAGAATTTTTAAAGGAGCGACTTATACAATCGGGCGTTTATACATTGACGGAAAATATTTCTGCGATACTCTGGAAGACCAAGTAAGAGAACTTCCGGCATATTGTCCGAACACGCCTAAAGGATTGAATTGCGAATGCCCGGAAAAGGTTTATTCAAAGACCGCTATCCCATCAGGAGAATACAAGGTTACGATGGAATACTCACCCAGATTCAAACGTGTCCTACCAAGACTGCATGACGTGCCACATTTTCTTGGAATCCTGATACATTCAGGAAACACTGCTACCGATAGCGCAGGGTGCATTCTTGTTGGGAAAAACAAGGAAAAAGGCAAGGTGCTGGAATCAAGAGCCACTTCGGATGCCTTGAATGAGATTTTAAAGAAAGAACGAGAAATTAAAATTCATGTTTCATAAGAACACTTCCGAAACAGCATCCAGCCCTAAAAAGTTGGGTGCTGTTTCCATATAAGACCAGACTATGAGAAAGATAATTCTAAACACCATACTTATAATTATGGCGGTTTCTGTCATTACAGTTGCCGCTGCAAATATCTAAACATGGGAATTTATGCAAAACTGAGACCACCCCAGAACATTAAAATTGATTTCAGACCGTCAGAAAGGCAATATGAACTATGGAAATTGCTTCAACCGGATTATTGTCCCAAATGTGGCGGTCACATAACACAGAAACTCATCGGATATGATGTAAAAAAGAATCCACAATACAAGCCTGTCTGTGAGTCATGTGGAAACACAAATCTGCCACAAATGATATTAGGTGGTGGAGCCGCTGGTAAACTCTTTCCACTGCCAGCCTATGCAGTAATGTATAGAAAACAAGCTCTTTAATTGCTGGGAAACCCTAACTACGGGTTAGAAGGGCAATCAGCAGCCAAGCCGGGAAACCGGAAGGTTCAACGACTATTCCGAAAGGAAGTACAATCAAGCGATTGGAAACGGGAGCCTCCAGCCATATTGCACTGGATGAAGATATAGTCTATTCTGCATGGAAACATGTAGCAGCGAAAGCGGTTAAAACGTAGCGAGTTTTAATGTTTATTAACACAGGGAGGGAAATCGTTTTTGGGAGCCTGTTGGCTCATTATTTCCTGCATGAGATTTGAGAACATCCGTGCGGTCGTGGCACGTAAGACAATCAAGTCTTTGAAGGAATCTACTTGGAATACGATCAAGACGGTTCTAAAAAACTGGGGATTAAAAGAAGAAGTGAACTACAGAATCAATAATCTGGAAGGTACGCTTACCTTTTGGAACGATTCTGTCATTATCATGAAGGAAATGGTCGATCTGCCTTCTGACCCGAACTTCGAGCGATTCGGTTCTTCCGAATATACGATTGCCATGATCGACGAGGTGTCGGAGATTTCGGAAAAGGCGGTTGAAGTGCTTTTTTCCCGTCTTCGTTGGAGAATACACGAGACATTCAAGACATCCAGAATGTTTATGAGCACCAACCCGACTACAAACTGGGTACGTTCCCGGTTCGTACAGGATGAAAACGGAGACAAGGTGGAATGCCGGGAGGGAGAGGCTTATATACCGTTCTCCGTATTCGACAACCCGGACATCGCTTTCCGGCAGACTTACGAGGCGGCATTGAACAAGATTCGTGACCAAGCCACAAAGGAGCGTTTGTTATATGGTAACTGGGATTTCGTGGAAGCCAACGATATGGCCGTTTACCACAATTTTGACGGTTCCAGACATCTTATAACGAACCTGAAGGAAAAGGTCTACGATCCGACCAAACCTATCATTACCATCTGGGACTTCAATGTCGCACCCAGAATGTCTACTTTGTTGGCTCAGATAAACTATGACAAAAAAGAGATATATGTCATAGAGGAAATATTGGGATTGCCGGAAAAGAAGGAAAACAATACTCCGGCTCTGGCAAGGAAGATACAACAGAAATTGTATAGGGAAAAACATATCGGAGGGGTGGACGTGACAGGAGACCCTGCCGGATTACAGCGTTCAACCACAAATGAAGATGGGACAAACAACTACACCATCATCACGGAAACACTGGGCAGGGGCGTATTGAAACCTAAGATCAAGCTCTTAAAAAAGCAGCCTCCACAAGTTACCCGATGTGAATTTGTCAATGAGGTGTTCGAGGGATTTGACGGATGGAAACTGATGATTGATTTACGTTGCAGGAAGCTCACAGAAGACCTTATTTACCAGTTAAAGAACGAGGATGGTACAAAGTGCAAGGCAAAGGTTACAGACGCTAAAACAGGCGTAAAATACGAAAAATACGGCCACTTGTCCGACTGCCTTGATTACCTGCTATGCTATTATTTAAGGGATAGCTGGACGAAATACAAAAGAGGGGACGGTTCTATGACCATCCTTTCCACAGCTACCATTAACGAAGGATTTAACTATTAACGAACAATTAATCTATGTACAGACGATTTTTAAACAATAGCGATTATCTGGGAATCATCACGCAAGACAGCCTTTCCCAGATAACGAGAAACGAACCGGAAACATTCATTCAAGCCGAGGAAGCCGCAGAAATGAGTGTCATAGAGTATCTGAGCGAGAACTATGAGATTGAAAAAGAACTGAATAAAGGGAAATATATCGCTGAATACGACCGAAAGATAACTTATCCGATCGGAGCACATATTTATTTTGATGGTAAAATCCACGAGATAATAAGATCGATCAGCGGATACAAGGCTCCTTCTTCCGTGGAATACTGGGAAGAGTTTGTGGATGAGAAAGGCGAGATACGGGAATTTCAACGATACAGCCAGTTCAAAACCTATTACAAAGGTGATATTGTCTTATATAACGATACGCCTTATATCTGTCTTGTTGAAAACGGATGGAGATTTGGGGATATACGAATCCCGATGGTAAACGGATGGAAACTTGCTGAATATACAGACTGGAATCCGATTGAGTACGAGCTTTGGAATGTCGTAAAGTTTGACGGTTCCTATTATACTTTGATGTCACTGGAGGGGTTCGACAATAATAAAAACCCTTTGGAATCGGAAAATTGGGGTGCTATTGCCGATTATGATCCTCAGTACAACGAATACGAACTTTCATCACATGAGTACGTTGTATATGATGGCCAAGTGTATTATCCTGAAATAGACGTGAACAGTGACAGTCCGGTTATCGGGGAAAATCTTGCACTACACGATCCCAGAAACTACAATCTCAAAAAGCACATGATTCGGTTGGCTGTGTACGAGCTTACCAAACTGATTGCTCCCAATAACGTCAGTGTTGTTAGAATGAGAGATTATGAGGATTCCATGAAGTGGCTTAATGACGCTTCTAAGCTGAGAATCAACCCTCAGATTCCACGAAAAATAGCAGAAGATAACAAGCCGGTTACAGACTGGCAGATGGCGACATTCCAGACATCTTATGATCCATACAAAAACCCCTGGCAGGTATGAAAAGATTTTATTACGACAACCGAATCGCCAAAATACTATTGGCATTCAGTTCTTGCCACACAATCACAATTGGCCCGTTTGTATTAAGCAAGTTATCTCCGGAGCATATAACGCAAAGAGTCAGGAACCATGAAACCTGCCATTCATATCAATGGATAGAAACGACCTGTGTTGCGGTTTGCGTGGTTTTAATCTTACAACTGATTTTTGACATATCTCCTATATGGTATATCGTAGCGACTCTTACCTTTTATATCTGGTATGCGATAGAGTGGCTTGTAAGACTTCTCATCTGTCGAAATTCAAAAACCGCATACAAGAAAGTGTCGTTTGAACAAGAGGCATATTCCTGCGAACTGAACTGCAACTACATAGAAAACAGACCGTTGTTTTCCGAATGGTTGCAATATCTTAAAATAAACAACAGCAATTAAATTCTTTATCAAAATGAATCATCTAAAAAGAATCAGGCAGAAGATAGACGATTTCTGCATCAATAAAATGAGAATGGATGGCGCACAACATTTGATTGCCGGAATATTGATTTATGACATGCTCAAATACCTTATGCCGGTTGAAACGGCAATCTTAACTACTTTGGTGATACTTGTTGCGAAAGAGATTGTTTGGGACAAGTGGTTGAAGAACGGAACTGAAGAGTGGCACGATCTTGTTTGGGGGGCTGTAGGACTTCTGTTGGGAGCACTTTGATTATAACCCAAACTCGCTTTACAAGCATAATTTTCAACGCTTGTACAATAAACAGAGTTTCAGTCACGTTCTTATACCGAACTCTAAAACTTCATAAGTCTACTTTTAGCCTACCCCAACTCAATTCATATTCATTTCATTCATACAACTTCTTTGGGGTAGGCTTTTATTTTGATTTTCTTACATAAGCCATATACAAAAAGCCGTTGGGAATAAATAGTATCTCTTCCCCAACGGCTTTGTTTATTTAAAAAGTTCAGAATGACTGTCTAATCTGATTACCTCTATCACATCCTGCTTTGTATCTATCCATATTAAAAGAAAATCATTTCCGACATGACATTCCATGCAGTCTTTATAATGTCCTGTAAGTTCATGCGGCTTATACTTTTCCGGAACAGCTTCTCCTTTGATCAAGCTACTCAGAACTTCATACAAAGCCTCCATTAGCCGAATATTATTCCGATATTTCTTTAAATCTTTCTTTGCCTTGGTACTATAATGAATTGTCTTCATTCTATATCATTCACAGATTTCACAAAAGAATCAAAACTACTCATATCTATCGTTCCAGCATATTTTCCCGAACGTGCTTCCTCAATAGCCATCTTGGTTTCTTCATTTGGTTCTCTGTACATGGCTTCTCGCAAAAGACACTCTACATAATTATTCAAACTTCTATGCTCACGTTTAGCCGCACTCTTTAATAAATCCAACAACTCACTGTCAAATCTGAAGGCTGTTTGTTTCTTTACTGTTGCTTCCATAGATTATTATCATTTATATCACAATATGTATAACAAATAAATAACATACAAACTATTTAAAATGATATTTTAATTATTTCACAAACCTGTCTCCAGATTTAATTTGCCACTGAAGACAGGTTCTTTATTCTCTTAAAATATCCGGTTCAAGCTCTCCAGCGTTGATTTCGGATCTGTATTCTTATAGTAATGACGGTAAATCATGTCAGGACTGTTTCCGGCAAACTGGGCTACTTGCATAGGATGGAATCCCTCGTCTATCATTTTCGAGATAAAGGTTCCACGAGCCGAATACCAGGTGATTTCATCCTTTATTTTTAGTTTCTCCCTTACCTTCTTCAGTGTCTTGTTCACGTTCATGCTAATTACTTTAACCCTCATGTGTTTCTTTTCTTCAGTATTGTGCTTGATTTTGAAAATAGGAAATACATAATCACCCAAAGCTTCATCCTTGTATTTATTGATGATTATACGAGCCTTGTCTGTAAGAAAAGGAGTAGCCTTCTTGTTCACTTTTCTGCGCTCATAAATGATCTGATTTTCTTTTATGCAATCTTTCGTCAAATGACATACATCCACGTTTGCCATTCCACCGGTATAATAACTGAAGAGAAACAAATCAATATAGAAGCATTCTTTAGGAGTAAAATCTCTCCTACTCATGTTTTCTATACGGACAATGGATTTGGGAGAAATCGTTTTTGGTTCCGGCTGTTTCTCCTGCATGTATTCTTGTACCGAATCAAATACCCCCAGATTAACGCCATACATATTACGTTTATAGGCATATCTAAAAACGGCACGAAGCAGACCTAATTTATGAGGAAGACCACCTTGGCTGTTTGCATTTTTAAGCTTTGCACGTCTCAATGTATAATTTACAAAATCGCTCAGAAACTTTTCTGTTATGTGGTGAAAATAAAAAGAAGAAAATTTCTTGGAGTATTTTCTTAATGTAAATTCCATAAACGCTCTTTTCATCCACAAATAATTTTCCGCATTGTTGCTGCTCGTAACTACAACACCATTCTTGACACGTCTCTTTGTCTTGAATAATAAGATCATTGAGTCTATCACTTCAACTACCGATACTGTCGGAGAATCGTTACTCTTAACTTCTGCCTCAACATCGAAACAATGAGACCACATTTTAGGAGTCCAATTGATTTTTTCGGATTCCCATAGCTCTGCAACATCTAAATACTTTTTCTTTTCTTTTAAGATTAATTCGTTTTTCTGAGCAGTCAGAGAGTCATTCCCCTTAAATAATTGGGATGCTGAATCCCAGCGTTTTGCCTCTCCAATAATGTTAAAAACCTTCGGAACACGAGGAAATCCGGTTTTAAAAAAGACCAATTCCAATCTCACTTCTTTACTACTTCCTTTAACTGGCCTTGCTTTTACTGTGATACTGAACATGTTAATTAATTGTTTATGTCCACGTCTTAGTTCATGTTAATTCAACTAAGTTACCTACATAGAAGGGTACATGGGCTTGGTTTTTGGATAAATCTGGGTGGTAAACATCTTAAAATTGTTTTACCTCATTTTTTCACTTAATTAATAATCAGTGTCTTATAAAAAATTCATTCTATACCAAATGTTAAAATAAAAAAAGGCTATCCTCACGGACAGCCAATCTT
>OGRN01003779.1_pt1 | contig 10461 bp, 10 predicted proteins | sample 1553401 | NCBI WGS metagenome assembly OGRN01 (sample SAMEA2580096, study PRJEB22360) | human gut metagenome | biome: human gut; feature: human-associated habitat; material: faeces | place: Denmark | collected 2008/2010 | reverse complement strand
TCTTCGCCCGCCGGCTCGCTCTTGTCATCGGCATACTTCTCGCCCGCCGGCTCGCTTGCATTGTCGGTGCGCTCATCGTCGTCGTGGCTGTCGTTGGCCTCCGCGAGGTCGTCCTCGAGTACGGCACCCTCCGGGCGCGCTGCATCGCTCGCCGTGGCCTCGATGCCCTCGACCTGGTCCAGGTTGTCCTGCTCGGCATCCGTCTTTTTCATTTCGTCTACATCTACCTGGGAATCTGGCGTCTTGATGTCTTCGCTCATGGCGCTCCTATCTGTGTGCGCCAGATGCGCACCTTATAATCGTTTTGTTCAATCTTATACCCGCGCGTGAACACCGAATGACGGAGAGGTGTCGCCATTCGCCCTATTCGGCGGCTTTTTTGGCATGCGTCGTGCAAACGCTCAGCTACATTAGTGGTTTGAGCCGCGGGCCTCACCCGTGGAGATTTGAAGCCTCGATGCGATAGGAGTATCACATGGGACTGTTTGACGGAAAGACCGTGATCGTAACCGGCGGTGGCAAGGCGACGCTCAAGGACGGCGCCGCTGGATCCATCGGCTATGGTATCGATATCGCGTTTGCCAAAGAGGGCGCGAACCTCGTTATCACCGGCCGCAACGTGGCCAAGCTCGAGGATGCCAAGGAGAGCCTCGAGGCTGAGTACGGCATCAAGGTGCTGCCCGTGCAGGCAGACGTTTCTGCTGGTCAGGACAACGAGGCCGTGGTTCAAAACGTTATCGACAAGGCCATCGAAGAGTTTGGCCGCATCGACGCCGTGGTCAACAACGCACAGGCTTCCGCCTCGGGCGTGACCATTGCCGACCACACGATGGACCAGTTCAACCTTGCTATCTACTCGGGTCTCTACGCAACCTACCTGTACATGCAGAAGGCCTACCCGCATCTCAAGGAGACCAAGGGCTCTGTGGTGAACTTCGCCTCGGGCGCCGGCCTCTTTGGCAACTTTGGGCAGTGCAGCTATGCGGCTGCGAAGGAGGGCATCCGTGGCCTTTCGCGCGTGGCTGCGAACGAGTGGGGTCCCGACGGCATCAACGTCAACGTTGTGTGTCCGCTTGCTTGGACGGCCCAGCTCGAGAACTTCGAGGCTGCCTACCCCGAGGCATTCAAGGCCAACGTCCACATGCCACCGGCCGGCCACTACGGCGACGTCGAGAAGGAGATCGGCCGCGTGGTCGTGCAGCTGTGCGGTCCCGACTTCAAGTACATGAACGGTGAGACCATCACTCTTGAGGGCGGCATGGGCCAGCGTCCGTAGGCTGGCATCTGCTCACGTTGTTTGAGTGCCGGTGGGCTCCGCGTTTGCGCGGGGCCCATTTTTGATGTGCGGCTATCGTTTTGTGTGCCCTTTGTTTGGGTTTAGCATACAGGACATGTTTCGCCCTGGTTAGTTTTCATCGTCGTGCGAGCTGCGATAGGTTACGCCGTAGAATGGAACGTGCTGATTAGTGCCACATCTTGTCGAAAGGCTTTAATATGACCTGTTCCATCTCCCGTCGCGGTTTTGTTGGGCTTCTCGCCGGGGGTGCCGTCGCCGCGCTTGCCGGCTGTTCTGCTCAAAACGCCGCCCAGGGGTCTGCCGCATCTGGCTCTGCCGCGGCGACTGCCACTGGTATCAAGGGCGCCAAGCTCACTTTTGTGGGAGACGATGCCTTTGCCCCATATCGCTATATCGATACCGATGCAGACGGCAAGCACAAGGTCGTGGGTCTCGACATCGCCATTGCCGACGAGATGGCTTCGCGCTTGGGATTCACCTATACCTTCGAGCCGCAGGACTTCGCCGCCACGCTCGCGTCCATCCAGGGCAATGACACCGCCTTCACCATGGCGATGAGCGCCAATGAGGAGCGCGAGGAGACCTACGACTTCACGCGTGGCTATTATCAGCCGCTTGTGGGCGTGCTCACCATGGACGGGGACCCCATCAAGAGCGTCCAGGACCTTGCGGGCAAGTCCATCGCTTGCACTACCGGTACCGTGCAGAACAAGTTCATCACCAAGGTGATGCCGGATGCCGACGTGCACACGTACGACGGCGGCGACCAGTGCCTGCAGGAGGTGCTTGCCGGACGTATCGACGCTTACCTGTGCGATGGCGCCGAGGGCCAGTCCATGCGCGATGCTAACGAGGGCCTGGTACTCGGCCTGCTCGACCGCGCCGAGACCGCCGACCATGTGGGCGTCTATCGCCTGATGGCCAACAAGGGCGCGAGTTTTGTGACCGAGCTCGACCTTTGCATCGGGGAGATGCTCGAGGACGGCACAATCGACACGTACATCAAAAAGTACGTGGGCGCCGACTTCATGTGGAACGGCGACTTCTCTGCTTCGGACACCTCGACCGTCAAGTCCCAGGGCAAGTAGTTGCCCGCCCCACCCCTGATCAAACTTGCGCGCATGACGATGAAGTTCCACCTTTTGCAGCCGTACATATCGATGTTTGTCGAGGGCCTGGCCGTGACCTGCGAGGTTACGGCGGCCGCCCTCGCAATCGCTCTTGTGCTGGGCTTCATTATCGCCGTGCTCAAGGTGGTGCCCTGCCGTCCGCTGCGGGCGCTGCTCGATTTCTATACGTCAATCTTTCGCGGTGTGCCCCTCATCGTGCTGCTCTTTATGGCGTACTTTGCAACGCCGCAGCTCACGGGCTATAAGATCTCGATGTTTGCCGCCGGCGTCATCACGCTGGGGCTCAATGGCTCGGCGACGGTTTCGGAGACCGTGCGCGGCGGTATCGAGGGAGTTGACCGTGGGCAGTACGACGCTGCTCGCGCCATTGGGCTGCCATATGGCACCATGATGCGCCTGATTGTCATCCCGCAGGCGTTGCGCTCGGTGATTCCCGCTCTTGTGAACGAGGTCATTACCGTGCTCAAAAGTTCCTCGCTTGTCGCCACCATTGGCCTTCTGGACATGATGCGCGCGGCACAAAGCGTGCAGGCGTTGACCTATCGTGCGTTTGAGCCGTTCCTGGCGGTGGCCGTTGTGTACTACCTTATCGTTATGGCGCTCACCGCTGCGGGGCATGCCGTCGAGCGCAAGTTTTGCCTCTAGGGGCGTGCGGGCGTGCCGCGCGTGGCGGCCGTGGGCGTGCTTGACCTTGCGGCGCTGCTTCTTGTTTCATTGAAGCTTGGGGCGCATGCGCATACCATGTGACTGCTGCTGCAACATGCTGCGCGCGTGGTAGAATGCATGACGAATTCAGGGCTCAGCTCGAGATGGGAGCATCATGGAGATTACCGAGGATATCCGCTACATTGGCGTCAACGATCACGACATCGACTTGTTTGAGGGCCAGTATGACGTGAGTGAAAACGGCATGTCGTACAACAGCTATGTGATTCTTTCCGATAAAGTGGCTGTTGCCGATACCGTTGACGCTCATTTTGTTGACGAGTGGCTGGGCAATCTCGAGGCCGTGCTCGACGGTCGCACGCCCGACTACCTGATCGTTCATCATATGGAGCCCGATCACTCTGCAGGCATCGCCGCCTTCATGGAGCGCTATCCCGAGGCTCAAGTTGTTTCCTCGGCCATGGCTTTCAAGATGATGAAGAACTACTTTGGCACCGATTTTGCGGGCCGCAGTGTAGTTGTCAAGGAGGGCAGCGAGCTTGACCTTGGTGCTCATAAGCTTGCCTTTGTGGCAGCGCCCAACGTGCACTGGCCGGAGGTCATGTTTTCCTACGACGCGCACGACAAGGTTTTGTTCTCGGCCGACGGTTTTGGCAAGTTTGGCGCCAACGACATCGAGGATCCCGAGGGCTGGGCGTGCGAGGCGCGCCGCTACTACTTTGGCATCGTGGGCAAGTTTGGCAAGAACGTGCAAGCAGTGCTCAAGAAGGCAGCTGGCCTCGACATCCAGGTTATCTGCCCGCTCCACGGTCCCGTGCTCAAGGAGAACCTGGGTTACTACCTGGAGACCTACAACACCTGGTCTTCTTATCAGCCCGAAGATCGTGGCGTGACTATCGCCTACGCGAGTGTTTACGGTCACATGAAGCAGGCCGCCGAGGAGCTTGCCGCAGCGCTTGAGGAGCGCGGCCAGAAGGTTTCGCTGTTCGACCTTGCCCGCGACGACATGGCTGAGGCCGTGGAAGACGCCTTCCGCTACGATCGCCTGGTCCTGTGCTCGATCACCTATGCGACGGGCATCTTCCCGTTTATGAGCACGTTTATCCACACGCTGGGCGAGCATAACTACCAGAACCGCACGATTGCGCTGGTCGAGGGCGGCTCTTGGATGCCCATGGCGGCCAAGGTTATGAAGAAGCAGCTTGCCGAGCTCTCTGATATCACCTTTACCCAGGCGGGCGTTACCGTCCTGGGTGCGCTCGATGACGATTCGCGCGCGCAGATCGCGACGCTTGCCGACGAGCTTTCGGCGTAGGGGGGTGCGGAGAACCTGGCGTCTCGCCGCCGGCTGCCCTGCAACCAGAAACGCTATGTAAACGGCGCGGGTTTTGCTCCCGCGCCGTTTTTGTGTGCGAAACTACTGCACGTACATGCATATCAACAAGGAGCTCCAATACATGGATCAATCCCTCTTTAAATACGACATCGTCGCCGAGGACCCCAAGACGCACGCACGCGCGGGCGTCTTGCACACGCCGCATGGCGATATCGAGACGCCTATCTTTATGCCCGTGGGAACCAAGGCTAACGTCAAGGGCATTCCCACCGAGACGGTTAAGGCGCTGGGCGCGCAGATCGTGCTTGCCAACACCTATCACTTGAGCATGCGCCCGGGCGAGGACTTGATTGATGAGCTGGGCGGGCTCCATAACTTCATGAACTGGCACGGCCCCATCCTTACTGATTCGGGCGGCTTCCAGGTCTTTAGCCATAACGATGCGGTCAAGCTTTCTGACGACGGCGTGCGCTTTATCGTGACCGACTACGACGGCCGCCACGTGTTCTGGACGCCCGAGGACAACATGCAGATTGCCATGAAGCTGGGAAGCGACATCTGCATGCAGCTGGACCAGTGCCCGGGCTACCCGGCAACGCGCGCCTATGTGGAGCGTGCCGTTGAGCTTTCGAGCAAGTGGGCCGAGCGCTGCTACGCCGCGCATGCGCGCCCCGACCAGGCTCTTTTTGGCATCGTACAGGGTGGCATGCATCTGGATTTGCGCGTGCGCTCGCTCAGGCATCTGGAAGAGTGTGGTGATTTTCCCGGTTACGGCATCGGCGGCTATTCTGTGGGCGAAGACCACGAGACGATGTTCGAGACGCTTGCGCCGCTTGCTTCTGAGTACATGCCGCGCAACAAGCCTCGCTACCTCATGGGCGTGGGCAACCCCACCACGCTCGTGCGCGGTGTGGGCGTGGGCATCGATATGTTCGACTGCGTGCTGCCTACACGCACGGGCCGCATGGGCACGGCGTTTTCCAGCCAGGGTCGCCTGAACTTCCGCAACGCCAAGTTTGCGCATGATGACGGCCCCATCGATCCCAAGTGCACCTGCCCGGTGTGCACGGGCGGCTACAGCCGCGCGCTTATCCGTCACATGGTCACGCAAAAGGAGATGCTCGGCGGCATCTTGCTTTCCGAGCACAACATCTACTTCCTGTTGGACCTGATGCGCCGTGCTCGCCAAGCGATTATCGAGGGCCGCTATGCCGAGTTCCAAAGCGAGTGGATGGCAAGCGAAGGCGCCGTGGACTATTAAGGGTGCGCGCTGTCGCGTTGCGCTGACGGACGGCGGCCTATACTCACGTTGGGTTATCTGAGCATTCGAGGAGCCATTATGGGCAAGTTGGGTTATATCTTTCGTTGCATCGCGCACATGGATTACGGTGCGTTGTTTCAAACGGTGGGGGACTGCCATGACAAGAGCGGGAAGAACCGCGTATGGCTGTTTGCCGACGTGGTGAAGTGCGGCTTTAAGTTCGGTGCCGGCTACAAGGATTACTCGCTGCTGGAGTTCTACAACATGAACGATGCGCAGCGCGCCACCTTTGTGACCCGAGGGGTTAATAACACCATTGTGCGCCGTCTGAATAATCCGGAGTATTACCACCTGGTGGATAACAAGAACGAGTTCTATGAGTTCTTTAACGAGTATCTGCATCGCGGATGGCTGCATTTCTCTACTTGCTCCAAGGAGGAGTTCCTTGCCTTTATGGAGGGGCGCGAGCAGATTATCGCCAAGCCGAGCGATCTGTGCTGTGGCCAGGGCGTGGAAAAGCTCAAGGTGGCGGATTTTGATTCGCTGGATGCTCTGTATGACTATCTAAAGGGCTCGGGCGCCGACCTGATTGAGGACGTGGTGGTGCAACACCCTGCCATGGCCAAGATTTATCCGGGTTCGGTGAACACCATCCGCGTGTACACGGTGCGCCCCGAGGACGGAGAGCCACATGTGATCTATGCGTGCATCCGCATGGGCAACAGCGACCGCCCTGTAGATAATATCAACGCTGGTGGCATGTACGCCGTGGTGGACCTGGAGACGGGAAAGATTGCGGGCCCTGCCTGCGACAAGGAGTTCCATGTGTACGAGCGCCACCCGCGCTCCGGCACCGAGCTGCCTGGCTATCAGATTCCCATGTGGGACAAGGTTATGGATCTGTGCCATGCGGCTGCAGCAAAGATCCCGGGCATGGGCTATGTGGGCTGGGACGTTGCTATCACCGAGGACGGCCCGCTGTTCATCGAGGCAAACAACCTGCCTGGTCACGATGCCTTTCCGCAAATGCCGAGTCAGGCGCCCGACCATATTGGCTTCAAGCCGCAGTTTGAGAAGTACCTCGGCAAGCTGTAAGTGCTGATGGGTTTGAGGTGCGTTGCCCGGCCCTGATGAGTTGGTTTTAGCCGGCCTTTTTGTTCATGTGCCGCCTGCATGGCGGATGCGCGGACAAAGGGGCCGGCTTTTTGCGTTTTGGCAGGGGTTGCCGTGCGTGCTGGGTGGGTGACTGGGCGAAAAAACACGGTTATAGGTAGGTTGAGGAGGGGGTGCTGAGTAGGGGATCGTTTGCGTGCGTGTTTATGCAGGAAAATGGCCCTCGTGGATGGGTTCTACTTGCATCTTTTGCCGCAACCTACCCATAACCGTATTTTTTGATTGTGGGGGCAGAGGTTAATGCGGCTGCGGGAGTGCAGCTCCCATTAAATGCCCTGGCGTTTGCCGCTAAGCCATGTGTCCGCACCGCGTTTTATCATGCAGATAGCCGGTAATCAAATCGGGTAATGTCGATGATTGGGGGGTTCGGCTGATGGGCGGAATGGCGAAATATGAGATTGCCAAAGAGCGAGAGAACCTAACAGCTCGCTATTTCATTAGACCATGCGATGCCGTAGATTTGACGCCGCTCGAAATCGAGGTTCGCGAAGTCATCCGCAACGGCTACGAGAAAATGGACGACGTGGTGGCCGGAAGAGTCGACCCATTCAAAGCCGCCGAGAAGATTCTCGCCGACCACTACGGAAGCGCCAAGATGGTCGAGTCCGACTACGAATGGCGACCGTGCATAAGGTACTGAACGGCTTGGCTTCAACTTCATAGAGCGTTCCGAAGGCCCCTCCCCGGAGGGGCCTTTCTCATGCCGCGTGACCGGGGCGCGACCATGCGGCCATCAGGCCTGCGTGCTTCGAGGGACAGGGACCGCAATCCTGGGCGGCGCGGGAAGTCGGCGGCCACCCCACGGGGTAAAAGCGTCGACGGCTTCATGCCGGGGACGACCGCGGGCGGAAGCGTATGCAAGATCGGCGCGGGCGACGTGCTGACGGACCCCGCGGCCGACGCCTGCAGGCGGCGGGTACGTTCTATTCTAACGCGAGGTGCAACGCCATCCGGTGCAACCCGTGGGCGAGCCTCAACAAGCAGGTGAAACACGTGGTGATCGAGGGCGACGCGGGCGCGGTCGCGGGACCGTGCGCGAACTACTGGTTCTACGGATGCTCGGCGCTCGAGCGAGTGGACGGAATGAGCGCGCTTCTCGGCGTGGTACAGATGCAGCACACGTTCAACAGCTGTTCAACAGCTGCACGGCGCTCGAGACGCTCGATCTGCGCGGGTTCGAGCCGGGCTCGCTCGCGAACCTGACGTACACGTTCGGCGGGTGCTCGAAGTTGAGGACCATCCATGTCGACGCCTCGTGGAAGCTGCCGGCGAGCGGGCTGAGCGCGTTCGGGACGTTCCGGAGCTGCACGTCGATCGTGGACGGCGCGGGGACGGCCTATGACGACAAGAAGGCGTCGGGCGCGATGATGCGGATCGACGCCGCGGGGGCGCCGGGGTATTTGACGGCGGGATAGCTAGTTGATGGCTTTCGAGAAAGCTGCAAGCGTCTTCTCGGCGGCATGCTGAAGAATGAGGCCCTCCTTCGAATAGCAGCCCAAATCTACCTTGTCGCCTTTTATCGATGCCACCAGCAATACCGGCGCCATTTTTGCGATTCCGCCCTTTAGCAGGACAGCGAGGACGCCCTTGTCCTCATTGTCCTGTATGACGGTCCCGGACTCAATCGCCGCTGCACGGATCACGCGATAAGCGTTTTCGCCGTCAAGCTCCATACTTTGGTAAGCGGAGCCTTTCTTCAGGCTCTTATCCGACACCGTATCACCAAGCTCGCAAAGCTCCGCGGCATGCTCGTTAGCGACTGTCTTCAGCAGGCTCTCGATTGTTGTCAACTTGCTCTCCTTCCGCGATCTCCTTTAGCGCCTCGACCAATCCCTCTTCGATCTCTTCATCGATGTCGCCCTTGATTTTCTTGCGCTTAGAGACTTCCTCTTCCGCGAGGGGGGTAGCAAGGTCCTCGGCGAATTTCTCCCTGTCCTTTGATGCGAACATATCTTTAAGCGTTTTCCCGTTGAGACGTTTGCTCAGCGACTCGACGAAGTGTTTCGTCTCGTTCTCCGATAGCAAGTACTCTGCTTGGATTGCCGATGCGACCTTCTCGATAATCGTCTGCATTTCCTCGGCGTCGCTTTTCAGGAAGAGGCTTGCGACTTTGTCCGTGACAAATCCCGCCGCTGTTCCGGCGCCCATCGAGCCGATGATCCCTCCTATCACGGACCCGACGCCGGGCGCGACCATCGTTCCCAATGCCGCCCCTCCGACCCAGCCGGCTGATCCGCCTGCCACGCTTGTGAGCGTAACAGACAGGTTCTTGGCAAGCTGCGTCGCCGAAATCCTGCCTCTCACGATATCTGCGACATCGAATGTCGAGCACACGACGACGGTGAGACCGGCGACCACGATATTACCGCGCAACAGCTTCGCGGCGCTCTTCATTGCGGCAGCACCGTAGATTGGGGCTCCGGAGCGGAAGGCATTGACGATGACGGCGCATGTTCTCGGACCGAGCTGTGCCGCTATAGTCTCCGTGCCAGCCACCATTGCGCTGTTGAGCCCCGCCTTGAGGAGCTGGCCCGACAAGACCGCAACGACGAATGAGGTGCCGCCTACTTTCAACCCGCAGTAGGCTGCGTTCTTCGCAGCGACTTTTGGTGGGTCGCCTTGCCAGATGCTCGTTCCGAAGGCGATCACTGCGCTCGCGCCGAAGGCGGACGCGGCGGTGATTGCGCCGTTGGCGGCATCGAACTTCAGCGAATCGATGTTTCCGGCTTTTGCGATGTTGCGGGCTTGCTTGTAGGTGTAGTTGCCCTTCTGGACGATCTCGGAGGCCTTTGCGGGGTCGCTGACGCCTTTTACCTGGCCGTTACGGATCTTCTCCTGCATGCGCTCGACGGCTTTGTTGTATATCGCGTCGTCGCTTGGAACCTCGATACGCATCGGCTCGTTGTTTTGGTCTACGTAGCGAAGCGCTCCTTTTCCGCCATCCCGAAAGCATGCGTCAATTGCGCGCCTACCGTCGGCGTAGTACTTTGACTGGATCCATCTTCCGTTAACCATGCGGTCGGGGCCGTCTTTGGCATTATCGTCTCCGAGCCCCTTATGGACTTGCTTGCCGTGAACCTGGTCGTAGAGGTCGTTCGCCTGCTCTGCCGCGAAGCCGTGTCCCTGAGCTGCATGGAATTTCTCCTGCGCATACATTTGGTTCACAGTCTTATAGGCCCCGGCGGATTCGCCGCCTGCTTCTGCGGCGTGATGGGCTTCTTTTTTTCGCGCAACCTTTGGAACGTCCTCTGCCACTGGCTGCCTCCTGTCGCCTTGTTTTGACGGATTGATTCTCTTCTGCACATTTTACCTCGCGTTTTTCAACTCGGATTCAGCTGTCGGCTGATTTTGTGACCACCGCGGAAGATAAGCGGCGGGTAAGGGCCGCAATTTGTTCCGGAAGGTACGTGGATGGAGTCGATCATTGCCGCCCTCATCGTTCTCGCTTCATTGCCGTTTCCGCTTCTGGCGATGATGCTCGATTGGATGCTCGGCTGAGGCCTACGAGAGGCCGGGGCGTAAGCCCCGGCCCCTTCTCTTTGGGTAAGGCTTTAGCCTGTGCGGCGCGCAGCGCCGCATCTAAACCCACCCGCTATGC
>OGRN01003771.1_pt1 | contig 10482 bp, 7 predicted proteins | sample 1553401 | NCBI WGS metagenome assembly OGRN01 (sample SAMEA2580096, study PRJEB22360) | human gut metagenome | biome: human gut; feature: human-associated habitat; material: faeces | place: Denmark | collected 2008/2010 | reverse complement strand
GACTTATAAATGAAACAGGAATATCATTAAATTGCTTTGGCTATCAAAAGAGACAAACAAGGAATAAGAAAAGAAATGTGAGAAAGGTAAGAAAATGATCTCAAAATTCAGCGTAAAGAAACCGTATACAGTCATTGTAGCGGTTGTACTAGTTATCATTTTAGGAATCGTGTTGATGTGTCAGTTTACAAATGCTTACAGCAGAATTGAGAAATTGATCATCTTATTTGTATCTCTGATTGGATTTTCGTTTTTATTTGAAATTTGTATTTCGGATATCGAATGGAAACAGGCATTGATCGGATGGGCAAAACCAGAAGTTCCAAAAGGTTCACTTCCAGTAGTTATGAGTGTCTTAGGAGCAGTCGTTATGCCACATAATCTGTTTTTACACTCAGAGATCATTCAGAGTAGGAAATGGAATTTAAAAGATAAAAATGTGATCGAACAACAGTTAAAATACGAATTTAAAGACACATTATTTTCTATGATCATTGGATGGGCAATTAATAGTGCGATGATCTTAATGGCAGCAGCTACCTTATATCAAGGAAATGGTCATTCTATTGATGATATTCATCTCGCAGGTTCTATGTTAACACCACTTCTCGGAAATGCAGCATCCATTATATTTGCACTGGCATTATTATTGGCTGGAATCTCATCAAGTATCACAGCTGGAATGGCTGGCGGAACTATTTTTTCTGGAATTTTTAATCATTCGTATGATATTCATCATAAAGATACAAAAAGGGGAGTTTTGATCACAATGGTACCAGCAGTACTGATCATTTTGCTGATCAAATCTCCATTTGATGGACTGATCTATTCTCAAATGTTTTTAGCAATTCAACTTCCAATCACGATTTTTACGCAGATTTATCTGACATCTTCGAAAAAGGTTATGGGAAAATATGCAAATTCGAAACGATTAAAAATCATATTGTTTACCATTGCGCTGATCGTAACATTTTTGAATATCTGTTTGTTTGCGACTGGATTTTAAGCATAAAAAATGAGATAATAAAAAGCACAAAAGAAAGGAGCATCGTATGGAAATTAAATATTTATCAATCAAAAACTTTAAATCAATCCGGCATATGGAAATATCAGATATCCAGAATGCTCTGATCCTTGTTGGAAAGAATAACACTGGAAAGTCATCCATTCTTCATGCATTGCGTGCAGTAGAAGGATCTTATGAAATTTCTGAGGATGATTTTAACGAAACTATGCAAAATATAGAGATTAGATTTACATTATCGCTCACAGAAGAAGATCTTCATATTTTTCATAAAAATGGCATAGTAAGTCAGTATAAGAAATACGATCTTTGGAAAAATGATTTTGAAAGCAAACTTCCATCATATCAAAATGAAGAGATTACATTTACGTTTATCGCTAATAAAGAAGGTAAACAACGCTTTTACGATGGAAAAAAGAAACATAATAAATATATCAGAGAGATTTTCCCAACGATTTATTTTATTGGAACAAATCGTAATTTAAAACAGATTCAGGATGATCTTTTTATGTTGCAGGAAGATAATCTGCTTAAGATCATGCGTACCAATTGTTGTATGTTTGATTCAGTCAAACCGTGTACACATTGTTTTCAATGTATCGGCCTGATTAATCAGAAAACCCCGCAGGAACTAAATGCATTTGAAGCAGCAAAACTGTTTGAGTATAAACTATATGAGATGAATATCGATCAGTTCGAGAAACGTATTAATGAAAGTTTCCATAAAAATGGTGGTTTTGAAGATATCATTTTTTCTATGAATTATGATGTAGATCAGATGCTTCAGATCAATGCAGAAGCTTATAACAAAGAACGTGATACATCGATTTCTGTAGATCGTCTTGGGCGTGGAATGAAAAGCATTTATATGCTTTCTCTTCTGGAGGCTTATGTGATGGATGAAAACAGTCTGCCATCGATCATTATGGTAGAAGAACCAGAAATGTTTTTGCATCCACAGCTACAAAAGACAGCCAGTGAGATTCTATATCGGCTGGCACAGAAGAATCAAGTGATCTTTACGACACATTCTCCACATTTATTAGCAAATTTTAGCAGCAAACAACTATGTCAGATTATTTTAGATGAAGATTCCTATTCTGTTGCGAAAAAGAAAACGAACATTAGTTCGGTTCTCGATGATCTTGGATATAATGCATCTGATCTTATGAATGTTGATTTCGTTTTTATTGTAGAAGGAAAGCAAGATAAATACAGATTACCGCTGTTATTAAATCATTATTATTCAGAAATTTATGATGAAGATGGAAGATTAAATCGAGTAGCGATCCTTACGACAAACAGTTGTACCAATATCAAAACCTATGCCAATTTAAAATATATGAATCAGGTATATATGAAAGACCGCTTTTTAATGATTCGTGACAGTGATGGGAAAGATCGTGATATGCTTGGCAGGCAGCTTTGTAAATATTATGATGAACGTAATCTTATCGATGTCGATCATTTGCCTAAAGTAACAAGAAAAAACGTATTGATCTTAAAATATTATTCTTTTGAAAATTACTTTTTAAATCCCAAGATCATGACGAAGCTTGGGATTGTAGAATCCGAAGATACTTTTTATGAGATTTTATATGATAAATGGAGAGAATACTTGCATAGGATCAAGAGTGGGATTCATTTAATACAGATTATGGGACGTGATTTTGTATCTTCTCAGGATATGAAAGAACATATGGAAGCAATCAGAACATACGTTCGTGGACATAATTTGTTTGATATATTTTATGGAAAATACAAAAAAGAAGAAAAAGAATTATTAAAAAAATATATTGAGATCGCACCAAGAAAGGAATTTTCTGATATTCTTGATGCAGCAGATTCATTTATCTATTTTCAAAGTAAGACGAAACAAAAAGATAAGTAAAATAAAAAGAAAGTATGGGATAAATTCGAACTTGGCAGTTTATTTTCAATTATAATAGACTAGATATGAAAAAAATATTGAATACATGGAGAAAGTTTTTATGAAATATAAAGATGGGAAAAAGAGATGTTGTTGGACAAATCCGAAGAGTCAAGCATATATTGAATATCATGATAAAGAGTGGGGAATGCCTGTCCATGATGACCATAAGTTATTTGAAATGTTGATCTTAGAATCCTTTCAGGCAGGATTATCATGGGAATGTGTACTAAATAAACGAGAAGCATTTAGAGAAGCATTTGATGGTTTTGATGTACATAAAGTTAGTACATATGATGAAAAGAAACAAGCAGAATTAAAACAAAATGAAAGAATCATAAGAAATCAGAGAAAGATAGCAGCAGCAGTTACAAACGCACAGATTTTCCTTAAGATCCAAAAGGAATATAAAAGTTTTTCAGAATATTTATGGCAATTTACAGATCACAAAGTCATCTATGAAACAGGAAAAACCTCTTCAGAATTGTCCGATAAGATATCAAAAGATTTAAAAACACGAGGAATGAAATTTGTTGGAACAACGATCATCTATTCTTATCTTCAAGCAGTTGGAGTAATCTATTCCCATGAAAAAGACTGCTTTTTATGGAAGGAAAAATCATAATACAGTATTTTATAGCAAGTACGTGAAAGCGTACTTGAATTTTTATAAAAAAAGGAGTAAGGTAAAAATTACCAGAGAAAATTTGAGTATTAGAATATAGAAAGTATCATAAGCAGAATGCAGAGACATAAGGAGGAACAATTATGAGACGCAGGGTTATGACAGCATTTATGTGTGCAATTATGACGATGTCTGTAATACCAGTTAACGCAGATGATACACAAGTAGCAAAAGCGCAACAGGAAATGGAATCTACAGTGAAGACAGAAACAACAACAGAAATGTCAACACAATCCACAACGAAAACAGAAAAAAAGAAGACATCTAGAAAAAAGAAAGCGAAAATAACAAAGAAGAAAATTTCCAAAGATAAGAATGGTAAGAAATCAGACAATGAAGAAAAAGTAGTTCCAATGCCGACTCAGGTAATTAGCAAAAGCAGTACACAGGCGATGGAACGTCGAATCTCTTCCAAGCAGGCAAAAATTGCAAAATTAAGAAAAGAAAAAGCTAAGATTTTCAAACAGATGAAGCTTGAAGCCCAAAAAGAAGAAACGCTCAAAACATTTTATGAGAAATACACAGCAAATTCAAAAGCGGAAATTGCATTATTTGGTCAGGAGATAACTCCTGCAATGAAAATATCCAAAAAAGATGAAGCTATGAGAGATGATCTTTATGAACTTGCAGATTTGTTTGGAGATAAACAATTAAAAACAATTGCAGGAAAGTATGTATTTGGAATTAATCATCCAGATTTTGAAACTTTACTCGATAAGAACGATAATTTTAATCTGAATCAGTATTTAAAAAATGAAAAGATTCTTCCAGTAAAGCCAATGCAGCAAAAGATTGTTACTATCAATAAAAAGATCAAGCAGTTAAAGAAAGATATTTCAAAGGAAAATCAGACAAGATATTTTAATCCGAATAATGTAAGTTTATTAAGTCATATTACAGTAGATGATGCCAAACAGATGTTAAAAGGAACGGCTCTTTATGCAGATGCGAAAGCCTATGTAAAAGCAGAAGAAAAATATCATGTTAATGCTGTCTTTTTAATGGGAATTGCAGCACATGAAAGTGCATGGGGAACAAGCAGACGTGCAAGAGAGGATAATAATCTTACTGGATATGGCGTAACTTCTGACAGTGCAAAGGGAATTAACAAAGCTACAAAAGAAGAAGGATTACTAACGACAGCTAAGACTTTACATGAGAAATATCTTACAGCGGGAGGTAGTTATTATGCAGGAACTTCTGCTGAGGATGTGAATAAACATTATTGCGTTGGCGGAGAATGGGCAGCAGCAGTAGTAAATGATGCTTATCAATTAATGAATCAATTATAATATTTTCAAAATAAAGTTTCAAAAAATTTTATTTTTTCATTGATTTTATAATAACACAATGCTATAATTTACAAGAAATGAAAAGATAATAACAAAACGTTGATGAGAAGAGTACTTTGTGAAAGGCTTACAGAGAGGGATACATAAGCTGTGAGTATCCTAAGCAGAGAAACAAAGGAAGACCACCTCGGAGTAGCTGTAAACCAGCTCGGTTGACACCGTTAACTGTCGATTAAGTGATCTGTTTCTGGAATTTATTATCACATGGTATGAAACAGATAACCAGGGTGGAACCGCGATAACTCGTCCCATGGATTTTATTAGTCCATGGGATTTTTTATTTCCATGATCAATTTTCTATGAATAGCTTCATAATAGATTGACAATGGAATAAATAAAACGTTATATATCAAGAAAGGATGAACAAGAAGATGAAGATTACATTAAAAGATGGATCTGTAAAAGAGTATGAAAACAATATGTCTGTCATTGATATCGCAAAAGATATTAGTGAAGGACTGGCAAGAGTTGCCTGTGCAGGAGAGGTTGATGGAGAAGTTGTTGATCTTAGAACTGTCATTGACAAAGATTGCGAATTAAATATCTTAACATTTGATTCTGATGAAGGAAAACATGCATTCCGTCATACAGCATCTCATATTTTAGCTCAGGCAGTCAAACGTCTGTACCCAGAAACAAAACTTGCGATCGGACCTTCTATCGACAATGGTTTCTACTATGATATGGAGAAAGATACTCCATTTACACAGGATGATCTTGAAAAAATTGAAAAAGAAATGAAGAAGATCGTCAAAGAGAATCTTGAGATTACATGTTTTACAAAACCTAGAGATGAAGCAATCGCATTTATGAAAGAAAGAAACGAACCTTATAAAGTAGAACTGATTGAAGATCTTCCAGAAGATTCTGTGATCAGCTTTTATCAGCAGGGAGAATTCGTTGATCTTTGTGCAGGACCTCACTTAATGACTACAAAACCAGTGAAAGCATTCAAACTTACAAGTATTGCAGGTGCTTACTGGCGTGGAGATGAGCATAACCAGATGCTTACAAGAATCTATGGTACTGCATTCACAAAGAAAGCAGAATTAGATGCATATCTTACAATGATGGAAGAAGCAAAAAAACGTGATCATCGTAAACTTGGAAAAGAACTTGGTCTGTTTATGATGAGAGAAGAAGGACCTGGATTCCCATTCTTCCTTCCAAAAGGTATGGTGCTTAAAAATACATTATTAGATTATTGGCGTGAAATCCATCAGAAGGCTGGATATGTTGAAATCTCAACACCTATTATGTTAAGTCGTCATTTATGGGAAACATCAGGACACTGGGATCATTACAAAGAAAATATGTATACAACAGTAATCGATGATCAGGATTTCGCGATCAAACCTATGAACTGTCCAGGTGGAGTTCTTGTATATGAATCAGAACCACGTTCTTACAGAGATCTTCCATTAAGAATGGGTGAGTTAGGTTTAGTACATCGTCATGAAAAATCTGGTCAGTTACATGGATTAATGCGTGTTCGCTGCTTTACACAGGATGATGCACATATCTTTATGATGCCGGAGCAGATCCGTGATGAGATCAAAGGTGTTGTAGCACTGATCGATGAAGTATATCAGCTGTTCGGATTCAAGTATCATGTAGAACTTTCTACACGTCCGGAAGACAGTATGGGAAGTGACGAAGATTGGGAACTTGCAACAGAATCACTTCGTGCAGCCTTAGATGATCTTGGACTTGATTATGTAGTTAATGAAGGGGATGGAGCTTTCTACGGGCCTAAGATTGACTTCCATTTAGAGGATTCTATCGGAAGAACATGGCAGTGTGGAACCATTCAGCTTGACTTCCAGCTTCCATTACGATTCGATCTTCATTACACAGGAGCTGATGGAGAGAAACATCGTCCAATCATGATCCATCGTGTTGCATTCGGATCTATCGAACGTTTCATTGGTATCTTGATCGAACATTTTGCAGGTGCTTTCCCTACATGGTTAGCTCCAGTGCAGGTTGAAGTGATTCCTATCTCTGACAAGCATTTAGATTATGCCACAAAAGTACTTGATACATTAAAGGCAGCAGGAATCCGTGCAGACATCGATACAAGAGCTGAGAAGATGGGATATAAGATCCGTGAAGCACAGCTTCAGAAGATTCCATATATGTTAGTTGTTGGTGGAAAAGAAGAAGAAAACGAGGCTGTATCTGTAAGAAGCCGATTCAAAGGTGACGAAGGACAGATGAAGTTAGATGATTTCTTAGCTGGAATTAAAGAAGAAATCGCAAATAGAGAAAACCGTAAGGTTGAGAAAGAAGACTAGATATCAAATGAAAAGGAGGTACCACATTTGTGGAATACCTCCTTTTTTCTTTATATTCGTTCTAATAGTTCCTCAGGTTTCATAGCTGGTACTTTACTTTCGATAAAATCCTTGATATTACGAGTTACAATAAAGTCTACTTTCATTATTTGTATCAATCAATATTTTCATATTTTTCTGCACGGTTTGTAAGCTGTCAAGTAGGATTTGTGATATAATTGCAACTTTTTCTCAAAGAAACCTCTTGTAATATACCTAGGCAGGGTATATAATACCAATCGTAAAGGAGGAAACTATATGGAAGAAAAAAAAGAATGTTATTGTCATCACAAGATAAAGGAACGTTCAGATAAAGAATATAAAGACCTTATTAATCGTCTAAGCCGTATTGAAGGACAAGTTCGAGGAATAAAAAAGATGGTAGAGAACGATACTTATTGCACGGACATCTTAGTTCAGGTATCTGCAGTCAATGCAGCTTTAAACAGTTTCAATAAAGTCCTTCTTGCCAATCATATCAGAACCTGCGTAGCTGAAGATATCAGAGAAGGCAAAGACGAAACGATCGATGAGTTAGTAAAAGTTTTACAAAAACTAATGAAATAACAATTTAATAAAATGAAAGGAAGGGAAACCATGGAGCAATATCAAGTGACTGGCATGAGCTGTGCTGCTTGCAGTGCACGCGTGGAGAAAGCGGTTTCCAGTGTCGAGGGAGTAACATCCTGCTCTGTAAGCCTGTTGACAAACTCAATGGGTGTCGAAGGAACCGCAGATCCATCTGCAATCATCAAAGCAGTTGAAGATGCCGGATATGGAGCAAAGAAGAAGGGAACACAGACACAAAGCAGTTTTTCAGATGAAGATTTATTAAAAGACAGAGAAACCCCTGTCTTAAGAAAACGTCTGATCGCATCTCTGTGCTTTTTAATCCCGTTAATGTATCTGTCAATGGGACACATGATGTGGAACTGGCCTATTCCTAAGATTCTAGAAGGAAATCATGTAGCAATGGGACTGATCCAACTGTTATTTACAACGATCATCATGGTAATCAACCAGAAGTTCTTTATCAGCGGATTTAAGAGTTTATTCCATAAAGCACCGAACATGGATACTCTGGTAGCGTTAGGTTCAGCCGCTTCTTATGGATACAGTGTGTATATTCTATTTGCCATGACGGACGCACAGATGCATCAAAACATGGATGCAGTCATGAAATATATGCATGAATTCTATTTTGAATCTGCTGCTATGATCTTAACACTGATCACAGTTGGAAAGATGTTAGAAGCAAGATCAAAAGGTAAAACAACAGATGCCTTAAAGAGCCTTATGAAACTGGCACCAAAGACAGCTGTTGTGATCCGAAATGGACAGGAAATGGAAGTCGCGATCGAACAGGTAAAGCAAGGAGATATTTTTGTTGTAAAACCAGGAGAGAATATACCAGTAGATGGTATTATCATTGAAGGAAATAGTGCGTTAAATGAATCTGCCTTAACAGGAGAAAGTATCCCAGTGGATAAAAAAGAAGGTAATGCTGTATCCGCCGCAACATTAAATACATCTGGTTATTTAAAATGTGAGGCAACAAGAGTCGGTGAAGATACAACACTTTCACAGATCATTCAGATGGTCAGTGATGCAGCTGCGACTAAAGCACCGATCGCAAAAGTTGCAGATAAAGTATCAGGAGTTTTTGTTCCAACTGTTATCTGTATCGCACTTGCTACGATCGCTATCTGGCTGCTTGTAGGACAGAGTTTTGGATTTGCACTTGCAAGAGGTATTTCTGTCTTAGTCATCAGCTGCCCTTGTGCTTTAGGACTTGCGACACCTGTAGCGATCATGGTTGGAAACGGAATGGGTGCCAAACATGGAATTATGTTTAAGACAGCCGTGTCCTTAGAAGAAGCAGGAAAGACACAGATTGTTGTCCTAGATAAGACAGGAACGATCACAAGTGGTAAACCACAAGTTACAGATATGGTACCTGTAGATGGTATCAGTGAAGAGGAATTACTCTCTATGGCCTATGCTTTAGAGAAAAAAAGTGAGCATCCTCTTGCACATGCGATCTTACAGAAAGCAGAAGAAACACAGATTAATGACAATTTTGAGATTAAAGACTTCCAGGCAGTTGCTGGAAATGGACTTTCAGGAAAGATTGAGAACGAAATGATCTATGGTGGTAACCAAAGATTTATTGAAAAATATGCAATGATCTCAGCATCTATGATCAAGAAATCAGAAGAACTGGCGAATCAGGGAAAAACACCATTATTCTTTGCATGTGATAATCAGCTGATCGGTATTATTGCCGTTGCAGACGTGATCAAAGAAGACAGCCCACAGGCAGTGAAAGAACTTCAAAATATGGGAATCCGTGTTGTTATGCTGACTGGAGATAATGAACGTACTGCCAAAGCTATTGGTGAACAAGCAGGCGTTGATCAGGTAATTGCAGGAGTCTTGCCAGAAGGGAAAGAAAGTGTTATCCGTGACTTAAAAGAAAAAGGAAAAGTTGCAATGGTCGGTGATGGAATCAATGATGCACCGGCACTTACAAGAGCGGATATGGGGATTGCAATTGGAGCAGGTACCGATATTGCAATCGATGCAGCGGATGTTGTCTTAATGAAAAGCCGTCTGAGCGATGTACCAGCAGCAATCCGTTTAAGTCGTGCAACACTTAAGAATATTCACGAAAACTTATTCTGGGCATTTATCTATAACATTATCGGAATTCCATTAGCCGCAGGGGCATGGTATATGTTACTTGGATGGAAACTAAATCCGATGTTTGGTGCAGCGGCAATGAGTTTATCAAGTTTCTGTGTTGTTACCAATGCATTAAGATTAAACTTCTTTAAAATACATGATGCCAGCAAGGATAAGAAAATTAAAAATAGTGTAGTACTTGAAAATATTCAAGTTCAAAATACAACAAAACAGGAGGAAATAACAATGAAGAAAACAATGAAAATCGAAGGAATGATGTGTGGACACTGCGAAGCTACTGTAAAGAAAGCTTTAGAGTCAATTGATGGTGTTACAGAAGCAGTGGTAAGCCATGAAAGTGGAACAGCTGTTGTTTCTATGACAACTGAAATTTCAGACGAAGTTTTAACACAGACCATTGAAGACAAAGATTACAAAGTAACAGGAATTGAATAAAAAGCAAAGATTGT
>OGRN01003766.1_pt1 | contig 10497 bp, 10 predicted proteins | sample 1553401 | NCBI WGS metagenome assembly OGRN01 (sample SAMEA2580096, study PRJEB22360) | human gut metagenome | biome: human gut; feature: human-associated habitat; material: faeces | place: Denmark | collected 2008/2010 | reverse complement strand
AAGCACCTGCGTTTCATAACCCCGTCGGTGCCTTTCGCAGAAAGGCGGATTATAGGAATGCTGCTGCAAACGATTCTGGAAGGACTGGGGCTGGGGGCGCTACTGGTCTTGGTGTGCGCCATCGGCATCCACAAGGGCGCTGTCGGCATGGTGCATCTGTATGACGAAAAGGTGCAGGAGCGATGCATCGCACTGGGGCTGACCACAAAGGAAAAGATCAAGCAAAGCTCGCTGCGCTTCAAGCTGATCTGCGTTCCGGGATATCTTGCTTATGTGCTGATTTTCGTGTATGCCATCAACGGCGCACATACATTTTGGGACGGTTTCTGGCAGTGCTTTGTGATCCTGTCTGTGATGAATCTCATCGACCGGCTTGGCATCGACGGCTATTGGGTCGGACACACCAAGGCGTGGGTGATACCGGGGACAGAGGATCTGATGCCGTACATCTCGAAATCAGACAAGCAGAAGAAATGGCTGTTCGGCACCATGGGGATGGCCGTGATTTCCCTGCTCCTTGCGGGACTCGGGCTGCTGCTGTAAGGAGGAAATACCGATGTCAAAGAAAGCGACCGAATTTCAGAAAAGAGAAATGAGCAAGATGTACCGCGGCAAGGAAATATTCAAGCCGCTGAACACCGGCTGGGTGGATGAGCGCGTGGCCTGCGTGCGGGAGTGGGTGGCGAACATTTTCTTCTACCGCAAGGGCGACACGACCATCATGATCGACGCCGGATACAACTACGACCGGCTGGAGGAAAAGATGGGCTGGCTGGGCATTGATCCAACGTCCATCCGGCACATCCTCATCACTCATCAGGACACCGACCACGTGGGCGCGGTGGAGGCAGACAGCCCCGGTTTGTTCCGGAGCGCAAAGCTCTATATCGGCGAGATTGAAAACCGGTATCTCACCGGCGAGGTGCGGCGAAAAGTCATATACCATCTCTATAAATTGCCGCAGGTCACAATTAACAACGAAAAGGTGCTGCTGCATGACGGCGAGACTTTCGAGATTGACGGCATCAAAATTGAGTGCTTCCTTGTCCCCGGTCACACATGGGGGCATATGGTCTATCTTATTGACGACAAATATCTCTTCACCGGCGACACTCTCTGGTTCGGCGCGGACGGCGGCTACAGTTTCATTTCCTCTCTGGCAGAAAGCAACAAACTGGCGGTAAAGTCGCTGGCGGCACTGGAGCAGAAGCTGCAAAGCCGTGGATTACACCCGCTGTTTCTCACCGGTCACACCGGCTGGACGGACAACTTCGAGTTCTCCTTTGCCCATAAGGACAAGCTTTGCTCACCGTTCCAAAAGCGGGTTCCCGACCCCACCGCGCCTTACGACGCCTACGATGAATCAGACGATACGGAGGAAGCGGCGAGGGCCGGGTATCTTCAGGCTGTGGTGCGATAAAGGAGGATGACTGTGCGCTATAAAATTGAAAAGAACACGGTGCAGGAGACGCTGATCATTCCGCTGTACGCACGGAAAATGTGCTCCGAGCTGTACCCCAATTTGTACCGGGATGAGGCGGCGCGGCGGCTGGTAAACGCGGTCGACTATGATTTTTCCGCCTTGGAGAAAAAATCCCGCAATTTGATGCAGCGCTTCGGCTTCCTTGAGGTCGCCATGCGGCAGAACGACCTTGCCTACGAGGTGCGGGATTATCTGAAAACGCACCCCACGGCAGCAGTGGTAAACCTCGGCTGTGGGCTGGACTGCACCGGCCGCGCCTGCGACAACGGACACTGCAAAATCTACAATCTGGACTTTCCGGATGTCATCGCGGTGCGGAATCAGCTGCTTCCCGCCGGAGAGCGGGAAACGAACATCCCCTGCGACCTGAACGACACAGCGTGGTTTGACAAAATCGACGCCTCCGGCGGCGCGGTGTTCTTTGCGTCCGGCGTGTTCTACTATTTCATGAAAGAACAGGTGAGGATACTGGTACGGGCCATGGCAGACGCCTTTCAAGGCGGCGTACTTGTGTTTGACGCCGCCAACGAAAAGGCGGTGAAACTGATGTTGAAAACATGGCTGAAGGATGCCGAGATCAAGGATGTGGGCGCATACTTTGCCGTTTCGGACGCGAAAAGCGAGATCGGCGCGTGGGACAGCAGTTTGCGGGTCTCCAGCCGGGGCTATATGCTGGGCTACAACGATCTGAAAGGCCCGTCAGTCAGCGGCTTTTTCCGCTTCCTTGCCCGGGTCGGCGATGGGATGATGAACATGCAGATCGTAAAAATCAAATTTAGAGGGAAACAATGAAGCACCTGCACCTTGATGTGGAGGCCGCCGGCTTCTACGGCGCGTATTGGCCGTGCACCGGCGGATCGGACTGCGTGGTGATCGCTATGATCGGAGACGATCCGGAGGACCGGCTTGCCCGCTCGGCTGCGAAATGGCTTTGCGCTCGCGGCGTAAACGTACTCACCATGTCGCCTGCGAAAAAGGATTACGGCCATCACAACTATCCATTGGAGCGTGTGGAGGCAGCAATTAACTGGCTGAAAAACCACGGTATCCGCAAAATCGGTATTGTGGGTGCATCTACAACGGGCACACTGGCGTTGACAGCGGCAACCTACTTTTCGGATATTACCCTGACCATCGGCATGACACCCAGCGATTTTATCTGGCAGGGATTCATGCAGGGCAAGAAAGATGGTTGCAAAGAATGGCCTATTGAGGGTGAATCTCTCTTTTCCTACCAAGGAGAGCCTTTGCCTTATATGCCATTTGTTTATCAACACCCGCAGTATTGGCAGTGCATTGCCACCGAAACCAAGCGTACCGGCGATATGGTCAACTCATGGAAGCTTTTTGACGATTCCGAAAAGGCACATCCTATTACAGAAGCTGAGTTCATCAAGGTAGAAAATATCAAGGGTAAGCTCTTGCTCATTGGCGCAGAGGATGATGTGCTGTGGGACACAGCAAAGTATATTCGCCGTATGGAAAAGCGCCTTGCAGAAAAGCTGCATGAATGCGAGATCGAAACAATGGTTTATACTCACGGCACCCACTTTGTCTTTCCGGAGGGGATGCTGAAAATCATGCTGCCGGTTGGCTCCGGCCTGTTTGTAAAGCTGGCGTTTCAGGCGGCAAAGAAATATCCCAAGGAATGTCGCCAGACCCGGAAAGACATCGAGAAGCGGATGAACCGGACTCTGGCAGAATGGAAAGGAGCGAAGTGAGATGCGTTGGATGGAAATGCCCATAGCCATATGGGCAGTGTTTGCAAAGTCCTTTCAAGCGCAGCTGACGGCGGTACTGGGCTATGACCCGGACACCGCACGTAAGATCACGGAAAAGGCCAAGCCGAAGTACCGTGAGATCATCGCAAAGCTGCCCGAATTTGAAAAAGGTGATCGGTTTAGCATGAACATCATTGGCTGCGCCATGCTGGGGGCGTTTGTCCTCTCCATGCCACGCCGTCCCGATGTGGAAAGCCTTACCGACTACTATGAGAAAGCTCAGATAACGCCGCTGATGAAATGGTTCTGCCGCCAAAGCGGCAAGTCGAAGTTCACGCCCAAGGATATTGCCGGAATGAAAGCCACCGCCGCCCGGAAGGCGGCTGACCGCAACCCCTACTCGTGGAATATGGACTTTTACGAGTATCCCGACGGCAGCGGTTATGAGGGGCGCTTCACGAAATGCGGCATCTGCACGCTGATGCAGGAGCTGGGGATTTATGACCTGACACCCGCCATGTGCCATTTGGACTACGCCATGAGCGAGGCGGGCGGCGTGACGAATTTTGTGCGGCAGTACACGTTGGCCTCCGGCGGCCCTTACTGCGACTGCGGGTACAAGAAGAAGCGGCTGCAAGAGGACAGAGCATGAAATACTTTGAATTCGGACAAGAGCACCCGGAACTGATGGTGATGCTCCACGGCGGCGGCGGATATGTATATCTGGCACGGCATCGCCAGCTCCACGGAAAAGAAGCTGGCGAAACACGTCAAAGCGTGGCAGGACGAGGGATATGCCTTTACCTACAAGGTATTTCCCAACATGGGTCACGGAACGCTGGCTGGCGAACATCCGGAGCAGTTTTCGAATGAGGTGCAGGCGGCGCACCAGTGCAGCCTGCAAAAGGAGAAGCGATGAGAGACAACAAACTGCAATTCAATCGCAGCTGCCATGTGCTGTATTCCAAAGCCTGCAAAAAGCAGATTCAATCGAAGATTGCCCTGCATTATCCGGAAGCGCAGCGCGAGGCCGTCTGGGAGCGGGTGCAGCGGCAGTATGTGGAATTTCTCTCGGACTGGCGGACAGACTTGGGCGGGAAGAAAAACTTTCACAACGGCGCGGGCGGCACCTACGACTGCATCGCCATTATGAGCTGTTATGCCGTGTGCCGGGATGTTGTTTCATTTCGGGAGATCGAGGAAATCGAGGAAAATCTGATCCTGCCTGCCTTCCGCAAGCTCTCCAGATTCGTGGACTGCAACAAACCCTTTTTTAAGAAGCTGATGTATCTGGCATTTCAGAACGCCGAAAAGCAGTGCAGCAGGTGGCACGATTACGAGATGCACATTGCGCCATACGACAAGGACAAACCCATCTATTACGAATTTACCGCCTGCCCGGCGGCGGAGTTTGCCGTAAAGCACGGTCTGACGGACATTATGCCTGCCCTGTGCAATGTGGACTTTGCCTCCATGGAACTGCTTCACGCCCGCTTGGTGCGGAAGGGCACCTGCGTGGACGGCTGCAAGTGTGACTATACCATCTGTGGCGATAAAGACCCATATCTGCGCGACCATCCCGAATACCGGGATGAGGCGGGATACCGCAGAAACCGTTAAGGAGAAGGAGAAAATGATCATGAGAATTTTGGTATTCGGCGCGGGCGTTCTGGGGTGCAATCTGGCCAACAATCTGTTCCGCGCAGGAAAGGATGTCACGCTGCTGGCAAGAGGCCCATGGGCAGATGAGATTCGGCGAAACGGGCTGCGGATCAAAAATACACTTTCCCGCCGCACGGCAGTCAGCCCCATTCCGGTGGCAGCGGAGCTTTTGCCGGGAGACGACTATGATGTAATTTTTGTGGCTGTGCGGTACACGCAGATCGAAACAATTCTCGAAACTCTGCGGGCAAGCCTGGCGAAAACGATGATCTTTGTGGGCAACAATGTGCGCGCCTCGGAAACGGCAGCGCTTTTGCTGGAGAAGAACGTGCTGTTTGCCTTTACCAGCGCCGCCGGACACAGAGAAAGCAATTATGTGGCCTCGGTAGACCTTCGCAAGATTACCATCGGGCCGCTGCGGAATGCGCCGTCGCAGGAAGCGCTGGTTCAGGAAATCTTTGCAGGCACGAAGTATAAGGTCACCTACGAGCCGAACATGGAGGACTATCTCCTGTGCCACGCTGCGTTTGTGCTCCCGGCGGTTTTTGCCTGCTACAAGACCGACGGCGACCTGAAAAAGCTGAAAAGGGACAACGCTTATCTGAATCGCCTGATCGATGCGAATATCGAGGGTTACCGGGCAATCCGAAACGCCGGTCACGAGATTCTGCCGGATGCAGACAAGGAATTTGAGGATGCAGCATACCGCAAGACCTGCTTTCGCTTTTTTAAGCTCATGTGTGCAACGGCTTTAGGGAAAATCTGTGCGTCCGACCATGCCATGAACGCGGTGGACGAAATGAGCGCACTGAATCGGGACATGAAAGCATTTTTTGACGTGACCGGCGCAAAGTATCCGGTCTGGAAAACGCTGGGAGCAGAATGTGGGAGCTATCTGCGGTAAAAAAGCGACCGGCTGGTCAGAGCTGCGCTCCCTGCGGGGTTCGTTGCTTAAATTTGTGCGGTCGAGGAGCAGGGCAACAAATGCAGATTGCAGAGATTTGATTGAATAAACAATATGATTGACATCTTTTTTCATGACAAAACGGGCATGGTTTCCGGCTTCCCCGGACAAATAGATGGTTTTGAACATGCGGATGGTAACGGAGAAATCCACTACTACCGGCTGTTTGACGGCGTGGGAATCATGCTGCTGCGGCTGGAAATGGAGGCGTACACAGAAATTCGGACACAGATCGGGAGGCTGGAAGTCAATTTCTGCGTGAACGGACGGTTTGAAACCAGCTTTTCCATGCGGGATCGTGTTCTTCTGAAGCCGGGCGACATGGCGGTCAGTTGCTACGATGGCTTTCACGGAAGCAGTTCGGAATCCCGCTTCCCACTGGGTTACTACGAGGGGATCTGCCTGGAGGTAGACCCGAAGGCGGCCAATGACTGGATGGCGCAGAATGCCCCAGCGTTCCGTATCGATTTCTCTGCGCTGAAGCAAAACCTCCTTGACAACAAGTGGTATATGGTGTGCTCCTCGGGATCACGCTGTGAGCACGTGTTTCGGGAGCTTTATGAAAGTGCATCCTACGCGGATCGCACTTTTTTACAGCTGAAAGCACTGGAATTGCTCATGCTGCTGGAGCGTATTCCGCAGGAATCGGAGATAGGTTCCTATTACTCCGCGGAACAGACCGTATTGGTGCATCATCTCCGGGATCACTTGCTGACAAACCGGGAGGGATACATATCCCTCGCCAGCCTTGCGGCGGAGCATGAGATATCGGTATCGCATCTGCAAAAGCTCTTCAAGCAGGTCTATGGCGTGCCGATCTACCGATATATCAAGGAATACCGCCTGGAGCAGGCGGCAGTGGAGCTGGTTCGCAGCGGGAAGTCTGTTACGGAGATCGCGCAGCAAGCAGGCTATGACAACGCCAGCAAATTTTCAGAGAGCTTCAAAAAGCGGTACGGCAAGACACCGTCCCGCTATCGTGCCGATAAAAAGAATGCGGTAAAACGGAGCATCAAAAACAAAACGGAGTAGTTTAAAAACGCAAAGCGTGTTAGAATACCCGGCGGTTAGAGGAAGCTAACCAAGAAGTTTCAGGAGGTACTGTATGAAAAAGAAATTTGCTGCTTTTGTGCTTTGCGTGATCTGCCTGCTGTCGGCTGCCGGCTGCGGCCAGGCGAAAACGGATGAACAGACGCCGCCGACTGACCAGAGCGCGGTGACCGACGATTATCTGACCACCATCAGCGGCACGTATGTGGAGCTGTTCCCGGAGCTGTCAAAATCCGAGTATCGGAATATCTGGATCGATGCCACCACGCCGCTGGCAGGCGCGGAGAACGCGGAGACTGCCACGGATATGCTGCTGGGAATGTGCATGGCGGAGCCTTACGGCCCGGAGGCGGCGGAAAAATACGCGGCAGACCCGGACAGCATGGCGTTTAACTGCTATTTTCTGGGCGGCGTGGACAAGTTTGTGATGGACGGTCACACGATCACCGGTCTGGACGCGCAGGGACAGGAGGTTTTCTCCCACACCTATAAGTTGCTGGATGAGGAGAACGAAAACGGCTTCATCTTCTATCAGAGCGAGGATGAAAATTCCGGCCAGTTTACCTATTTCGCCTTCTCGCCCGACACCATGGAAACCACCTATCATCTGGAGTTTCGCTATGCGGAGGATCTGAGTGATCTTCAAAGCTGGTTCGAGGGCAATTATGCCTATTGGAATGCCGCCGCGATTGCGGAGGATTACGATCAGGCAACCATGGAAAATGTCATTGAGCTTTTTGCCACGGAAAATTTGTCTGAGGCAGAATAAAGCGCATGCGCACCCGATCATACCAGACGGGTGCGCATATCACCTTTACGGTAAGGATGTGATTTGATTGAAAAAAACATCGGACTTTTCCCGCCTGATGGGCTATGCGGGCAGGTATCGGGTTTTTACCTATGCCTCCTGGGTGCTTTCCGCCATCAGCGCGCTGACGGCGCTGGTGCCGTTCCTCTATATCTGGATGATTCTGCGGGATGTACTGGCCGCTGCGCCGGATTATGCGCAGGCGGTGAACATTCCCCATTACGGCTGGATGGCAGTGCTATTCGCGGTGCTGTCTTACCTTATTTATATTGCAGCGCTGATGTGCTCCCATCTGTCGGCGTTCCGGGTGGCGACCAATCTGCGGCTGGCAGTGTCGGAGCATCTGGCAGTGCTGCCGCTGGGCTTTGCCGAGACCTTCGGCAGCGGTAAGCTGCGCAAGATCATCCACGAGAGCACCGGAGCCGCCGAGACCTATCTGGCCCACCAGCTGCCCGACCAGTACAACGCCATCGCCACCCCGGTGGGGCTGCTGGTTTTGCTGCTGGCGTTCGACTGGCGGCTGGGTCTGCTGAGCCTTGCGCCGGTGGTGCTGGCTTTCCTCATTATGGCGACCATGACCGGCAAGCGGATGGTTGAAAAAATGCGGCAGTACGGCAACGCCTTGGAGGCCATGTCCAACGAGGCAGTGGAATACGTCCGAGGCATTCCAGTGGTCAAGACCTTCGGGCAGAGTGTGTTTTCCTTCAAAAAATTCAAGACCGCCATTGATGAGTACGAAAAGTGGGTCGTCTCCTACACCAAAGACCTGCGCCTGCCCATGATGTTCTACACCGCCGCCGTCAACGGCGTGTTCGCCTTTCTGATTGCAGGCGGGCTGCTGTTCACGACACACGGCGTGACCCCGGTATTTCTGCTGAACCTGCTGTTCTATATCATCATCACGCCGGTGATCTCCCTGACCTTGACCCGCATAATGTACATGAGCGAGAACAAGATGGTGGTAGCGGATGCGCTGGCACGCATCGACTCGGTGCTGGAGGCGGCGCCCATGCAGGTGCAGGCTATTTCGCAACACCCGCAGGATGCCTCCGTCACGCTACAGGATGTGCATTTCAGCTATGACGGAAAAACCGAGGTCATCAAGGGCGTTTCGCTGGACATTCAGCCGGGACAGACCGTAGCTTTTGTAGGCCCCTCCGGCGGCGGCAAATCTACGCTGGCAAACCTTGTCTGCCGGTTCTTTGATGTGCAGAGCGGCAGCGTCCGAGTAGGCGGAGCGGATGTGCGGGCAATCCCCAAGGAAGAGCTGATGGATACTATCTCCTTTGTGTTCCAGAACAGCCGCCTGCTCAAGGGCAGCATTCTGGATAATGTCCGTCTTGGCAGACCGCAGGCCACCGAAGCCGAGGTGCTGGCAGCACTGAAAGCTGCACAGTGCATGGATATCGTGGAGAAGTTCCCGGCGGGCATCCATACAGTCATTGGCACCAAGGGCGTGTATCTGTCCGGCGGCGAGCAGCAGCGCATTGCCATTGCCCGCGCCATGCTGAAAAATGCGCCCATCCTGATTCTGGACGAGGCCACCGCCTTTGCCGACCCGGACAATGAAGCTAAGGTGCAGGCAGCCTTTGCCCGGCTTGCCAAGGGCAAAACCGTGCTGATGATCGCACACCGCCTGTCCACCGTAGCCAACGCCGACTGCATCTATGTGGTGCAGGATGGGCAAATTGCAGAATCCGGCACAAAGGACGAGCTGTGCGCACAGAACGGTCTGTTTGCCCGGATGTGGCAGGAGTATCAGGCCTCGGTGCAGTGGAAGGTCGCAAAGGAGGGGTAAAGATGATCGAAAAAATTCAACACGCCACCGCCAGCTCCCCGGAGGGCGCAAGGGGGCTTGTAAAGGGCGTTTTGGCGTGTGCGTTCCAGAATATGGCATTCATGCTGCCCACCGGGCTGCTGTATCTCCTGGTAAAAGACCTGCTGGCAGGCTCAGCGAGCGGGAGAACCGCCTTTTATCTGCTGGGGTGTGCGGTCTGCTTTGCGCTGATTTTGCTGACCACATGGTTCCAGTACAACGGCACCTATTTTACGACTTATAAAGAGAGCGGCACCCGCCGCCTGACCCTTGCGGAGCGGCTGCGCAAGCTGCCCCTGTCCTTTTTCGGCAAGCGCGACCTTGCCGACCTGACCAGCACCATCATGGCAGACTGCGAGGTGTTGGAAAAGAACTGCTCCCACTTCATCCCCGGTCTGTTCGGTTCCCTCATCTCCACGGTGCTCATTGCCTTGAGCCTGTTCGCCTTTGACGGACGTATGGCGCTGGCGGCCCTGTGGGTAATCCCGGTATCCGCCGCCATCGTGGTGGGCAGCTACCGGGTGCAGGACAAGGTGCAGGCCAAGACCATGGCGGCGAAAATAGCCTGTGCGGACGGCATTCAGGAGTACATCGAAACCCTCCGCGACCTGAAAGCCAGCAATGCGGAGCAGCGGTATCTGTCCGGTCTTTCCGACAAAATTCGGGCTGTGGAAAAGCAGTCCATCGCGGCAGAGCTGGAAACAGCGCTGTTTGTGTCCTCTGCGAGCATGGTGCTCAAGCTGGGCATTGCATCGGTGGCACTCACCGGCTCGGTGCTGCTGGTGCAGGGCAGTATCGATGTGCTGACCCTGTTTCTATTCCTGATGGCGGCTTCCCGGATGTATGACCCTATGCAGGGCGCGTTGCAGAATCTGGCGGCGGTCATTGCCATGCGCACCAATGTGGGGCGGATGAATGAGATTCTGGACGCTCCCCTGCAGACCGGCAGCGAGCAGCTGACCAATCAGGGCTGCGATATCGTGTTCGACCATG
>OGRN01003765.1_pt1 | contig 10498 bp, 10 predicted proteins | sample 1553401 | NCBI WGS metagenome assembly OGRN01 (sample SAMEA2580096, study PRJEB22360) | human gut metagenome | biome: human gut; feature: human-associated habitat; material: faeces | place: Denmark | collected 2008/2010 | reverse complement strand
CGCAGCATTTATGCTGCTACTTTCCTCTACGCGAGAAAGTAGGCCGGGGCGCCGATCATGGCAAAGCCATGATCTCGCGGAGCGCCCGCATCGGTGGGTGCAGGGACTATGTCCTTGCAGAAATCCCTGGCCCCTGCACTCATAAACCCCGCCCCTCCCCCATATACATGGCAAAAAGCCTTTTTTAAGGAGGGAACCTGTATGAAAAAAATCGGAAAGATGCGCCTGCGGCTCTGCGCGCTGGCCCTGGCCCTCTGCCTGCTGGCCGCGGGCAGCATCCCCGCCTTCGCCGCCGAGGAGGAAAAGCGCCAGGTCGCGATGAGCTTTACCGCAAAATCCGTCCTGCTGATGGAGCAGCAAACCGGCCAGCTGCTCTTTGAGCAGAACGCCCAGGAGGCGCTGGCCCCGGCGTCGCTGACCAAGCTGATGGACCTGCTGCTCATCTTCGAGGCGCTGGAGGATGGGACGCTCACCATGGATCAGACCCTCACCTGCTCGGCCTACGCCAAGACGATGGGCGGGTCGGAGATCTGGCTCAAAGAGGGCGAGCAGATGACGGTGGAGGACCTGCTCAAGGCGCTGATTGTCGCCAGCGCCAACGATGCCGCCGTCGTCTTTGCCGAGGCTCTGGCCGCCACCGAGGAGGCCTTTGTGCAGCGCATGAACGAGAAGGCGCAGGAGCTGGGGCTTGTCAACACCCACTATGTCAACTGCACCGGCTTTGACGAGGACGGCCACTACACCTGCGCGCAGGATGTGGCGACGCTGGCGCGGGAGCTGATGGTGCGCTACAGCGAGCAGATTATCCCCTTCTCCACCATCTGGATGGACAGCCTGCGCGGCGGGGAAACCGAGCTTGTCAACACCAACCGCCTGGTCCGCTTTTACGACGGCACCACCGGGCTGAAAACCGGCACCACCGACGCGGCAGGGCACTGCCTGTGCGCCACCGCCACCCGGGACGGGATGGACCTGATCGCGGTGGTCATGGGCTGCAAGGACAGCGACACCCGCTTTGAGGAGACAAAGCAGCTGCTCGACTACGGCTTTTCCAGCTTCATGATCTATCAGCCGCAGCAGGAAGAGGTGCAGGCGCAGCTGACGCCGGTGCCGGTGGTCTGCGGCGCGCAGACCGAGGTGCTCCCTCAGATTGGAGAGCTGCCCAAAGCGGTGGTGCGCCGCGATGAGGCGGAAGAAATCGAGGTGGCAGTCGAGCTTGCCCCCGAGCTGCAGGCCCCAGTGCTGCAGGGGGACAGCATCGGCACAGTGAGCCTGATTCGACAAGGGGAGACGCTCAGCCAGGAGCCGCTCACCGCCTCCCAGACGGTGGAGCGGATGACCTTTGCAAAGAGCTTGAAAGCCCTGCTGCGGGGGCTTGCGCAGGTGCAGGGGTAGCCCAAAAAGCGGGCTTTGCGCACAAAAATTTCCGCTTTCGGGGCGAAAGGCTGCTTTTTAACCAAAACAGCCTTGCAAAATGAGGAGAAATAATGTAAAATAACTATATCACCAGAGATAGAATGTTTCTCAAAACAGGAAAGACACAAAGCAGGAGAAACCGAAAGGAAGTGTCGGCTATGGCTGTAACGCTCAACGCAAAATATCTGGAACCCTTTGTTCATGAAGGGGAGCTTCAGGCAATCCTTCCCCAGGTGGAGGCGGCGCACCGCACCATCCACGAAAAATCCGGTCCCGGAAACGATTTTCTCGGCTGGCTGGATCTGCCGGTCAACTACGACCGGGAGGAATTTGACAGGATTTTAAAGGCGGCGCAGAAGATCCGCAGCCACTCGCAGGTTCTGGTTGTCATCGGCATCGGCGGCAGCTATCTGGGCGCGCGGGCGGCAATCGAGCTCTTGCATTCCCAGCTCTACAACAATCTGGGGGACGGGCCGCAGATCTATTTTGCGGGCAACAGCATCAGCCCGACCTACCTCAATCAGGTTATCAGGCTGTGCGAGGGCAAGGACTTCTCGATCAACGTCATCTCCAAGTCCGGCACCACCACCGAGCCGGCGCTGGCCTTCCGCATCTTCCGCGACCTGGCCATCAAAAAGTATGGCCGCGAGGGCGCGAAGGAGCGCATCTTCTGCACCACCGACAAGGCCAAAGGCACCTTAAAGCAGCTGGCGGACGAGGAAGGGTATGAAACCTTTGTCATCCCGGACGATGTCGGCGGACGCTACTCGGTGCTGACCGCGGTGGGACTGCTGCCGATTGCGGTGTCCGGTTCGGACATCGCCAAGCTCATGGAGGGCGCAGCCAGGGCAAGGGAGGATTTGAGCGTCTGCGACCTTGACAAGAACGACTGCTACCGCTATGCGGCGCTGCGCAACATCCTGTATCGCAAGGGCAAGGCCATCGAGATTCTGGTCAGCTATGAGCCGTCCTTCTCGATGATGGCCGAGTGGTACAAGCAGCTCTTTGGTGAGAGCGAAGGCAAGGACAACAAGGGCATCTACCCCTCGTCGGCAATCTTTTCCACCGACCTGCACTCGATGGGACAGTTTATCCAGGAAGGTTCCCGCATCCTGTTCGAGACGGTTGTGGATATTGCGGCTCCGCAGCAGGACCTGTACATCCAGCCCGACCCGAACAACTTTGACGGACTCAACTTCCTGTCCGATCAGAATATGTCGGTGGTCAACCGCAAGGCGATGCAGGGCACCATCCTGGCGCACACCGAGGGCGGCGTCCCCAACATGGTGCTGCAGCTTCCCGCCATCAACGAGGAGGAGCTGGGGTATCTGATCTACTTCTTTGAGAAAGCCTGCGCACTGTCCGGATACCTGTTGGCGGTCAACCCCTTTAACCAGCCGGGTGTGGAGAGCTACAAGAAAAACATGTTCGCCCTGCTGGGCAAACCGGGCTATGAGGACCAAAAACAGGCGCTGGAAGCGCGGTTGAAATAAAAAGCAAAGATTCCAATAAAATATATCCAGGGAGGAATTTTCAATGATTAAACTGATCGTAGGAACAAAAGGCACCGGCAAAACCAAAACCCTCATCGACATGGCCAGAAAAGCAGCGGAGGAGTCCAAGGGCAACGTTGTCTGTGTAGAGAAGGGCGACAAGCTGGCTCACGAGCTGCCCAACGTCGTTCGTCTGGTCAACAGCGAAGAATATGACATCAGAGGCTTTGCAAACCTGTACGGCTTCCTGGCTGGTTTCCTGGCCGGCAACTACGACATCACCCACCTGTTTGTCGACGGCACCTTCAAGATCGGCAAGGTTGGCGATGTGGAGAAGGATTACGAAGGCTTTGCAGCGATGATTCAGAAGCTGGCTAAGGTTCAGAGCGACGCGCAGATCATCTTCACCGTCTCCTGCGACGAGGCTGACCTGCCGGTAACCGTCAAAGATTACATCGTAAAATAAGGGCAAATTAAAAAACAGGTTCGCGTGATTTTCGCGGGCCTGTTTTTTTGACCGCAAGAAAAAATCCCCCCGGCAAAAATGCCGGAGGGAAGGGGTTTGTGCAAAGATTAAACCAGGCGGCGAATCTTTTCTTCCAGGGTGCCCGGAAGCAGGTCCATCACCGGAAGCTGCGGCATGACATAGCAGCCCGGAGCCTGGTGCATCGCTGCGCGCGCGCAGGCGACCATGATCTGGGAGGTCAGCGCGGGGTTGTTGATCTTCATGTTGAACTCGAACAGCTGGTTCTGGGTCTGGCCGGAGACGCCCTTGCGGACCAGGTTGACGCCGTGACCCTTGTCCATCAGCGCGTCCACCGAAGGAACGGCAAAGACGTGGGTTTCGTCGTGGCAGAAGTAGTCGTCCTCCAGGATGGAGCGCTTGACCTGCTCGAAGTCATAGCCCTCCTCCAGCTCGATGTAGACGTTTCTTCTGTGGATGCCGGTTCCCAGCGGAATGGTCATCGACAGCGCGTCCCTGACGCCCGGCTTGCCCTTGGCGGCAACCGAGTGGCCCATGCTCATGCCGGGGCCGAAGTTGGTGTCGGTGATGCCTTTGGGGGCGCAGGCTTCCAGCAGGGTGCGGACCACCGAGTCGGAACCCGGGTCCCAGCCGGCGGAGATGACCGAAACCGCGCCGGTGACCTTGGCGGCCTTGTCCAGCGCGCAGTGCAGCTCCCAGATCTGGGTGTGGATGTCAAAGCTGTCCACGGTGTTGATGCCTTTGGCAAGATAGAGCTTTGCGTTTTCCTCTACCGAGCGGGTCGGCAGGCACAGCAGGGCAACCTGCGGCTTGACCGGCAGCTTGTCGACATCATCGACAACGGGGATGCCGGCAAGCTCCTTGGGCTGCTGCGCGCCGGCGTTGTGGCGAACCACGCCGACCAGCTCCATATCCTCAGCGGCCTCGACGGCCTGAAGGGCGTAATGTCCGATATTTCCATATCCGACAATGACTACTTTGGTTTTTTCCATACGATACAGTCCCTTCTATCATTTTATTACAACAGGCTCCGAAGAACCTTTTTCAATAGTACCATGCCGCGCGCCCCACGTCAAGCGATGGCAGGCTGCCGGAAAGGAAAGTTTTTGTCAAAGAGGGAAACGTTCAGATGAGCGCAAAAAAAGAGAAAGGAAGATGCGTTCTTCCTTTCTCTCATCGTCGAAGATGTTTGCGGAAGGGGTTGCCCCTGGGGATCTTTTCGCGGTAGGTGGTGAAAAAGTTTTTGAGCGCGGGGTGCAATAGCCCCTCCCGCTCCATGCGGCGGTACTGCGACTGGCCCACCCAGCAGAAGTCCACAACCTCCTCCGGCTGCATCACAATCTCCCCCGGACCCACGTCGCGGCAGAGGATGAAGGTATCCAGAAAGCTGTGCAGCCGCCGCTCCTGCCCGGCCAGAATCAGCTCCTGCGGCTGGACGGTCAGCCCGATCTCCTCGCGCGTTTCGCGCACGGCGGCGGTCAGGGTGTCCTCGCCGGCAATGGCCGAGCCGCCGGTGCAGGCCCACTTCAAGCCGAAGGGGATGCCGGGGTGGCGCTGGGTCAGCAGGACCTGTCCGCGGCTGTTGTAGACCCAGATGTTGACCACCAGGTGATAGTCCCCGTCGGCCAGCGGCTTGCCGCGCAGGTGGGTCCCCCGCTTTTTTTGACGATCGGCGTCATAGATGTCCCAATATTCCGCCATCCCCGTTCCTCCTTTCCGGTGCTGAGTGGATGGATTTTACTGCTGTACGATAAAAGGCTTAATCTCCGCGAGAAAATCTGCGCAGTCGTCCGAGTGGACTTCCATGGTGATCTCCTTGGAGAGGTCGAGGCTGAAGATGCCCATGATGGATTTTGCGTCGACGGCATACCGGCCGGAGAGAAGGTCCACGTCAAAGTCGTACTTGGCGACCGAGTTGACGAAGGCTTTGACATCGCTGATGGTCTTGAGCATGATTTTTTCCCGTTTCATAAGAATCTCTCCTTCTGTCATGCCACAAACAGAAGCTGTTTGCGGCAAAGAATTTGTCGAAAGACGGTTGTATTTATTGTTTAAATTCATTATAATTTATTTGTATAACATTTTCAATAGCTTTGTGCGCAAAGATTTCGGCAAAAAAACTGGAAACTTTGTGCCTGCAGGGCCGTCGCTGGGGCACAGCCCAGCTGCGGTCCAAAAGAACACCGGGACAGGCCGGGGAAAAGAGGAACTATGCGAGCAGCATTTTACACCTTGGGATGCAAGGTGAACCAATATGAGACACAGATTATGACCCAGCAGTTTGCGGCTTACGGGTACGACATTGTGGACAGCGGCGACCACGCCGACGTCTATGTCATCAATTCCTGCACCGTCACCGCCTCCGGGGACAAAAAGACCCGGCAGATGATCCACCGCATGAAAAGGGAAAACCCCGGCGCCGTCATCGCAATGACCGGCTGCTTCCCGCAGGCCTTCCCGGAGGAGGCGCAGAAGTTGAGCGAGGTGGACGTGCTGGTCGGCGCGGGGGAGAAGAAAAAGGTGCTGGACTATGTCAACGAGTACCTGCAAAAGGGGGAGCGCATCGTGCGCATCACCCCGCACACCCGCGACGAGGGCTTTGAGCAGATGAGCGCCGGCAGCTTTCTGGAGCGCACCCGCGCCTTTGTCAAGATTCAGGACGGCTGCGAGCACTACTGCGCCTACTGCATCATCCCCTATGCCCGCGGATTTAACCGCTCCAAGCCGCTGGAGGAATTAAAGCAGGAGCTGATCGACCTGAGCCTGCAGGGCTACCGCGAGGTGGTGCTCAGCGCCATCTCCCTGCCCAGCTACGGGCTGGACACCGGCACGAATCTTGTGGAATTGGTGGAAAAATGCGCACAGGTGCCGGGCATCGAGCGCATCCGTCTGGGCAGCCTTGACCCCGATATGCTCACCCCGGAATTCATCTCCCGCTTGGCAGCGGTGGACAAGCTTTGCCCCCAGTTCCACCTGAGTTTGCAGAGCGGCTGCACCGCCACCCCGCGCCGGATGCGCCGGGTGTACACCGCGCAGGAGTACGCACAGGTGGTGGAGCAGATCCGCGCCGCCTACGGCAGCCGCCCGGTCAGCTTTACCACCGACTGCATCTGCGGCTTCCCTGGCGAGACGGCAGAGGACTTTGAGGAAAGCTGCGCATTTTTGAAGAAGATCGGCTTCCTTAAAGTGCATGTGTTCCCCTACTCCCGCCGCAGCGGCACCCCGGCCTATGATTTCCCGGATCAGATCCACGAGCGGGAAAAGCAGGAGCGCAGCCGCCGCATGAACGCTGCAGCCGAGCAGGTACGCTGCGAGACGCTGGCCGCCTTTGAGGGCACCGAGGATGAGGTGCTGCTGGAAACGCCCCTGTCCGGTACGTTGTTCACCGGCTACACCCGGCTGTACATTCCGGTGGTGGTCTCTGCCCCCGGCTGCGAGAGCGGGCAGATCGTGCGGGTAAAGCTTGGCCGCTACGATGGCGAGCGGGTGCGTGCAGCACTTTGCTGAAATTTTTTCATTTTACTTGTACATTCTGTGCATCCGCATGAATACAATAAATTTTTAACAAATTTTGTGTTTTGCTCTTTCCATACGCACGTCTTTATGTTAAAATGAAGATGGATTTATCGGGTCCGGCGTGCTGTAAGCAACCAGCACGGTACCATCCGTGCCCGTATAGTGCCGTTTTTATGCTCTGCACACAGGGCAGACGGCTCCGTTTTTTGGCTGTTTCTGAGCAAGGAGAGATTGGAATGAGTTTCAGAGGAATCAATACTACGGTCATCCAGATCCGCCGTCAGGTGTTTACCGAGGTCGCCCGCATGGCTTACGCCAACGTCAAGGGCGAGCAGGCCAACCACCTGATGCGCAAGATCCCCTACACCATCATCCCCGGTGAGGAAGGCAAGCTGCGCAAGGACATCTTCCTGGAGCGCGCCATCGTTGAGGAGCGCGTCCGTCTGGCCATGGGCCTGCCCACCCGCCGCATGGACGAGCACAACAGCGTGGTCTCCGGTCTGGAGGATGCTTCCATCGCCGATAAGTACTATGATCCCCCGCTGGTGAACGTGATCAAGTTCGCCTGCAACCGCTGCCCCGAGAAGCTGGTCAAGGTCTCTGACCTGTGCCAGGGCTGTCTGGCACACCCCTGTATGGAAGTCTGCCCCAAGAAGGCCATCACCTGGGAGAGCGGCCGTTCCACCATCGATCAGGAAAAGTGCATCAAGTGCGGCCGCTGTGCCACTGTCTGCCCCTACAACGCCATCGTCAAGACCGAGCGTCCCTGCGCCGCTGCCTGCGGCATGGGTGCGATCCACTCTGACGAGCTGGGCCGTGCCGAGATCGATTACAGCAAGTGCGTATCCTGCGGTCAGTGTCTGGTGAACTGCCCCTTCGGCGCTATTGCCGACAAGGGCCAGATCTATCAGCTGATCCAGGGCTTCAACCGCGGCGACCGCATCTATGCGCTGGTCGCTCCCGCCTTTATCAACCAGTTCCCCTCTCTGGCTTCCACCGGCAAGCTGAAGGCTGCCCTGAAGGCCATCGGCTTCTACGATGTCGTGGAGGTCGCCATCGGTGCTGACCTGTGCACCGTGGACGAGGCCCACGACTTCCTGGAGGAAGTTCCCGGGAAGCTGGACTTCATGGCTACCTCCTGCTGCCCCGCATGGAGCATGATGGCAAAGACCGCCTTCCCCGGCCTTGCCAAGAACATCTCCATGACCATGACCCCCATGGTGTTCACCGCCCGCATGATGAAGCAGGCCGACCCCGATGCCCGTATGTGCTTCATCGGACCCTGCGCCGCCAAGAAGCTGGAGGCCTCCCGCCGCACCGTCCGCTCCGACGTGGACTTCGTGCTGACCTTTGAAGAGCTGGCCGGTATCATTGAGGCAAAGGATCTGGATCTGGACAATCTGGAAGTGGATCCCGCCGAGATGGATCTGTGCTACGCTTCTGCTGCCGGCCGCGGCTTTGCACAGTCCGGCGGTGTTGCCAAGGCTGTTGCCGACAAGATCAAGGAATGGCGTCCCGACATGGAGGTGAAGATCGCCTCCGCACAGGGTCTGGCCGACTGCAAGAAGCTGCTGATGCTGGCCAAGGCCGGCAAGTACAACGGTTACCTGCTGGAGGGCATGGGCTGCCCCGGCGGCTGCATCGGCGGCGCAGGCACCATTGCCGACCCCGCACGCACCGCCATCCAGCTGAACAAGTATATGAAGGAAGCTCCCTTCACTGACCCTGAGCAGAGCCCCTATATGAGCGAGATCCACGTTCTGAAGGACGACCCCAATTTTGAACTGTAATCTCTCCGTCACCTGCGGTGACACCTCCCCCGATCGGGGAGGCAAGCCGGGTGCTGCTGTTATCCTGACTCTCCGATCAGGGGAGCTGGTGCAAAGAGCCTGAGAGGTTTTACAATATCCGCTTCCCGCACAGGGGAGCGGATATTTTTTCTACTTTTTAATTTCATAAGTGAAACTTTTTTGTGAAAAGCTAACAAAGCAGATTGACATATTATCGCTGGCGTGATATTTTAGCGTTGACAAACCCTGTGTTCTGCCCCAACAGGACACCAGAGCAGGCCGCACACGCGCGGCCAGGAAAGGTTGATCTTTATGAAAAATACATTCAAACGCTCCGGCGCAGCGCTGATCTCGCTGGTGCTGCTGTTGGTGCTGGCTGTCAGTGCCGGTGCCGCCAGCAGCCAGAATGTCGGTGTGAAATTCTGGAAGGAACGCTCCGATAAGGAATCCATGGCCAACAGCGGCATCGATCCTGACCGCACCGCCACCCTCACCCGGCAGGCCAACGGCACTTACACCCTGACCCTGCCGGTCATGCAGGTATCCAAGCTGGGTGTCACCGGCTATCTGTCCGGCCTGACCATCGGTGACGTGACCTACGACGGCACACTGACCGGTGATTTCAACAAGGCCACGGCGGTGCTCACCATCAAGAACCTGCCCGCCTCGGTGCTCACCGGCAGCGATGTGAACAAATCGGTCCTTGTGACCTGCAACATTCAGATGGACCTGCAGGTCCTGGGCGAGATCAACACCAGTGCCCGGATGTGTATCTGGAACCAGAAGTAAATGGCAAGCAAAAAGGCAGAGCCCACGGGCCCTGCCTTTTTGTTTTTCCTCACAGGTCCATCCTGCGCTCCACGAGATCCGTGACCATAGTATCCAGCTGGCTCATGGCGCGTTCCGCGCCCTTGGCCAGCTTGCGTGCGGTGCGCCTGACCTGCCGCTGGTTCTGTGCCATTGCCATGGTGCCCACGGCCCCCAGGGCCGCGCCTGCCGCCATGCCCAGCAGAACACTGCCGGAGGAAGGCTGACGATTTGTGTTTTTCATGTGGCTCTCTCCTTTCCGCTGTGTGATTTTTTGCCGCTGTGGCTAGTATTTCCTGTAAAGAATCCGGTATGCGCTTTTTTTGTCCCGCAAAATGTGGTATACTGTATCATACGCTGAGAAACTGGGCCCTGTGCGGCCCGTGGATGGCGCAAAGGAGGATCCTTTTTGTTGAAACCGACTGAACCGAAAAAAATTCTCTGCATTCACGACCTCTCCGGCATGGGCCGGTGCAGCCTGGCGGTCATCCTGCCGGTGCTGTCCGTTATGGGCTGCCAGCCTGTGGCCCTGCCCACCGTGGTGCTCTCCACCCACACGGGCGGTCTGGGCACACCGGCACGGCTGGACGGTGCCGCCTACGGGCTGGCCGCTCTGGAGCACTACCGGGAGCTGGGTGTGGAGTTTGACTGTATCTACACCGGCTACTTAGGCGGCGAGGAGCAGGTGGCGCTGGCCGAAAAGGCGTTCGATCTCTGGCCCGCCGCCCGCAAGGTGGTGGACCCTGTGATGGGGGACAACGGCAAAGCCTACTCCACAGTGACCCCGGCTCTCATCGACCGGATGCGCGGGCTCTGCCGCCGGGCAGACCTGATCCTGCCCAACGCCACCGAGGCCGCCCTGCTGCTGGAGCGGGAGCCCCAGACCGACGCATTCGATGACGCTTCCGCTCAGGCGCTGGCCGACGAACTGCTGACGCTGGCCCCCAGCGCGGTGGTCACCGGCCTCGCACTGGGCAAGTACATCGGCTGGG
>OGRN01003763.1_pt1 | contig 10500 bp, 9 predicted proteins | sample 1553401 | NCBI WGS metagenome assembly OGRN01 (sample SAMEA2580096, study PRJEB22360) | human gut metagenome | biome: human gut; feature: human-associated habitat; material: faeces | place: Denmark | collected 2008/2010 | reverse complement strand
GGCCGCCGAGCAGCCCGCACACGGCGAAGATCGCAAACGTCTGCAGCGTGAACGGCACGTCCGCCGGGATGCTGATCCACGCGCACACGGCGATGAGCGCCGCACCGATCGCGCAGAAGCACAGGTCTCTGGTCGAAAATTTCATAAGATTCCCTCCGATTGTAAAGTAAAGCAAAGATAAACTTAACAATCGGACGATAGCACACGGGCGGTGAATTGTCAACCGATTTTGAAAAATGCTTTACAATTTCGCCGCCATCGGCTAAACTGCTGTCAGAAGATATGAAAAGGAGTGTGATCTTATGCTGCGGGACGATGTTTTGCTCCTGCTCACGGAGGCAGAGGGGTATCTCTCCGGTGAGGAGATGCGCGAAAAGCTGGGCGTATCGCGCGCGGCGGTCAGCCAGGCGGTGCGCGCACTGCGCGCGGACGGGTATGACATCGACGCGGTCACGAACCGGGGCTACTGCCTGCGCGCGCGGCCGGACACGCTCACGGCCGGGGATGTGCTGCCCTACCTGCCGGAGGCGCGGCGGGCGACGGTGCAGTGCTTTGCGCAGATCGACTCCACGAACAGTTACCTGAAGGCCGAGGCCATGCGGGGCGCACCGGACTGCCTGTGCGCCATCGGCATCATTGAGGACGAACGTGTTGATTTGATTAGCTAAAGCCTGCGCACCGTTCATCAGTTCCGGCAGACGAGAAGGGGTATCGCTGAATACCCAGACTTGAGAAAACGTGTTCATAGCATCCCCTGTAATTAAATGACTTTGCGAAGATTTTCAGCAAATGCGGCGATCTGTTCTTCGCCGTCGCCTTCAATCACGATGCGCTGACGCTCGCGCTGTTTCGGCGCGGCAACCTGTTGTTCTGACCAGGCTGCCTCTGCGTTAAAACCGATATCCGCCGCCGACCATACCTGGACTGGCTTTTTCGCCGCGCCGAGAATGGCTTTCATCGAAGGAATTTGTGGGGAGTTGATATCAGTGGAAACAGCAACAACCGCAGGCAGCGGAATGCTTAAGGTTTCTGTTTCATCTTCCAGTTCGCGCTCAACGGTGAGGGTATCTGCAGTCAGGGAGATAATTTTGCTGACGCCGTTAACTGCCGGAATATTAAGGATTTCGCCTACCAGCAAACCAACCTGCTGGGCATAAAGGTCGGAAGAACCATCGCCACAGAGGATCAAATCAAAGCCTGCTTTCTGAGCGGCTGCAGCCAGTCCCCTCGCCGTTTGTTGCGGCAGTGCCTGCTCGAACTGGTCATCAATCACCACAATCAGTTCATCCGGACCGCGCGATAGCACATCTTTACGCCCTTTGGCGTTGGTCAGGGCTTTACCGCCCACACTTAAGGCCGTCACCTGCGCCTCTGCTGCCTGTTGCTTTAGCTGGCAAGCCGCTTCAATAGCGTTGAGATCGTATTGGCTTATTTTGGCATCGGCTTTGCTGAAGTCTAACGAACCATCAGCATTATTGACCGAAATATCCTGTTCATCAGGCACGCACTTATAGCAAGTAATAATCTTCATTGCATCTCCAGAAATCATGAAGGAAACGTCGTTCATATCGGTGGTGTTAATTACAGATATCACGCCCTTTAATTTGGAAATAAAACTTTAATCACCAATATTGAAAATGTCACACGCAGATAAATCCAACTTTCAATATTGTTAAGCTCCTCACCAATATTGAAAACATGGCGTAGAAAAAAGAAATTTTCAATATTGTTTTATGGATCACCAATATTGAAAGTCAGATGCTATTTTTTTACTCACAACAGAACATAACAAACTGATTAATAATCAAAATTAACGAAAAAATGCCCTCTATTCACCCGAAACAAAAATGTGATAACAATCACAGAATGCAGCTTATTGAATACCCATTATGAGTTAGCCATTAACGCGTCCACGAGGTTAATAATAATTATATTAAATGTTAACAAAAATAAAACAAACGGGAACGCAAAATAAATGTTCGTTTTCACAGTGGAATTAACTCATGAAGAATGAAAAGAGAAAAACGGGAATAGAACCGAAGGTTTTCTTTCCGCCGTTAATAATCGTCGGCATACTTTGTTGGCTTACAGTCAGAGATCTGGATGCGGCGAATGTCGTTATTAATGCTGTATTCAGTTACGTCACCAATGTATGGGGATGGGCATTTGAATGGTATATGGTGGTGATGCTTTTCGGCTGGTTCTGGCTGGTGTTTGGCCCGTATGCCAAAAAGCGTTTAGGTAACGAACCACCAGAATTTAGTACCGCCAGTTGGATCTTTATGATGTTCGCCTCCTGTACGTCTGCTGCCGTACTGTTCTGGGGATCGATTGAGATCTACTACTACATCTCCACCCCGCCGTTTGGCTTAGAACCGAACTCAACAGGCGCGAAAGAGTTGGGGCTGGCTTACAGCTTGTTCCACTGGGGACCTCTGCCGTGGGCCACTTACAGCTTCCTTTCAGTCGCCTTCGCTTACTTCTTCTTTGTCCGCAAAATGGAAGTGATTCGCCCCAGCTCCACCCTGGTGCCGCTGGTAGGTGAAAAACACGCCAAAGGGTTGTTCGGCACTATCGTCGACAACTTCTATCTCGTCGCCTTGATCTTCGCGATGGGTACCAGTCTGGGCCTTGCCACGCCGCTGGTGACCGAGTGTATGCAATGGTTGTTTGGCATTCCGCATACCCTGCAACTGGACGCTATCATCATTACCTGCTGGATTATCCTCAACGCCATTTGCGTCGCTTGCGGTCTGCAAAAAGGGGTACGTATCGCCAGTGACGTGCGTAGTTACCTGAGCTTCCTGATGCTGGGTTGGGTGTTCATCGTCAGCGGTGCCAGCTTCATCATGAACTACTTCACCGATTCGGTGGGGATGTTGCTGATGTATCTGCCGCGCATGTTGTTCTATACCGATCCCATCGCTAAAGGCGGCTTCCCGCAGGGCTGGACCGTGTTCTACTGGGCATGGTGGGTGATTTACGCTATCCAGATGAGTATCTTCCTCGCCCGCATCTCCCGTGGTCGTACCGTGCGTGAACTGTGCTTCGGCATGGTGCTGGGGCTGACAGCGTCAACATGGATCCTGTGGACTGTACTCGGTAGTAACACTCTGCTGTTGATAGATAAAAACATCATCAACATTCCAAATCTGATCGAACAGTACGGTGTGGCGCGCGCCATCATCGAAACCTGGGCCGCTCTGCCACTCAGCACCGCCACCATGTGGGGCTTCTTCATCCTCTGCTTTATTGCCACCGTTACGCTGGTTAACGCCTGCTCTTATACCCTGGCGATGTCCACTTGCCGCGAAGTGCGTGACGGCGAAGAACCCCCGCTGCTGGTGCGCATTGGTTGGTCAGTTCTGGTTGGCATTATCGGTATTGTTCTGCTGGCGCTCGGCGGCCTGAAACCGATTCAAACCGCCATTATCGCCGGAGGATGCCCGCTGTTCTTCGTCAACATCATGGTGACGCTCTCCTTTATTAAAGACGCGAAACAGAACTGGAAAGATTAATTAACCCCCAAAATATCAAGAGGTTGAAAGATGGATTTTAATTTAAATGATGAGCAGGAACTGTTTGTCGCCGGTATCCGCGAACTGATGGCCAGCGAAAACTGGGAAGCCTATTTTGCCGAGTGCGACCGTGACAGCGTCTACCCGGAACGTTTTGTCAAAGCCCTGGCGGATATGGGTATCGACAGTCTGCTGATCCCTGAAGAGCACGGTGGTCTGGACGCGGGGTTTGTTACTCTCGCCGCCGTGTGGATGGAACTGGGTCGTCTGGGAGCGCCAACTTACGTGCTGTATCAGTTACCGGGCGGGTTTAACACCTTCCTGCGTGAAGGTACGCAAGAGCAGATCGACAAGATCATGGCTTTCCGCGGCACCGGTAAGCAGATGTGGAACTCAGCGATTACCGAACCGGGCGCAGGCTCCGACGTGGGTAGCCTGAAAACGACTTATACCCGTAGAAATGGTAAGATTTATCTTAATGGTAGTAAGTGTTTTATTACCAGTAGCGCCTACACCCCGTACATCGTGGTGATGGCGCGCGACGGGGCTTCTCCGGACAAACCTGTCTACACCGAATGGTTTGTTGATATGAGCAAACCGGGCATCAAAGTGACCAAACTTGAAAAGCTCGGTCTGCGTATGGATAGCTGCTGTGAAATCACTTTTGACGACGTGGAACTGGACGAGAAAGACATGTTCGGTCGGGAAGGTAACGGCTTTAACCGCGTCAAAGAAGAGTTCGACCATGAACGTTTCCTGGTAGCCCTGACCAACTACGGTACGGCGATGTGCGCCTTTGAAGATGCGGCGCGCTACGCCAACCAGCGCGTGCAGTTTGGCGAGGCTATTGGTCGTTTCCAGTTGATTCAGGAAAAATTCGCCCACATGGCGATCAAATTAAACTCCATGAAAAACATGCTGTATGAAGCAGCGTGGAAAGCAGACAACGGCACCATCACCTCTGGCGATGCAGCGATGTGCAAATACTTCTGCGCCAATGCGGCATTTGAAGTGGTGGATAGCGCAATGCAGGTGCTGGGCGGTGTCGGGATTGCGGGCAACCACCGCATCAGCCGCTTCTGGCGTGACCTGCGTGTAGACCGCGTTTCCGGAGGATCTGACGAAATGCAGATCCTGACGCTGGGTCGCGCGGTGCTGAAGCAATACCGTTAAGTCCGTGCGCTGCCTGATGCGACGCTGACGCGTCTTATCAGGCCTACGGGAGCACGAAGATGGCCGGATAAGGCGTTTACGCCGCATCCGGCAGTCATGCGCTACATAAATTTTTCAGGAGCTAATAATGGATCATCTACCCATGCCGAAATTCGGGCCGCTGGCCGGATTACGCGTTGTCTTCTCCGGTATCGAAATCGCCGGGCCGTTCGCCGGACAAATGTTCGCAGAATGGGGGGCGGAAGTTATCTGGATCGAGAACGTCGCCTGGGCCGACACCATTCGCGTTCAACCGAACTACCCGCAGCTCTCCCGCCGCAATTTGCATGCGCTGTCGTTAAATATTTTCAAAGATGAAGGGCGCGAAGCGTTTCTGAAATTAATGGAAACCACCGATATCTTCATCGAAGCCAGTAAAGGTCCGGCCTTTGCCCGTCGTGGCATTACCGATGAAGTCCTGTGGCAGCACAACCCAAAACTGGTTATCGCTCATCTGTCCGGTTTTGGTCAGTACGGCACCGAGGAGTACACCAATCTTCCGGCCTATAACACTATCGCCCAGGCCTTCAGTGGTTACCTGATTCAGAACGGTGATGTTGACCAGCCAATGCCTGCCTTCCCGTATACCGCCGATTACTTTTCTGGCCTGACTGCCACCACGGCGGCGCTGGCAGCACTGCATAAAGTGCGTGAAACCGGCAAAGGCGAAAGTATCGACATCGCCATGTATGAAGTGATGCTGCGTATGGGCCAGTACTTCATGATGGATTACTTCAACGGCGGCGAAATGTGCCCGCGCATGACCAAAGGTAAAGATCCCTACTACGCCGGTTGCGGTCTGTATAAATGCGCCGACGGCTACATCGTGATGGAACTGGTGGGCATTACTCAAATTGCAGAGTGCTTTAAAGATATTGGCCTCGCACATCTGCTCGGTACGCCGGAAATCCCGGAAGGCACTCAGCTTATCCACCGTATCGAATGCCCTTACGGCCCACTGGTAGAAGAGAAACTCGATGCCTGGCTGGCGGCACATACCATCGCAGAAGTTAAAGAACGCTTTGCCGAACTGAATATCGCCTGTGCCAAAGTACTGACCGTACCGGAACTGGAAAGCAATCCACAGTATGTGGCTCGCGAATCAATCACTCAGTGGCAAACGATGGATGGTCGCACCTGCAAAGGGCCGAATATCATGCCGAAATTCAAAAATAACCCCGGACAAATCTGGCGCGGAATGCCCTCACATGGCATGGACACGGCTGCTATTTTGAAAAATATCGGCTACAGCGAAAACGACATTCAGGAGTTGGTCAGCAAAGGTCTGGCCAAAGTTGAGGACTAAACGCGTGGCGTCAGTCAGCTTGCCTGACTAGCGCCCGCTCAATAACAAACGAACAAAATGGATAGAGGTGCAATGGATATCATTGGCGGACAACATCTACGTCAAATGTGGGACGATCTGGCGGACGTTTACGGTCATAAAACGGCGCTGATTTGTGAATCCAGCAGCGGAGTCGTTAACCGGTATAGTTATCTTGAGTTAAATCAGGAGATTAACCGCACGGCAAACCTGTTTTATGTGCTGGGGATTCGCAAAGGCGACAAGGTTGCTCTACATCTCGACAACTGCCCGGAATTTATCTTTTGCTGGTTCGGGTTGGCAAAAATTGGCGCGATTATGGTGCCGATTAACGCCCGCCTGTTGCGCGAAGAAAGCACGTGGATCCTGCAAAATAGCCAGGCGTGCCTGCTGGTGACCAGTGCGCAATTTTATCCTATGTATCAACAGATTCAGCAGGAAGATGCCTCTCAGTTGCGGCACATTTGCCTGACAGATATGGTACTTCCCGCTGATGATGGCGTGAGTTCGTTTACTCAACGGAAAAATCAACAACCTGCCACCTTGTGCTATGCACCGCCGCTATCGACTGACGATACGGCGGAAATTCTCTTCACCTCCGGCACCACCTCCCGACCGAAAGGGGTGGTGATAACTCATTACAACCTGCGCTTCGCTGGATATTACTCCGCCTGGCAGTGTGCACTGCGTGACGATGACGTCTACCTGACGGTAATGCCTGCGTTTCATATCGATTGCCAGTGTACTGCGGCGATGGCGGCGTTTTCTGCCGGGGCCACCTTTGTGCTGGTCGAGAAATACAGCGCCCGCGCCTTCTGGGGACAGGTGCAGAAGTACCGCGCCACCATTACCGAATGTATTCCGATGATGATTCGTACGTTGATGGTGCAGCCGCCTTCAGCCAACGATCGGCAACACTGCCTGCGGGAAGTGATGTTTTATCTCAACCTGTCGGAGCAGGAAAAAGACGCGTTTTGTGAACGCTTCAGCGTTCGCTTGCTGACGTCTTATGGGATGACGGAAACCATTGTGGGCATTATCGGCGATCGCCCTGGCGATAAACGGCGCTGGCCGTCGATTGGTCGGGCGGGCTTTTGCTACGAAGCGGAGATCCGCGACGATCACAATCGTCCCCTCCCGGCTGGTGAGCTCGGTGAAATCTGTATTAAAGGCGTACCAGGGAAAACCATCTTCAAAGAGTATTTTCTCAACCCGAAAGCCACTGCGAAAGTGCTGGAAGCCGATGGCTGGCTACATACCGGCGATACCGGATACCGCGACGAAGAGGGCTTTTTTTATTTCGTCGATCGCCGCTGCAATATGATCAAACGCGGTGGCGAGAATGTCTCCTGCGTGGAGCTCGAAAATATCATCGCCACCCATCCAAAAATTCAGGATATCGTGGTTGTGGGTATTAAAGATTCGATTCGCGATGAAGCCATCAAAGCATTTGTGGTGCTGAATGAAGGTGAAACATTGAGCGAAGAGGAATTCTTCTGCTTCTGTGAACAGAATATGGCGAAATTTAAAGTGCCCTCTTATCTGGAGATCAGAAAAGATCTGCCACGTAATTGCTCGGGGAAAATAATTAGAAAGAATCTGAAATAAATGAAACGGCAGGGAACTACCCTGTCAGCTAATAATCACGCTCTAAAACAATATGCATTTTTTGCAGGGATGTTGTCGTCCCTGAAAAAGCAAAAATGGAGAAAAGGAATGAGTGAATCATTACATCTGACCCGCAATGGATCAATTCTGGAAATTACCCTTGATCGTCCAAAAGCGAATGCTATTGATGCAAAAACCAGCTTTGAAATGGGCGAAGTATTTCTAAATTTCCGTGACGATCCGCAATTACGTGTCGCCATTATTACCGGTGCCGGAGAGAAATTCTTTTCCGCGGGCTGGGATTTAAAAGCGGCAGCAGAAGGCGAAGCACCGGATGCTGACTTTGGCCCGGGAGGTTTTGCGGGATTAACCGAAATTTTCAATCTCGACAAACCGGTCATCGCCGCTGTGAACGGCTATGCCTTTGGCGGCGGCTTTGAACTGGCGCTGGCGGCAGATTTTATTGTTTGTGCCGATAACGCCAGCTTCGCCCTACCGGAAGCCAAACTGGGCATCGTTCCTGACAGCGGCGGCGTGCTGCGTCTGCCGAAGATCCTGCCGCCTGCCATCGTCAATGAAATGGTGATGACCGGCAGACGAATGGGCGCAGAAGAGGCGCTGCGTTGGGGGGTAGTCAACCGCGTGGTTAGCCAGGCGGAACTGATGGATAACGCCCGCGAACTGGCGCAGCAGCTGGTTAACAGCGCTCCGCTGGCGATTGCGGCGCTGAAAGAGATCTACCGCACCACCAGTGAAATGCTGGTAGAAGAAGCGTATCGCTATATTCGCAGCGGCGTGTTGAAACACTATCCATCGGTTCTGCATTCGGAGGATGCCATTGAAGGGCCGCTGGCGTTTGCCGAGAAGCGCGATCCAGTGTGGAAAGGACGTTAACAACCGTGAGCTATTACGCCTTTGAGGGGTTAATTCCGGTTGTTCACCCGACGGCGTTTGTCCATCCCAGTGCAGTATTGATTGGCGATGTGATTGTGGGAGCCGGTGTCTACATCGGCCCACTCGCCTCACTGCGTGGTGACTACGGGCGGTTGATCGTGCAAGCGGGAGCCAATATTCAGGATGGCTGCATTATGCATGGCTACTGCGACACTGACACCATCGTTGGGGAAAACGGTCATATCGGGCACGGAGCGATCCTGCATGGTTGTGTGATTGGTCGCGATGCACTGGTCGGGATGAACAGCGTGATTATGGATGGCGCGGTCATTGGCGAAGAGAGCATTGTTGCCGCTATGAGCTTTGTCAAAGCGGGCTTTCGCGGCGAGAAACGCCAGTTGTTGATGGGTACGCCAGCCCGCGCTGTACGCAGCGTGAGTGACGACGAGTTACACTGGAAACGGTTGAATACCAAAGAGTATCAGGATCTTGTCGGGCGCTGTCATGCAGCGTTACATGAAACGCAGCCACTGAGGCAAATGGAGGAAAATCGCCCCCGTTTGCAGGGGACGACGGATGTGACGCCGAAACGGTGATCTTTCCGGATGCGGCGTAAACGCCTTATCCGACCTGGCTGTAAAGCAACCGTAGGCCGGATAAGATGCGCCAGCATCGCATCCAGCGACCAGGTCGCACGGTATCAACGAAATGACATTAACGACGCATACTCTTTGACAACATCATCTGCCACTTCTGCTCGCGGTTAAGTTCCGTGAGCGGAACGGCAGGAATACGCGGCGTCTTTCTTACGCCGACTAATTTATCCCGGCTGTTATTGCGCAGGCGCGCGTAAATTTGCTCATCGATATCAACCACTTTTACCAGTCGCTGGCACTGGCATCCCCGCCCTTCCAGCTTATTAGGGATCATCTTAACTTCGCAGCTTATTTCTGTGACTTCCGACAGAATATAAGTCAGGGTATTAACCGCCTTGCTGTGTTCAATATCGAAATGAATAGAGATCTCTCTTGCTATCACCCACCGGTTTTCAGCCATCATCCATTCGGCGATTAACAAATAGAGTGGTTTTTCAACACATCCTTCACACATACGAACTCCAGTTTCACAAATTAAAAGACTGGCTATGACTCGTTTTGCAGCAATTAAACAAGGCCATATTAAAATTGTGGATATATCGATAGTATGCAACTTCACCGTCGATAAGTGTGAGCTAAATCCTGCTTATGTCATCAAAAATATCGATTCCCCAAAAGATTTACTTAATGGGCAAAAAAAACGGTCCTCATCAGAGAACCGTATTAGTTATTCGATCAAATTAGCGGATGAAAAATATCCGCCATGACACGCTATTATTTGATCTGCGCGTGCATTTCCTGCACCGAAATTACTTTTTCGGTCGCATCGGCATTCAGCGCCATCGCGGTGGCAAAGCCGCCGTTCAGGGTGGTGTCGTAATGCACTTTATATTGCAGCGCACTGCGACGGATCACGCGGGAGTCTTCAATCGCACGACGACCTGAGGTGGTGTTGATGATGTAGGTATATTCGCCATTCTTAATACGGTCCTGAATGTGCGGACGACCTTCATGCACCTTGTTCACCAGACGCGGATTGATACCCGCTTCGCCCAGCACAATCGCCGTGCCGTGAGTCGCATCCAGCTCGAAGCCCTGTTTCAGCAGTTTTGCCGCCAGGTCCACCACGCGTTCTTTATCGCCTTCGCGCACGGAAAGCAGCGCACGACCGTGTTTCTTCATGGTGGAGTTGCTGCCCAGCTGCGCTTTGGCAAACGCTTCAGCGAAGGTGCGGCCCACGCCCATTACTTCCCCGGTAGAGCGCATTTCTGGCCCTAACAGCGGGTCAACGCCCGGGAATTTATTGAACGGCAGCACCACTTCTTTCACCGAGTAGTACGGCGGGATA
>OGRN01003761.1_pt1 | contig 10504 bp, 8 predicted proteins | sample 1553401 | NCBI WGS metagenome assembly OGRN01 (sample SAMEA2580096, study PRJEB22360) | human gut metagenome | biome: human gut; feature: human-associated habitat; material: faeces | place: Denmark | collected 2008/2010 | reverse complement strand
TATGATGGCCACGGCGATACATGCCGCCGATGCTACCAGTGCGGCCGGCCACATCCATCTCTTCGCTGCCGGTGTGCGGCGCGACGCGGGACGCACACCGTTCACCGAATCCTCGATGCGTTCCCATAGTTTTTCAATACGTTCTTCGGGAACGTCGGTCCGATGGGGTGCCCTGTTTAGAGAGAGTAGGATATTGCGAGCTTCGCGGAAAACTTCTGGGTCGATGTTACCGTCGGCCAGTCGGCACTCCCAGAATATTTGTGTTTCTTCCGTGGGATTGATGATGGACGAGATGAAAAAATCGTCTTGGAGCAGTTCCTCCGTGCTGATATGGGTGTAATCTCTTTTCATGCGTTATCGTTGGCTTCTGGTATAAGGACAAGGTGGAACCGGAAAAGTACTCCTTTTGCCGGCGAGAACGTTTACAGGGAGCTGAAAAGCAGTAACAGGAAAGCCCCGGAGAGATGGGGATAGATCTCGCGGATTTTCTTGATCGACGAATGGACCAGATTCTTGGCCGACTGGCTGTTGATCTCCATCATCGCTCCGATCTCGTTGTAGTGCATTTGCTCCACGAACCGATAGTAGACTGCTTGCTTCTGGCGTGCCGAGAGGTTCCTCTCCATTTCGGCGACGAGTTGTCTGGAACGGTCGCTCTCCTCCTTCCTGACGATCGTCTCTTCCAGGTCCGACTGGTCATGGAGTTGGCGGCAGACTGAAATGTCCATTCGAAACCGGAAACTCTTGCTGTTAGCATGGTTGAGCAAGGTGTTTTTGAGCGAGATGAGCAAGTAGAGTTTCACGTTCTTCAGTTCTGGTAGCCGTTCCCGGTTGACGTAGATGCGGACGAATATGTCGTGGATGGCATCCTCGATGATCTGCCTGTCGTCGCAGAAGTGCAGTCCGTAGAGGTACATCGGCCGGACATAGAGTTCATAGAGCCGGGCATAGGCCTCCCGGCTTCCGTTGACGAACGATTGCCACAAAGAATCCTGTACGATTATCTCCTTCTGGTACATCGGGACACGCTATTGGGTTGTCGGATTTATCCAAAAATACGAAAATTTTACGGATATGGAAAAGGGATCATTCGGAATCGTGCTTCAGAACCAGTTCCACCGGGATGTGGTCGGAATAGGCGGCCGTGAAGTCGTCGGTGATATACCGGCAGCTCACGATCCGGTCCCGGAGGTCGGGGGAGACGTAGATAAAGTCGATGCGGCGTGTGAAGCCGTCTTTCCGGTAGTTCTCCCTGTCCGCCCACCCGGCGTCCACGAACCCGAAGTCGAGGATCGCCTGGCTGACAGCGAAGTCGAGTTGTCCGTCCGGGAGGTTGTTGTTGCGGGTGTGCACTTTCTCCTGCTCCTTTTTCCGTTGCAGGTATTTGCCGTCGGCATAGACCGCGCTGTCGAGGGGCGAAACCGTGTTGAAGTCGCCCATGATGATCCATTTCTCGAACAGACCGCTCTGTTTTACCGTTTCGAGAACGGTTCGGATCTCCCGGCGGCGGGCTTCGTACAGGTGAGGGTTCAGGTGCAGGACGATGACGTTGTATCCTTCGACCTTGCATTTGATGAAGCCATGCCACATGTTGTCGAGGACCTTGTCCACGTTGACGACGGGCGATTTGGAGGAGATCGACACCGGGAATTTCGTCCTCGATCCGACCGAACCCGGAATGAGTTTCGGGTCCTTGCTGATGACGGCGTAGTCGTGGCCGTATTTGGCGGCGAGCGTTTCGAGCGTGAACTGCGTGAAATCGTTGACCTCCTGCAGGGCCAGAATGTCCGGATTCTGCTGCCGGACCCATTCCGCGAACAGACGTTTTCCCTGGGTCGTATCCCTCCGCATCCCGTAAAGGATGTTGTAACAGATTATTTTCAGGTTTTTCGTTTCGCTCCGCGGGACGCAGGAGACGGACAGGCCTGCGCACGATGCCGTAAGGAGGATCGCTGCAGTGAGTTTTTGGATGGTTTTCATTGGGTCGGTAGTCTGGGTTATCTGTAATAAGGAACAATCATCTCCCGGAAAAGTACTTATTTTCCGAGAAAAATTGTTTTTCGAAAAATTTTCCGCTATTTCCCGCTGCGTTCCCGGATCAACGCCTGAAGCAGTTCGGGTTCATCCGTCGTGATGTAATCGACGCCCAGATTGAGGAAATACTCCATCTCTTCCCGTGTGTTCACCGTCCAGACATTTACTTCCAGCCCGAGAGCATGTGCTTCGGCGACCCAGTGTTCGTTGGCTTTGAGGATAGTGTTGCGGTAATCCATTCCGGCATATCCCCGCTCTTTGAGTTCTGCCGGGGTGAGGTCGCCGTTGAGGTGGAAGACCCGCGTTCCGGGCATCTGCCGGATGCACTCCGCTCCCAGTTCGTGGGCGAAGACGATGATTTCGGTGCGGTCGGCGACACCGTATTTTTCGAGCAGCCTTGCGACGAGCCCTACTTCGTAAGGGTATTTCGACTTGTCTTTGAGGTTCTTGATCTCCAGAATCAGCCGGGTTGCCGATGTTTTCCGCATGGCGCCGAGTATGGCTTCGAAAGAAGGAACGTACTCTCCGTTACTGAGTCTAGTCGCAAGGATATCTCCCGAGAGGGAGGTTTCCATGGCAAGGCCCTTGAATACCCGGTCGTGATTGGCGATAAGAACGCTGTCAGCCGTCAGCCACACGTCGAGTTCGGAGCCGTAACTGCTAATGGAGTCGGCTTTCAGGAAGGAGGTCACCGAGTTCTGGGCCGATCCTTCGGTTTTCCAGTAGCCACGGTGGGAGATGACCTTGGTTTGTACACCTTTGCCGGCCGTCTGGCCTATGGCGGGCATTATTGTGCTCAAGAGGAGCATCAGAAGAAATGTGCGTATAGTTCCGTTCATTTTTATGGTTTTTAGGTGGTTTATCATAAGGACAGCGAAGTGTGAAAAAAGTACTGATAAAAAATAGCATATTTTTTCTTCCCTGTTAACTAAAGTAATATAAATCGATAATCTTGCATTTGTATTCAGGGAAAGGGAAAACCGAATAAAAATGGCTAGTATCCCTGTTTTGCATTGTCACACAGATGTTTTCATTTATTGAGATATTGTTTGTTGTGGACAGAAGCATTGTAGTCACTGCGCAGCCTTTTTACAAGGTTGAGAATCTCGATACTAAAGGCTTTCAATTCCCTCGTGCGCTATTCCAATGCGGCGATCTGATGCGGGATTGCAATGTTGGAGAAGTGCGCATTGATGACCTTTACAATCTGGTTGTAGTTATTTCCCAACTTTTGAAATTGGAAATAAAAGTCATTCAGACGGGCAATAAACTGCACTTTCGAAGGGTCGCGTCTGACGACAACGAACTCCTCGCCGAAGATCCTTTTGACGATAAAACGGCTACGGTTATGCTCCAATCCTGCCTCACAAAGCATCTGCTTAAAGCGGATATTCTCTTCGGTGGTGAGTTTGAAATTATACCTGTGGACTCTGGGATCTGTCGTTGTCGGGCGTCCGATCCTCTTTTTCGTGGTTGTCATCAGTCTGGTAGTTTAAGTGGCGTGACTCGGGAACGCCACCCGGCCTCGCAGAGCGAGCACCTTTGTATGCCGAAAAATTTTTCGGCATACAAAGGTACAGCTCGCTGTTATCTGGCGATAACAAAATCCGCGGCGGAAAATTTTTTGTGAAAACTTTGAAAAGCCTCCGAGGGCGGGTCTTTCCCGGTGCAATATTACAACCGTCTGGAGATGAAAAAAAGCCCGCCGAACGGACTGGAACGGACGTGAGCGGACATCGGAATCGAGGCATTTCAGTCGATTGTATCTTGCATCATGAAAGGCAGGTTTTCTTATTCCGTTCATTATTCCGATACAAACCGCATGAAACGGAAAACGGTATTTTGAATGGTTTAAAACATAAAACCAAACATACACGCTTTACGACAGTATAGCTGACAATCAATCTCAAAAACGTTGCACCATGGATTCATTGAAAGAAACAGACAAACCCGCACCCAATCCTTCGAAGCATCTCCGTATCGAAGTCGATGAGGAGCTGATGCGACAGATGATCGCCGGACAAGCCCCTTTGGATTCGAAAGTCGTCCGCAGGATTCCCGAGCCGAAAGAAGGCGCAGAAGAAACGATTCAGGAGCCTATGCCAAAATCCGAGATCGACGAATCGTTTCCGTCGGTCGTCCCTACCGCTGTGGCTGCGGGGAAAGATGCATCCGGATTTCGTCGTAAAAAGCTCACGCTACCGGATTTTGAACGCACGTTCTTCGCACCAACGGATTGCCGTAACCGCTCAGCAATCTACGTCAGCGCCCCAACCAAGGGCAAAGTGTCGGCAATCCTCCACCTGCTGGGAGACGACTCGACTAGGCTTACGGCGCTGGTCAACAATATGCTACGCTTTGTCATGAGCATTTACAGCGACGAACTGAATTATCTCCACGAGAAGAAGAATAGCAGAAGACCGTTTTGAAAAAGCGGAGGTATTTCGACGGCAGATAGCAGGACGGGAGGGGGCCGTCGAACGGACAGACCGATTGCGGCTGAACATCAGACCCGGATCGTCAGGAGCTACAGAATGTCGCCTTTTCCGACGGTAGCGACCAGCAAAACGCCGGGGATGGAAATATGCAAGGCTCGCCCAGGCGATTCGCATGGCCTTGCGGATTTTCATCTCCGGCATTTAATTCCCTGCCGGCGGAAAGAGATGACGATATTCCGGGATCGAGGGGAGCGTAACTCAAACTGAATCCTATTCTCCCATTTACACAAAATTATGGACACTGCCTATTACTATATCTTGCAAAATCATTATACGACTGACTCTTCCAACTTACCCATAGCTATCTCATTCAATTATTTTCGTTCCACTTCTTACACTGCTCCATAATCGTATTCAAAGCATCTTCCTGCCCAGCAGGCGGATAATTATACTTTTTCAACAATCGTTTGACAATACGCCGCATTCCGGCACGAGCACTCTCCTTCATATTCCAGTCAATCGTCTTGTTTCGCCGAAGCGCATCTGTCAACTCTCGCGTAATAGCGACCAACTGATCGTTGGAATAGAAATCTTTTACAGCCTCAGGCTTGGTCAACGCATCATAAAAGGCAAGTTCTTCGCTGTTCAGATTAAGCGACTTGCCGGCCTTTTCGCCGTGAACGATCTCACGGGCTATTTTCAGCAGTTCTTCGATAACCTCTTCGTTCGTCAGCATCCCTTTCAAATAGCGGCTCATGGCATCGGACAGAATTTCCGAAAACTTCTCGGCTCGTACCGTATTCGTTCGCTGATATAGTTGTACCTGCTCTGCAATCAACCTACGCAATAATTCTACGGCGAAGTTCCGTTCCTTCATCCGGGCAACCTCTTCCAGGAATTTCGAATCGAACAAAGAGAACTCCTCCTTGATATCGGAGAAAAGATTAATTACCCCTTCGCTCTTGATACTCTGCTTGAGCAATTCATTAATACGCCCGTTGATCTCACGGAACGAAACCTTGCCCTTGGCTTCCACGCGCGTCAGTAATGTGCGAACCGCCTCAAAATAGGCAGCTTCGATACGTTGCTCATAATTCAATAAACTCTGACAAAGCGACAATGCCTGCCGCAGCAGCAGCGCCTCTTTGATATAGAGTTTTTTCGTTTCCATCCGCTCGGGGGACTGCATGAAATCGACACCTCCGCTGATGGCTTTCGCCCGCTCCAAATCAGACTTACCGAAGAAAGCACCATAATCGAATCCATACATCAGATCACGGCAAACGTCCAGTTTCTTCTGAAACTCCGGATAGGCGGTTTTAGCCACATCCGTATCACCATAATTTTTGCGGTCACGGTATGTATAATCGTTCATCGCCGTCTTCAACGCCGAAGCGATACCCACATAATCCACAACCAAACCACCTTGTTTATCCCCGAACACACGATTCACACGAGCAATAGCCTGCATTAGATTGTGTCCGGACATCGGTTTATAGACATACATCGTCGAAAGCGAAGGTACGTCGAAACCCGTAAGCCACATATCAACTACGATGACGATTTTCAACGAGCTATCGTTGTCTTTGAACCGCTTCTCCAACTCTTTCTTGTGGGAATCATTTCCAATAATCGCCCGCCAGTCTTCCGGATCTTTATTACCGGAAGTCATCACAACAGCCAGCTTGTCACTCCACACCGGACGCATTTCGAGAATCCGACGGTAAATCTTGATCGCTATTGGCCGCGAATAGGCTACTATCATCGCCTTACCCGTCTGCTCGTATTGCCGGAATTCCTCATAGTGTTTTACGATGTCCTCGCACAATGATGCCACCGTCGCGTCAGCTCCAAGGATCGAGTCGAGCCGCCCCAATTCACGCTTGCTTTTCTCAATGACATACTCTTCCGCCTCCTCAGCCATCGCATCATACTCCGCATCAATACGCCGCAAGGACTGCTCGTCGAGTTTCAGATTGATTACACGGCTCTCGTAAAATACCGGCCGTGTCGCACCGTCCTCCACCGACTGCGTCATATCGTACACGTCGATGTAATCTCCAAACACTTCGCGTGTCGACCGATCTTTTTGCGAAATAGGCGTTCCGGTAAACCCGATATAGGTAGCATTCGGCAACGCATTACGCACCAGACGCGCCGCGCCGATTACAACTTTGGCTTGCGTTACCCCGTCAGCATCCGTAACCATCCTGACCCTCTCCTCCAATCCGTATTGACTGCGATGCGCCTCGTCGGCCATAACAACTATATTTCGTCGCGTCGAAAGAGGTTCTTCGCTCTCTTCGAATTTCTGCATCGTCGAGAAAAAGATACCGTTCGCTTCGCGTCCCGCCAATAATTCCCGAAGATGAGCCCGACTTTCGGCCTGCACGGGTGTCTGACGCAAAAAATCCCTGCAACAAGCGAACTGCCGGTACAACTGACCGTCCAAATCGTTACGGTCTGTCAGCACGACGATAGTCGGCGACGACATCGCCTGCTGCAACTGCTTGGCGAAAAAGACCATAGACAATGACTTTCCGCTGCCCTGCGTATGCCAAAACACGCCACCCCGACCATCTGTCTCAGCTGCTTTAACCGTCGAAAGCACAGCCTTGTGTACGGCATAAAACTGATGATAGGCACTTAATATCTTAATATCCTGTTTACCGTCTTTCGAATAACAAACAAAATTCCGCAACAATTCAACAAACCGCGTTTTTTCGAACATTCCCGCGAAAAGCACATCGAAATTCGCGCTATGGGTATCTTCATAACTCCCATCTACCGTTTTCCACTGCATAAAACGGTCTTCACCCGCTGTGATCGTCCCCGCCTTAGTCATCGCCTGATCGCTCATCACACAAAAAGCGTTATAGATAAAGAGTGACGGAATCTCCTGCATATAGTTACGCAATTGTGCATAAGCTTCCGACACGTCTGTATTCTCACGCGATGGCGATTTGAGTTCGACCACCACCAGCGGCAATCCATTGACAAATACGATCATATCCGCACGCCTTACCGAGTGCCCATCGACCGTCCATTGATTAGCGATCGTAAACCGATTATGTAACGGTGAATCGTAATCGACAAGCCGGACATTTGCGGAACATTGCTCGCGGCCATCGAAATAATTGACAGCTACGCCATTTTGCAAATAATCCGTGAACAATTCATTCTTCTGTACCAACGTTCCGCCCTCATAGGTCCGAATTTTCACCATAGCTTCGTCAATAGCGGCCTGTGGCAGTCCACGATTGATCTGCGGCAACACAGCCTCCAGCACCTCCACGAAAAGCGGTTCTGCATAGTCGCGCATCACATTGGGACCGTACACATAATCATAGCCTAATTGCTCTCGAAACAACTCGAGAATGGCGTTTTCAAAATCATCTTCGGTGAAATGCATATAATTGTTATTTTTTCACATACAAGTTAACAAGCTGTGATACCATATTACGCGCAGATTGCGTTGCGACATCAGAACTAATAGATTGTAAAGACAGGCTTCGTTTGATTTTACGTCTCAAATCACTAATGGTTGCTTCCTTATTGGCCCAATCTATATATTCGGTTTGCCGTGTAATAATTCGAAGAACATTCTGTTTTATAGCATCATCTGAAATATATTGTGATACGATATCATAAATAGCCTTATCAACTAACTCTTCTTTCACTACGGATTCAGCTATCTCAACACCTTCCTTCGATTCTTCAGCTTTTATTGCATCAAAATCTATCTTTTCAAAAGATGAAGCGCTTCTGACATTAGATTTACACATACTATATTTGATATATGCCATCTGATGCTCCAACTCCGGAAATAAAGCCCCTTGGTTTATATTGTAGAAATTCAATTCTTCTAAAAGGCTTTCCTTGCTTCCGGCCGGTATGATTATCCTTTCGCTCGCAAACTGGCTATTTAAAGAACAACTGCTCTTCTCGATCCGACTGGCGCCGTAATCAGATTTATTGAGTTGAATATTAATGCTACCAGAAAGCAAAAAAGCTCCGCTCTGCCGAATCAAACGTTCATTGTTGAATGTCGATATAACAAAGTAAGCATTTTGCATCACCTTTGCCAGTTCCTCAAAATCCTCGGCTTGTTTTATTTGACTGCGTAGTCCTAATTTCTCGACCAATTGATGCAATACAATATCTCCGCTGAAATCCATTTCCGCGATTCGGGCCAACAGATCAATATCATCTGAATTATGCTTATGTCCATAAGCCCGTCTATAATAAACAGCCCCATCGACATCATATTCATTATCAAATGAATGATCGGAGTCGACATCAATAGTATCAGATTCTTTATAATTCTTGTCGTAGTTTTCTTTATCTTCACATTTCGCACACGCAAAATACAACGCGACTAAAGGATTTAGCGTTACATCCAACATTCTGGTTGGCAGTCCATAATGTTGTAATTTTGTCAGTCGTTCAAATGCACTTCGGCCGCCAAATTCAAAAGGAGCACGAGCACAAGCCTCGGATATAATATCGGATTCAATCGTCAGGTTATTCTCTCTAAATAAACACGGGCGCACATCCCAATTTTTATTGGATTGGCCCCTGAAAAAGAATCGCTCATTGCTACCTTCATTGGCAGCTTGCAACTGAGAAATATATGCAACATCACTACTGTCCCGTAAAAGCGGGCAAGTCGGTCTTTGAAATAGTTGAAACATAGTCTATTAGAAGTAATTTTTCATGTGCGACGATTTGAATTTGTAATTTTGCAGCCCATAAAGGGACTGCTCTATGAACAAAGACAAATATGTATTCGCTCAATTGGTTGCATTTCTCGACAACAACAAGTTCCGTCACCTGGTTGACAAGTATGATGGGAACAGGTATGTCAAGAACTTCACCTGCTGGAATCAGCTCATGGCACTCATGTTCGGACAACTCTGTAACCGTGAGAGCCTGCGTGATGTTGTCGTTGCATTGGAGACTCACCAATCCAAATGTTATCACCTTGGAATGGGGCGTAATCCAATAGCGAAAACGACATTTGCCACAGCGAATCAGAATCGTGACTACAGGATCTTTGAAGACTTTGCCTTCTTCATGATGGAACAGGCTCGCAAGAAACGAGCAACCGACATCTTCAAGCTGAAGGGGAATGTTTATGCATTTGATTCAACAACGATTCCGCACTGCTTGTCAGTATTCTGGTGGGCAAAGTTCCGCAAGAAGAAAGGAGGCGTTAAGGCGCATGTCCTTTATGATCTGGAGTCCCAGGTTTCTGCTTTCTTCCATATTACGACTGCATCGGCACACGATTCAAAGGCAATGAAGGAGATTCCCTATGAATCAGGTTCTTACTACGTATTTGACCGTGGTTACAATGCATTCAAGGAACTCTACAAGATTTGTCTTAATGAATCATACTTCGTGGTTCGGGCGAAGAAGAACTTACAGTACAAGTGTACGAAATGGAAACGTAGATTGCCTAAGAATGTGCTTTCTGATTCCGTTATTGAACTCACGGATGTGAACACACAGAAGAAGTTTCCTGAGAGGCTGCGACTTGTGAGATTTCACGATGACGAGCAAGACAGAGACTTCGCATTTTTGACGAATGCATTCCATCTTACCGCTCTCGAAATTGCTAATCTCTACAAGAACCGATGGCAGATTGAGTTGTTCTTCAAGTGGCTCAAGCAGCACCTCAAGATTAAGAAATTCTGGGGCACTACAGAGAACGCTGTCAGAATACAAATTTGCTCTGCAATCATAACTTATTGCCTTGTCGCCATCGTCCAACACGACATGCGACTAAAGCGGTCAACTTATGAGGTCCTGCAGATTTTGAGCATCTCACTAACGGATAAGACTCCACTGAGAGATCTCTTCGAAAAGACTAATTTCAACGATGTCAAAGAACTCGATTATCCCCTCTTGGAGGGACTATTTGATTAATATTAACTTCGTCCCAATTTTAACGGGACACTAATGATGCTACATGAACAAATCCGGATACGGATTCTCCGGGATATATCGTGTTTTTCTTCAAATATCCC
>OGRN01003759.1_pt1 | contig 10508 bp, 7 predicted proteins | sample 1553401 | NCBI WGS metagenome assembly OGRN01 (sample SAMEA2580096, study PRJEB22360) | human gut metagenome | biome: human gut; feature: human-associated habitat; material: faeces | place: Denmark | collected 2008/2010 | reverse complement strand
CCACCGGACGTTATCCGGCATCCTGCCCTGTGAAGCCCGGACTTTCCTCACCTGCAAAAATGCAGCCGCGATCACTTATCCAACTCATATAATCTTATAACAAATCACCGGCAAAAAGTAAAGTGAAAATAATCAAAAAACAACGAATGTAGTTTTTAAAACTACTTAACACAGTTAAGAATGCTTGATGTGGATTGCGATTCATGATATAATCTATAGCAAAGACGAGCAGACTAATATATGACTTCAGGCATATGGCGCACACAGCGCTGGAAAGGACTAACAATGGAAGATGTATATTTAACTAATAGAGATTATGTGAAGATAAAGAATCTGAATCTGGTGAGCTACGGCGGCAATCAGAACTGGTCAAAGTCAAAGAAGATGCAGAAGGTTGGATGCGGTGTTATAGCCATGGCAGACCTCACGATGTATCTTGCTGAGCAGAATCCGAATATGATGACCGATGCCATCCGAAAGATCAACAAGCCCAAAGGCTTATACAACAAGCATGACTATCTTGAGTATGTGAGATTTTTCTATGTGCACTACGTGATACTTCTCATGCACAAGGGCATGCTGGGAATAGCACTCAAGCATACGATGAACAGATATTTCATGCTGAACGACATAGGGCTCAAGGCGAAGTGGAAGATGATGCAGTCCGATGAATCGATGCTGAGAGATATAAGACATCTCATAAGAAAGAATAAGCCGGTCATACTGGCCATAGGACCTAACAGATACAATCCATTTGGCAAGAAGGGTATCAGCCTTTATGTGGACAAGGACGGTGAGCTGAAGAGCTCCATCAGGGAGAATGTCCACTCACATTATGTGACTGTTACAGGAGTGTGCACCATAAAAGGAAGAGAATATCTTGTTGTATCTTCATGGGGAAAGAAGTATTATATAGACTATAAGGAATACAGGAATTACGTGAATAACGTCGGTGACAAGTTCACGAGCGGGATATTATATATCCAGGGATTATTATAAGATTTTACACCAGGAGGACATTGTATGAACGCAGTAGAATGTATCAAGACCAGAAGAAGTGTGAGAAAGTTTACAGATGAGATGGTGAGTGTTGACACAGTCAGAGAGATTGTTGAGCTGGCGTCATATGCGCCATCATGGAAGAATACACAGGTTATCAGATATACACTTGTGGAGGATCCGGAGATCATCGCTAAGATAGCTGCAGAGGGCGTTATGGATTTCCCTCTCAACCAGAAGACAGTCAGCAGAGCGAAGCAGCTCATGATAGTCACCAAGAAGGACGGAATATGTGGCTATGAGAAGTCAGGAGAGTTCAGCACAAGCAAGGGCAGCGAGTGGGAGATGTTCGATGCCGGTATAGCAACTCAGACATTCTGTCTTGCCGCTCATGATAAGGGCGTTGGAACAGTCATACTCGGAATATTTGACGATGCAAAGGTAGGAGAGATAGTTGGTATTCCTGATGGACAGACCGTTGCCGCAGTTGTGGCTATGGGTTATCCTGCATTTGCACCGGAGATGCCGCCTAGAAAGTCAGTGGACGACCTTCTCACAGTGAAGTAGATCACAGAACGGTACAATTACATATAAAAAGAAATTGATGTAAGCTGCACTTTAGTATACACTAAGTGCAGCTTTTTTTAATAAGGAGGCAACATGACAGACAGGATTTCTTCAAAGGCTGATGTTCTTAAGAGCCTGTATGGAAAATTGAAGTATTCGAGAGTGGAAAAGCTGAAGATAGTAACCGGAGCTGAGCTTGATGCCGATTCATATGGACTTGCGGCGGAGATAGCAGAAGAATTTGCCGGAGGGTATATCGTGGTCAGAAGCTCGTCCTCAAATGAAGACGGACTCAACACTTCGAATGCCGGTCACTATGAGAGTATTCTGGGAGTGGACCCTTCAGACGGAGAGGCGGTAGTAAGGGCAGTCAGGGAAGTGCTGGATTCATATAAATGTGATCTGGACGATGTGTCCGGCGAACAGGTTCTCATACAGAGACAGATCACGAATATCAGCTACAGCGGCGTTATATTTTCAAGGGAGATCAAGAAGGACAGGCCATATTATACGATAACCTACGATGATTCATCCACAGACGCGGTTACAAGCGGAAGGGGAGGAAAGACGGTATACATAATCAGGAATGTGGACTGTGATGAGCTGCCGGCGAACTGGGCTGCGCTCATCAGATCCATGCGTGAGCTGGAGGAGATGCACCCTGAATATCCACTGGATGTGGAGTTCGCAATAGATGAGGGCAATACAGTCACGATATTTCAGATGAGACCTCTTGCAGCCAGCATCAATGGTGTTCACTCCGATGTCGATGACGAAGAGGTGTTCAGGACTGTTTTGGAGGCTGAGGATACATACAGGGAGATCAGCAGCCTGGTTGGGGACAGGAACACCATATTGTCGGATATGGCATTCTGGAATCCTGCGGAGATCATAGGTGAAAATCCCCATCCGCTTGACTATTCCCTGTACAGGGAGATCATCACGTCTGCGGCATGGAATCAGGGACTCAGCTACATTGGTTACAGAGAGGTGGATGGAGACCTCATGTATAAGCTTGGCAACAAGCCGTACATATCTCTTAAGAAGTCGTTCCTGGGGCTGATGCCGGATGAACTGGATGACAGGCTGGAGGCGAAGCTTCTGAAGTATTACGATAAAAAGCTTATAGATGATCCGACCGCCCATGACAAGATAGAATTTGAGATAGCATTTTCCGAATATGACTTCTCGACGGAGGACAAGCTGGGGACACTGACGGAAGCCGGGTTCACCAGGGAGGAGATTGCGGACCTCTCGGATTCGCTGTTCAATCTGACAAACAATGCGATATGCAATTTCAATAGAAACAGGATGAAGGATCTCAGGGCTCTTAACGGCCTTCGTGTCCACCGTGAGAATACGAGAAGCAACTGGCTTATGGCGCACAATGATGTGGTAACGCTGATACAGTATTTTGTACAGCTCATAGAGAGCATAAAGCATTACGGAACCCCGAAATTTGCGCGACAGGCGAGACTGGCATTCATATCGAAGGCGATTAGCAGATCCCTTGTGTACAGAGGATATTTTACGGACAAAGAGATAGACGATTTTATGATGTCGATATATACTGTTGCGTCGGAGTACGATTCTGACTTTCAGGATCTGGTGGACGGCAGGATAACAAGAGGTACATTTGATGAAAAATATGGACATCTGCGTTCAGGCACATACGACATAACCTGCGAGACATACGCCCAGCGCGAGTTCGACCTGTCCAAGGGAAGCGCTGCTGCGAGAAAGCAGAGGCAGACCATAGAGGAGCTTAAGCATAATCCTCTGGATTCGGTTAAGCTCATGGAGGCACTTGAGGATATAGGCTTTTATGTGGACCTCAGGGAATTTCTGGATTTCCTCAAGGATTCCATGGAGGAGAGGGAATTCTTCAAGTTCGAGTTCACCAAGACATTAAGCCTTGCCATAGACATACTTATAGATATAGGCGATAAACTTGGCATAAGCAAGGAAGACATGGCATATCTTGAGGTGCCGGATATTCAGCTTATGGTGAACAGACCTGCGGAATTCACAGGCGATATATGGAGAAAGATCATAGATCAGAACAAAAAGAAATTCCAGAGGGCGTCCATGCTTATACTGCCGGATGTCATATATGATCCGTTGCAGTTAAAATGCATAGAGATATGGGAGGCCAGACCTAACTTCATAACATCTGAATGCGTCACGGGTGACATTCTCCTGCTTGAAAATTATGAGAATGAGGATCACGAGGATGTGGCTGACGTTCAGGATAAGATAGTAGTTCTCCCGAAGGCGGATCCGGGATACGACTGGATATTTGCAAAGGGGATAAAAGGATTTATAACGAAATACGGCGGAGTTGCATCCCACATGGCGATAAGGTGTGCGGAGTTCAACATCCCGGCGGCAATAGGCTGCGGAGACTGCATATACAGTTTCGTGGAAAAACAGCAGACGGTGACGCTCGACTGTGCACACGGTAAGATAACAAAGGGGGTATAGGTTTTATGTTACATGCACTTATAACACAGCGGGAAGGACACAATATGTATGGAAAATATACGGACGTTCTCGAGGCTGCTTATGTGGAGTTCTATGAGAGCCTTGGAATAAGACTCAGACCGGTATCCAACTTTACAAAAAACTTTGATGAGATAGTGGATGAACAGTTTGATCTCCTGATAGTGACAGGGGGCGGAACGCTCCATCCGAGACATTATGTGGAGCCGCACAATGCAGAGCTGCAGCCGCACCGTGATGCGCTAGAGGAGCAGCTCATAATGTACTGCGTCCAGAATGAGATCCCAGTGATAGGCGTGTGCAGGGGAATGCAGCACATAAATGCGCTGTTTGGCGGTAAGATAAGTTATTCCGCGCGCTTTAAGGTGCCAAGACCCAGAGGCACAGACCACATGGCAAGGATAGTAAAGACGGACAGATATATCAAGGTAAACAACTTCCACAGCGACTGTGTCTATCTGGAAAATCTGTCGACGATGTTCTATCCGATAGTGGTCGATGAGGAGAATGAATCTGTCGAGGCATTTGTATCACCGACGATGAGCATACTTGCCTTCCAGTGGCATCCTGAGCGTATATTTGAGAGCGAGGAAGGACGGCTTTTTACAAGACATCTTATACAGGATTTCCTTGGGCTTCCGAGAGATGATGTGAAACCGGCGATAGATTAACGTTGAAATGCCATATGAAAGATGCTAAAATAAACTAGCGTATACTTATGAGATAGAAAAGTTGCGATGGAGGCACTATTATGGAGAACGGAAAAGCTAAACAGCTTTTAGATAGAATACAGGATATAGTTGGAGATGGACAGAACGTTCCATTTGCAGCAGGTAAGGTACTGGTCAACAAGGAAGAGGTTCTTGAGATCGTTGAGGAGCTCAAGACTACTATAGATCTGGAACTCAAGGCATATCATGAGATCACAGACAAGAGAAGCAAGATCATCAAGGAGGCAGAGCAGGAGGCCGATGAGATCATCGCAGAGGCCGAGGAGACCGCATCCAGGATCAGGCTTACAAAGCCAAGCCCGCTCTTTGTGGACCGCAATGTCAAGAGCCTTGGCAAGCAGGACAGGCAGGCGCTCAGAACGGCCAACGAGATATATGCGGCATCTATCATTTATACAAATGAGATGCTGATGGAGATCAACGAGACCGTGAACCAGGCATATAATATGATAAGCATGGAGAGCGACAGAGTCCTTGATTCTCTGAGAAAGAAATCTGAGATCATTGAGAACAACAAGAAGGAGCTCATGGAAGGTCTCATGGATATGAAGAAGCAGGAGCGCTATGCCGATATACTGGAGATCAGCCAGCTTCTGGCGAATGAGCTGTATTATGAGAAGAACAAAGCCAAGGATGAGGAGCACAAGGATAAGAACGGTGAGCCGGAGATGGTTCAGTGGGAGTTCGATTTTGAAGATAAGAAGGAGCCTGAACCGATCCGAGTGAAGGCATCCAGGGAACCGGTCAAGAGTGTCCAGAGGGAGACTGACGATGCGGATTCTTCGATACATGTCATAAAAGACAGTGATCATGACGATAAGATGAGACGCTTTGGAGACAGAACACCGGTGAGACTTGAGGAGTCGATAACGGATGCGAGTGCCAAGGGAAGCGACTCAGACAAGAACGGCAGACCTGATTTCAGAATAGGCGGACGTATATCCGATGCCTATGATGACGTGGATGATGGAGTCGTATAAAAGTTTCGTGCAACATGCAGGGGACGCGCTAGTTTTGAATATTAAAGCCTGATAAGTTGGCGGCTGATACTTTACAGGGGGTAACGTGTCGAATAGCACATTATATGATGCAGCAACACAGCATGCATGGCATTGCGACGGAGCATGGGAGATCATATAATGGTGGTGTCGTCGACAGGAGGCAACATTTAATATTATATACAAATAAATCAATCTAAAACGCGGAGGTAAAAAGTTATGGGAATTTTAAAGAGATTTAAGGACATTATGTCATCAAACATCAATGCACTTCTTGACAAGGCAGAGGATCCTGAGAAGATGATAGATCAGTACCTCAGAGACCTTCAGGAGGATCTCAGAAAGGTTAAGTCAGAGACTGCAACTGTTATGGCAGAGGAGCAGAGATGCAAGAGACAGCTTGATGAGTGTGACGCAGAGATCGCAAAGATGCAGACATATGCAGAGAAGGCACTTGTAGCAGGTAACGAGGGCGATGCAATGAAGTTCCTCGAGAAGAAGAACCAGCTCACGCAGAAGCAGGTAGCTCTTCAGCAGGCATATGATGCAGCAGCAGCTAACGCAGCCAAGATGAGACAGATGCATGACAAGCTCACAAAGGATGTCAGCGATCTCAATGCAAGAAAAGAGACTATCAAGGCAAAGGTTCAGGTTGCTAAGACTCAGGAGCGTATGAACAAGATGATGAGCGGTATCGGCGATTCATCAGCTTCACTTGATGCATTTTCAAGAATGGAAGCAAAGGCAGACGCTATGCTTGACAAGGCAAATGCAATGAGCGAGCTCAATTCATCAAGCGCAGATTCAATAGATGATCTTGCAAGCAAGTATGATGCAGCTCCAAATGCAGACGTTCAGGATGAGCTTGCAGCACTTAAGGCAAAGATGGGATTATAATATTCCAAACATATTGCAGAACAGAGAGGAGTGCACTACATGGGTTTATTTTCAAATCAGTTTGCTAATGTTGTAGAATGGGAAGAGTACAGAGATGACGTCATCTTCTGGAAGTGGACAAATAGAGAGATCAAGAAGGATTCAAAGCTTATAATCAAACCGGGACAGGATGCTATATTCCTTTATAACGGAGCGGTTGAAGGTATATTTACCGAGTCTGGAAACTACACTATTGATTCACAGATCATACCATTCCTTTCAACATTGAAGGGATTTAAGTTCGGATTCAATTCAGGACTTCGCGCAGAGGTTCTGTTTGTGAATACAAAAGAGTTTACATGTAACTGGGGAACCAGTTCACCGATCAGACTTCAGGCACCGGGACTTCCGGGCGGACTTCCTGTGAGATCAAATGGTAAATTCTCATTCAAGATAGACGATTATAATGTTCTAATAGAGAAGGTTGCAGGTATAAAGCAGCAGTTCACCGTCGATGACATAAGAGACAGGATAAGGGGTATCCTGGACGGACTGCTGATGAAGTGGATCACAAAGGTTGGCGGAGATGTATTCAATCTTATGGCCAATTCCGTTGATATAGCTAAGGGTATCAAGGAAGATCTGGACATGGAACTCCTGGGAATCGGACTTACGATAACTGATTTCAGAATAAGCGAGTTTACATATCCTGAGAATATACAGAAGCGTGCTGATCAGGCTGCTGAGTATTCTATGATAGGGGATATGAACAGATTCCAGCAGGTGAATATGGTTGATTCCATGGCAAGGGGTGGCCGTACAGGAACAGCCGGAAGCAATGCAACGGATATGGCAAATGCCATGGTAGGAATGCAGATGGGAATGGCTATGGCAGGTCAGATGGCCGGAGCTATGAACCAGATGAACAATGCAGCAACACAGGCAGAAGGAACCGGAACAGCTCCAAAGTTCTGTCCTAACTGTGGACAGCCAACTAACGGTGCGAAGTTCTGTGGCAACTGTGGAACGAAGCTGATCTAAAGACAAATACATTATAATTGAATAATGATATTTTCAAATAAACGCTGTTATGATATACTAGGCAGATGGAATAAAACATATGTTTGGTATATATAACGGCGTTTTTTACGTCACAGGATACAGGAGGAATTATGGCAGGACTTAACGATATGCAGGAACAGGCCTGTGAGCATGTGGATGGGCCACTGCTCATACTTGCGGGAGCAGGAAGCGGAAAGACCAGGGTTATCACACACAGGGTAGCCTATCTCATGGAGCACGAAGGAGTTAATCCTCTGAACATACTGGCGATAACATTCACCAACAAGGCGGCCCGTGAGATGCGAGAGAGAGTTGATCTGATAGTTGGGGACGGAGCTGACAGGGTATGGGTCAGCACATTTCATTCGTTGTGTGTGAGGATACTCAGAAGATATGCTGATAAGATCGGCTATGGCAAGAACTTTGATATATATGATTCGGATGACCAGAAGAGTACGGTGAAGAGTATACTCAAGGATTTTCAGATAGACCCGAAGAGGTATCCCGAGAAGATGTTCATGGCGGAGATATCCAAGGCCAAGGAGAAGTATCTGTCACCTGATGAATTTGCAAAAAAGAATGCTGCAGACTATGCAGGAACAAAGGCTGCAGAGGTGTACACTGAGTATCAGAGTCGTCTTAAGAAGAACAATGCGATGGACTTTGACGATCTTATTTACAAGACGGTGGAGCTGTTCGAGCACAATCCTGATGTCCTTGATACATATCAGAATAGATTCAGATATATCATGGTTGACGAGTATCAGGATACTAATCACATACAGTTTCTGCTGGTCAAGACGCTTGCGAGAAAATACAGGAACCTGTGTGTGGTGGGGGATGACGACCAGTCCATTTACAGATTCCGTGGAGCCAATATTGGAAATATCCTGGGATTTGAGAGGGTATTCCCGGATGCTAAAGTTATTCGTCTGGAGCAGAATTATCGTTCTACGCAGAATATCTTAAATGCAGCGAATGGTGTGATCGCAAATAATACAGAGCGTAAAGAAAAAACACTCTGGACAGAGAACCCGGAGGGTGAGAAAATCCATTTCCGACAGTTTATGAATGGATATGAGGAAGCCGAATTTGTTGTAGGGGACATTGCCCGACGACACAGAGAAGGAACGGCAGAGTATCATAATTGTGCAGTACTTTATCGAACAAATGCGCAGTCCCGTCTTTTTGAAGAGAAGTGTCTGCTTGCAAACATTCCTTACAAGATCGTAGGGGGAGTGAACTTCTATGCACGTAAAGAAATCAAAGATCTGCTCTGCTATCTGAAAACGGTAGACAATGCAGCGGATGATCTTGCGGTACGTAGAATCCTGAATGTACCAAAGCGTGGAATCGGAGCAACAACGGTCGGCAGAATCCAGGATTATGCCGACATGATGAATATCAGTTTTTATGATGCACTCCGTGTGGCAGAGGAAGTGCCGTCGATCGGACGCAGTCTTTCAAAAGTGGATGGATTTGTTACATTTATCCAGTCACTTAAGAGCAAAGCACAGGCATATTCTGTATCGGAGCTTCTGGAGGAAATCATAGATCTGACCGGTTATGTGGATGAATTGAAAGCAGAAGATACAGAAGAATCCAGAGCCAGAGTGGAGAATATCGATGAGCTGATATCCAAAACGGTTTCTTATGAAGAGACAATGAAGGCTGAGAACAGAGAAGCAACATTATCCGGATTCCTGGAAGAAATTGCGCTGATCGCGGATATTGATTCTGTAGATGAGAATCAGGATTATGTGGTACTGATGACTTTGCACAGTGCAAAGGGACTGGAATTTCCATATGTATACCTTGCCGGAATGGAAGATGGCATGTTCCCGAGCAGTATGTGCATCTTTTCCGGTGACCAGTCGGAGCTGGAAGAGGAGCGCAGGCTTTGTTATGTGGGAATCACCAGAGCCATGAAAGAACTGACTATGACCAGTGCGCAGCAGCGTATGGTGCGTGGGGAAACGCAGTATAATCGCGTTTCCAGATTTGTGAGAGAGATTCCACGGGAACTGGTGGATCTTGGACATACTGTTCAGGAACACAAACCAAAGATCCCGGAGACAAAATCTCCGCTCAACAGCTATCTGCAGATGAAGAAAAGCTTCCATACGAAGGCATTTCAGCCGCAGAATTTTAAGGTAACGAAAGCGGATTCCCTGGATTACGGTGTTGGGGATACGGTCCGTCACATTAAATTTGGTGTTGGCATCGTTAAGGATATCGTAGAAGGCGGCAGAGATTATGAGGTTACTGTAGATTTTGACAAAGTCGGAGTTAAAAAAATGTTCGCTGCCTTTGCAAAACTTAAGAAAATATAACTTTTTATAATTTTCTTAAGAAATCTTAAAGTTTCTGTACTTTAGTTGTTTTACCTTTTAATGAATGATATACTGGATACATGAAAATTCGAAGGGAGTACAGAATGAAAAAAATTTTAAAAGGCCTCACGAGGATACTCCCTGCATATGGAATTTTCCCGGTTATTTTTTCGTTTGTATTTAATTGTCTTGTTTATTCAGGTTCCAGAATGATCGCAGGTGGATGGTACCACCACAATATAGAAACTGCTGTGGACAGGAGCCTTCCTTTTGTTCCGCAGTTTCTGATCATCTATTTTGGATGCTATCTTTTCTGGGCCGTCAATTACATTCTGATTGCCAGGCAGGATCGACACAGTGTGTACCAGTTTTTTACAGGAGATTTTATATCAAGATGTATCTGCCTTGGTTTCTTTCTTTTGTATCCCACAACGAATACT
>OGRN01003758.1_pt1 | contig 10508 bp, 12 predicted proteins | sample 1553401 | NCBI WGS metagenome assembly OGRN01 (sample SAMEA2580096, study PRJEB22360) | human gut metagenome | biome: human gut; feature: human-associated habitat; material: faeces | place: Denmark | collected 2008/2010 | reverse complement strand
TCGATGGCCAACCTGACCGCCCTCACCGCTGCCCGGGACACCAAGCTGACCGACGGCGAACGCCCACTGGCCGTCGCCTATGTCTCCGATCAGACCCACTCTTCGATCGCCAAAGGTCTGCACATCATCGGCTTTCGAGCCGACCAGGTGCGCAAGGTGCCCAGCGACAGCAATTTCCGTATGCGGCTGGACAAACTGACCGAAGCCATTCGGGAGGACCTTGCCGCCGGAAGAAAGCCCTTTACCGTCATCGCCACCGCCGGCACCACCAACACCGGCAGCATCGATCCGCTGGACCAGATCGCCCAGATCTGCCAGGAGTACAATCTCTGGATGCATGTGGACGGAGCATTCGGCGCTTCCATCCTGCTCTCTCCCCGTTACCGCGGACAGCTCAAGGGCATCGAGCGCTCGGACAGCATGAGCTGGGACGCCCACAAGTGGCTGATGCAGACCTACGGGTGCAGCATGGTCCTGCTGCGCGACCGCAGCAAGCTGCTCCAGAGTTTTTCCACCCATCCGGAATATCTGCGCGACGCCGAAACCTCCGACGACAATCCCAATTTCTGGGATTTGGGCCCGGAGCTGACCCGTCCCGCCCGCGGATTAAAGCTGTGGATCACCCTGCAGGTGGTGGGCAGCGAGGGATTGGGCCGTGTTATTGAGCACGGCTGCAAGATGGCGCAGCTTGCAGAAAAGACCATCATGGGATATCCCCACTGGGAGATGATTTCCCACGCGCAGCAGGGTATCGTCAACTTCCGCTACGCGCCGCCTCACGCGACAGAGCAGGAGCTTGATCTGCTCAACCTGCAGATTGCCAAAGAAATCAATGACACCGGATACGCGCAGATTCTGACCACCGAGCTCAACGGCAAGCGGGTACTGCGCATGTGCATCCTCAACCCACAAACCACCGAGGAGGATATTGTCCGCACCATTTCCCTGCTCAACCAGACCCGCGCTGTCACTCAGCGGCAGCCATCCAAAAAAGTTTCTTAAAAATACAGCAGGAGCTCCGAAAACGGAGCTCCCTTTTTTGACCTGATAGAAAGGACGGCGGAAAATTCCGCCGTCCTTTGTGTTTTCTTATTTGTCGCAATCGCAGTGCTCATCGCAGCAGCAATCGTCGTCCTCATCTTCGAATTCGAAGGTCAGGGTCTCGCCGCAGTTCGGGCACTGAATCTCACCTTTGTCCAGTACAGAGCCGTCGATGCAGATCTCCTCGTCGCAATTCGGGCATTTTACTTCGTAAACGTCCTCATCGTCGTCGCAGCAGCAGCAATCGTCGTCGCACTCGTCATCCTCTTCGGTGCCGTAAATCTCGTCTTCAAGGGAGCTGAGGTCTTCATCTACAGCCTCTAATTCCTCATACAGCTCAGAGGTGCTGTCCTCCAGATCGGATACGGTGAAAGCCATATCGTCCAGCACGTCCAATACCGCTTTCATGATCTTGCCCTGATTGGTGGTTTCGTCCACTCCGATTCCTTCAACAAGTCCTTTGAGGTATGCTACCTTTTCTGTCAAAGTCATTTTGAAATCCCCCTTAAAAATATATTTGGATGGGTTTTGGTGCCAATAAATTAAGCGCGCTCCATGTACTCGCCGGTGCGGGTGTCAACGCGGATCTTTTCTCCCTCGTTGATGAAGATCGGAACTCTGATCTCCGCGCCGGTTTCCAGGGTAGCTGGCTTGGTTACGTTGGTTGCAGTGTCGCCTCTTACGCCCGGCTCGGTCTGGGTGACGACCAGCTCAACAAAGTTTGGAGCCTCGCAGCCAAAGATAGAGCCTTTGTAAGAAAGAATCTTGACAACGGTATTTTCCTTTACAAACTTGAAGGCGTCGCCCAGCTTGCTTCTGTCGATCGGAACGGTCTCATAGCTTTCCTGATCCATGAAGTAGTACAGGTCGCCGTCGTTGTAAAGATATTCCATATCCTTTCTCTCAATGAAAGCAGTCGGGAATTTGTCGGTTGGGTTGAAGGTTTTCTCAACCACCGCGCCGGAAATTACATTTCTGATCTTGGTTCTGACAAACGCCGCACCTTTACCTGGTTTGACGTGCTGGAACTCAATGATCTGGTAAACGTTGCCATCCATATCAAATGTTACGCCATTTCTGAAATCGCCTGCTGTAATCATGTATAGATCCTCCATTTTTGCTGCATCCGCTCTGCGCAAATCAATTTTTTAAGTCCCCTACAAAAGCGGAAGGGATGTTCGCTGTCCAGATGTTTTCCTCACAGCCGGACATCCGGCCGCCGCAGTGTACTCCCAGACGGCCTGTCAAGCAGAAGCATTCGCGGGCTGCCCGCTATACTTCGATAATATCATTTTATCTTAAAACGGGAAGTTTTTCAAGTCTTTTCTCCCTGTCGGACAAATTTTTCCCCTGTTTTCCGTAAAAAAGGGGCTCTTTTGGGCCTGCCCCCATCCTCCAAGCTGGAAAACAGGCTACAAAAGTTCCTTGATGGCCTGCAGTCCAAGCAGATAGGTGTTCTTTCCAAAGCCGCAGATCTGTCCGACGCACACCGGCGCGATCACCGATTCGTGGCGGAACGGCTCGCGGGCATGGATGTTGGACATGTGCACCTCGACGCAGGGCTTGTGCACCGAGGAAATGGCGTCGCGGATCGCGTAGCTGTAGTGAGTGTAGGCACCCGCGTTGATGACGATGCCGTCAAAGAGGTCGAGCGCCTCGTGAATTTTATCGATCAGTGCGCCCTCGTGGTTGCTCTGAAAAATTTCACATTCCAGTCCAAGCTTCTGGGCGTACTGCATGATCTCGCGGTTGATATCCTCAAAAGTCACCCTGCCATAGGTATCCGGCTCCCGAATCCCGGTGAGGTTGATGTTGGGTCCGTGCAAAACCAGCACTTTTTTCATCTCTGTCATCCTCCTATTCCGCCTGCCCGCAGGCTGCCAGGGCCTGGGCATACATTCTTTTCATGGTGGCCGCGTCCTCCGCCTGCGTGCCCGCCGACTCGCAGATGATGGTGGGCGAAGCATTTTTGCGGACAATCATCTCGGCCACCGGCTCAAACTGTGGGCCATAGACGGTGTCCGCAAAGGTGAGGTGGCACTTTTCCCCGCCCTTTTCGGTGTATTCGATCTTGGAAAAATGCGCGTGGAACTGCCGCATCCGGTCCAGCCCCAACACATTTTCCATCGTCTCAAACACCTGCCGGATCCCCTCAAAGCTATTGAGGGCGCCGAAGGTACGGGCATTCAGGTGGCCAAAATCGATGCAGGGAATCAGCCGCTCGTCTAATAGGCACAGCTCCAGCACCTCCTCCAGCGTTCCCAGCTGGTTTAGCTTACCCATCGTCTCCGGGCATAGGTGGATATGTCCCAGCCCCTCCTGGTCCAACCGCTGATAAGCACGGGTCAGGGTGTCCTTTGCAAGCTCCATCGCCTGCTGTCGGCTGAGCTTGGCACAGGAACCGGAATGCACCACCACCCGCTGCGCACCCATCGCGTCGGCGGCGCGGGCGCTTTGCAGGATGTACTCAATGCTGCCCAGCCGCTTCTCTTCCTCAATGCCGGAGAGAGAGATGTAGTAGGGGGAGTGCAGCGACAGAATCACCTGATGCTCCCGCGCCTTTTCCCCAAAAGCGCGGGCCGCTTCCCCGCTGATGCGCACGCCCCGTCCGCACTGATATTCATAGGCGTCCAGGCCCATGCGGGTGATGTACTCCGGAACCTGGATGGTCTTGCGATAGCCCATCGCCTGAAAACTTTCAGAATTTCCTGCCGGGCCAAATTTTGCTCCCATTCTCTACTCCTCCCCCAGATACAGAATCTGCTGCTTGATGCTGCGGGGGCACAGCCGCAGCACAATCCGCTCCAAAAAACGCTTGAAGCGGAAAAACAGCATCCCTTCCCGCTGGATAGGGCTCACCAGAACCGCCTTGCAGCCCGCACGGCGCGCGCCCCAGATGTCAGTGAAAATCTGGTCCCCCACCATGCAAAGCTGCTCACAGGGGATCTGAAGGGCCCTGGCACAGCGCTGATAGCCCTTCTTCAGCGGCTTCGGCGATGTAGTCCAGCCCCAGAATTTTTGCAAACGGCTCAACGCGGTGCGGCTTATTGTTGGAAAGGACGATCATCTGGATGCCTTCCCTGCGGTTTTGCGCAAGCCAATCGGCCACCCCCTCGTCGGGAATAGGGTTGTCATGGGTAGTGAGGGTGTTATCGATATCCAAAATAAGTCCCCGTACCCCCCAGCTTTTGAGCAGCTGCGGCGTAATCCGGTAGACCCGGTCGGCCATCGCGGACGGATAAAGGTTTTTCATGTGTTCTCTCCTTTTTTATGCCGGATAAGAAAAAGCGAGCCAAAAACGGCTCGCTTTTAATCTCATCAGTTGGCTGGCGCTTTTGGCGCATCAACCATTTCCATAAGAACGGCAAACACTTCCTGTTATGCCCTCTGCTCCCGATGCCGCTGATACAGCTTATCTGTATTTGCGTTTGCGAGCAGCTTCGGATTTCTTTTTACGCTTAACGGAAGGCTTCTCGTAATGCTCTCTCTTGCGAACTTCGTTGAGAACGCCAGCGCGTGCGCACTGTCTCTTAAATCTTCTCAGAGCACTATCCAAAGACTCGTTATCTTTGACGCGAATTTCTGCCATACTTATCCCTCCTTACGCCATTGGGCAGGAGTATTCAAGTTATCTCTTACCACAGCGCTTGTGGATTCTGCCACACCCGGCTATGGATGGGAGAAACCTGTAACAAAAAAGATTATACTATATATTGGGAGTAGATGTCAAGCCTTTTTTAAGTGAAGTTAAAAAGAAAGGCAGTTTTTTTATTTCCTGCGCAAATCTCCCTACTTTGCGACAATGTTCACCAGTTTTCCCGGGACCACAATTTCCTTAACAATGGTCTTACCCTCCAAAATGGAGGCGATCACGCCGTTTTCTTTGGCGGCAGCCAGCAGCTGCTCCTTGGTAGCGTCGGTCGGGACGTTGATTCTGGCCTTGATCTTGCCGGAAATCTGCACCGCGATCTCCACGGTGGCGTCAACACATTTGGCCTCGTCATACTCCGGCCAGCTCTGCTGGTTGAGCATGCCGCCAAAGTTCTGTTCCTCCCAGATCTCCTCGGTGATGTGTGGGGCAAACGGGTTGAGCAGAATCAGGAAGGTCGCAAGCTCCTTGCGGCTGATGCTCTTGTGGTCCGCCACATCATTGATCAGCGCCATCAGGGTGGCGATGGCGGTGTTGAACTTCATCTCCTCGATGTCCTCGCCGACCTTTTTGATCGCCTTATGGAACGCGCTCTCCAGCTCCTTGGAGTACTCCTCGCTGTCGTTGAGGATATCCTGCAGCGCCCAGACTCTGTCCAAAAAGCGCTTGCAGCCCTTGATGGAGGAGGTGGACCACGGCGCGCTCTTTTCAAAGTCGCCGATGAACATCTCGTACAGGCGCATGGTATCGGCGCCGTACTCGCGGACAATGTCGTCCGGATTGACGACGTTGCCGCGGGACTTGCTCATCTTCTCGCCGTTCTCGCCCAGAATCATGCCGTGGCTGGTGCGCTTCGCATACGGTTCCGGGTTGCTGACAATGCCGATGTCGTACAGGAACTTGTGCCAGAAGCGGGAGTAGAGCAGGTGCAGGGTGGTGTGCTCCATGCCGCCGTTGTACCAGTCAACTGGGCACCAGTAGTCCAGCGCCTCTTTGGAGGCCAGGCACTCATCGTTGTGCGGGTCGCAGTAGCGCAGGTAGTACCAGGAAGAACCAGCCCACTGCGGCATGGTGTCGGTCTCCCTCTTTGCCGGACCGCCGCAGTGCGGGCAGGTGGTGTTGACCCAATCGGTCATCTTGGCAAGCGGAGACTGGCCGTCATCGGTCTGCTCGAGCAGCAGCTCCTTGATGCGGCAGTTGTAGAGAAAACGGCAGCCGCTGTCCTTGGCCTTCTGCACCAGCGCATTGACAATGTCGGAGGAGTGGTCGGAGACGGGGAAGACCCGCTCGCCGCGCTCCACCTTTAGGGGCACGCCGCACTCCTCAAAAAAGCCCATCACCTCATAGGGGCTCAGCGCGTTGAGCGAGCTGTAGAGAAAGCGGGGGTTGGTCAGCACGTTGGGCATGAACTCCTCGATGGTGCAGCAGTTGGTGACGTTGCAGCGGCCCTTGCCGGTAATCAGCAGCTTGCGGCCGGGGCGCTCCATCCGTTCGGCGATCAAAACCTGCCGGTTCGGGTCCTTTTCGGCGGCCCGGATGCCAGCCATCAGCCCGGCGGCTCCCGCGCCGATAATCAGGACGGTCCGGGCGTTACTGTGGTTGTTCTTCATCGATTGCAGATTCCTCCACCTTTTCATAGACGTCGTATTGATCCCAGATGCGCTCCAGCTGGGCGTAGGTCTGGCGGATCTCATCCTGCTTTTCCAGGCCGACCGCCACAGCCAGGGCGTTGAGCACGCTCAGCGGCGCCACCAGCGAGTCGACAAACGAGGCCATGTCGCTGCGCGCCAGCAGGCTGATGTTGGCCACCGAATACAGCGGGGAGGAGACCGAGTCGGTCAGGGCGATGACGTCCGCCCCCTTTTCCCGCGCATACTTTGCGGCCTTCAGGGTGCGCTGGGAGTAGCGGGGGAAGCTGATGGAGATCAGCACATCCTGGTCGCTGATGCGGAACAGCTGTTCAAACATCTCGCTGGTGCTGGAGGTGTTGATGAGGATGACGCTGTCAAAGATGTGGTTGAAATAAAACTGCAGAAAGCTGGCCAGCGAGGCCGCGCTGCGCACGCCGATGATATAGATGCGGCGGGCGTGGATGATCTTCTGCACCGCCAGGTCAAAGCTCTGGGTGTCCAGCTCCTCCATGGTGTGCTTGATGCGCTCGATGTCCATCGAAAGCACCTTGCTGATGACGTTGCCGCGGTCGATCTGGTCGCTGGTGATCTCCATGCGCTGCACCGAGGTCAGGCGGTTGCGGATGATCTCCTGCAGGGCCTTTTGCAGCTGGGGATAGCCGTCGCAGCCAACCTCGGCGGCAAAGCGGACGACGGTGGATTCGCTGACGCCGATGGTGGAACCGATGCGGGCAGCGGTCATAAAGGCGGCTTTTTCATAATGCTCCAAAATGTAGTGGGCAATGCGCTTCTGCGCTTTGGAAAACTGGGGAAGCCGCGCCCTGATCTGCTCGAGTAAATCCAAATTCATCACAGCAGTCTCCTTCCGTAAAAAATGCAGGGTCCGATCCCTCAAATGACAGAAAAGCTTCATTTTTTCTGTTGGCAACTTTTATTGTAGCCTGATTTCGTCCAAAAATCAAGGAAAATTGCAGGATTTTTTTGAAATTCCTGCAATTTTGTATCAAAAATCTTTCAGTGGTCTATGGAAGCAGAGTTTTGATTATAAGTGGCCCTTGAATTGCATTTTGGCACGGCCTTTGCCAGCAGTTTTAGAAGATTTAGATGTGATAACACGTAAAAATTAGAAGGCTTTGGTATTTTTCCTTTGTCATTAGAATTTCCTGTTCTGTCTGCCAAAAATCCTCCTCTGAAATCATTGACTTTCTCAAAAAGCGTGCGATAATGAAAGTGCCAAGATAAAGCGGCGGGCAACAGGTTGCCTGCAAAAGGAGGAAGACATGGACAATAAGGTTATTTTAATTTCGATTGATGGGATGCGGCCGGATGGATTTTTGCAGTGCGGCCATCCTTTTGCACAGCAGATGCTGAAGGAGTGGAGCTACACCCTGACAGCGCGCTCAGTTTCCCCGTCGATTACGCTGCCCTGCCACACATCCATCTTCTACAGTGTGCCTCCAACCCGGCACGGCATCTTTACCAATCTCTATACTCCACCGGTCAGGCCGGTGAAGGGGCTGGCTGAGTCCCTGGCAGAAGCGGGGAAGATCAATGCAGCTTTCTACAACTGGGAGACAATGCGCCATGTGTGGCGTTCCGAAACGATGAAGTATACGACTCTGATCGACGCCTATGCGGAGGAAAACACGGACGCCGCCCTCACCGATTGTGCCATTCGTCTGATTCAGGCGCGGGAGCCGGATTTTGTCTACCTCTACATGGTGGAGACCGATGACAAGGGCGGCCACGACCACGGATGGATGACGCCGAAATACTTAAAACAGCTGGCGAACGCGGTCGGATGCGTACAAAAGGTGTTCGAGGCAGCGAAGGAGCGGTATCACATTCTGGTGACAGCAGATCACGGCGGCCACGACCGCACCCACGGAACAGACAGTCCGGAGGACATGACCATCCCGATGTTCTTCTGGGGAAAGGGGTTTGAGGGCGGCAGGCAGCTGCAGAATTTGACGCTGTTGGACATCACCCCGACCATCGCAGATTTGATGGGGCTTCCAATGGTTCGGGAATGGGAAGGAAAAAGCGTTTTAAGGTAGCGGGAGAACTTTTTCATCCGAAGCAAAGGCCTCCGGGATTTGGGAGTAATCTGAATCCCGGAGACTTTTCCTTTTATGTATGCGATTTTTATGTCAACCTCCATCCTTTCTTGCCCGATTTTACCGAAATGGAGGTTGACAAATCGAAAAAAGTTTGTTAAACTAAGGACGCTTACAACAAGAAGGGGTGCTGCACCAAGACCAGCGGCTGAGAATAAGGCGGATGGGCCTTTAAACCCTGAACCTGATCCGGGTAATGCCGGCGGAGGGATCTGTCATAAGATTTGCTTTCTGTCGTCCATGTATCCGGGGCGGCATTTTTTATTTTTTAAGGAGGAGTAATCTTATGACTCAATCTTTCAAAACAAAGCGCCTGGTAGAAAGCGCGCTGATGATCGCCCTGTCCACCGTTTTGAGCATGATCCAGATCCCGCTCATGCCCCACGGCGGTTCCATCACCCTGTTCAGCATGGTGCCCATTCTGGTAATGAGCTACCGCCACGGCGCAAAGTGGGGCATCATGACCGCTTTCGTCAACAGCCTGATCCAGCTTGTGCAGGGCCTTGGCAATCTGGCATACTGCCAGACCCTCACGGCACAGGTGGGCTGCGTGCTGCTGGACTACCTTCTGGCCTTCACGGTTCTGGGCTTTGCCTGCCTGATCGCAAAGCCTTTCCGCAGCCGCACCGTGGGTGTCGGTGTCAGCGCCTTTGTGGTGTGCCTGCTGCGCTTTTTGTGCAGCTTTCTGTCCGGTTACATCGTCTGGAAGGACTACGACTACGCTTTCAGCTGGATGACCGAAATCGGCTTTCCCGGCATCTCCAACATGAGCGTGGACGGTCTGTGCTGGCTGTACAGTGCCGTGTACAACGCCACCTACATGCTGCCCGAAGCCATTCTGACCACGGTCCTTGTGGTGATCCTGATCCGTGTCGCACCGCAGATCTTCGACCCGCAGAACGCAAGAGCGTAAGTTTTTTCGCAGTCATTTTTCCCGCCGGGAAGGGCATTTCCCCGGCGGGAATTTTTTTGCAGAAAATCCCAAAAAAGCTGTTGACAATCCGGCAAAGCGCTGGTATAATTACTCCTGTCGTCAGGCACGGCACAAACATCTGGGGGATTAGCTCAGCTGGGAGAGCGCTTGCATGGCATGCAAGAGGTCACCGGTTCGATCCCGGTATTCTCCACCAGAAGGAAAAGCACCGCACGGAAACGTGTGGTGTTTTTTGTTGTTACCGACCAAAGGAGAAACTATGAGCTACGCGATCGTATTCAGCAGTAAAACAGGCAACACAAAATTATTGGCAGACACGCTGCACGCCTGTCTGCCACAGGAAAACTGCTGCTATTTTGGCACCCCGGACCCTGCTGCCATGGAAGCAGACGACCTCTATGTGGGCTTCTGGACAGACAAGGGAAACGCTGACGAAAGCACTTTGGACTTTTTGAAGCAGCTGCACGGCAAAAATATCTTCCTTTTTGGCACCGCCGGCTTTGGCGGCAGTGAGGAGTATTTCAACAAGATCCTGAAAAAGGTGGAGCGTTCACTGGACAGGAGCAACACGGTCTTCGGCCGTTATATGTGTCAGGGCAAGATGCCGCTTTCGGTACGCCAGCGGTATGAGGGCATGAAAAAGCAGCCGATCCATCTGCCCAATCTGGATGCACTGATCGAGAATTTTGACAACGCCCTTTCTCACCCGGATGCGGATGATCTGGAACGGTTAAAGCAGGCGGTAAAATGATCAAAAGGCAGCGGTTTTCCTCAAACAGAGGAAGCCGTTGCCTTTTTTGCTTAGCGGATGGTCCTACGCTCCTGCCTGCGGCTCCGCGGTTCTTATCCCACGCTTCTTTTATAAAAGAACAGGTACTGCTGCACGATGCCTGCTTCCAGCCCGAACTGCGGGAACGGGTCCTGCCCGGCAAATTCGTCCCGGATGAGCCGTTCGATCCAGACATCCACCGGCACACGGCCCACACGGCCATAGCCGAACAGACACACGCAGTTTGCCACCTTTTTGCCAACACCGTCCAGTTCCATCAAACGGGCAAAAAGTGCTTCATCGGGCAGGGAAGCCAGCTTCTTCAGGTCCAGTGTGCCCTCTGCCGCCTGCTGCGCCGCATGCAGCA
>OGRN01003756.1_pt1 | contig 10519 bp, 7 predicted proteins | sample 1553401 | NCBI WGS metagenome assembly OGRN01 (sample SAMEA2580096, study PRJEB22360) | human gut metagenome | biome: human gut; feature: human-associated habitat; material: faeces | place: Denmark | collected 2008/2010 | reverse complement strand
CGGCCATGATTTCCGAGGCCACGGTAATGTCAAATCCATCCTCCCGAGGCACCCCCTGGGCCCGTCCGCCCAGGCCGTCCACAATGTTGCGCAGCTGCCGGTCGTTCATATCCACGCAGCGTTTCCAGGTGATCTTTTTCACATCAATCCCCAAGGCGTTGCCCTGCTGAATATGGTTGTCCAGCATGGCGGCCAGCAAATTGTTGGCCGCGCCAATGGCGTGAAAGTCCCCGGTAAAATGCAGGTTGATGTCCTCCATGGGCACCACCTGGGCATAGCCGCCGCCGGCAGCCCCGCCCTTGAGTCCGAACACCGGTCCCAGAGAGGGCTCCCGCAGAGCAACCACGGACTTCTTGCCCAGCTTCCGCAGGCCGTCCGCCAGGCCCACTGTGGTTGTGGTCTTTCCCTCCCCGGCGGGGGTGGGGGTGATGGCGGTGACCAGAATCAGTTTGCCATCGGGTCCTTTTTTCTCCTGAAGCAGCTTGTCGTCAATTTTGGCCTTATAGTTGCCATACTGCTCCAGATATCGCTCCTCCACGCCCACTTCCCGGGCAATCTCCCGGATGTGTCTCATCGGACAAGCCTGCGCAATCTCAATGTCACTCTTCATGGGAATCCGCTCTCCTTTCAAGCACTTTGAAAAACCGCACCGTGCTTCCAACCGTTCTAAACCGGTGAGGGGGCACGGGTTCCCCTTTCTGAGAACCCGAACCTCTTACTGTCCCCCACCTGTGGTCCGCAGGGTGACATCATGGTATCCGCCCTCCACAATGCTGGTGGCGGAGACCAAGGTAAGCTTGGCGTTCTTCTGCAGATCGGGAATATTGATCACCCCGCAGTTGCACATAGTGGACTTCACCTTATACAGGCTCTTTTCCACGTTGTCGTGAAGGGAACCGGCATAGGCCACATAGGAATCCACACCCTCTTCAAACGCCAGGTCGTTCTTCCCCCCCAGGTCATAGCGTTGCCAGTTCCGGGCCCGGTTAGACCCCTCACCCCAATATTCCTTCACATAGGCACCGTTGACCATCAGCTTATTGGTGGGGCTCTCGTCAAAGCGGGCAAAATAGCGTCCCAGCATCAGGAAATCCGCCCCCATGGCCAGGGCCAGGGTCATGTGAAAATCAAACACGATGCCGCCGTCAGAGCAGATGGGCACATAGACGCCGGTCTCCTTATAATACTCATCCCGGGCAGCCGCTACCTCAATGAGGGCGGAAGCCTGCCCCCGTCCAATGCCCTTGGTTTCCCGGGTAATACAGATGGAACCGCCGCCGATGCCCACCTTGACAAAGTCCGCACCAGCTCGAGCCAGGTACCGGAAGCCCTCCCGGTCCACCACGTTGCCGGCACCTACCTTGACCGTGTCGCCGTATTTTTCCCGGATAAAGTCAATGGTCTTTTTCTGCCAGACGGAATATCCCTCCGAGGAGTCAATGCACAGCACATCCGCGCCGGCCTCCACCAAGGCAGGAACCCGTTCCGCATAGTCCTTCGAGTTGATCCCGGCACCCACCAGGTACCGCTTGTCCGCGTCCTGAAGGGCCAAGGGGTGCTCCTTATGTTCTGCATAGTCCTTGCGGAAAACAAAATACATCAGGTGGTCCTGATCGTCTACCACAGGCAGCGCGTTGAGCTTATTGTCCCAGATGATGTCGTTGGCCTCTTTCAGCGTGGTGGCCGCAGGCGCCGTAATGAGCTTTTCCCGGGGGGTCATAAACTCCCGGACGGGAATGTCCGTGCTCATCCGCGTGATTCGGTAGTCCCGGCTGGTCACCAGCCCCAAAAGTTTGCCGGTGGGCGTGGCGTCCTCGGTGATGGCCACAGTGGAGAAGCCGTTCTTCTCCTTCAAGGCCAACACATCAGCCAGGGTGGCGTCGGGCGTCAGGTTGGAGGCACTGATGACAAAACCGGCCTTGCTGCTTTTCACCCGGCGCACCATCGCGGCCTCGTCTTCAATGGACTGAGAGCCATAGATAAAAGATAGGCCGCCCTCCTTGGCCAGGGCCACCGCCAGGGTGTCGTTGGACACCGCCTGCATGATGGCGGAGACCATGGGGATATTCAAGCTGATGGGGCAGTCCTCCTCCCCCTTGCGATACTTGACCAGGGGGGTTTTCAACGAGACGTTGTCGGGAATACACTCTTCCGAAGTAAAGCCGGGCACCAGCAGGTACTCACTGAAGGTATGAGAGGGTTCGGGATAATAAAAAGCCATAACGGGCTCCTCCTTTCTCACTGGAAATACTCCACCGCCGCGCGGAAGAGCTTCATGTCATAGTCACCGGGGACGTTGCGGTACAGGCCCGGGCCCGTCCGCTCACTGTGGCCCATCTTGCCGAACACACGACCGTCGGGGGAGGTGATTCCCTCAATGGCCCAGACAGAGTTGTTGGGATTGTAGTGAATATCCGAGGTGGGATTGCCCGCCAGGTCCACATACTGGGTGGCAATCTGCCCCCGCTCCGCCAGCTGCCGCACCAGTTCCTCCGAAGCCAGGAAGCGCCCCTCTCCGTGGGAGATGGGAACGGTATAAATCTCCCCCGGCTGGGTCTTCATCAGCCAAGGCGACTGGTTGGAGCCAACCCGGGTACGCCCCAGCCGGGACTGATGCCGCCCGATGGTGTTGAAGGTCAGGGTGGGACAGGTCTCGTCGGTGTCCACAATCTCTCCATAGGGTACCAGCCCCAGCTTAATCAGCGCCTGGAACCCATTGCACACACCCAGCATCAGGCCGTCCCGGTTCTTCAGCAGTTCGTTCACCTGCTCCTTCACTTGACCGGACCGGAAGAAAGAGGTGATCAGCTTGGCCGACCCGTCCGGTTCGTCGCCGCCGGAGAAGCCGCCGGGCAAAAAGACAATCTGGGCCTGGGCCAGCCGCTGGGCCACATGCTCCATGGACTGTGCAATGGCCCCGGCGGTGAGGTTTTTGATCACCACAATCTCCGGCTCGGCTCCTGCCGCAGCCATGGCTTTGGCCGCGTCATACTCACAGTTGGTGCCAGGGAAAACGGGGATCAGCACCCGGGGCTTTGCCGCTTTGATCAGCGGCTTCTTCCAGCTGTCACCATGGGCAGACAGCGTAGGAATCTCCTTCTGGCCCTGGGCAATGTTGCAGGGATAGATGGGCTCCAGCTTGCCCTCATAGGCCTCCTGGAGTTCTTGGAGCGGGATGCTCTCCTCCCGCCAGGTAAAGCTCCCCTCTTCCGTGGTAACCCCCAGAGGCAGACCGATCTCCTCCTGCTCTGTCAGCTCCAGCACGAAGGAGCCATAGGAGTAAGCGAAGAGTTCATCCAGGGTACAGCCCTCATCAAACCGGAACCCGATCCCATTGCCCAGGGCCATCTTCAGCACAGCCTCCGCCACACCGCCGAAGGTGGCCGTATAGGCTGCCAGAACCTTTCCTTTCTTCATCAGCCGGTTCACACTCTGATAGACCTTCTTCAGCGAGGCCGCCACGGGCAGTCCGTCGGGACCGTACTCCGGGCAGAGCCAAACCACAGGATGGCCCGCCCCTTTGAACTCAGGGGAGACAATATGCCCCACTTGGTCGGTGGTCACCGCAAAGGACACCAGGGTCGGCGGCACATCCAAGTCCTCAAAGGAACCGCTCATGGAGTCCTTGCCGCCGATGGCCGCAATCTCCAGCTCCTTCTGGGCCCGGAAAGCCCCCAGCAGGGCAGCCAGGGGCTGACCCCAGCGGTGCGGGTCCTTCCCCAGCTTGGGGAAGTATTCCTGGAAGCTGAGATAGGTCTCCTTCAGCCCCGCGCCGGTGGCCACCAGCTTGGAAACCGACTCCACAACCGCCAGGTAGGCCCCGTGATAGGGGCTCTTTTCTGTGATATAGGGGTTATAGCCCCAAGACATCAGGGAACAGGTGTCGGTGCTCCCCTCTTCCATGGAGATTTGATTGACCATCGCCTGAGTGGGCGTCAGTTGGTATTGACCGCCAAAAGGCATAAGGACCGTACCACTGCCAATGGTGGCGTCAAACCGTTCTGCCAGTCCCCGTTTGGAGCAGACGTTCAGGTCCCCGGCCAGGTCCAGGTAGCCCTGCCGGAACGCTGTAACCTGCTCCTTCAGAATGGACTCCGGCTGGGCTGTGACCGCGGTGATATGCTTTTCCACCCCATTGGTGTCCAGGAAAGCACGGGCAATGTCCACAATCTTCTTCCCATTCCAGGTCATGGTGAGGCGGCCCTTGCCTGTGACAGCCGCCACCACGGTGGCCTCCAGATTTTCCTGGTCAGCCAGCTCCATGAAGCGGGCCGCATCCTTCTCCTCCACCACCACGGCCATTCTCTCCTGGGATTCACTGATGGCCAGTTCCGTGCCGTCCAGGCCCTCATATTTCTTCGGTACCTTGTTCAGGTCAATCTCCAGGCCCTCGGCCAACTCGCCAATGGCCACGGAGACACCGCCGGCCCCAAAGTCGTTGCAGCGTTTGATCAGACGGGAGGCCTCCGGATTTCGGAACAGGCGCTGCAGCTTCCGCTCCTCCGGGGCGTTGCCCTTTTGGACCTCGGCACCGCAGGTCTCCAGGGATTCTGTGGTATGAGACTTGGAAGACCCCGTGGCGCCGCCGCAGCCGTCCCGGCCTGTGCGGCCGCCCAGCAGAATCACCACATCCCCCGGGGCGGGACGCTCCCGCCGGACATTGGCCGCAGGCGCCGCGGCGATGACCGCGCCAATCTCCATGCGCTTGGCCGCGTAACCAGGATGGTACAGCTCGTCCACCTGGCCTGTGGCCAGGCCGATCTGGTTGCCATAGGAGGAGTAGCCGGCGGCGGCCTTGGTGACAATGGTCCGCTGGGGCAGCTTCCCCTCCATGGTCTGCTCAATGGGCGTCAGCGGGTCCGCTGCGCCTGTCAAACGCATGGCGGAGTATACATAGGCACGGCCCGAAAGCGGGTCCCGAATGGCGCCGCCCACACAGGTGGCCGCCCCGCCGAAGGGCTCGATCTCCGTGGGGTGGTTGTGGGTCTCATTCTTAAACAGGAGCAGCCAGTCCTCTTTCCCCGCCTCGGTGTCCACCTTGATCTTGACCGTGCAGGCGTTAATCTCCTCGGACTCATCCAGCTTGGGCATTTTCCCCTGCTTTTTGAGGTACTTGGCCACAATGGTGCCGATATCCATGAGGTTGATGGGTTTGGTCCGGTTCAGTCGCTTGCGGGTATTCAGATACTCTTCATAGGTCTGCTGAAGAATGGGGCTGGCAAACTCCACCCCGTCAATGGTGGTCAGGAACGTGGTGTGCCGGCAGTGGTCCGACCAGTAGGTATCGATGACCCGCAGCTCGGTCATGGTGGGGTCCCGGTCCTCGGTGCGGAAATAGTCCCGGCAGAACCGCAGATCATCCAGGTCCATGGCCAGACCATACTCGGCCACCATGGCCTGCAGTTCCGTCTCCTCCATCTCCCGGAAGCCGGTCAGCGTCGCCACCGTCTCGGGGACAGCATAGTCCATGGCCAGGGTTTCAAAGGGCTCCAGAGAGGCCTCCCGGGCCTCCACCGGGTTAATGAGATATTTCTTAATGGACGCCACTTCCGCCGCGGTCAGCTGCCCCGTCAGATGATACACCCGGGCAGAGCGCACCAAGGGCCGCTCCCCCTGGGAGAGAATCTGGATGCACTGGGCAGCGGAGTCAGCCCGCTGGTCAAATTGTCCGGGGAGATACTCCACGGCAAAGACAATTCCCTCCTGGGGCAGTGTATCCGTCACCAGATCCAGCTGCGGTTCTGAGAGGATCGTTTTGACACTGTAATCGAAGAGCTCCGGCGTGATGTTCTCCACATCATAGCGGTTGAGCAGACGCAGTCTCTCCAGAGAAGCAATCCCCAAAAGCGTCCGGATATCGCTGGCCAAGGCATCAGCCTCCGCTGTGAGCCCTGGGCGTTTTTCTACATAGACCCGATATACCATTTATTTTACCTCTTCCTTTGCCCGCAGAGCCCGGGCACCAATGTCCTTTCGGTAGTACGCGTTCTCAAAGGTCACCTTGGCCCCCTCCCGGTAAGCCTTGTCAATGGCCTCCTGGAGGGTATCTCCCACGGCAGTAACCCCCAGGACCCGGCCGCCAGAGGTCTTGAGCACGCCCTCCTCCAGCTTGGCACCGGCCACAAAGACCTGGGCATCCAGGTCCGCGGGAATGGTGATGGGATACCCTGTCTCATAGGACTTGGGGTACCCCTGGGAGGCCAGCACCAGACAACAGGCAGACTTGTCGCTGAACTGCACCGGGGTCTCCGAGAGCGTGCCCTTGGCAGTGGCCTCCATGATGGTCAGCAAATCACTCTCCAGCAAGGGGAGAACCACCTGGGTCTCCGGGTCCCCAAAGCGGCAGTTGTACTCAATCACCTTGGGGCCCTTCTCCGTGAGCATCAGGCCAAAATAGAGACAGCCTCGGAAGGTCCGGCCCTCCTGATTCATGGCCCGCATGGTGGGCAGGAAAATGGTCTCCATACACACCTTGGCCACGTCCTCGGTGTAGTAAGGATTGGGGGCAATGGTGCCCATGCCGCCGGTGTTGGGCCCGGTGTCCCCATCCCCAATGCGTTTATGGTCCATGGAGGAGACCATGGGAACGACCACCTTGCCATCGGTAAAGGAGAGAACCGAGACCTCGGGGCCCGTCAGGAACTCCTCGATGACAATGTGGCTGCCGCTCTCTCCAAAGATTTTGTCCTCCATGCAGGCGCGCACTGCCGCCACCGCCTCCTGGCGTGTCATGGCCACGGTGACGCCTTTGCCCAGGGCCAGGCCATCGGCCTTAACCACAGTGGGGATGGGGGCGGTCTTTAGATAGTCCAGCGCCTCGTCCATGTTGTCAAAAACCCGGTATTCGGCGGTGGGAATGTGATACTTCTTCATCAGGTCCTTGGAAAAGACCTTGCTCCCCTCCAGAATGGCAGCCGCTTTGTTGGGGCCAAAGCAGGCAATTCCCGCCTCTTCCAGCAGATCCACTGCCCCCAGGACCAGGGGATCGTCCGGGGCCACCACCGCAAAATCAATGGCGTTGTCCTTGGCAAAGGTTGTGATGCCCGCCAGGTCTTTCGCCCCAATGCCGGTGCAGATGGCATCGGCGGCGATGCCGCCATTGCCGGGAGCGGCGTAAATCTCCGTCACCCGAGGGCTTTTTTTCAAGCTTTTGATGATAGCGTGCTCTCGGCCGCCGCCGCCTACCACAAGAATTTTCATAGGGACCTCCTCTGCCTCAGTGATGGAACAGGCGCATGCCGGTAAAGGCCATGACCATGTGATATCGGTTTGCTGTCTCGATGACGTTGTCATCCCGGATCGAACCGCCGGGCTCCACAATGTAGGAGACACCGGACTTTCTGGCCCGCTCCACATTGTCCCCGAAGGGGAAGAACGCATCGCTGCCCACGGTAACACCGGTCTGGGTCGCAATCCATTCCTTTTTCTCCTGGGCTGTAAGGGGTTCCGGCTTCACCTTAAATTTGGTCTGCCATACACCTTCCCGCAGCACATCCTCATACTCATCGGACAGGTACACGTCAATGGCGTTGTCCCGGTCCGGACGGCGGAGGGTATCCAGGAACTGGAGACCCAGAGCTTTGGGGTGCTGGCGAAGATACCAGTTGTCCGCCTTGTTCCCCGCCAGGCGGGTGCAGTGGATGCGGCTTTGCTGGCCCGCCCCCACGCCGATGGCCTGTCCGTTCTTTACATAGCAGACGGAATTGGACTGGGTGTATTTCAATGTAATCAGGGCCACAATCATGTCGATTTTGGCCTGATCCGGAAGGGTTTTATTCTCTGTCACCAGGTTGGTCAGCAAAGACGCATCAATTTTGAAGTTATTGCGTCCCTGCTCGAAGGTGATGCCAAAGACATCCTTGTGTTCCTGCACCGCAGGAACGTAGGCCGGGTCAATTTTCACAATATTGTATCCGCCCTTTTTCTTGGACTTTAAGATTTCCAAGGCTTCCGGGGTATAGTCGGGGGCGATGATCCCGTCAGAGACCTCCGGCTTCAGATAGGCCGCCGTGGCGGCATCACAGGTATCGCTCAGGGCTGCCCAGTCACCATAGGAGCACAGGCGGTCCGCCCCCCGGGCCCGGATATAGGCGCAGGCCATGGGGGTCAGCTCGGCCTGCGGGTCTACAAAGTAGATGGCCCGGTCGGTCTGACTGAGGGGCAGCCCCACCGCCGCGCCGGCGGGAGAGACGTGCTTAAAGGACGCCGCCGCCGGCAGTCCCGTGGCCTCCTTGAGCTCCTTCACCAGCTGCCAGGAATTCAGGGCGTCCATAAAGTTGATGTACCCGGGTTTGCCATTGAGCACCTCAATGGGCAGGTCCCGGCCGTCATTGACAGAAATACTGGCTGGCTTCTGGTTGGGATTGCAGCCATACTTCAGTTCCAGTTGTTTCATCGTTCGCTCCCCCGCTTATTGATTTTTATTCAGAATGATCTCTTGGTACGTCCCAGAAGCCAAATCGGTAAATCGGACATACAGCGAAATCTTATTCTCCTGGTTCAGATGATCCCAAATCCCGTGGGCAAACTCCTCCATGGTGCCGGAAATGGTCACCCGCTCTGGTTCCCCTTGGAACGTGGGGATGGGGGTTCCATCGCAGACATAAGTGTGGAGAAAATGACCCACCCCGGCCAGGGCAGGATACTCAAAGGTGTAGCGGGCACAGGCACTGCCCTGGGCATCCGCACTCTTCAGAATCGACAGCTTATAACTGCCGTCCGGGGAGAGCAGTCCGGAAATGCGGGGGGTCCAGTTGGGCCCATCCGGTTCAAATTCCCGGGTCCGCAGCGCCTGCTCCATGGGAAGGCCCCGTTCCAGGAAGGACCGGATGGTGTCCGTCTGGTCCCCGTTGGTGACAATGAGTCCCCGTCCCATCTGACGAACGGGGTGATAGATAATGAGACTGGGGTCAGCCAGCTTGGCCGGGTCGTAGGCCTCGGTACGGAGTCCATCGGGCTCCTTGACGAAAATCCGGTTCCGGCTGTTTTCGCTGCGGCCCATGATGAAATACGCCGCCACCGACTGTTTTCCGTCGGCTGTGTTTCCCAGCACAATCCCTCGTCCCGGGTAGGAATTGGCGGCCAGCAGGGCCGTCAGGTCGTGGGTTTCATAGACGTTCATTGGTCCTTCTCCCTCCTGATCTCCTCTGATATCATCTGGGTGGCCTGGGGCAGCAGCTTCCACTCCGCCTGCTCCATCACCCGCCTTTGCAGTGTCTCTGGGGTATCCCCCGGCTGAATCTCCACCGCCTTCTGAAGGAGAATCTCTCCCCCATCCGGCACCTCGTTGACAAAGTGGACCGTGGCACCGGTGACCTTCACCCCGTAGTCCAACGCGGCCTGGTGTACCTTTAGACCATAGAATCCCTTTCCACAGAACGCGGGAATCAAGGAGGGATGGACATTGAGAATCCGCCGGGGCCACCGGCTGGTAAAGTCCGCGCTGAGAATGCTCATAAAGCCCGCCAGGACAAGCAGTTCCACGCCGTGGTCGGACAGTGCCTGGGAAATGGCCGCTTCAAAAGCCGCTTGGCTTCCCAGTGCCTTTCGGCTGCACACCACAGCGGGAACCCCGGCCTGGGCAGCCCGGGTCAGGGCATAGGCGCTGTCGTTGCTGGAGATGACCAGGACGATCTCTCCATCTGTCAGCACCCCCTCCCTCTGGGCGTCCAGCAGGGCCTGCAGATTGGTGCCCCCACCGGAGACCAGCACGGCAATCTTTGTTTTTACCATAGGATGACACCCTCGTCGCCGGCGACAATTTCGCCCAGACGAACGGGCTGTTCCCCAGCGGCTTGCAGAACCTCCATGGCCTTCTCCGCCTTGCTTTCCTGCACCATTCCCATGATGGCGTTGAGAATAACAATAAGCAGAATCAGAAGCGGTTCAAAAAATTCAGACGTTTCATGTCCGTTGCACGCCACAATAAAAGAAACGACAGCCGCAGCGATCAGAATAAGTATCATCACATCCTTAAACTGCTCAAAAAAACGCTGCAGATTCGTTTTCTTTTTCTTAGCCCGCAGCTGGTTAGGGCCGTATTCCCGGAGACGTTCCTCTGCCCGGGTGCTTGTCAGCCCTTCTGTCCGGCTGCTCTGTAACCCGCTTACTACCGCATCCAACGATTCGCTGTATTGTGTCATATTATACTCCTCCTCCCTTTTTCAGGGAACCTGCAGGCAAGTGCATGGCCTGCTCAATAATGGTTATGATCTGCTCCATGGAAAGAAGCTGTTTCCTTGACTGGGCAAGCAGCCCTAAAATAAGAGTCCGCACCGTTTCCTCAGGATAGTCTATCGTAAGCACCCCGTCCCTTACCCCTTCCTCCAGCAGGCGGTTTATCTGCCGCTGCAGCAGTTCATTGGCATCCTGGGCGATGGAATTGCCGGAAATCACCTCCAGCATATTAGCCAGATTCTTCTCTTCATCACCGGAAAATTGATCAATCATATGCATATACAGCACAATGAACTCCGATGCCTTCTGATAAAAAGTAAGAGATTCATCGGCCAGGATTCTT
>OGRN01003750.1_pt1 | contig 10524 bp, 4 predicted proteins | sample 1553401 | NCBI WGS metagenome assembly OGRN01 (sample SAMEA2580096, study PRJEB22360) | human gut metagenome | biome: human gut; feature: human-associated habitat; material: faeces | place: Denmark | collected 2008/2010 | reverse complement strand
TGGCAGCCCCGTTTCGAGAGTTTGGGGGAAATCATGGAGCGGGTGGCTGGGATGCGCTTGAGCGATGAGATCAAGCTCGTTACCGAGCTTTACAAAGTCTACTCCCGCTATCACGACGAAAGTTTCGACGCGTTTTATTTCTGGGGCGGCATGCTGCTGGCCGATTTCGATCAGATCGACAAGTACCTGATCGATGCCGACATGCTTTTCTCCAATATGGGCGACCTGAAAGCGCTCGAGAGCGACCGCTCCTATCTGACTGCCGAACAGATCGAGGTGATCGCCCGTTTCTGGCGAAGCTTCGGGCTCGAAAGCGAGTTTTCCGAGGAAAAAGAGCGTTTTATGACGATTTGGAGAAGCATGGCCGACGTCTATCACGGTTTCCGCGATCGTCTGCGCGAGCAGGGGCTCGCTTACGAGGGCATGATTCACCGCGAGGCCGCCGAGCGCCTTTCGGGAGAGGAGGCCGTCGGATGGTCCGACGATCCGCAGGCGCGCTATGTCGTGGCGGGATTCAACGCGCTGTCGGAGTGCGAGAAACGGCTTTTCCGCCGGATGTACGGCAGCGGCAGGGTCGAGTTCTACTGGGACTACGACGATTATTACGTCGGTAATCCCGATTACGAGGCGGGCCTGTTTCTGCGCGAGAATATCCGGAATTTCCCTTCTCCTTCCGGCGAGCGTCTCTCCTGCGACCGCTTCCGCCGGCCGAAGCGGATCGAAATCGTGTCGGCCCCGTCCGACAGCATGCAGTGCAAGTACGTGCACGAATTTCTGAGCGGACTGATTGAGCGCGGCATACGGCCCGGCAAGCAGACGGCCATTGTGCTGACCGACGAGTCGCTGTTGCTGCCCGTACTCTATTCGATTCCCGAGCAGATCGAGCAGGTCAATGTGACGATGGGCTATCCGTTGCGCCAGACGATGGCCTATTCGTTCGTCGAGCGGCTCGTCGAGCTTCAGAGTCGCAGAAAGCCGGGCCGCGACGGCGAGCCGATGTACTATCACAGCGATGTGACCGGATTGCTTCTGCACCCCTATGTCCGGGCCTGCGACCCGGCGGCGGCCGGGCTTGCGGCCGAGATACTGCGCCGGCAGTCGATCTACGTGCGCCGGAGCATGCTCGTTCCGGGCTCGGTGATCGATCCGCTGTTCGCGCCGGCAGGCTCATGGCAGGAGCTTTCCGCATATATCCGCGACTCGCTGTCGCTGGTGATCCTGCATGCCGCGTCGGCAGACGATGTCCGGCAGCGGAGGGAGTTTTTTTCGGTGATCGTCGACCGGATCTGCCGGCTCGAGAACTCGCTCGCCGGGAGCGGTTTGGAGGTCACGACGCCTGTCTTCGCCTCGCTGCTGCGCAAAATGCTGCAGGATGTGCGCATTCCGTACGAAGGGGAGCCGCTTTCCGGCGTGCAGATCATGGGAATACTCGAGACGCGCAATCTCGATTTCGAACATGTGCTCGTGCTGTCGGTCAACGACGACACCTTTCCCGGCAACCGGGCGGTTGCGTCTTCGTTCATCCCCTACAATTTGCGGTATGCCTACGGCCTGCCGACTCCGCAACACCACGAGGGCGTCTATGCCTACTATTTCTACCGGTTGCTACAACGGGCGGAGACCGTCCACCTGGCCTACTGCTCGCGCAGCGACGACAAGCGTACGGGCGAGCCCAGCCGCTATGTCTATCAGTTAGAGTACGAATCGCCGCACCGGCCGCTGAGGCGCGCGATCCGGCTCGGCGTGAATTTGACGAAGACGGAACCCGTCTCGGCCTCGAAAACCGGACGTACCGCGCGTATTCTGGAGGAGTATCTCGACGGGGGAGGGCGCTCCCTGTCGCCGACGGCCTTTTATCAGTATGTCGAATGTCCTTTGAGATTCTATTTCCGTCATGTGGCGGGATTGAAGCCGGTCGAGGAGATCGCCGAGGAGATCGACCTGCCGATGTTCGGTACGATATTGCATCGGGCCATGGAGTTGCTTTACATGCCGTTGCTCGGCGATCCGAACCCGCAGCGGATCATCGCTTCCCTGCCGGGTACGCCGGCCGTAAAGGAGGCGGTCGTGCGGGCCGTGAACGAAGAGTATTTGCAGGATCCGAAAGCTACCGAGGAGGAGTATGGCGGGAGCGTTCTGTTGGTGCGCGACGTTGTTCGCAAGTATATCGATTCCTGCATATTGCCTTACGACGCTTCGCAACGGGGGTATGCCGTCGAGCGTCTCGAGGCGCCGGTCGAGTATCGCGTCCCGCTCGAGCGGGACGGCCGTGTCCGGTCGGTGGGTTTCGCCGGCAAGGCCGACCGGATCGACCGGCTTTCGGACGGAGCGCTGCGCGTGGTGGACTACAAGACGGGTAAGCCTCACAACTGTTTCCGCGACGTCGCTGCGCTGTTTTCTTCTGTTGCTGCCGAGCGGAGCCCGGCTGTTTTGCAGACTTTGCTCTATGCGATGATGCTGTCGCAGTCCGAAAACTGCGACGTGCAGCCGGCGCTTTATTACGTCCGCTCGATGCAGGACGAGCGCTTTTCGCCTCTGCTTGTCGAGGGCGACCGTCCGGTACTTCGTTTCTCGGACTATCGTGAGTCGTTGAACGGGCATCTGCAGAAAACGCTCTCGGAACTGTTCGACTTTTCCAAGCCGTTCGAGCAGTGCGAGGACCGTTCGGTATGCGCCTACTGCGATTTCCGCGAGATATGCCGCAGATGAGTAAAAGAGCGGTTATTATGGTATTTGAATGATGGAAAATATCGTTTTCAAACCGAAAAAGCCCTGTACAAAGACTATCGTAACGGCGGTGATCGCGTTGCCGGCTTTCGTCGCGGCGATTTGGATCGCGACGCGTTGAACGGAAGGCGGTAGAGGTTTTACCCGTTGATACGGAAATCCGAGTGATCGCATAACAAGCACCCGGACCCTCTGAGGCCCGGGCGCTTCCTAATTATTTACGCAGCGCAGGTATCGGCCCGGCTTCGTTCAACGGGCGGATATCTGGCCGTGCGGACCGAATTTGTCCGTCAGGAAATCGACCGCCGGTTCGGATTCCGTACGTTGAGCATGGCCGCTGCCGCGTTGACGGCCTGTCATTTCGGACAGGTTGCGATCCCCGTTCCCGTCGATCGCCCGCTCGGTCTTCTCGCTATCCGATCGTGCGTAGCCAAACGAAATTCGTCACGCGCTGAAAGAGCCGGAAAGCCGACGTGGACCTCTCAAATGACCGTTTCATTAGCGGAAGCATTCCGGTGCAAGCGCCGACTCGTATCGATCGGCGTCGGGCACGGCGTGTCCGCGTCACGACCTCGGGCTACAGCACTCCCTCCGATCGTGTCGGCAGCCGGTTTCGTTCCCGAACCGGCTACCGTCTGCTGCATAGCGTTTTCCCGTTCTTGTCCGGACTCCGGATTCCTGATTCAGTTGATGCTCATCATCTCCCGGTACTTGGGCAGAGGCCACAGCTCGTCGTCGACGATCAGTTCCAACTTGTCGATATCGTGGCGTATCTTGTCCAGATAGGGCTGCACCTCCTCGGAGTAACCGGTGGCCCGGGCGACGATGTCGTCCATGGCATTGTACTTCTTGCGGGCATCGACCATATGGTAGGTGTTCTCGCGGATCGCCTTGACGTACCGGGCGATTTTGCGGATCGTCCGGATTTCCTCGGCGGCCATGTCGGCATACTCGTCGGGAAGAATGTCCTTAAGTCCCTTGACGTTCTGGATCAATATGTTTTGGTAGCGGATCGCCGTCGGAACGATATGGTTCGCCGCCAGGTCGGCCAGTACGCGCGATTCGATCTGGATTTTCTTGACCAGATTTTCCATGTTGATCTCGTAACGGGCGTGCAGTTCGGCCTCGTTGAAGATACCGTGCTTCTCGAACAGCGCGATCGCATCCTTGCGGACCGAGACCTTGAACGCGTCGGGCACGCTGCCGATGCTCTCGATCCCGCGCTCGGCCGCCTCGCGCAGCCATTCGGCGCTGTATCCGTTTCCCTCGAAACGGATGTTTTTCGATTCGATGATGTATTTGCGGATGATTTGCAGAATGGCCTCGTCCTTTTTGATACCCTTGGCGATCAGCTTGTCGACCTCTTCCTTGAATTGCGTCAGCTGCTCGGCGATCGCGGTGTTGATGACGATCAGCGGGGCGGCGCAGTTGTTCGACGAGCCTGTCGCGCGGAACTCGAACCGGTTACCCGTGAACGCGAAAGGCGAGGTGCGGTTGCGGTCCGTGTTATCGAGCAGGATATTGGGTATCTTGCCGATGTCGAGTTTGATCTCGGTTTTTTCGTCGGGCGTCATCTTCTTCTCGCTTACGCGCTGTTCGAGCGAGTCGAGCACGGCCGACAGCGTCGAGCCCGTGAAAACCGACATCACGGCCGGAGGGGCCTCGTGGGCTCCCAGCCGGTGCGAATTCGACTGCGTGGCGATCGAGGCCATGAACAGGACGCCGAACTTGTGCGCGGCCATGATCGTATTGACGAAGAAGGCCAGAAACTGAATGTTATTCTTCGGAGTCTTGCCCGGGGCCAGCAGATTGACGCCCGTATTCGTGCACAGCGACCAGTTGCAGTGCTTGCCCGATCCGTTGACGCCCAGAAACGGCTTTTCGTGGAACAGCACTCTCAGTTTGTGCCTGAGTGCGACGCGTCGCATGATGGTCATCAGCAGCGTGTTGTGGTCGACGGCGATGTTCGCTTCCTCGAACATCGGAGCGCACTCGAACTGATTGGGCGCCACTTCGTTGTGCCGGGTCTTGAGCGGAATGCCGAGCCGGTAGGCTTGCTGCTCGAAGTCCTTCATGAATTCGAGTACCCGGTCGGGGATCGCTCCGAAGTAGTGGTCGTCGAGCTGCTGGTCCTTGGCCGCGATATGGCCCATCAGCGTCCGTCCGGTCTGCATCAGGTCGGGACGGGCCAGAAACAGCGCCTCGTCCACCAGAAAATACTCCTGTTCCCAGCCCAGCGTCACGTTCACCTTGTCGACGTCCTTGTCGAAATACTGGCATACCTCGACGGCAGCCTTGTCGACCGCCGTCAGCGATTTCAGCAGCGGGGTTTTGAAGTCGAGCGCTTCGCCCGTATAGGCGATGAATATGCTGGGAATACAGAGCGTCTTGTCGAGTATGAATGCCGGCGAGGAGGGGTCCCATGCCGAGTAGCCCCGGGCCTCGAACGTATTGCGCAGCCCTCCGTTCGGGAAGCTCGATGCGTCGGGCTCCTGCTGTACGAGCAGCTCGCCCTTGAACGTTTCGAACGAGCCTCCGCCCCACATGGGCTCGAAAAAGGCGTCGTGCTTTTCGGCCGTCGAGTCGTTCAGCGGCTGGAACCAGTGCGAGTAGTGGGTCGCGCCTTTCTCCATGGCCCACGTCTTCATGCCTTGCGCGACTTGGTTGGCGATCTTGCGGTCGATCCGGCGTCCTTCGTCGATCGCGTCGCATAGGCTTTCGTAAGCCTCCTTGGAAATATACTGCCGCATTTTCTCGCGGTCGAAGACGTCGGCTCCGAAATAGTCGGAGATTTTCTTGTCCGAAAGCTCGGGCTCGATCGGTTCCCTGCGCGATATTTCGCCGAGGGCTTTGAAACGTAGTGTGGCCATGTGAGTCGTTTGGTTAGAAAATGAACTACTGACGGCAAAATTAGTAAATATTTCGATTGTGCCCTACGGAAATACGGGGCGTGAGAGAAAAATTCCTGTTTTTGTGCGAAGACCCCCTGTCAATCGAATGACTGCATGCCCGTTTGGGCTATTTTGACGATTTTCTGATACTCCTCGTAGTCGAGCTCCATGAAGAAATAGTGGATCGGGTCGACTCGCATGCCGTTGTGCCGGATTTCATAGTGCAGGTGCGGAGCGAGCGACAGGCCCGTGTTGCCCGACTGGGCGATGATGTCGCCCCGACGGACGCGGTCGCCCCGGCGCGCGTAGATTTTGCCTAAGTGGCTGTATACGGTTTCGTATCCGTTGCCGTGGTCTATGACCACCGTGTTGCCCGAAGAGGTGCGCTTGGTGATAATCTCCTTGATGCGTCCGTTGGCGGTGGCGAATACGCGCGAACCTTCGCTGACCGTGTAGTCGACTCCCTGATGGGCCGCGAGACTTTTGTAAAACGGGTGGATGCGCATGCCGTAGGAGGCGGTGAGCAGCGTGAGCTCCTTGTTGATGACGGGCTGTATGGCCGGGATGTTGTCGAACCGGTCCTTGAGCGAGTCGGCGGCCTGTTCGAGCGTTGCGAGGGTGAAAAGCTGCTCGCTGCCGCGTTTCTCGAACGAGCGGAGTTTTTCGAGGAAAAGCTTGCCGAGCTCCTTGTTAGACTTGGTCAGCAGCTTTTCCTGAGCCTCCCACTTCTTTTTCTCGAAATCGGTATCGAAATTATAGGGGTCCGACTCGAACAGGGTTCGGAACACGCTCCGGTCCCGGTCGATGACGTTCATCAGCACCTTCTCTATCGTGTCGTAGCGTCGGCTGAGCGAGTCGTACTGTTGCCTGAGCATTCGGGTCGAATGCTTCATTTCGTATTCCAGCGGCGTGTCGAAAAAGATCGAGAACGCGAAGTAGTAGAGTACGGCCATTCCGGTCCACGCGAACGCATGAACCACCCCGCGCAGGAATTTCTTCTTGAAATTCTCGCTCTGCTCCTGCCAGCGAGGCACGAGGTCCTTGAAGCGGGTCGGTCGGCTGTTCTCGCTCATGGTCTTATTCCGTTTCATAGGTGGTCGCCCGTGCCGACTCGATGATCTTTTCGAATTCGGCTTCGGTCATGTCGCGACTGAAGTAGTTGATCGGATCGACGTGCTGGCCCCGGTAGATTACCTCGTAGTGCAGGTGCGGCCCGGTCGAGCGTCCGGTGCTGCCGACCTCTCCGATCAGCTCGCCGCGCTTGACTTTCTGTCCCGGGGAGACGAGTATCTTGCTCAGATGCGCATAACGGGTCTTATAACCGAAGCCGTGGTCGATTAGCACCTGCAGCCCGTATCCGCGCACGCCCTCGTTATTGAATGCGACCGTGCCGTCTCCGGTCGCGTAGACCGGATTGCCTGTCCGTCCGCCCAAATCGATGCCCTGATGTCCCGAGATGCGTCCCGATATCGGATGCACGCGCGAGCCGAACGCGCCGATGTGTCCGCGCAGGTTCCTCCGGTCGATCGGCCAGATCGCGGGGATCGCGTCGGCCATCAGCTCCTTGCTTTTGGCCATGACCTCGAGCTGGTCGAGCGATTTCGACTCCTGATACAGCAGCCTCGTCATCCGGTCCAGCTCGAGCCACGTACCGATCATCTGCGGGGCGTACGGATCGTCCTTCATGCTGCCGTATTTCGCGGCGGGGTAGGGCGTGTAGACGCCGTGCACGCTCAGCGAGTCGACGCCGAACAGCGAGCGGTAGACCCTGTTGTCCCGGTGGCGCAGCTCGTCGAGTTTGGCGGTCGCCGCTCGGATTTTGTCGCCGAGCATTTCGTACTGGAGCATCAGTTCGTTGTTTCGCTCGCTGATACGATACATTTTCGGAGTATAGAAAAAGAACGAGAACAGCAGGTTGGCGATCGAGGCCAGAATGAATCCGACCAGTATTTTCCTCAGGATGCGGTAGAACCGGATGCGCAACGGGATGGCGATCACCTCGTAGGTCAGCGTCTGCGGATTGAATTTGTATCGTTTTTTCGCCATTTCGTTAATTCTGCCCCCGGAAGTACGCAAAATTAGACCAAATTGCTTAATTTTGCAACCTCTATGGATTAACGAACAAGGGTATTCAGTTAGTATAACTCGATTATGGATTCCAATCAGATTCGGGAGACGTTTCTCGATTTTTTCCGCAGCAAGGGCCATCGGATCGTTCCCTCGGCACCGATGGTCGTCAAGAACGACCCTACGCTGATGTTCACCAATGCCGGCATGAACCAGTTCAAGGATCTGTTTCTGGGCAACAGCCCGATCCGGGACCGCCGGGTGGCCGATTCTCAGAAATGCCTGCGCGTTTCGGGCAAGCATAACGATTTGGAGGAGGTCGGCCTCGACACCTATCACCATACGATGTTCGAGATGCTCGGCAACTGGTCGTTCGGCGACTATTTCAAAAAGGAAGCGATCTCTTGGGCATGGGAACTGCTCGTTGACGTGTACGGACTGCCCAAGGAGCGGCTGTACGCGACGATTTTCGAAGGCAGTCCCGAGGAGGGTATCGAGCGGGACGACGAGGCTTACGGATATTGGAAACGGTTCTTGCCCGAAGATCACATTATTCTGGGCAATAAGCACGACAATTTCTGGGAGATGGGCGATACCGGTCCCTGCGGCCCTTGCAGCGAGATACACTACGACCTGCGGAGCGATGAGGAGCGTCGCGGGCTGGACGGGCGCGAGCTGGTCAATAAGGGACACCATCTGGTTATCGAGATATGGAATCTGGTGTTCATGCAGTTCAACCGCAAGGCCGACGGACGGCTCGAACCGCTGCCGGCCCGCAATGTCGATACGGGCATGGGCTTCGAGCGGCTGTGCATGGTATTGCAAGGCAAACAGAGCAACTACGACACGGATGTTTTCCAGCCGACGATCGGCCGGCTGGGCGAGATGTGCGGCCGTCGCTACGGCGACGATCCGAAGACCGATGTCGCCATGCGGGTGGTCGCCGACCATCTGCGCGCGATCGCGTTCTCGATCGCCGACGGTCAGCTTCCGTCGAATGTCAAGGCTGGGTACGTGATCCGTCGCATCTTGCGTCGCGCCGTCCGGTACGGTTATACCTACCTCGGTTTCGACGAGCCGTTTATCTGCCGGCTGGTCGACGGGCTGGTCGCTCAGATGGGCGGGCAGTTCCCCGAACTGGTCGCCCAGCGGGAACTGATCGTAAAAGTGATCGAGGAGGAGGAAAACGCGTTCCTGAGGACGCTTTCGACGGGCATCAGCCTGCTCGAGGGCGTCATGAGCAAGGCTCGCTCGGCCGGCAGCGACACGATCGGCGGCAGCGATGCGTTTCTGCTGTACGATACCTACGGTTTCCCGATCGATCTGACCGAACTGATCGCCTCGGAAGGCGGCATGAAGGTCGATACGGACGCTTTCGCCGTCGAACTGCAACGCCAGAAAGAACGCTCGCGCAATGCGGCGGCCGTCGATACGGACGATTGGGTCGAACTGCTGCCGATCGTCGAGAGCCGGTTTGTCGGCTACGATACGCTCGAAAGCGACGTGCGCATTTCGCGCTATCGCCGCGTGAAAGCCAAAAACAAGACTTATTTCCAGCTCGTTTTCGATCATACGCCTTTCTACGGCAATTCGGGAGGGCAGACCGGCGACAAGGGATATATCGAGGCCGGAGGCGAGCGTATCGCCGTGACCGATACGCTTAAGGAGAACAATCTGACGATCCATTTGGTCGACCGTCTGCCGGCGGATCTGGCCGCCGATTTCCATGCCGTCGTCGATGCCGGAGCCAGAGCGGCGACGGCCGCCAACCATACGGCCACTCACCTGTTGCACAAAGCGCTGCGCCGGGTGCTCGGCACGCATGTCGAGCAGAAAGGCTCGCTCGTGTGTCCCGATTATCTGCGTTTCGATTTCTCGCATTTCCAAAAGGTGACCGACGAGCAGGTCCGGGAGGTCGAGCGGCTCGTCAATGCCGACATCCGGAGCGACTACGCGCTGGAGGAGCGGCGGGATTGTCCGATCGACGAGGCCCGCTCGATGGGGGCGATGATGCTTTTCGGCGAGAAGTACGGCGAGACCGTGCGTGTTGTGAAGATGGGCGAGGATTCACTGGAGTTCTGCGGCGGCACACATCTGGACAACACCGCAAAGGTCGGCCCGTTCCGCATCCTGTCCGAGGCCTCCGTTGCCTCCGGCGTGCGCCGCATCGAGGCCTACACCGGCAAGGAGGTCCTGCGCCAGACGGAGCAGATGAGCCGCCTGCTGCTGGATATCGCCCACGAGCTGAAGACGACGCCGAAGGAGCTCATGCAGCGCGCCCACGCCATGGTCGGCGAGGTCAAGGAGCTCAAGCAGCGTCTGGACGCCATGAAGGACAAGCTGTTCAGCGGCGAGATCGACCGCTGCCTGTTTGCGGCGCGTGAGGTCGGAGGCCTGAAGGTCCTGACCGTCATGCGCAATGACATCGCGCCGAACGACCTGCGCAAGATGGGCGACCAGATCCGTGACCGTGAGCCGGATGCCGTAGCCGTGCTGGCCAGCACGCAGGGCGAAAAGATCACGCTGCTTGCCGTCTGCGGCAAGAACGCGGTCGGCCGCGGCATCAAGGCCGGTCAGCTCATCAAAGAGGTTTCCGCAGCCTGCGGCGGCTCCGGCGGAGGCAAGCCCGATTCCGCCATGGGCGGCGGCCGCGACCTGCTGAAGCTGGACGACGCGCTGGCGGGCGTGGATGATTTTGTCACCACGCATCTGGCGTAAATCTGGGAGGAAAATGATGAACGACTGCATTTTCTGCCGCATTTTGGCAGGCGAGATCCCCTCGAAGAAGCTGTATGAGGACGAGCAGTGCCTGGCGTTTTATGACATCCAGCCGCTGGCA
>OGRN01003749.1_pt1 | contig 10526 bp, 10 predicted proteins | sample 1553401 | NCBI WGS metagenome assembly OGRN01 (sample SAMEA2580096, study PRJEB22360) | human gut metagenome | biome: human gut; feature: human-associated habitat; material: faeces | place: Denmark | collected 2008/2010 | reverse complement strand
GGCGGCCGGCATAGCCGTTCTTGATGCTGATGATGTTATCCGAGTAATCGGTGATCGAGTTCCAACTGTACCACGACTCGACTTGCAGCACGGCCTCGTTCGTCTGTCCGCTCAGCGCGAGCGAGTTCGGGTTTCCGATCTTCGACGAGCCGACCTCGTTCGAGATGTTGGCGAAACCGTCGACCAGAATCGTTCGGATCGCATCGACTCCGCTGGTAAACTTGTCGTTACCCTCGCTGGCCGTCCTCATGTACTGGGCGTAGCCGTCGGCGCCGACGATCGTGTTCTTCGAGAAGAAATCGCGTCCGATCCTGTTCCAGTCCTCGTCGGGAATGCCCGACGGTCCGTTCCACGAGGCCCACAGGCCGACGCAGTCGTCGAGCAGCTCGGACGATACGGCCGTCGCGTAGTTGATCCATTCGGGAGTCATTGCGTATTCTTCGAGCTTCGAGGCGTTGCTGCTGCCGCCGCCACCGCCGCCATCGCCCTCGTTCTTACTGCATCCTGTCGCTCCGAGCAGCGCGGCCAGTGCGACCGTGCCCATCCATCCTTTCGTTTTCATTGCGTGCATGTTTATTTGATTTTTGTACGATAATTAATGTGATCTTGCCATGAGGTCCGTTCCGCTGCCCTATTTCGAGCCGAACCAGCCCGAATAGGCCACCGTCAGGCCGAACGTGTCTTCGCTGTTGTACTTGTTGCCTCCGATCCGGCGGTACGAGTAGTCGAACTTGATGACCAGATCGCGCAACGGCAGGTAATTGAGGCCTACGGTGAACACGTCGCGCTTGTAGCGCGGCAGCTCTTGCGCGCCCCGGTCGATTTTCTGCCCCGTGTTGTAGTATTCCCACCGGACGAACGGGAACAGTCGGTTGCGGGTATTGGCCCACGACAGCACGTCGTACCCGACTTCGGCCCCGTAGGCCATTGCGGCCTTGCCGAACGGCGTGATCGGATAGCCCGTGTTGTTGAAGTACTTGCGGTTGATGTCGTAGATCGCCTTCGCGTCCGATACGGTTCCGTAGACGAAGTTGGCCCGCGCGATCAAATTGCGCCCCAGGTACTGGGCGTCGAACGACCCGATGGCCACCGTTCCCTTCACTCCGCTCATCGCGTAGGGCTTGGACGAATTCTTCGCCGTGTTGCCGCAGTAGCCCGACACAGCCAGTCTCAGGTTGCGTATGCCCGAGTACTCGACCCGCGCGGCTACGGCCGGATTGGTCATCTTGGATACCTCGAATATCTTCTGGCGGCCGCTGCCGATCCAGTTCTCCGACGAGAATCCGTTCGGGTCGAGCCCGCTGACGAGCATGGCCTCGTACCGGAAGTCTCCCAGATAGCCCAGTACGGCGATTCCCGTTTCGTGCCACGTGGACGGCAGGATCGCCGTTTCGCTCTCGGGACGGACCGTTCCGAAGAAGAGCGTCGGTTCGTGGTGGGAGTTCGTCAGACCGACCGGAACGATCATATGTCCGATTCGCAGGTTGAAGGCGTTCGAGAAGTGCTTCGTGATGTGAAGCTGTTCCAGCGCGACCTCGCCTCCTTTTTCGATTTCGGTTTCGATTTCGCCGCCCTCCTTGTTATGCTCGATTTCCATCGTCGCCCCGGTTCCTCCGTTCTCGAACTCGATCTCGGTGCCCAGGTACCAACCTCGGCCGAAGTGGTAATCGAACGCGAACACGGCGCGCGGCAGCGAAACCTCCGCCCGGTTGTCGCGCGTGGCGCCGACGGGGTTCGTATAGCGGTTCGTGCCGTATGTCATGTATTGGAACAGGATTTCTCCGTATCCTCCGACGCGGTATTTTTTGAAATTCCATTCGAACGGCACGGGCCTCGCGGCCGAATCGGCATTCTGCCTCTGTGCCGATGCCGGGCAGACGCTTATCATGCTCCAACAGGCGAGCATGGACGACAATAAGTAGACGTTTTTCATTTCCAGCGTTTTAATCGCTGCAAAATTAGACCGGTTCGCATGGGCCGGCAATCCCCATTATTCAGTAAAAAACCGGGATCGGATACCTATAGTTCGGGATTTCATATTGATTTTCAGCCGTTGACCGGTCCGACGAGGAGTTTTTCCGGGCGGAGGCCCAGATTCGGGCAGCCTCGTCGCGGGGATGCGAAGGCTCGCTTTCCGTTCGACAGGAAAGTCCGGACCGTTCCGGGGCGCTTTCGGGCCGCCGGGGAAGCGGTTTCCGAAACGACGGGCTGCTGTCGGGCTCTTGAACTCGCGGCTTATCGTCTTGCCGGAGAAATCGGACGCGCCTTTCGTATTCAGAGGATTCGCCGGCCGGGTCGCAGTCGTCGTTGCCTGCCGCGCGGAGAACCGGCCGGAACGATGAATCTCGACTTGTCTCCGGACCCTTTGACGATAGTCCGTCCCGGGCGGCGATAGCCGCTCTCCGCAGGCGAGCCGAGAGGACAGAACTCATCCGAGATGCCGATTCCGGTTCCGTATCGCGCTGTTTTTAGGTCCGTTCGACTCCGAATGGCTCAATTATTGCTCCCAGACGGATTCCGGCCCGGTCGCTCGCGTTCCGTGCCGGGAAATCGCGGCCGTCTTCGGGGATGGCCCGGCCGGACCGTAAATGACAATAACCGTTTGAAATGTTGAAGTACATCGTATGTTGCGGCATGGCTCTCTGGCTCGTTCACGGGACGGCGCGCAGTCGGGGCGGGGAGATCGAGCTGAGTCTCGGACAGTCCATGGAAAGGCTCCGCGAGAAGAACCTGAGCCTGCAGATCGCCGACTGGGCGATCGATTGGGCCCGGGGAGAGCACCGGCGCGTGAGCTCTTTCTGGTATCCTTCCGTCAGCGTGACGGGAGCCTATCTGCACATGGCCAACCGGATCGAGGTCGAGCAGCCGTTGAGCCAGTTCACCGATCCGGCCAAGGATTTCATCCACTCGATCCTGCCCGACGACCAAATCATTTCGGGCCTTCTGGACCATGTCGGCACCTATACCCTTCGCTTCCCGTTGGCTCCGCAGGATGTGGCGACGATCGACGCGAACGTGACCTGGCCGGTGTTCGCCGGGGGGAAACGAATCTATGCCGGCCGGATCGGCCGGACGATGGTCGAGGTCGCCGAGGTAAACCGGGCTCAGGTCGGGGCCCAAATGCAGACGCTGCTCGTCGAGAGCTATTTCGGGTTGCGGCTGGGCATGAGCAGACGTTGCGCGCGCTCGAGCGACATTACCGCGACGCGTTGAAGCTCGAGGCGAGCGGCATGATCAACAAAGCCGACCGGCTGTTCGTCGAGGTGAGCATGGACGAGGCCCGGCGCGCGCTCGAGACGGCCCGCAAGGACCTCGATGTCGCGCAGAGCGCTTTGAAGGCGCTGATTCGGATCGACTCGGCGGTCGACGTGCGGCCCGTCTCCCCGCTTTTCATCAACGATACGCTGCCGTCTCCGGAACGGTTCAAGGCTCTGGCCCGAGACAACAGCTATGCGCTGAACCAACTCGGGCTTCAGAGCGACGCGGCCGAGAACGAACTCCGCATGAGCCGCACGGGCTACGCTCCCGAAATCGCGCTCTTCGGCAAGCATACGCTTTATTCGCACGGCATCCGGAAAAACCTGCTTCCGCGCACGGTTGTCGGTGCCGGATTCACATGGACGCTGTTCGACGGCCTGGCCCGGGAGAAAAAGATAGCTCAGGCGAAGATCGCCCGGCAGACGCTCGGGCTGAGCAGCAGTCAGGCCGAAGACGACATCGACGTGGGAGTGGACAAGCTCTGCGCGCAGATAAGCAACGCGCTGAGCAGCGTGGCGGCCCTCGGCACGACGATCGATCTGAGCAGGGAGCTGGTGCGCATGCGCCGCAAGGCTTTCGCCGAGGGGATGGCTACGTCGACCGAGGTCGTCGATGCCGAGGTGATGCTCTCCAAGGTACGGATCGCCGTGTTGCTGGCCTATTACGAATACGACGTGGCGCTGGCCAATCTGCTGTCGCTTTGCGGCGCGCCCGAGCGCTTCGAGCGTTACAGCCTCTGCGGACGGACCGAGTCGCATCTTTTCGGTCCTGACGGCCTGTACGGCGAGAACGAAAACGATTAAACGAATCGAGCGATTATGGATAAGACGAAAAAATACCTGGCCTTTTCGTTCGTCATGGTGCTGGTAGCCGTGACGATCGTTTCGGTGATCGGGATGATTCTGCTGGACCGCAAACCGGTCGTATTGCAGGGACAGATCGAGGCGACCGAAATACGGATCTCCGGCAAATTGCCCGGACGGATCGACCGTTTTCTGGTTGAGGAAGGAGAGCGCGTGGCTGCGGGCGACACGCTGGTGGTGATCAACAGCCCCGAGGCGCTGGCCAAGTACGAGCAGGTGCAGGCGCTCGAGGACGTGGCCGTTTACCAAAACCAGAAGATCGACGACGGAACGCGTCGGCAGATCGTCGAGTCGATGAAGCAGCTATGGGTCAAGGCCAAGGCCGACCTGAAGCTGGCCCGGACGACCCGCGAACGGATCGAGTCGCTTTACCGCGACAGCGTCGTCACGTCGCAGCGCCGCGACGAGGCGGAAGCGCTTTATCAGAATGCGTTGGCCGGCGAGCGGGCTGCCTACGAGCAGTACCGAATGGCTCTGGACGGGGCCCGGAAACAAGACCGCGAGAGCGCCCGCTCGATGGTCGACGTGGCTCGCGGAGCCGTGGGCGAGGTGACGGCCCTGCTGCAGGACGCGCGGCTTGCGGCGCCCGAGTCGGGCGAGATCGCGGCCGTCTATCCCGAGCGGGGCGAGCTGGTCGGGGCAGGCACTCCGATCATGAGTCTCGTCGTGCTCGAAGACGCGCATGCAGTGCTGAACGTGCGCGAGGACCTGATGCCGCGTTTCCGTATGGGCGGGACGTTCCGGGCCGACGTACCCGCGCTCGACCGGCGGGGAGTCGTCTTCCGCGTATACTACATCAGCCCGCTGGGCAGCTATGCCACCTGGCGCTCGACCAAACAGGCGGGATCTCGCCCGCGCACCTTGGAGCTGAAGGCGAGGCCGGAGCCGGCAGTCGAGGGCCTTCGGCCGGGCATGTCGGTGCTGGTCAACCTGAGCGAGCAGCCGTAGCGTATGGAAAGGAGGCGGAAAACGGGCTTTGCGGCCGTACTGAGGCGCGAGCTCCGGCGGATGGTTTCCCGCCGGCTCTATTTCGGCGTGTGCGTCGCGTTGCCGTTGTTCTGCATTCTGTTCATGGCGACGATCTTCGGCTCGGGCCAGATGGAGCGCATTCCGGTCGGCGTGGTCGATCTGGACTGGACGGCTTCGTCGCGCAGCGTCACGCGCACCGTCGAGGCCGTGCCTACTTTCCGCGTGAGCGGACATTACGCCGACGAGCAATCGGCCCGGACGGCGACGCAGCGTAAGGAAATTTACGGCTATTTGGTCATTCCGCCTCGTTTCGAGACCGACCTTCGGGGCGGTCGCGGGGCGACGCTCCGCTACTATTATCACTATGCGCTGCTGAGCGTCGGCAGCGAGGTGCGCGGCGCTTTCGAGACGGTGCTTCAGCCGCTGGCGATGACGCCGGTCGTCACCGAGGCCGTCGCGCTGGGGGTGAGCGAGCGGACGGCCGAGAGCTTTCTGGTTCCGGTCTCCTCGCAGAGCCATCCGCTCTACAATCCCGATCTGGACTACTCGGTTTACCTGAGCCAACCGTTCTTTTTCATCCTGTTCCAGGTGATCGTGCTGCTGGTCACCGTTTACGCCGTCGGCAGCGAGATCAAGTTCCGCACCGGCGACGACTGGCTTCGCACGGCCGGGATGAACGTTTTTTCGGCCGTTGCCGGCAAGCTGCTTCCCTATACCGTGATTTTTGTTCTGATAAGCGTGCTGGCCAATTACGTGCTGTTCGGCGTGATGCGCATCCCGTTCTCGTGCGGGTTCTGGCCGCTGAATCTGACCTCGGCCCTGTTCGTCGTGGCTACGCAATGCTTGGCCGTGTTCCTGTTCTCGCTTTTCCCGGCTATCGGGATCGTCATCAGCGTGGTGTCGATGGTCGGCTCGCTCGGCGCCACGCTCTCGGGCGTAACTTTCCCGGCTCCTTTCATGTACGAGCCGGTCTACTACGCTTCGTTCCTGTTTCCGGTCCGCCATTTCGTCGAGATCAGTCAGAACCTGCTCTACGGCGACTACGGGTTCGCCTATACGTGGCAGAACGTAGCCGCACTGTTGCTGTTCGCGCTGCCGGCGCTGCTGGTGCTGCCTCGCTTGAAAAAAGCCGTTTTAAGCCGTCGCTATGAAAATATCAAGTAAGCTCAGGGATATCGCCGCCGTCGCGGCCGACGAGTTCCGCACCGTCTCGACGAGCTATTCCGTGTTGCTCGTGCTGATGGGCGGCATTTTTCTGTACGGCCTGCTGTATAACTATATGTACGAGCCGAACCTGATCCGCGACGCCCCCGTAGCGGTGGTCGATCGTTCGCACAGCCCGTTGAGCCGCGAGTATGCGCGGCTGCTCGACGCCGCGCCTCAGGTCAGGGTACTGACCGACGAGGCGGGTTTTCCGGAAGCCAAGGAGCTGATGAAGCGGGGCGACGCGGTCGGAATCGTGTACATTCCCGAAGATTTCGAGACGAGAGTGGGCCGGGGCGAGGAGTCGCTTTTCGTGATGTACGGGACGACGGAGGCATTCCTCTATTATCTGGCCATGCAGGAGGCCGCGTCGGGCGCGATGCTCGAACTCGACGGTCGCTATCGCCCGCAGATGCTCGTTTTCCTGCCCCGCAGGGACGTGCAGCCGATCACGCACACCCCGGCCGTCACGGTCGTCGGCACCGCGCTGTACAATCATACCGAGGGCTACGGCAGTTACCTGATCCCGGCCGTTCTGATGGTCATCATCTTTCAGACGCTGCTGATGGTCATAGGCATGACCAGCGGAGAAGAGCGCGACAGCGGCTCCGCCGCTATGCCGCCGGGGGAGTCTCGCTGGGGCGGATGGCACGCGTGATAGCCGGCAAGACTTTCGTCTACGGCCTGCTGTACGCGCTTTTCTCGGTGTTCCTGCTCGGGCTGATGCCGGCGGCGTTCAATCTGCCGGAACTCGGGAGCGGATATCTGATCGCGATGCTGATGATCCCCTATCTGCTGGCGACCTGCTTTTTCGCTCTGGCCGTCTCGGTGTTCTTCACCGACTCGGAGGCGCCGCTGCTGATCGCGTTTTTCTCGGTAGGGCTGATCTTCCTGTCGGGCGTGTCCTACCCGCTCGAACTGATGCCGTGGTACTGGAGAGCCGCCCATTACGTCTTTCCCGCCGCCCCGGGGACGCTGGCCTTCGTCAAGGTCAACTCGATGGGTGCCTCGATGGCCGACATCCGCGCCGAGTACGTGACGCTGTGGGTTCAGTGCGCCGTCTATTTCGCGCTGGCCTGCATGGCTTATCGGTACAATGTCATCCGCGCGCTGCGCCGCGTGCCGGCCGCTGCCGCTCCGCCGCTCGGGAGGATTTCTATCTTTCCGCTATGGCGGAATCCGTCCTTCCACCCGGGCGGATCGCGCGAAATGCCATTTTGATTTTGTGCCGCAGGTGGTGCCATGCCTCGAGAAACAGACGCAGCAACACCCCTCTGAGCTGAAACGAGTGCGTGTCCGCTCCGGTCGCCTCGGCGTACCGCTTCAGAATATAAAGATAGGCGTCCGTTTCGCAGGCCAGCCGGCGCAGGTTCTCGATCCGACGCCGCTGAGACAGCCGGCGATGGAACGTCATCCGGTTCGTGTCGATGAGCTGAAAGCGACAGTTTCCCCTGGTGTCGCATCGATACAGAATATTGCCGATATGCAGATCCCGATGATATACGCCGGTCCGGTGCAGTTCGACGAGGAACCCGGCCAGCTGGTCCAGCATGTTTTGCGAGTCGGGGTTTTGCGGAAAGGAGGCCGTTATGTCCGAGACCGGCAGGTAGTCCGTATAGGCGGAGACGAAATAGCTGTCGCGGAGCATGCCGAAATGGCGGATCTCGAGCGAGGCGATGGCTTCGGGCGTGTCGATTCCGAGGCATTGCAGCCGTATGGCATGGCGGAATGCCCGCTCGGCCTTGCTTTTGCGCAGGCTTCCGTATATCAGCCTGTTGAACAGAGTCAGGTGCCCGTAGCTCTTGACCGTTATCCTCTGGCCGTTCTGCGTGTAAAGCTTGACGATGTTCCTGCCTTCGTACAGGGTCTTTCCTCCGGTCGAGGTCGGAAATATGCGGGGCAAGGACTCCGTGAAGCCTCGCAGCCGGGCGTATTTCGGATTGATTGTCAGTTTCATTATAAAATGACTTGGGCGCTTTGTCGGCCGAATGGCTGCCGGCCGTGTCCGGAGTCCGTGTCTGCCGCGCGATTATGACAAAAATAGCCGTTCCGCCCTTGCCGGCCGTGCTCCGATTGACCCGGAATGTGTCCGGAATGGCCGGATCGGGATCGGTGCGGGCGGGCGTCGGGAGCCGTCCGATCCTGCCGACGGTTCCGGAGCCGAGGTTGAAATACAGACTGCATGCGGGTCGTAGTCACGGGACGCGGACGATGACCGGAATTGCGTGACAATCCGTTGTCGGAAGAGGTAATTCTGCGTTTTGTCCGCTGTCAAAAAGAAATTCTTCCGTAACTTTGTATCATGCCCGGGAAAGCCGGACGACGACGGTACGTTCGTCCGGCGGCTTGCCGGGAGGAGGAACGAGAGATGAAAAAGATTGTTCGTATGGTTATGTCGGTAATGCCGGCGGGACATGCGGGGGGGGCCCGCCGCCGCTCGGGAGAAGGGCTCGGAAAAGCTGCCCAAGGTTTATATGTTCAAGGAGATTTCGTCCGAGAATCTCGTGAAGATTTACGAGGCGCTGGGCCGCGAGGCGGCAGGCAAGGTCGCCGTCAAGCTTTCGACGGGCGAGCCCGGCAACAATAATTACCTGAGTCCGGCGCTGATCGGAGATCTGGTGCGGCGGGTCGGGGGAACGATCGTAGAGTGCAACACCGCGTACGGCGGCGGGCGGTCCGATACGGAGTCCCACCTGAAAGCGGCCGAGGATCACGGTTTCACGGCGATCGCGGAAGTGGACATCATGGATGCCGACGGGGAAGTGGCGCTGCCGGTGAAGGGAGGCAGACACCTGAAGGAGGATTTCGTCGGGTCGCACTATTCCGACTACGACTTTACGGTCGTTCTGTCCCATTTCAAGGGGCATCCGATGGGTGGATTCGGCGGCGCGATCAAGAATATTTCCATCGGCATCGCTTCGTCGGCGGGCAAGGCGTGGATACATTCCGCGGGTAAAACCCGGGATCGGTCCGAGGTATGGGAAACCCTTCCTCCGCAGGACGATTTTCTGGAATCGATGGCCGAGGCTGCCAAGGCGGTCGCGGATTACTGCGGCGACAGGATTCTTTATATCAGCGTGGCGAATAATCTTTCGGTGGACTGCGATTGCGTGGCGGCGCCCGAGGAGCCGAAGATGGGCGATCTGGGCATTCTCGCTTCGCTCGACCCCGTAGCCCTCGACCGTGCCTGCGTCGACAGGGTCCGTGCTTCGGAAGATCACGGCAAGGTGCATCTGATCGAGCGGATCGACTCGCGCAACGGCATGCATACGCTGGACTATGCCGAGCGGCTCGGAATGGGAAGCCAGCGATACGAACTGGTCGAGCTGGACTGAGATTTCGGAGCCGGAGGAAAATTGCGAGGCATCGGACGGCGGGAATAGCGGATTTCGCGGGAACGGACGGCCGTGCGAGTCCCGTACGCGGGGCTTCCGGCGCGCCGGAAACCGCATCGCCGCCGTATCGCCGCCCGTTCCGATCTTCGCCCTATGCGGGAAAACATGCGGAGCCGTGTGTCGCCCGGCCGGTTTCGGATTAAGGAAATATAGCATACGGATTATGGAAAAACTGATTCGATTGTTGCATGAGGGGAATTACTCGCTGGTGGTCGCTCACGGCGAAATCCGTACCTTCTCGGGACGGGGAGTGTCGGACCTGTATGCCCTGTCGGGCGAGGACCCCGGGTTTCTGCGCGGGGCCTCCGTCGCCGATAAGGTCGTAGGCAAGGCGGCTGCGGCTCTGATGATCGTCGCGGGAGTGAGCGAGCTGCATGCCGATGTCATCAGCCGGCCCGCTCTGGACCTTCTGGCCGGCAGCGGAGTGAAGGTCGGTTACGCCGAAGAGGTCCCGCATGTGATCAACCGCAGCGGGACGGGCTGGTGCCCGCTGGAGACCCGTTGCCGCGATTTGCGTACCCCGGAGGAATGCGTGGCGCAGATACGCGATTTTATGAATGCGATGAATAACCGATAAAAAAATCGATATGCAAGCAACGACCGTAAAACTTCATTCGCTGGGGTACGACCAGGCGAAAACTTACTGGATCGCGGCTCTGTTCGTGGCGGGAAACGTCCTGCTGCCGCAATTGTGCCATCTCGTTCCGCAGGGCGGCGTACGGTGGCTCCCTATCTATTTCTTCACGCTGATAGCCGCTTACAAGTACGGTTGGCGCGCCGGCATGCTGACGGCCGTTGCCTCGCACATCGTTCTTCAAATGCAATGGCAGAATCTTTC
>OGRN01003741.1_pt1 | contig 10538 bp, 9 predicted proteins | sample 1553401 | NCBI WGS metagenome assembly OGRN01 (sample SAMEA2580096, study PRJEB22360) | human gut metagenome | biome: human gut; feature: human-associated habitat; material: faeces | place: Denmark | collected 2008/2010 | reverse complement strand
CGCGACCTCAACTTTGGCATCCAGATTGTGGGCTGCCCGATTATCCGCGAGGAGGATGGCCTGGCCAAGAGCTCGCGCAATACGTATCTTTCCGCCGAGGAACGCGTGGCGGCGCTGTGTCTTTCGCGCGCCGTGTTTGCCGGCCAGAAGATGGTCGAGGAGGGCGAACGCGACGCTGCGACGGTGCTCGACACAATGAGGACCATTATCGAGGCCGAGCCGCTTGCCAAGATCGACTATGTGAAGATGGTCGACTTCGAGAACATCGTGCAGATCGAAAAAATCTGCGACGAGCCTGTCTTGTGCGCTATGGCTGTCTACATTGGCAAGACGCGCCTAATCGATAACTTTATCTTTGACCCGAAGGCCGAGTAGTGATTCTTGCACCTGTTGGTTTTGTCGGGGCGGGCAAGGTTGGCTGTTCGCTTGCACGGTACCTGCAGCAAGATCCGATGCTTGGGCGGCCGGGGTTCTTTAGCAGGTCGGCGGAGCATGCCCGCGAGGCGGCGGAGTTTTGCGAGGGCTTTGCGTATGACTCAGTTGCAGGCCTTGTCCGCGACAGCCGGTTCATCTTTCTGACCGTGCCCGATGGTGCCATTCGCGAGCTTGCGGAAGGGCTTGCCGCCTGTAGCGTGGACCTTACCGGAAAGATCGTCGTGCACTGCTCGGGTGCGACTTCGTCCGATGTGCTTGCGGCGTGCCGCGAAGCCGGCGCGCACATTGCCTCCATGCACCCGCTCTATGCGGTGAGTAGCCGCTTTGAGTGCTGGCGTGAGTTTGGACATGCGTGGTTTTCGCTTGAGGGCGATGACGAGGCTGTCTGTCTGCTCGAGGCTATCCTCGATAGGCTTGGCAACAGGCATGCACGTATCGATGCGGCGAACAAGGTGCGCTACCACGCGGCTGCCGTCATGGCGTCAAATTTGGTCGTTGGCCTGTATCACGAGGCGGCTGCGCAGCTTGCCGCATGCGGTTTGAGTCAGGACGACGCCGAAGCCGCCCTGGCCTCGCTGTTCTTGGGCAACGCGGAGCACATCGCCCACAACGGTTGCGCCGCGGCACTTACCGGACCCGCTGCCCGAGGAGACACCCGGACTATCGAGGCTCATCTGAGCTGTCTTTCTGGAGATGATCGACAGATCTACCAGCTTCTGACCAATGTGTTGTACCGTATTGCGGCGCAACGTTAGCGCAACCACACCAACGCAACAAGGGGAGACTCTCTCGCATGATGCTCACTATGCTCAAAGGCAAGATTCATCGCGCAACGGTCAAGCAGGCCGAGGTCGATTACATTGGCTCGATCACCATCGATTCGGAGCTGATGAAGGCCGCTGGCATTTTGGAGTACGAGAAGGTTCAGGTTGCAGACGTCAATAACGGCAAGCGCCTGGAGACCTATGTGATCGCCGGTGAGCCGGGCAGCGGCATGATTTGCCTTAACGGTGCCGCCGCACATTATGTTGAGGTGGGCGATAAGGTGATCATCATGTGCTATGCGCAGGTAGATGAGCATGAGGCCGCCCGGATGAAACCGCGCGTGGTCTTCGTGGACGACGATAACAAGGCCTCACGCATCACGCGTTACGAGAAACACGGCAGGCTGGAAGACTTGCAGTAGGCGCTATGGGGAACAAGAGGGGCATGAACCTCTTGTTCCCTTTTTCTTTTTACGAGGAGTGCCCATGGTCACCACGAGCATTAGCTATCCCAGCCACGATGGTTCTTCTGCGATTCGCGCTCTCTTATGGGAGCCTCAAGATGTTCACGACGGCCTGCGTGCCCCACGAGGCTTGATCCAGCTGGTTCACGGTATGTCGGAGCATGTTGAGCGCTATACGGATTTTGCGGCGTATCTGTGCTCGCAAGGTTTTGCCGTCTGTGCAAACGACCACGTGGGCCACGGGGAATCGGTGTCTTGCGAAGAAGACTTGGGACACATGCCGCTGCGAGGCGGTGCCGATATTCTCGTTGCCGACGTGCATGAGCTGCGCTGCCGCGTGATGGAGAGCTTTGCGGTCGCCTATCCCGATTCTCATATCCCATATGCGGTTTTTGGGCACTCGATGGGCAGCTTCGTTACTCGCGTATACCTTACGCGTCATGCTTTTGGGGTCGATGCCGCGCTGATTTGCGGCACGGGCCAGCAACCCATGCTTATGGCGGTGGCCGGGCGCACCATCACCGGGCTCATCGCGCATGTCCGCGGCGAGCGCTATCGCAGCAAGCTCGCCGATTCTCTAGGTGCGGGTGCCTATAGCAAGGCGATTAAGGATGCGCGCACGCCGCTTGATTGGCTCTCGACTGATGAGGCTGTGGTCGACGAGTACATTGCCGATCCCCGCTGCGGCCAGATGTTTAGCGTGGGTGCATATGCCACGCTGGCAGCCCTTGTCAAAGAGGCCATTTCGAGCAAGGGAGCGCAGCGCGTGCCCAAGGGTCTGCCCATGCTGTTTATCGCCGGTGCCGAGGACCCGGTAGGCGATTGCGGGCGCGGAGTGCGTGCTGCTGTAAAAGAGTATCGGGACGCAGGCGTCGAGCGCGTTGACCTCAAGATATACGAAGGCGCGCGCCACGAGATTCTCAACGAACCCATTCGCCAGAACGTGTACGCGGATTGCGTCTTTTGGCTGGGTGAGCGAGGTCTCTAGCGCGCGCCGTTTATGCGACCGAATTGTAGAGGGATGGACCTTAACAGAGGTGACGGGTGTCCTGATCGTTCTTATAGCCATCAAGCTTTGAAGTGCAGTACGGACAGCGCGTCGCGTCCTCGGGAATCTCTTGGCGGCAGAAGGGGCACAGACGCGGGGCCGGAGGCTCCTCTTCTGCCTCATCTTTAACAAGCCCCACCTTGTGCGCTGCCTTGTCCTTCATCTCGTTGAGGGCGTTCAAAGACTTGACGATTGCAAACACGGCCGCTGCCGTAATCAAGAAGTTGATGATGGCACCCAAAAACGCCCCGAAGTCGACGGTGTTCCCGCCAAGTGACACCGCCATGCCGGGTACTTCGGTGCTGCCACCGGTGATAAACGAGATGAGGGGGCTGATGACGTTTGTCACCAGGGAGTTGACGATCGCGGTAAACGCGCCGCCGATGATCACGCCGACGGCGAGGTCCATCACGTTACCGCGGCTGATGAACTCTTGGAACTCGGCAAGAATGCCTTTTTTCCCGTTTGCCATGACTGGCTACTCCTATTCGTCGCCAAAGCTGATGCCGAGCATCTTTGCCTCGCGCACCAAATCGCTACTGGGATTGACATACTTTAGCTTACCGGCGACTTCTTCAAGAGGAGTTCGGCACATTTTCCCATTGCGCTGTGCCACCATAAAGCCAAATTCACCCTCGAGGCAGCCGCGGGCGGCCTCGACGCCGCACTGGGTGGCAAAAACGCGATCTTGGGCATCGGGTTCGCCGCCGCGTTGGGTATGGCCGGGAATGGCGACGCGCGTTTCGCGCCCGGTGACGCGCTCGATGTCTGCAGCGAGGTCATAGGCAATGGAGGGGGAAGTGCGGGCGGCGACCTTCTTTTTGTACTCCTTCTTGGAGAGCGCGGCGTCCTCCTTGGAGATGGCGCCTTCTGCAACCACGACGATAGCAAAGCGACCGCCGTTTTCGATACGCTGTTCGATGCTTCGCTCTACGGCCTTGAGGTCGTAGGGAATCTCGGGAATCAAGATGATGTCAGCGCCGCCTGCAACGCCAGCATACAAGGGGATCCAACCTACCTTGTGGCCCATGATCTCGATCACAAAGACGCGGCCATGGCTCGAGGCGGTGGTGTGGATGTCATCGATGCACTTGGTGGCGACCTCGACCGCGCTGGTGAAGCCAAAGGTCATGTCGGTGCCCCAGGTGTCGTTGTCGATGGTCTTGGGAAGGGCGATGACGTTAAGGCCCTCTTGGCGAAGGCGGTTCGCCGTCTTGGTGGAACCGTTGCCGCCCAGCATGAACAAACAATCGAGTTTAAGCTTGTGGTAGGTATGCACCATGGCGGGAACCTTTTCCACGCCGTCGGCTTCGGGGGTATCCAGCTGCTTGAACGGCGTGCGGCTCGTTCCCAGGATGGTTCCGCCGCGCGTAAGGATGCCGCTGAAGTCTGCAGACGTCATAACGCGAAAGCGGCTGTAGATGAGGCCCTGATAGCCATCCTCAAAGCCATAGAACTCAACGGGTTTCGGGGAGCAGTTGGTGAGCGTCTTGACGATTCCTCGCATGGTGGCGTTCAGCGCCTGGCAGTCGCCGCCGCTGGTGAGAAGTCCAACCCTGAGCATGGTATTCCTCGCAGTGTGTTTGGTAGTTATAGACAAAGGAAAGTTTACCGCAACTCGTGTCTCTTTACGGGCGTCTGACAAGCCTGTAAACATCATGGTTATGTTGGTTTTCAATCAGGTGATGTTGAGTATGGCGTGCGCACACGGGCGCCGTCGCTGGCTAGCGCTCGTACTCGGGCGATGCGGGCGGGGGCGCGGGATGCTCCCAGCGCTATGCCGGTTGGAGGGCGTGCCCGGATCGTGTCCCCCGTCGTGCTCTTCGTTACTTTTTGTGAAGGCAGTGGATTCATGGTACAAAAGAGAGCAATGAACCAAAGGCGGGTTCCCAGCTCATGCTGCTATGAGTGAGGGGCCCGCCTTTTTGTGTATTCGCTGCCGCTGTGCGGCTGTCGATCGATAGGAGATGCGAACGATGGACAACGAGCGTTTGAATAGAACGCCCGCAAAGGATGCTCGCAGCGAGGTCGCGAACGTGGATGCGTGCGGACCTTCTGTCGAGGAGCGACGCCGCATTGCCCTTGAGGGTGATACCCATGGCAAGAACAAATGGGCGATCTTGTTTACCGTGCTGGTCATGACCTTCATGTCCACGCTTGATTCGAGCATTGTCAACGTGGCGCTTCCCGTGATGCAAAAGGCCCTTGCCGTAAGCCTAAGCGATATCCAGTGGGTCTCTACCATCTATCTCGTCGCCATTTGTGCCTCGATGCTTATCTTTGGGCGCCTGGGCGATATGTTCGGCAAAGTCTGGCTCTTCCAAGCGGGTGTGGCGCTCTTTGCAATCGGCTCGCTTTTGTGCGGCCTTTCGCATGCATTTGCGATGCTGTTGGTTTCGCGCTGCGTGCAGGGCATCGGAGCTGCGGCGGCTATGGCAAATAACATGGGTATCATCACCGAGTCATTTCCCGTCAAGGAGCGCGGGCGTGCTTTGGGTCTGCTCGCGAGCTTTGTGGCCTTAGGGATGATGTGCGGCCCTGTGCTGGGCGGCGTGATTGTGTCGTCCTTGCCGTGGGAGTATATCTTCCTTATCAACGTGCCTGTGGGCGTTACATGTTTCGTCGCGGGTTTCAAGACGCTACCGCATGTGCGTCCCGACCGCCGTGGTATCAAGTTCGATCTGCCCGGTGCCTGCGCGCTCGTGCCTGCGCTGGTTTTGCTACTGTGCTCGATCACCTTTATGGGCGAGGGAGCCTCCCTCAAGATCACAGGCATGCTGCTGGCCGGCCTGCTGCTCATGGCGTTGTTTGTTCGCATTGAGCTTCATGCGGAACAGCCGCTTGCGCGCCTGAGCGTCTTTAGCAGCCTTACCTTCAACATCAACGTGCTCGCGACGCTCATCAGCTTTATCGCTATCGGCGCGAGCGAGATCATCCTGCCGTTTTATTTCCAGGATGCGCACGGATTCTCACCGAGTCTCTCCGGATTTCTCTTTGCGGTGATTCCTCTGGTGAACATTGTGGTGGGGCCGCTTTCGGGCTCTTTATCCGATCGGATAGGCTCGCATATTCCCACCTGTGTGGGCTTGTTTATCTACTCCCTTGGTCTTGCTGCGGTAGGGTTTCTCAACGAGGACAGCTCGCTTCCGGTGATTATTGCTGCCGTGGCGTTGATGTCTTTGGGCACCTCGACGTTTCAGTCGCCCAACAATTCGCTGTTCATGAGCGCGGCGCCTCTGGATGCCCTGGGTTTTGTGGGGAGCCTTTCCGGTCTTTCGCAAAACATGGGTATGGCTTTGGGCATCTCGGGCGGCATGGCGATTCTATACGGCAAGATGGGCGAGGCTGCGGGAAGGCCCGTGGCGGGCTATGTTGGCGGCAGGCCGGATATCTTTTTCTATGGTTACCGCTGGGCGCTCATGAGCGTCGCTGCCCTTGTGGCCGTGGGATTTGTGCTGTGCCTGGTGCGTGCCCGTCGTGCGCGGCGCTAGCGTGTTAGGCTGGGGCTCATGGAAGAAAAACGCCTGACATATCGAGAGTATGCTGCGTTTGTGCATCAAACGTCGGCCGAGGTTGCCCGCGACTGCAAGGTTGATGTCTTTCGCGCCACCGGTCCAGGCGGACAGGGCGTTAATACCACCGATTCGGCCGTGCGTATGCGCCATGTTCCAACGGGGATTGTTGTTACCGCGCGTGAGAGCCGCAGCCAGTTTCAAAATCGAGCATCGTGCGTCCGCAAACTCCAGGAGGAGTTTCGTCGTCGCGCCGTGCCGCCCAAGGTGCGTCATGCGACCAAGGTCCCGGCCTCTCAGCGCCGTCGCCGCCTTAAGGACAAACACATGCGCTCCGATCTCAAAGCAACGCGCCGCCGCATCACCGGCGACGAATAATGTGACAAAAAGTCCTCAGGTTTATTTTGTCACATCGCGGTGGGGCTTGAGCACAGTGAGGGCTCCGGGCAGGACGCTGACGGTTACCTTGTGCGCGCGGATTTGCTCGCCATCGGCCTGGATGGGGTAGTCGTCGCCCTCAAAATCAAGAACCAGACGCTCGCCGCGCAGCAGGTGGATGAGCCTGGATTTTACATGTCCACCGTTCTTTGCGCGCAGGAACAAAGGCAGCGCTACGCCGCGGGGGATAGACCCGGCGGCATAGCAGATGTCGAAGAGACCGTCTGTGGGGTCTGCGTCGGGGCAAACCTTAAAGCCCGAGCCATACGTGGGGCCAAGCTGTACCGCAAAGATAAGAGAGCGCAAGCGGCCCAGGTTGGCACCATCTACCTGTACATTTGTGGGATATGTGCGAAAACGTCTGCCAAAGACGTCAAGCCCGCTTGCCGTGTAGAGCGCGCCGCCGGTAAGGCCTGTGCGTCGGCGGCGCTCTACAGTGTCGATGGCAATAGCCGCGTCGAGGCCAAAGGAAAATGTTTGTACAAAGTACTCCGTACGTGTGGCAGCATCAGCGATTTCCGCCCCAGACGGGACATACTCAATCTTGCCCACATCCATACGGACGGGCTCGTAATCGAAAATCCGCTCAATGGAAGACACTTGGTCTGCGGGAATACCCAGGGTGCGCGCGTAGTCGTTGCCCGATCCCACGGGCACTACGCCCAGGTGAGGGCGCGAGGCGGCATCGATCTGCATAAGCCCGCAGGCGACCTCGTGGACCACGCCGTCTCCGCCCAAGGCGAGAACGGTGTCAAAACCTTCGGCCTCGCGGGCGAGCTGGGTGGCGTGGCCCGCATGTTCCGTACAGACAAGCGAGAACGCATCAGTTTCATGGGAGTAGAGCGCGCAGAAGCGCTGCATGCGCTCGGCTACGCCACGTGCGGCTCCTGACTGGGCGGCGGGGTTGGCGATGATGAGCGTCTTTCCCAGCGAGCCGCTATCTCGAAGCTGCATCCCTTTGGTCCTTTCCGTGCAATGTCCATCTGCACAAGTATGGGGCAGATGGGCTATTAATGCCATGGGAACCCGGTGAGCGTGAATGGAGCGTTATTTGTTATCGTTGCTGGTGGTGCTTGCAGGTTCGCCTTCGATGACTATCTCATGGTGGCGCTCGATAGCATGCTCCACGGTATCTCCCTCGTCAAACTCGAGGGAGCGACGTTTGGGCGTGACGATGCGCTGTGCTGGGTACACGCCGCGATGGCCCGCGACGAGGTAGCTCACAAATGCAACGATCACAAAGTAGGCAGCCGCCTTGCCGCTGAACATGTCGATGCCCAGCATGATAGTGGTGATGGGGACGTTGAGCGCGGCTCCAAAGACGCCCAGGAGGCCAAGCGCGGCCATAAAGCTCGGATCGCTTCCGGTGATGGTGGCGATCCACCCGCCAAGCGAGGCGCCGATGCCAAACAGGGGCGTGACCTCGCCGCCCTGGTAGCCAGCGCCCAGAGTGAGCGCGGTGCAGAGTAGCTTGAGGGCGGGATCGTACCAGGTTGTTTGTCCCTTAAAGCCCGAAGCGACCATCCATTCCGAAAGTCCGCCGTAACGTTGAAGGCCAAAGATCATGTACGTGCCCATAAGGACGAGCGAGGAGAGCAACGCTGCCAGGAGATAGCTACGCACGCGATGCCCCCAAAACTTTTTGACCACGCGTATGGAGAACGAGAACAGACGCGCCGCCAGACCAAACACAACGGCGCAGATAAGGACGAGCGCAACGGTGGAAGGCGTCATGGTGGGGACATGGGCAATGGGCTGGAAGGAGTGCTGCGTGCCCAGAAGACGCGCCATGCCGTCGCCTGCAAAGGAGGCAACAAGGCAATACATACCCGCACTGTACGTGAGCTTGCCCAGGGTGCACATCTCCATGCCAAAAAAGGCGCCGGCAAGCGGTGTGCCAAAGACGCCGCCAAAGGCAGCGGAGATGCCTGCGAGCATGAGGTCTTTGCGATCGCGTCCGGAGAGCTTGAAGAGCTGGGCCACGTTGCTTGCGATGGTGCCACCAATCTGCACCGCTGTTCCCTCGCGGCCGGCAGAACCGCCCGCCAGATGTGTGGCGACGGAGCACACAAAGGTGAGGCCTGCCATGCGCGCATGGATGGGTGTGCCGGTAAGTGAGCTGTCAATCACGAGATTGTTGCCGCGTGCCGCACGTAGACCGTGGGTGCGGTAGACCCAGGCGGTGGCAACGCTCACGATGGGCAGCAGCGCGAAGAGCCAGAGGTGCGCTTCGCGCTGTTCGGTAACAAAATCGAGGGAGGCAAGAAAAGCCCAGGCAGCGATACCCATAAGGGCCGAGACGAGCAGTACGAGCAACAGGAGACGGAGGCTCGCCTTCATGTTGTGGAGGTCGCGCATAGCGTCTTTGGAAGCAATGCGCGATGCGATGCCCTTGCCAACGTGAAGCTCGTGTTTGAGGGATGAGGCGGGGGAGTGGATGCGTTCCTTGGCGGATGTTGGAGTGTCGTTGGATGCCATGATGCTCGTTCCTGCGCGTTTGCTGTGATGGGGTGAACGTCTGCATTATAGGCGTCTGAGCATTCTTGATGTTTGCGTGGACGAAATCCTTTTGCCCGTTGCCATATATTGCACGATATATTAGAATTCAAAAGCCTTGGGACAAGCAGGGTCTATTGACTCGAGCTGCCTAGGTTCTTCGGGACGTGGCGCAGTTTGGTAGCGCGCCTGCTTTGGGAGCAGGATGTCGCAGGTTCAAATCCTGTCGTCCCGACCATATCTTGCGGGCGTAGTTCAATGGTAGAACCCCAGCCTTCCAAGCTGATGACGCGGGTTCGATTCCCGTCGCCCGCTCCAGGAAATTTGCAGGTCAGAAGCGGTAACGCTTTTGGCCTGTTTTTTAGTCGCAATGAACAGTCGCAAAATAAGTTGAAAAACGTTCCGTTGGTACTGCTTGTCCATTCGCTTGGCTAGTTCGTAGAACGAGGCGCTTTCCCTTGGTAATTATTGGGTATTATTTACTTGTCCCGTCTTTCGGTGCGACGGCCCTGATTATCAGGGCCAAGGTCACTTCACCGATGGCGGAGAGGAGCAGGGAGCCGCTTGAGCATATGCCTCGAGTGGCTCTTCTTTTTTGACTCGTTTTTATTTGAGGCTAAGATTCGTCTGAAATGGCTTTGCGTTGTTTTGGCTGCGGCAGCGAGCTCACGGTCTTACGACCAGTTGCTCTCGTAAGGTCATCTCCGTTGTGTCACGGCATGCCCTCAAGTTGTTTCTCTGGCGTTCTTCCTGGCGGTTCTGCTTCCAAAGGCCTTCAGCATCTTGTAACACGCAAGAAACGAAACAAGACATTAACAGAATAAAATAAGCCTTCTACCTGCGGCGTTGTGAAACATAAGAAAACGGACCCATCTTGTTTGTTACCGATGCGAAACCTCGTCGTATGATAGCTCAGGCTTTTAACACTAACTTTGGAGGCTTACATGAGCTACACCCAGACGGTCCTCGAGGACCTCAAGGCTCGTTACCCGGAGCAGACCGAATTTATCCAGGCTGCTACTGAGATTTTGGGCACCTTGCAGCCCGCTCTCGATGCTCATCCCGAGTACGAGGAGGCCGCCATTCTCGAGCGTCTCGTCGAGCCCGAGCGCATCGTTATGTTCCGCGTTCCCTGGGTCGACGATTCTGGCAAGGTTCAGGTCAACCGTGGTTACCGCGTTGAGTTCAACTCTGCGATTGGACCCTACAAGGGCGGCCTGCGCTTTAACCCCACCGTTACGTTGGGCATGCTCAAGTTCCTGGGGCTTGAGCAGATCCTTAAGAACTCTCTGACCACCCTTCCCATGGGCGGCGGCAAGGGAGGTTCCGACTTCGACCCCAAGGGCAAGTCCAACAACGAGATCATGCATTTCTGCCAGTC
>OGRN01003737.1_pt1 | contig 10549 bp, 8 predicted proteins | sample 1553401 | NCBI WGS metagenome assembly OGRN01 (sample SAMEA2580096, study PRJEB22360) | human gut metagenome | biome: human gut; feature: human-associated habitat; material: faeces | place: Denmark | collected 2008/2010 | reverse complement strand
GTCTTCTGGATACATTAAGAGATTATCATCCGGAAAGAATCGTGACCGTATTCGGCTGCGGTGGCAACAGATCTAAGACAAGACGTTATGAGATGGGCGAAGTGTCCGGACGTCTGGCGGATCTGACGATCATTACGTCGGATAATCCGAGATTTGAGGAGCCACAGGATATCATCAATGATATCAAGATCGGAATCGGAAAGACGGATGGAAAATATGTGGAAATCTGTGATCGTAAAGAGGCAATCAAATATGCAATCGAACACGGCGAACCGGGTGATGTTATTGTGCTGGCAGGAAAAGGACATGAGGACTATCAGGAGATCTGCGGCGTGAAGCATCCGATGGATGAGCGCGTGCTGATCAAAGAAGTTTTGGAAGAATTAAAAGAGAAATAAGATTGTGTTTGCAGATGTTATTGTAGATATACAACATGAAAAACTGGATAAGATCTTTCAGTACCGAATACCGGAACGACTGAAAGACGAGCTGTATCCGGGGCTGGAAGTAATTATCCCTTTTGGAAAAGGAAACCGACAGATCAAAGGTTATGTGACTTCATTATCAGAGACTTGCAATTATGATCTGTCAAAGGTGAAGGAGATTACAGACATTTCCAGAAACAGTGTGGCAATCGAAGCGAGACTGATCGCGCTGGCGGCATGGATGAAAGAGCAGTATGGCGGAACGATGATCCAGGCGCTTAAGACAGTGCTGCCAATCAAGCAGAAGGAGAATGCGAAGGTAAAGAAACATCTCCGTTTGCTGCTTACTGAGGAAGAGAGTCAGGAGAAGCTGGCTTTTTATCAGAAGAAGAATCAGAAAGCAAGAGCAAGGCTTTTGGAAGCTTTGAAGGAAGCTCCAATTCTGGATTATGAGCTGGTGACGAAAAAATTAAATGTGACACTGCCTGTGATCCGGGCATTGGAAGAGCAGGGCGTGTTGAAGATAGAGTCAGAGCAGGTATACCGTAATCCGGTGAAACAGGCAAAGAAATCACAACAGGAGATCATCTATACGGAAGAACAGCAGCATGTGATCCAGGGGTTCCGGCAAGACTATCTGTGTGGAACAAGGGGAACTTATCTGCTTCACGGAGTGACCGGAAGTGGGAAGACAGAAGTCTATATGGAGATGATCCGCACGGTTGTTGACCAGGGAAAACAGGCAATTGTTCTGATTCCGGAGATCGCACTGACCTATCAGACAGTGATGCGGTTTTATCGTTGCTTCGGCGACAGAGTTTCTATCATGAACTCAAGACTGTCTGCCGGAGAACGTTACGATCAGATGATGCGTGCGAAGAAGGGCGAGGTCGATGTGATGATCGGACCACGCTCTGCACTTTTTACTCCATTTCCGGATTTGGGGTTGATTGTTATTGACGAAGAGCATGAACCAACCTACAAGAGTGAGCAGGTGCCACGTTATCATGCAAGAGAAGTAGCAGTCCACAGGGCAGAAGTAGAAGATGCAAGCGTTGTGCTTGGAAGTGCAACTCCGTCAATGGAGGCAATGTATCGGGCAAGGCTTGGTGAGTATCAGCTTTACGAGATGAAGAATCGTTCTCATATGCAGCAGATGGCGACTGTGCATACAGTTGATATGCGAAAGGAACTGAAGAATGGAAACCGTTCCATCTTGAGTGAGAAGTTGCAGGAACTGATTGAAGACAGACTGAATGCAAAAGAGCAGATCATGCTGTTTTTGAATCGCAGAGGATATTCAGGTTTTATTTCCTGCAGAGAATGTGGCCATGTAGTGAAATGCCCGCACTGTAATGTATCCTTGTCGGTACACAAAGGCGGGAAAATGGTCTGTCATTACTGTGGTTATGAACAGCCGAAGGTGACGGAGTGTCCGGAATGCGGTTCCCGTTATATCGGAGAATTCCGCGCAGGAACCCAGCAGATCGAGGACATGGTGAAGGCAAGATTCCCACAGGCAAGAGTACTCCGCATGGATATGGATACGACGAAGAAAAAGGATTCCCATGAACAGATTTTATCTGCCTTTGCGAATGAAGAGGCGGATATTCTTGTGGGAACACAGATGATCGTAAAGGGACATGATTTTCCAAAGGTCACATTAGTCGGTGCATTGGCAGCAGATATGTCACTTTATACAGATGATTATCGTTCCGGTGAGCGAACATTTCAGCTTTTGACACAGGCAGCAGGCCGTGCCGGAAGAGGTGACAGACCGGGTGAGGTCGTGATTCAGACTTACGATCCGGAGCATTATGCAATCGAGGCTTCAGCAGCGCAGGATTATGAAGCATTCTATGAGAAAGAAATCCGTTACCGCAGTCTGATGGGATATCCACCGGTGGAGAACCTGATGGCAGTACTTGCAGCATGTGAAGATGAGGTACTTTTAGAGAAAGCGTGCAAGTATCTGAAGGAATACATTTTGCGGATCAAAGGTCAGGCACAGCTCGATGTGATCGGCCCGGCAAGTCCGGGAGTGGATAAGATCAAAGATATTTACCGGAGAGTGATTTACGTAAAAGCGCCGGAATACCGAACCTTAGTTGTATTAAAAGACAGGATGGAACAATATATAGAAATTAACTCAGGGTTTCAGAAAATAAGAATCCAATTCGATTTTAACCCGATGAATTTATAGAAAAGAGAGGAAAGAATAATGGCAATCAGAGAAGTAAGAGAGATGGGCGATGATGTTCTTGAAAAACAGTGTAAACCAGTGACGAAGATGACACTTCGTACAAAGATTTTAATTGAAGATATGCTTGATACGATGTATGAGAAGATGGGGGTGGGTCTTGCAGCACCGCAGGTTGGTATTCTCAAACAGATTGTAGTGATTGATGTCGGAGAGGGTCCGATCGTTTTGATCAATCCTGAGATCATTGAGACATCCGGTGAGCAGACAGGCGAAGAAGGTTGCTTAAGTGTGCCGGGAAAATGGGGAATCGTAACTCGTCCGAATTATGTAAAAGTACGTGCACTTAATGAAAATATGGAGGAGTTTGAGATAGAAGGAGAAGAACTTCTTGCAAGAGCGTTCTGTCATGAGATCGATCACCTGGGAGGACACCTTTATGTAGAGAAAGTAGAAGGAGAACTGCATGATTCACCGGCCTACAACGAGGAAGATATGGAATACGAAGTGGAGGAATAATTGATGAGAATAATTTTCATGGGAACACCGGACTTCTCCGTGGGAACACTGGAGGCACTGGTGGAAGCAGGACATGAGGTATGTCTCGTAGTGAGCCAGCCAGATAAACCAAAGGGACGCGGTAAAGAGATGCAGCCAACCCCGGTGAAAGAAGCTGCGATAAAACATGGAATTCCGGTTTATCAGCCAAAGAAGATCCGTGATCCGGAATGTGTAGAAGAACTGAGAAAATACAATGCAGATGTGATGGTTGTCATTGCATTTGGTCAGATCATTCCGAAAGAAATTCTGGAGATGACACCATATGGATGTATTAATGTACACGCATCTCTACTTCCGAAATACCGTGGTGCCGCGCCAATCCAGTGGTCTATCATCAATGGCGAGGAAGTGACAGGTGTTACAACAATGCAGATGAACGAAGGACTGGATACAGGCGACATGATCCAGAAGGTTGAAGTGCCGATCACAGAAGATGAGACAGGAGAAAGCCTTCATGATAAGCTTGCAGAGGCAGGAGCAAAGCTTTGTGTAGAGACTCTGAAGGCTATTGAAGATCATACGGCAACTTTCGAGAAGCAGGGAGAAAGCCCGACAGAATATGCCAGAATGCTCGATAAGAAGCTTGGAAATATTGACTGGAATACATCCGCAGTACAGATCGAACGTCTGGTGCGTGGCCTGAATTCCTGGCCAAGTGCTTACACACATTGGGACAAAAAGGTAGTGAAGATCTGGAGAGCAAAAGCAGAGGCTGATGGCACGGTAAAAGCAGAGCCTGGAACAGTGTTGAGTGTAGAGAAAGATTCCTTTACTGTTCAGACAGGGGATGGCGTCTTACGAGTTCTGGAACTTCAGATTCCGGGGAAAAAGAGAATGGATACAGGAGCTTTCTTAAGGGGATACACAATTGAAAGCGGAGTTAAATTTACACAGGAATAAGAGGACTTCTGGAGGGGGACTGCAGATAGATAACAGGAGGTAGTTTTAGTATGTATTATGGATTTTATTATGACTGGACTTATATACTGGTACTGATCGGTGTGGTTCTCAGCCTGCTCGCATCATCCCAGGTGAAAGGAACATTTGCAAAATATTCGAAGATCCGCAGTTATTCAGGGATGACAGGACGAGAAGCGGCAGAACAGATCCTCAGAAGAAATGGAATCTATGATGTGCAGGTGACTCATATCGCGGGAAATCTGACCGATCATTATGATCCGAGAAACAAGACACTGGCACTTTCTGATCCGGTTTATAATTCAACTTCTGTAGCAGCAATCGGAGTTGCGGCACATGAGTGTGGTCATGCAGTACAGCATTTTGAAGGGTATGCACCTTTATCAATCCGTGGGGCACTTGTGCCGGTCGTAAATTTCGGTTCCATGATTTCCTGGCCGTTGATCATTATCGGCCTGTTTATGAATGGCCAGATGTCCAGCTTCCTTATTGATATCGGAATTCTGCTCTTTATGGTAGCCGTGGCATTTCATCTTATAACACTTCCGGTGGAAATCAATGCTTCCAGAAGAGCGGTGAAGGTACTTGGAAATTCAGGAATGCTCCGTGAAGACGAAGTTGGTGGAGTGAAGAAGGTACTTCGGGCAGCAGCAATGACATATGTGGCAAGTGCGGCCGCAATGATTTTACAGCTTTTACGTTTGTTGATCCTGACAAATGGACGAAGAAGGAATGACTGATAAAAAGAAAAAATGCTGTAACTGTTCAGAGCCAACCTCCAAAATGCGGAGAATAGGAGATTATTTATGGGAAAGCAGATCAATGAACGAGAGATCGTTCTAGAGATTTTGATGGAAATAACAGAGAATGGAGCATATAGTCATAAGATTCTTGGCGATGTTCTGTCAAAATATCAATATCTTGAGAAATGTGAGCGTGCATTTATCACCAGAGTTGTGGAAGGTACTCTGGAACATATGATAGAAATTGATTATATTTTGAATCAGATTTCTAAGACAAAGGTTAAGAAGATGAAACCGGTCATCCGTAATCTTCTTCGTAGCAGTGTCTATCAGCTGAAATATATGGATAGCGTACCGGATCATGCGGTGTGCAGTGAGGCAGTAAAGCTTGCGGTTCGAAAAGGATTTTCAGGTCTGCGGGGATATGTGAATGGAGTTCTGAGAAATGTTGTCCGCAAGATGGACGAGATCGAGTATCCAAAAGAAGATGTACAGAGATTGTCTGTGAAATATTCTGTCCCGGAATGGATTCTTTCTTTATGGAAGAAAGAATATGGGGAAGAGATCACAGAGAAGATGGCAGCAGATTTTCAGAAAGAGAAGCCGATTACGATCCGCTGTTGTCTGAACCGGGTTACACCGGAAGTATTGAAAGAAAAATTGGAAGCAGAAGGAGCGAAAGTAGAAGCACATCCGTATCTCCCTTATGCGTTTTATCTTTCAGATTATGATTATCTGGAAGGTCTGGAAAGTTTTCAGGAAGGACTCTTTGCAGTACAGGATATCAGTTCTATGTTTGTCGGAGAACTGGCAGATCTAAAAGCCGGCGATCATGTAATTGATGTCTGTGCAGCACCGGGAGGAAAATCACTTCATGTGGCAGAGAAACTTCAGCTGGCAGATGAAGTGGCAGCGAGAGAGAACAGAACAGAAGAAAAGACAGGACGGGTTGAAGCAAGAGATCTGACCGAATATAAGACAGATCTGATCTGGCAGAATATCGACCGTTCCGGACTTGGAAATATTTGTGCTGTATGCAAGGACGCTTCTGTATTTGATGAGTATGATAAGGAAACAGCGGATCTTGTGATTGCAGACCTTCCATGTTCAGGTCTTGGCGTGCTTGGCAAAAAACCAGATCTGAAATATCGCGTACAACCGGAAGATCTTGAAGAACTTGCAGATTTGCAGAGAAAGATTCTGACTTGCGCACAGGCAATCGTCAAGGATGGTGGCACATTGGTGTACAGCACATGTACCGTAAATCCGGGAGAAAACATGGACAATGTACACTGGTTCTTGAAAGAATACCCACAATTTGAACTGGACGATATTACAGAAAATCTTTGCAAGGAGTTACGAAGTGATGTGATCGAGAAGGGATGTATCCAATTTTTCCCGGGAGTTCACGATTGTGACGGATTCTTTATTGCAAGATTAAAGAAAAAAGCATGATTTTCAGGAAATGTGAAAAAATAGAAAAAACAGACAAATAATGTGAATAACTCACAGAAAAAACGAAATACAGGAGGAAAACTTTAAGATGAAGAAGGATATCCGTGCTTATGGATATGAAGAATTACAGAAAGAGATGGCGACGATCGGAGAAAAAGCATTTCGTGCAAAACAGATTTATGAATGGCTGCATGTGAAGCTGGTAGATCATTTTGATGAGATGACAAATCTTTCAAAGGCTTTGAGGGAAAAACTGGAAGAGAATTATGAGATTCTCCCGGTTGTTATGCTGGAGAGACAGATTTCCCAGATTGACGGTACGAACAAGTTCCTGTTCCGTCTCTATGATGGAAATGTAGTCGAAAGTGTTCTTATGAAATATAAGCATGGAAATTCTGTCTGTATTTCCTCCCAGGTCGGTTGCAGGATGGGATGTGCATTCTGTGCATCAACGATCGGAGGTCTGGTGAGAAATCTTTCTCCGTCTGAGATGCTTGGACAGATCTATCAGATTCAGAAGATAAGTGGTGAGAGGGTTTCGAATGTGGTGATCATGGGAACCGGAGAACCGATGGATAATTACGATAATTTCCTGAAGTTTATTCATTTACTTACAGATGAGCATGGACTGAACATCAGTCAGAGAAATGTCACCGTATCAACCTGTGGAATAGTTCCAAAGATGAAAGAACTGGCGAAAGAGCATTTACAGATTACACTTGCACTTTCGCTTCACGGTTCCAATCAGGAAAAACGAAGAAAATTGATGCCAGTTGCAAATAAATATGATATCACAGAAGTACTCGCAGCCTGTGACGAATATTTCAAAGAAACCGGCCGGAGAGTGAGCTTTGAGTACAGTCTTGTACATGGTGTGAATGATACGGATGAAGATGCACAGGAACTGATTCATTTATTAAAGCATAAGAACTGTCATATCAATCTGATACCGGTCAACCCGGTAAAAGAGCGTGATTTTGTTCGTCCAAGCCGGAAAAGTGCTTTGAATTTCAAAAATAAACTTGAAAAAAGCGGAATAAATGTTACTATAAGAAGGGAAATGGGCTCTGATATTGACGGAGCCTGCGGTCAGCTCAGGCGCCGCTACGTAGAAACTGAAGGAGAATAGAAGGTATGAAGACATTTTCAATTACAGATGTTGGAATGGTGCGACAGGTAAATCAGGACTACGTCTTTACGACGGGAAAACCACTGGGTATTCTCCAGAACCTGTTCGTGGTAGCGGATGGTATGGGTGGCCATCAGGCAGGAGATTATGCTTCCAAGTGTACGGTGGAAGTGATGATCAAAGAGATTGCGAAGAGCGAGGGAGAGGATATCGAACGTGTTCTTGTGAAAGCAATCAAGTCTGCCAATCGTGAGATTATCAAAGAAGCATCCAGTGACGAACATCTGAAGGGGATGGGAACAACGGTTGTTACCGCTACTGTGAAAGAACAGATGCTGTATTTTGCCAATGTGGGAGACAGCCGTCTGTATCTGATCAATCAGGGAATCCAACAGCTAAGTAAGGATCATTCTCTTGTAGAAGAGATGGTTCGTCTCGGTGGAATTAAGCCGGAAGAAGCGAAGCATCATCCGGATAAGAATATTATCACAAGAGCGATCGGTGCAAAAGCTGATGTGGATGTGGACTTTTATGAACACCGTCTGAAACGGGGAGACATCATTCTGATGTGTACAGACGGATTAAGTAATATGGTGGAAGATGAAGAACTTTTCCATATTGTTCAGGGAAGCCGGGATATCGTCGAGGCAGGTGAGATGCTGGTGGAAGCAGCAAAAGAGAATGGAGGAACAGATAACATCGGAGTGGTATTGTTTGAGCCATTTGCAGATGAGGTGAGTGTATGATTAAAGAAGGAGTATTTTTAGGGAAACGATACGAGATACTTGGTCGTATCGGTTCTGGCGGAATGGCAGATGTCTATAAAGGCAAGGACCATAAGCTGAATCGTTTTGTTGCGATCAAGGTGTTGAAGAGCACATATCGTTCGGATGAGACGTTTATTAAGAAGTTTTTAAGCGAAGCTCAGGCAGCAGCAGGATTGATGCATCCAAACGTAGTCAATGTCTATGATGTAGGACAGGATCGTGGTCTTTATTATATGGTCATGGAGCTTGTAGAAGGAATTACGCTGAAGGATTACATTCAGAAGAAAGGAAAGCTTTCAGCAAAAGAGACGATCAGTATTTCTATTCAGATGGTGACAGGCATTCAGGCAGCGCATAACTGCCATATCATTCACCGGGATATTAAGCCGCAGAATATTATTATTTCCAAAGATGGAAAGGTTAAGGTTACTGATTTCGGAATCGCGCGGGCTACGACATCAACGGCAACGCAGGCAGTAACAACAACGGTGATGGGATCTGTACATTACACATCTCCGGAACAGGCCAGAGGCGGTATTGTAGATGAGAAGAGTGATATCTATTCAGCAGGTATCACGATGTATGAGATGATCACCGGGCATGTTCCGTTTGACGGAGATTCGACAGTGACGGTTGCTTTGAAACATTTGAATGAAGTGATCAAGTCTCCGGCAGAAGAAGTACCGGATATTCCGTACAGTCTGGAGTGCATTATTATGAAATGTACACAGAAACTGCCGAATAAACGATATATGAGCTGTGAGGAACTGCTTCAGGATCTGAAGCACTCACTGGTAGATCCGGATGGAGATTTTGTAGTTCTTGATGGTGTGACAAAACGTATGCCGGCAGCATCTCAGGATACAGGACGGACCACGGTTGTTATGTCACAGGATGAACTGAATCGTATGAAGAATCGTCAGAATTATAATGATGATTATGACGACGATTACGAGGATGACTATGACGATTACGATGACCGCCGCAGAAGCCGTTATGATGATGACGATGACTACGACGACCGCCGCAGAAGTCGTTATGATGATGACGATGATTACGACGACCGCCGCAGAAGTCGTTATGATGATGACGATGATTATGATGATCGCCGCAGAAGCCGCTATGATGATCGCCGTAAGAAGAATGAAGTGAATAAAGACACGAAGAAGATCATGAAGATTCTTATGGTTGTTGCCGGTGTTGTGATCGCACTTTTGATCATGTTCCTTGTAGGAAATGCAGTGGGCGTATTTAAAGGTGGAAAAGGAACGACTACACAACAAACAGATTCAGAGATGGTAAAAGTACCGGATGTGACAGGCAAGACATATGAGGAAGCTCAGAAAGAACTGAACAAATATGATCTCGGAATCCATAAATCAACTGCGCCTTCCGATACTGTTGCAAAAGGAAAGATTATCAGCCAGGATCCTGCTGATGGAAAGAAAGTAAAGAAGCATACAACAGTCAATGTTGTGATCAGCAGTGGTGAAGAAGCTAAGATGACAACGATTCCAAGTGTTGTTGGTTTGGCAGAAGCTGATGCAGAAAAAGCACTTCAGGATAAGAATCTTGTTGTGAAGAAAGGTGATCCGGTCTACAGTGATGATGTGGAGCAGGGAGAAGTTGTTTCTGTCAGTCCGAGTGAAGGTGCAGAAGTAAAAGAAGGAACAACGGTTACTCTTGTAATAAGCAAGGGAAATCAGCCGGCAACAGTTCCTAAACTTACCGGAAAGTCCCAGTCGGATGCTGAAGCAGCACTTTCACAGGCAGGTTTGTCAGGAAATGCAACTGAAGATTACAGTGATACTGTAGAAGAAGGAGTTATTATTTCACAGGATACAGATGCCGGAAAAGAAGTATCTAAAGGTACAACAATCGGATATGTGGTGAGCAAAGGACCAAAGATGACGGTGGTTACAGTACCGGATCTTTCCTATAAAGACCAGAATACAGCGGAAAAACTGTTGAAGCAGGCAGGACTTACACCGGAGTATATTGGTGAAGATTATAGTGATGAATATCCAGAAGGACAGGTATTCTATCAGTCTGTCAGCAGTGGTACGCAGGTAGAAAAAGGAACAACTGTCCAGTATATGGTCAGCAAAGGATCTCAGCCATCAGATCCGGATAGTGGAGATTCCGGAAATGATTCCGGGACAGAAGAGAACACGAATCAATGATAACAGAGAGCAAGTATATGCAGGGAAAGATAATAAAAGGGATTGCCGGATTCTACTACGTGAATGTAGTAGAATCCGGAATTTTTGAATGTAAAGCAAAAGGTGCTTTTCGAAAAGACGGAATCAAGCCGTTGGTCGGTGATGATGCTGTGATCGAGGTACTTGATG
>OGRN01003733.1_pt1 | contig 10564 bp, 7 predicted proteins | sample 1553401 | NCBI WGS metagenome assembly OGRN01 (sample SAMEA2580096, study PRJEB22360) | human gut metagenome | biome: human gut; feature: human-associated habitat; material: faeces | place: Denmark | collected 2008/2010 | reverse complement strand
AGCGTCGTCTTGCCGGCGCCGGAGGGCCCCACGATGATGCAGAACTCGCCCTTGTCCACATAGAAATTCAGGTGGTCTGCGGCAGCGATCTTCACACTGCCGGTCTGGTAATATTTACAGACATCTTCAAACTCCACAAAATGCTCCATGGCGTTTTTCCTTTCTGTCAGAATGCAAAGTATTTCAACTTAAATATAGCATAAACCCACCGGGATTTGCAAAGCCCCCGGCACGAATTTTCAAAAACTTAACACAAGCCGCCGCAAAACATAAAAAGGGACACCGGAGCGTCCGCAGACGTTCCGGTGTCCCGAGATATAAAGCTTCTGTACCGCCGCGCGGCGGGCATTATCAGCTTATTTTGCAGCGTACCAGTCTGCGCTGGGCTGATGCTTACCGGCGGTCACGGCATTGCCCTGATAGTACAGGGTGCCGTCCGCACCGCGGCTGTAACGGGAGAAGAACTCATTCCAGATGGCAACGCTCTCCTCCTGCAGGTAAACGTGAGGGGTATCCTTGACCACGGTGTACTGCACCAGCGGAGCGTTGCCCCCCATAAAGCTCTTGGTCACAAAAGCGCCATCGTAGGAGGTGCTTTCTGCAACAGCTGCCTCGTTGGTGGCGTTGTGGGCGTTCCAGCCCTGCAGCGCCTTCACCGTCCCGTTATCCTCCACCAGCTCTGCCACACCTGCCGAGTCGTACTCGCCCAGGAAAGCCCATGTCGGCAGCAGAACAGCGGGGTCAAGCTCCGGCAGTGGGGCAAACATATAGCCGACGGGTGCAATGGCGGCAAAGCGGCTTGCGTAGCGGCAGGCGGTAGCCCAAGTCATCAGGCTGCCGTTGGAGTGACCGGTAGCATACACGCGGGTGGTGTCGATGCTGTAATCCCGCTCCATGCGGTCCAGCAGACTGTTGATGAACTCCAAATCCACGCTGGGGTCGGTATCCTTACCAGCCAGTGCGGCAAAGGGACCTGCCAGCCACATGGCGGTGGGAATGTTGCCCATCAGGTCTGCGGGACGTACCAGGCCCTGCGCAAACACCACGATAAAGCCGTTCTGCTCTGCCACATCGTACCAGCGGGACTCTTCGGCAATGGCGTACATGGAGGCGGTGTAGCCGTGCATCACCAGCACCAGCGGCACCTTTTTGCTGCCGGTATAGGTGGACGGCACATAGACCATCCAGCGGCGCAGCTCGCCGTTGACCCACTCCTCATGGATATCAAAGCCCCGACGGGTAAAGTCCTCTGCCTTTGCTACGCGACCCGGCAGCTGCAGTGCCATAAAGCGCTTGAACTGACCGGAGAACTTTTCCCAGATGGCTGCCGGGCACTGTGCTTTTTCGGTGACCCACACCTCGGCGGCAGAGCCTGTACGGCTGCTGACATACACGCCGTTCCCCTTTGACACGGCCTGATTGGCGTTCAGGTAGAAATCCAGCGCTGCCTTATTGGCAGTATCCGCCTTGGAGCGGACGAACCAAACGGGAGTATCCACTGTCTTTGCCGCAATGGCTTCCTCCTGCACGCCACGGGTGGAGTCGCCGGGGAAGGGCAGCACATACTCGCCGCCCACTGCCTCCAGAGAAGCTGCCGGGACCTCAACGGCATCCACGGCGCAGATGGAGCTGAAATCGCTTGCCCAGCGAGCGCCGAACAGCAGAGCGGCTGCGCCGCCCTCCTTGTAGCCCACCAGTGCAGTGTGGGACTTGTCCATGGAGAATGCGCCGGACAGCTTAACGCCCTTTTTGCGCATGAGCTGATACAATGCATCCAGCGCTGTTGCGTCATCACGACCGGCAGAGCTCAGGGAAAGGTTCCAGCTGCCGCCGTTTTCAGGACCGAAAAATGCAACGGCGATCTTATTTTTGCACGCCACCGTGCGCCACATACGACCTGTGACCGAGCCGGAGAACGCCCTTGCGGTGGTGTTGTCCGGGGTCAGCACGATAACTGCCGGCGCCCAGGGATCCATGCCGTCGGGCAGGTAATAGGTAGCAGCACCAACATTCTGACCGCCCACCATTACCTGCGCATCATGAAACAGACCCACATTCACGTTCAGGTACGGGTTTTCCGGGTCATAAGCAAAGGTCTTGCCATCGCCCAGACCCATAGCTGCGGTCTTGCGATCTACGGTAGTGTGCAGATCTCCGTTGGTCTGGTCCAGCTCTGTCGCAGCCAGAGCCGAGGGTGCCATAGCGGCCACGGTAGCGCCCAGCGCGGTAGCGGCGGAAAGCTTCATAAAATCGCGGCGTTTCATAGTGTTTTCTCCTTCTTGTACGTGTCTGCGTACTTTGTTATGCCCAGCTTTGAAGGCCGGACTCGCTTGCTTTTTCTCCGATTTTTTTCTTCACAGCAGGTGCCTCCCTGCTTCAATCTTGTACAAAGAATACCATTTATATCATGATTTGTAAATAGTATTTAGTGCCTTTTGTTACAATTAATATATTAGTATATCATTTTTTGTGAAAAGAGCCGATTAGCGAAAGCACCCTATAACGCTGCTGTTTCTCATGATACACTTCCTTTTCTCTATGAAAGCGCAAAAAGCCCCTGCACGCAGGGTGCAGGGGCTTTGGAACAGCTTCTTACTTGCGGTTTGCCAGCAGGTTCTCGATCTTCTTCAGGGGGTCGATGATGCTGGAAACGGACATATCGTGGTTCAGCGCCACCACAAAGTAGGCAGCGTACTTGGAAACATCCACGTCCACATACCAGTCGCGGGTCAGCAGCTCGGGCATACGGTAGGTCAGGTTGGTGCCCACAACGTAGGTCAGGGTGCCGTTTGCCACAGCCTTGTCGAACTTCTCCAGACCGCTGGTGAACAGGGGGAAGGTGGCGTTGGCGATGATGTTGGCAGCGCCGCGCTCCTTCAGGTTGCTGGCGACCTCCAGCATGCTCTCGCCGGAAGCAATGATATCGTCCGCGATAAAGACGGTCTTGCCCTCCACGCTCTCGCCCAGATACTCATGGGCAACGATGGGGTTGCGGCCGTTCACCACGCGGGTGTAGTCGCGGCGCTTGTAGAACATACCCAGGTTGCAGCCCAGCACGCTGGAGAAGTACATATTGCGGTTCATCGCGCCCTCGTCCGGGCTGACCACGGTGAACTTCTCCTTGTCGAAGGACAGGGTGGGGTCCTTCTTCAGCAGGCTCTTGAGCACCTGATAGGTGGGCATGGCATTATCAAAGCTCATCAGGGGCACTGCGTTCTGCACGCGGGGGTCGTGTGCGTCAAAGGTGATGATGTTGCGCACGCCCATGGTCTGCAGCTCCTGCAGGGCCACAGCGCAGTCCAGGCTCTCGCGCACCACGCGGCGGTGCTGACGGCCGCCGTAAAGCAGCGGCATCACGACGTTAACGCGGTGTGCCTTACCACTTGCCGCCTGAATGAGACGCTTCAAATCCTGATAATGGTCATCCGGGGACATGTGGTTCTGGTTGCCGAAGTAGTTGTAGGTCAGGCTGTAATTGCCTACGTCTACAACAAAGAACAGGTCATAGCCGCGCACGGTCGACTTGATAAGACCCTTGCTGTCGCCGGAAGAGAAACGCGGGCAGCTGTTTTCGATGATGAACGTGTCCACATCCATACCGGCACGCTTTGCCCAACGCACCAGATGGGCCTCAACCTTTTCGGAAAGCTCACGCGCACCGGCAAGCGGTACGATGCCAAGCGGTGCTACGCGATTCTCTGCACTGAAAAACGTCTGTGATTCCATTGCCATTTGATTACTCCTTCAAACTGCATATTCCGTTATTTGCCTGTCCGTTTTACACGAACAATGTCGGCTCTTGTCTATTTCAATATAGCACAAAATAGCGAGAATTTCCACAGCAAATACGCAAAATATTAAACTTTTGTTAAATCCGATAAGAGGGCAATGCCAAACGGAGCGAGTTTGATTGAATTTACCGTTTGATCTGTACCGTACAACTTGTAGTCGCGCGGCAATTCCACGGTTTTTCCGCTTTCCGTGTAGTTTTCTACAAAAATGATATTCTCCTTTTCGCCGTGGCGGATGTGTGCCGTTACGCCGTGCGGCAGGGCGCAATCGAGCGCTTTTTCAATGTGCAGCGTCTCAATCATTTCGCCGTACAGTACAGAAAGCATATCGCTGCCGGTACGGGCCGCAATGTAATACGCCTCGCCCTTGCCGAACTTGTTTTTCGTCAGCGCCGCTTCGCCTGCGTAGAAATCCTTTTCATATGTGCCGAGCACCTCCGCCGTCAGCGGGTGGATACGTGCACAAAGCTCCATAGCATCGTAACGGCTGCCGTTAAACACAATGCCGTTTTTCATGCCGTCCGGCAGGCTGTCGATTTCTTCGTTCCACACGCCGAACACGTCCATCATGTCGCCGGGGAGACCGCCCATTTTGCACAGGTCGGTATCGTCCACAATGCCGCTCCAGTACGTTGTGACGAGCGTGCCGCCGTTTTCGACGAACTTGCGCATCTTCTTTTCAAAGCCTGCGCGGTACATATAGAGCATCGGCGCAATGACAAGCTTATATTTCGAGATGTCGCCGTCCATATCGACGATGTCCACCTGCACGCCCTTATCCCAGAACGGACGGTAGTGCGTCAAGAGCGTCTCCACGTATTTTTCGTCTTTATCCTTGTTGCGCGGGCCCGCGGCAGCATCCAGCGCCCAGCGGTTTTCCACGTCGTACACGATGGCGACCTGCGGCTTGACTTCGGTGCCGTATACGTCGTTACGCTCATTCATGCTCTTAAGCTCAGCGCCGACGGACTGCACATCCTTAAACACACGGGTGTTCTCGTTCGTGACGGAGTCGAACACGCCGCCATGGCTGACATGGTCAACGACCGCGCCGTGGAACTTTTCGCAGGAGCCGCGGCTCTTTCTGAACTGGAAATACTGCACGGAATTTGAGCCGTGTGCAACCGCCTGCATGGAGGAAAGCAGGTGCATACCCGGGCGCTTCAGCATACTGATGGGCGTCCAGTTCGTCATGCTCGGCGTGCTTTCCATCAAAAGGAAGTTTTCGTGCTTGATCGAACGCATCACGTCGTGCGTCATCGCGGAAGAGACCGCAATCTCTACGTTGTCGGTCGTATGCCACTGCGGGTAATTGTCCCAGGAAACAACATCGAGCTCCGGGCCGAACTTGAAGTAATCGAGGCCGTCGTAGAAGCCCATCAGGTTCGCCGTCACCGGGATATCCGGGTTTACTTCCTTCACGGCGTCGCGCTCCATTTTCATGAAATCGACGGTCTGGTACGTGACAAAGCGCTTCCAATCGAGCGTCAAACCGTGCACGTTCATTTCGCCGTTCGGCTGCGGCGCGTGAATCTGGTCCCAGCTCGTATACGTGTGGCTCCAGAAGTCCGTCCACCACGCGTGGTTCAGGTCATCGAGCGTCTTATACTTCTTTTTCAGCCAATCGCGGAACGCCTGTTGGCACAGCGGGCAGTAGCACTCGCCGCCGTACTCGTTAGAAAGGTGCCACAAAATGACGCCCGGGTGATTTGCAAAGCGCTTTGCAAGGCGCTTATCCATCTCGCGGGTCTTCTCTCTGTACACGGGGGATGTATAGCAGTGGTTATGGCGCGCGCCGGAAAGGTCGCGCACACCGTTATTCTGCACACGGCGAATCTCCTCATACTTTTCGCTCATCCAAAGCGGCTTTGCACCGGACGGTGTGGCCAACACGGTATAAATGCCGTTTTTGTAGAGATTGTCGATGATCTTCTCCAGCCAGTCGAAGTCGTATTCTCCCTCATTCGGCTCCAGATGCGCCCAGGAGAAAATACCGACCGACACACAGTTGATATCCGCTTTCTTCATCAGCTCCACGTCCTGCTTGAGAATCTCGGGATAGCGCAGCCACTGTTCGGGATTATAATCGCCGCCATGCAGCAGCTTCGGAAATTTCGGTGTAAGGGGTCTCATAATAAAATACCTCCGTCAGCGCGACTTCCCGCGCGTAATCTACACCCAGTATACAGGTTGTACGGACAAACTTCAAGAGTGAGTTTCACATTCTTCATTCTTTAGTCTTTGCCGTGTTCTTATGCGCATGTAATAAAGAAAAGCGCACAGATTTTGTTTTCTGCACGCTTTTTAGCTTCATATTTTTCTGAAAGGCTTCTTTTATTCGCCCGCTTTACTTTGGCTTGTGTCAAGTTCTCTCGTCAGCTTATGCATTCTCACAAAATACGTCGTGACAAGCAAAATAGCCGCACCGGTCCAAGCAGTGACCTCCGCATAGAAAATACCCTCCTGCCCAATAATAAGCGGCAGAAACAACGCCACGCCAATACGCATCAAAAATTCCATGATGCCCGAAGCCATCGGCATGATGGTATCGCCAAGCCCCATCAGCGCGGAGCGGTAAATGTGCAGCATATAGAGGATAGACAGACAAATACTCATGATATTAAGATAGTGTAATGCCACCTGCGATGAGATCGACACTTCCTCCGCCGTGCCGGAAATAAACAGTGCGATGCCGTATTTTCCGAAAATCAGCACAAAAACCGTAATGACGACCGAGGTCAGCAAAGCGATCCACGTTGCGGAGTGCATACCCTTTTTCACGCGGTCTAAAAGCCCCGCGCCGAGATTCTGCCCGACATACGTCGTCACGGCGTAGCCGAACGAAACGGCGGCAATCTCCAAAATACCGTACAGCTTATTCGTTGCCGTAAAGCCCGCCACGAACAGCGTGCCGTAGCGGTTGACGACCGACTGCACCACCATGCCGCCCACGGCGATGATAACATTCTGTGCGGCGACCGGCGTACCGAGCCCCAAAAGGCGCTTTGCTATTTCCGGATTGAGCCGGAAATACTCTTTTTTCAGGTGGATGACCTTCACGTGCAGCACAGCGCGCAAACAGTAAAGCGCTGCAAAAAGCTGTGCGATGACCGTTGCAACGACCGCACCCGCAATGCCCCAGTGGAACACCATAACAAACAACAGATCAAGCCCGATATTCAGAATAGATGCAATGACCATGGCATACAGCGGCGTTTTGCTGTCGCCGAGCGCACGCAGGATGCTTGCAAGCACGTTATACGCCATGATGATGGGTATACCCGCAAACATGATGCGCAGGTATGTGAACGCGCCGCCGATGATCTCCTCCGGCGTGTTCATGGCGCGCAGCACGGGTGCCATGGCGACTTGGCTCAGAATGACGGTCAAGATTGAAATGACCGCCGAAAGCGAGATCGTCGCGCCAATGGAACGGTTAAGACCCTCGTGGTCTTCCGCGCCGAAACGCTGCGCCATGTAAATGGAAAAGCCCTGCGCAAAGCCTTGGATAAGCCCCAGCACGAGCCAGTTCAGCCAGTCCGCCGCACCGAGCGCCGCCAGCGCATTTACGCCGAGTGCCTGCCCCACAATGGCGGTATCCACCACCGTGTAGAACTGCTGAAACACGTTGCCCAGCATCAGCGGTATCGCAAAGGTGAAGATCAGCTTCGCAGGGCTGCCTTTTGTCATATTTTGAATGCGTTCTGTTTTTGCCATAAACCCCTCATGATTTCGCCGAAAGTTTTTCCGGCAATTTATGAATACGAATGTAATATGTCACGCACAGCAGTGCCGCCGCGCCGAACCACGCGGAGACCTCTGCAATGCAGATGGAAAGAAAGCCCAGATTGAACACTTTAGAGAGCACAAGCACAACGGAAATGCGCAGAATTAGCTCCAGCGCGCCGGAGAGCATCGGCACCACCGTGTCGCCGAGACTTTGCAGGGAAAAGCGGTAGACGAACAGCAAACCCAGCACCCACATCATCGCACCGCAACACAGCAAATACGGATACGAAGCTTCGATGACCGCCTGCTCCACGCCGGAGACGAACACCGCCGTCAGCTGGCGGCCGAACAGAATCATTGCGCCGCCGATGAAGAAATCGACGATGAGCACCATCAAAATGCAGCGGCGCACGCCGACTTTAATGCGGTCAACGCGTCCCGCGCCGAGGTTCTGCCCGACATACGTGCCAAGGGATAACCCGATGATGTTGCACGGCTGTTCCGCAAGACCGAAGATTTTCGAGCCCGCCGTATATGCCGCCACAATCGTAGAACCTAAACCATTCACAATGCCCTGCAAGATCATACCGCCGATCGCCGTAATGGAATTCATAATTCCGACCGGCAAACCAAGCTTCAATAAGCCAAAAATAATAGACTTATCCATGCGCTTTTCGTCGGCTTTAAAACGCAAAACCGGCATACGGCGCAACACGAAAAGACACATCAGGCCGGAAAGCAGCTGTGCCAAAACGGTTGCCCACGCAGCGCCGGCCACACCCCATTTAAAGGCCATGACAAACAGAATGTCCAGCCCGATGTTCACTGCCGAGCTGATGAGAATGATAATGAGCGGCGACATGCTGTCGCCGAGCGCTCGAAGAATACTCGAAAGCGTATTGTAAAACACTGTCGTGAAAATACCGATGAAAATAATGCGGATGTACAAAAGCGCGTCGTCAAAAATATCGGTCGGCGTACCCATCAGTGTCATGAGCGGGCGCGAGAAAATGAGACTTAACGCCGTGATGACCGCCGCGCTCATAAAGCCGAGGTAGCCCGCGTTCATCACCGTGCGGCGCATGTCGCTTTCGTCGCCTGCGCCGAAGCGTTGCGAAATCAAAATGGAATACCCGTGCGTCAAACCGTTGATGAAACCAAAAATAAAGAAATGTACCGAACCCGTGGAACCCGCCGCCGCAAGCGCGTTGACGCCTACACCGCGGCCGAGCACCATAGCATCCGCCACAGAGTATAACTGCTGAAACACATTGGCAACAAGCAAAGGCAGTGCAAATGCCAACAAAAGCTTTACCGGGCTGCCCTTCGTCATATTGCGAACCACAAAATTGCTCCCTTCAAAAGACACTTTGATTATCATTATATCGGATAAAATGCTGCAATTCAATGCCCATATGTCGTTTTCGAGGGGTGTAAACGCCGAATTTTCCTATTCTTTTTTGGCTAATTTGGCGCTATTTCGGCTTCAGCAACAAGCCGTGTAAAAAAGCAGCGCCATGCAAAAGCCGCACAGCGCCGCGTGAATTTTGTTCAATCAAACGATGTAATCGACCGCAACCGCCTTTTCGCGAACTGTCGCAACATAGGTCTTCACCGTGTTGCAGTGGTACGGGTCTTTCTGGTATTCTTCGAGCGCCTCGGGGCTCTCGAGCGTAACGGTCAGGCAGACGTCAAAGGAGCGCTCGGAGTGGAGGAAATCCGCACCGGCTTCCACGTCAAGTGCCTGCGGCACGCGGCCCTTCATCGTCATAAAAAGATCGCGCAGCTTTTCGCACTGCTCCTTGGAATTGTCCTTGAGCTTGATCATTAAAACATGCTTTACCATTTGAAAAACTTCCTTTCGGATAAAATTATTGCATAGCTAAAGAAAACCATGGTTAAAAGTTTTGCTCAAGCTTTTTCAAAAGCTTGTAGGTTCTTAGGGCAGCGCCCTATTTCGCTTTCCGCAGAAAGCGAAATCTTTTTGCGTTCGCAAAGTCAGGAAGGGAAGACGAAACTTCCGGTGGACGTTTCGTCCGAGGGAAACCCTACTAAGGGGTTTCCCTATGAACTTGTAACACAAGTTCATAAAAATCGAACCCAGTCTTCCCCGAAAGGCGGCCAAAGCCGCCTTTAAAAAATCGACTTATTCTATCTAACCCCCGAAACCGCCCTGTCGAGCGCGCCCAAGTCCTTGTGAATCCGCACATCGCGCAGACCGGCGGCTTCAAACAGCGCCTTTACCGCCTGCCCCTGCGTCTCACCGATTTCCACGGCAAGCACGCCGTTCGGGTGCAATTTTTTCGCCCAAATATCACAGATCGCGCGGTAGAAGATGAGGCCGTCCGCGCCGCCGTCCAGCGCCGTTTTCGGCTCTTTCTGCACTTCGCGCTGCAAAAGCGGCAGCTCGCTTGTCTCAATATACGGCGGGTTCGACGCGATGAAATCGAACCCATCCGGCAGCGTCTCCGCAAACGCTTTATCTAACATGTCACCCTTTACCGCCGTCACCGGCAGCTCCGGGTAACGCGCCAAATTCTCGTTTAAATAGTTGAATGCGCTGTCGTACAGCTCCACTTCCGTCACTTCGGCGTGTGCTTCCTTCGCGATGGAAAGCCCCACCGCACCCGTGCCGGCGCAAAGGTCAAGCCCCTTCGGCAAATTCTCGGTTTTCGACAAACGCTTGCACACTGCTTCCACCAAAACAGCGGTGTCCTCGCGCGGAATCAGCACGCCCTCTCCGCAGGAAAGCGTCAGGCTCATAAAGTCCCACTCGCCAAGCAGATATTGCAGCGGCTCGCCCGTTTTGCGCTTTTCGAGCGCGGAAAGCACCGCTTGCTCCGCTTCAGACTCCGCCGGCTTATCGCCGTGCAACAATAACTCTGTGCGGTTCGCGCCGCAGAAATGCTCCAAAAGGCACGCGGCTTCAAACTTCGGGTCTTCCGTGACGGATTCAAGCGCCGTTTTCGCTGCGCGGTACAACTCGTTCAGCGTCATCGGATAATATCCTCGCCGTTTTCCGGGATAACCGCTTTCATCGCCGC
>OGRN01003727.1_pt1 | contig 10581 bp, 7 predicted proteins | sample 1553401 | NCBI WGS metagenome assembly OGRN01 (sample SAMEA2580096, study PRJEB22360) | human gut metagenome | biome: human gut; feature: human-associated habitat; material: faeces | place: Denmark | collected 2008/2010 | reverse complement strand
AGCAATCCAGATCTATGAGGCATATCTGGAAAAGGATATGGAAGCGGATGGTACACGATATCTTGAAGCAGCGTTGAAGACGGAAGCGAAAAATGCAGAGGATTACTGCAACAGAGGAAAAGTCTATTATTATATGGAAGATTATTCCAATGCACAGAAGGAACTTACGGAGGCTGTGAATCAGAAGAGTACAGAAGGAATGCTTCTTCTGGGAATGGTCTACCGCGCACAGGGTGATACTTCCAATGCCAGAAGTATGTATCAGCAGTATGTGTCAGCGGATGACAGTGATCCGGCCAAAGGCTACAATGGACTGGCACTTTGTGACATGGACGATGGCTCTTATGACAGCGCACTGGAGAATATCAGCAAAGGCCTGGAAGATGCATCTACAGAAGAAATGCAGGATCTGTTGTTCAATGAGATTGTGGTATATGAGAAAAAGCTGGATTTTGCAACTGCTCTGAGCAAAATGCAGGAATATATCAAGATGTTCCCGGATGACGAAAATGCAGCGAAGGAACTGACATTCCTGCAGTCACGTAATGGTGAACTGAGTAATGATACAGCTTCTGATACAACGGAGAATACCGATGCAGAGGCGGCTTCCGATGCAGGGGATACTACAGATACTTCTGATGGCTCTGATGAATCCGGTGAAGAGGAGTACTGATCTATGCAGTTTTATGATTTCAAGGAGATAGAAGAGCGTGTCATCCTGATCGGTGTACAGACAGAACAGGACGAGGATGTTGCTGCATCGCTTGACGAACTGGAAGAACTGGCGGCCACTGCAGGCGCTGTAACCGTTGGGAAAGTGATCCAGAACCGTGAAGCAGTACACCCTGGAACTTATATCGGCAAAGGCAAGATAGAAGAGGTTGCGGCGCTTCTGGCAGCGTATGATGCCAATGGGGTGATCTGCGATGATGAGCTTTCACCGGCACAGATGAATAATCTGGAGAGAGAACTGGACTGCAAGGTTATGGATCGAACACTTCTGATCCTGGATATCTTTGCCGGCCGTGCGACCACAAGTGAAGGTAAGATCCAGGTAGAACTGGCGCAGCTTCGTTACCGGTCGGCGCGTCTGGTCGGACTGCGCGAATCTCTTTCCAGACTTGGCGGTGGTATCGGAACAAGAGGACCGGGTGAGAAAAAACTGGAAACAGACAGACGTCTGATCCGTACCAGAATATCTGCTCTGAAAGCAGAACTTGCGCAGGTAGAGAAACACCGTGAACTGATCAGAGGCAAGAGAACCAGAGGAAATCTGAAGACAGCGGCGATCGTAGGCTATACAAATGCAGGAAAATCAACGCTTTTGAATACACTGACAGGAGCCGGCATTCTGGCAGAAGATAAGCTGTTCGCAACATTGGATCCGACGACGCGTGTATTGGAACTCAAAGATGGGCAGCAGATCCTTCTGACAGATACTGTAGGATTTATCCGCAAGCTGCCACATCATCTGGTAGAAGCGTTTAAAAGTACGCTGGAAGAGGCTAAGTATGCAGATTATATCATTCATGTGGTAGATGCTTCCAATCCGCAGGCAGAGCTTCAGATGCATACGGTGTATGAGACACTTCGAGAGCTGGGAGCGACGGGTAAAAAGATCATTACACTCCTGAATAAGCAGGATCAGGTGCAGGGAGAAGCGCTTCGGGATTTTCGGGCGGATTATACAGTCAAATGTTCTGCCCGTACCGGAGAGGGCCTGGAGGAACTTAAAGATGTTCTGGCAAAACTCCTCGCAGAGAGCCAGATTTATCTGGAAGAATTATATACTTACAAAGAGGCTGGTAAGATTCAGATCATCCGGGAGTACGGGAGTCTGCTTTCAGAAGAATATCGGGAAGATGGAATTTTTGTAAAGGCGAGAGTACCTGCAGAAATCTTTGTTTCAGTAATGCCAAAGTCCCATAAATAAAGGAAAAACGTGAATATTGGACAACACCATATAGTTGTGCGCTTGCATTATCGGCACAATATATGGTGTTTTTGTCTATTGACGTATAGATAAGAGTCTGCTATAATAGGTTCTACACGGTTGCTGTGAACGGAGAAAACAGCAATCTGCAGCATGTAATTCACGGTATGAATATGACCGTATATAATACAGGTGCAAGCAGTAGAGGGAGGAATGTATAACATGTTTCAGGTAGTAAAACGTGATGGAGAAATTGCTGAGTTTCAGATGGCAAAGATTACATCAGCTATTGATAAAGCATTTGATGCAAAAGAAAAAAACTACAGTAAAGATATGATCGACCTTTTGGCTCTTCGTGTTACTGCAGATTTCCAGAATAAGATACAGGATGGGAAGGTAACCGTAGAGGATATCCAGGACAGTGTGGAGAATGTTCTGATCCAGGCCGGATACAGTGATGTTGCCAAGGCATATATCCTCTATCGTAAACAGAGGGAAAAGATCCGTAATATGAAATCCACGATTCTGGATTACAAAGAGATCGTGGACAGTTATGTGAAGGTCGAGGATTGGCGAGTAAAAGAGAACTCTACTGTCACATATTCGGTAGGTGGTCTGATCTTGAGCAATTCCGGTGCAGTTACAGCCAATTACTGGTTATCCGAGATTTATGACAATGAGATCGCAGATGCACACAGAAATGCGGATATCCATATTCATGATCTGTCCATGCTGACCGGTTACTGTGCAGGATGGTCATTGAAACAGCTTATCAAAGAAGGGCTGGGTGGCATCGAAGGTAAGATTACATCCGCGCCGGCAAAGCACCTGAGTGTCCTTTGTAATCAGATGGTGAATTTCCTTGGAATCATGCAGAATGAATGGGCTGGTGCGCAGGCATTTTCTTCTTTTGATACGTATCTGGCACCTTTTGTCAAGGTGGACAACCTGAGTTATCCGGAAGTTAAGAAATGTATTGAATCTTTCATTTATGGCGTGAATACACCAAGCCGTTGGGGAACACAGGCACCGTTTTCCAATATCACACTGGACTGGACGGTTCCGGATGATCTTGCAGAGCTTCCTGCGATCGTTGGCGGCAAAGATATGGATTTCAAATACAAAGACTGCAAAAAAGAAATGGACATGGTCAATAAGGCTTTTATTGAGACGATGATCGAGGGAGATGCCAATGGACGTGGGTTCCAGTATCCAATCCCGACATATTCTATCACAAAAGAGTTCGACTGGTCCGATACAGAGAACAATCGTCTGCTGTTTGAGATGACTTCCAAATATGGAACTCCATATTTTTCAAATTATATCAACAGTGATATGAAACCAAGTGATATTCGAAGCATGTGCTGCCGTCTGCGTCTGGATCTTCGTGAACTGCGTAAGAAGAGTGGCGGATTCTTCGGATCCGGTGAAAGTACCGGTTCGGTAGGTGTTGTTACGATCAACATGCCACGTATCGCATATCAGTCCAAGACACCGGAAGAATTCTACAGAAGACTGGATCGTCTGATGGATATTTCTGCAAGATCACTGCATATCAAGAGAGAGGTTATTACAAAACTTCTGAATGAAGGTCTTTATCCGTACACGAAGAGATACCTTGGAAGCTTTGACAATCATTTTTCGACCATTGGTCTGGTAGGCATGAATGAAGCCGGTCTGAATGCGAAATGGCTTGGCTGTGACATGAGCGATCCGCGTACACAGAAATTTACAAAAGAGGTTCTTACACACATGCGCAACCGTCTTTCTGATTATCAGGAAGAATATCCGGGTGAACTGTTTAATCTGGAGGCGACTCCGGCAGAATCTACGGCATATCGTCTTGCAAAACATGACCGTAAGCGCTGGCCGGATATCCGTACAGCCGGAAGCAAAGGAGATACTCCGTATTATACCAACAGTTCCCATCTGCCGGTAGAATACAGCTCAGATATTTTTGATGCACTGGATATTCAGGATGAACTGCAGACTCTTTATACATCTGGTACCGTATTCCATGCATTCCTCGGTGAAAAACTTCCGGACTGGAAGGCTGCTGCATCTCTGGTACGCAAGATTGCCGAGAACTATAAACTTCCATACTATACGATCTCACCTACTTACTCCGTATGTAAGGAACATGGATATTTAAGTGGTGAGCACTTTACCTGTCCGAAATGTGGAAAGAAAGCAGAGGTTTACAGTCGAATTACCGGATATTACCGTCCGGTACAGAACTGGAATGATGGAAAAGCGCAGGAGTACAAGAACCGTACACTGTATGATGTGCTTCACTCCAAACTTAAGAAAGTCCATACCAGTATGGTTACAGTGACAGATGATGATGTCAAGATCGAGCCGGTAGAAACACATAAATATCTGTTTACAACCAACACCTGTCCAAACTGCCGCATGGCAAAGAAGATGCTGGAAGGTGAAGATCTGGAGATCATTGATGCAGAGAAGAATCCGGATATGGCACGTCAGTTTGGCATTATGCAGGCACCGACACTGGTCATTACGGATGGAGAACATCTGAAGAAATATGTAAATGCATCCAATATTCAGAAATATGTGGATGAAGAGTTAGATTAAAAGAATACAGGTGGATAAGTTCTACTGAAAAGAGTCCTGTGGAAGGGTTTGGTGTACAGAAAGAAAACGTACAGAACATTTCCGCAGGATTTTGTTGTCCACTGCAAAGGTTTACATTTGAAAGAAACGTGAGTATAATGGATAAAGTTGGTATAATATGCAAGTTTTAATTTATTTATGCACAGGACGAGGAGAGAGAAAATGATCAAACAGAACATTGTATTTATTGAAAATAAAGCAGGAAGTCTTCAGAAAGTCACCGAACTTCTGGCAGAAGCAGGAATTGATATTTATGGATTTGCATGCTTTGATGCACCGGAGTTTGCTCTTTTTCGTATGATAACAAACCAGGCAGATGAAGCAGAGAAACTTCTGAGTGAGAATGGATATATGAATCGTGTGACAGAGGTCATTGCTGTAGATCTGAAAGATGAAGTGGGCGGACTGAATACCGTACTGCAGGTCCTTGGCAACTGTAATGTGAATCTGGATTATATTTATACATCCTATCATAGAGAAAACAGCCTTCCGATCATGATCCTTCAGACAGATGATGTATTTGTGACAGAGAATGTACTGAGCAATAATGGATTCCGTGTACTGAATTCACTGGAGGACTGATACAGGCATGAATAAAACAAGCTTTGGGAAAGGCCTTCAGGATGGAATTCCGATTGGCCTGGGATACTTTGCGGTATCCTTTACCTTTGGGATCATGGCTATTCAGTCAGGTCTGACTGCATGGCAGGCAGTTCTGATCTCACTGACAAATCTTACCTCGGCAGGACAGTTTGCAGGTATTGGAATCATTGCAGCCGGTGGTTCGCTGTGGGAGATGGCACTGACGCAGCTGGTTATCAACTTAAGATACTGTCTGATGTCTTTTTCTCTGTCACAGAAACTGGAAAAAGGTGTTTCCAATGGACACAGACTTGCGGTTGCGTTTGGTGTGACAGATGAGATTTTTGGTGTCAGTGCAAGTCAGGAGGGAAGGATCAGTCCGTGGTATAATTATGGTGTAATGTGTGTCGCGATTCCGGGATGGACACTGGGAACACTGGCAGGAGCTGTTTCTGGAAGCCTGCTTCCGGATTTCTTGGTAAGTGCACTGAGTGTGGCAATCTATGGAATGTTTCTTGCGGTGATCATTCCACCGGCAAAGAAAAATCGAGCTGTTCTTGGCGTAGTGATCGGAGCGATGGCTGTGAGTACGTTATTTGCAGTGGTTCCGGTACTGAATAAAGTTTCTACCGGATTTGTGATCATTATCACGACATTGCTGGTAGCAGGGTTGGCAGCACATTTCTGCCCGGTTGAGGAAAAAGAAACAGAGGAAAAGGAGGCAGCAAACTGAGATGAAACCGAATGTATATCTGTATATTCTGGTGATGGCAGGCGTAACATATCTGATTCGTATGCTTCCACTGGTCCTTTTCAAAAGGGAGATCACCAGTCCGTTTGTAAAATCCTTTCTGTACTATGTGCCATATGCATGTCTTGCTGCTATGACATTTCCGGCAATCCTGACAGCAACGGCAGGCGGAATCATTTCCGGTGCAGCGGGACTCATTGTAGCACTGATCTTGGCATATCGTGAAAAGAGTCTTCTTACGGTTGCGTTGTTCGCGTGCGCGGCGGTATTTATTGTAGAGAGAATAATGGAATTTATAATGTAGAAAAAGTTCTGGCTTTGCTTTGTGCAGGGCCGGATTTTTTTTTCGAAAATAGTTAGATGAAGCAAATTTTCTTGACAAAACGGATAGCCTAAACTAACATAAGTATAGATACAACTAACCGATAAGGTTGGCAAAGGTATGAAAAGGAGAAACTTATGTTTTTGGAAATTCGGAATATTAAGAAATCATTTGGTACCGGGGACAGCAAAGTAGATGTTCTGAAAGGGCTGGACCTGGATATTGAAAAAGGGGAATTCTGTGTACTTCTGGGGCCGTCGGGCTCCGGTAAATCCACCTTACTGAATATTATCGGTGGAATCGAGAGCGCAGATGGTGGAAGTATTTCTATCGAAGGCGAAAAGCTGGCTGATATGAAAGAAAAGAAACTTTCTCAGTACAGACGGAAACATCTTGGCTATATCTTTCAGATGTACAACCTGATTCCGAATCTGACTGTGAGGGAGAATATTGAGGTTGGTGCTTATTTAAGTGACCGGGCACTGGATGTGGATGAGCTTCTGCATACACTTGGTCTTTTTGAGCATCAGAGGAAACTTCCGAATCAGCTTTCCGGCGGACAGCAGCAGAGAACTGCGATTGGGCGTGCAATTGTAAAAAATCCGGATATTCTACTCTGTGATGAGCCGACCGGTGCCTTGGATTACAATACTTCCAAGGAAATTCTGAAATTGATCGAAACAGTGAACCAGAAATACGGAAATACGGTGATCATGGTAACACATAATGATGCGATCAAGGACATGGCAGATCGTGTGGTAAAACTTCGAGATGGAATGATCCGTAAAAACTATCAGAACGAGCATAAGATTCCTGCGATGGATCTTGAATGGTAAGGGGGCGGTGCTATGAAGAGTCCTCTGAGAAAAAGAATTCCCCGTGAACTGAAAGGGGAGATTGGAAAATATCTGGTTGTATTCATCTTGATGGTTGCGACGATCGGTATGGTGTCCGGATTTCTGGTTGCAGATGGAAGCATGATCCAGGCATACGATGAAGGATTTGAAAAATACAATATTGAAGATGGAAATTTTCGTACCGGAGAGCGTCTGTATCGAGGACAGCGCGAGGCAATTGAAGAGGAAGGTGTCAAAATCTATGAAAACTATTATATAGAAGATTCTCTTTCAAATGGAAGCACAATGCGCTTTTTCAAGAATCGTACAGAGGTGGATAAAGTATGCCTGATGGACGGAGAATTACCGTCAGAAACCGGTGAGATCGCAATTGACCGTATGTACGCAGATAATAATTCACTGAAGACTGGAGATACTCTGGATGATGGGACAAAGTCCTGGACGATCACCGGGCTGGTTGCATTATCAGATTACAGCTGTTTGTTTCAGAATAATAACGATTCTATGTTTGATGCTGTAAAGTTTGGAGTAGGCGTAGTGACGGATGAAGAATTTGATTCTCTGGATCAGGATAAGCTGCAATATAATTATGCATGGACCTACAATGAAAAACCGCAGACAGAACTCGAGGAAAAGAATGTTTCGGAAGATCTGATGAAGGCAATGGGAAAAGTTGTCACTTTGGAAAATTTTGTGCCGCAATATCAGAATCAGGCGATTATATTTACTGGAGATGATATGGGAAGTGACAAGGCAATGATGATCATGCTTCTCTATATCATCATCGTGATCATGGCTTTTGTATTTGGCATCACGACCAGTAATACGATTGCAAAAGAAGCTGGTGTCATCGGAACGCTTCGGGCATCCGGCTATACAAAAAATGAGCTGATCCGGCATTATATGACTCTTCCGGTGATCGTAACGCTGGTGGGCGCGCTGATCGGTAATATTTTAGGTTATACGGCATTTAAGGATGTATGTGCCAGTATGTATTATGGAAGCTACAGTCTGCCGACTTATGTGACAATCTGGAATGCAGAAGCTTTTCTTATGACGACAGTAGTTCCGGTAATAATTATGTTTGTAGTTAACTATGCGGTCCTGCATCATAAGCTGAAGCTGTCGCCGCTTAAATTTCTGCGAAGAGATCTTTCTTCCAGAAAGCAGAGACGTGCGGTTTATCTCAGTCCGCGAATGAAAATTTTTCACAGATTCCGCCTGCGCGTGATCTTTCAGAATATCAGCAATTATCTTGTCCTTTTTGTGGGAATCATATTTGCAAATCTGCTTCTGATGTTTGGCCTTCTGCTCCCGTCCGCACTGGATCATTACCAGCTGGAGATCCAGAACAATATGCTGGCAAAATATCAGTATATGCTTTCAATGCCGGTAAGTGTGATGGGTGGCAGTAATAAGCTTGAAAGTATGCTGGATATGCTGCTGTTTGCACATGACGCAGAAACAGATAATGAAGACGCAGAAGAATTCAGTGCTTACTCACTGAATACACTTCCGACCAAATACAAAAGTGAAGAAGTAACACTCTATGGCGTTCACGATGACAGCAAGTACATTGATGTGGATTTTTCAGATGGCGTGTATATTTCGAAAGCGTATGCAGATAAATTTCTGCTGAAACCGGGAGATTCGATCACACTCAAAGAAAAATATGAGGATGACGAGTATACTTTTAAAATCAGTGGAATTTATGATTATAATGGCAGTCTTTGTATTTTCATGCCACAGGAGGAATTGAACCGGACCTTTGATCTGGGAGATGATTATTTCAGCGGATATTTCAGCAATTCAGAGATTACAGATATCGACAGCAGCTACATCGGTTCTGTGATTGATCTGGATGCACTGACCAAGATCAGCAGACAGCTGAGTGTTTCTATGGGAAGTATGATGGGGATGGTAAATTTATTTGCAGTTGCAATCTATATGATCCTGATATATCTTCTCTCTAAGATCATAATTGAAAAAAATGCACAGTCGATTTCGATGACGAAGATTCTTGGTTATACCAATGGTGAGATCAGCAGGCTATACATCTTGTCCACGTCGATCGTGATTGTTTTGTGCCTTCTGATCAGCCTTCCAATTGAGACTACGATCATGGAAGTTCTGTTCAGGGAAATGATGCTGCAGAGTATCTCCGGATGGATCGCGCTCTGGATCGACCCGATGATATATGTACAGATGTTTGTGATCGGACTTGTAACATATGCAGTGGTTGCACTTCTGGAATACAAAAAAATCCGGAAAGTACCGATGGGTGAGGCACTTAAAAATGCGGAGTAATAAAAAAAGTTCCCACTTTATATTGTTAACGTGCTAAATAACTGTTATAATGAGCAAATAGTGATGCAGTGAACAAAGGGAATATAAAGTGTTCACAGCGATAAATTTGTTTATAAGAGAGGGAACGATACATATGAATCAGTTGGAAGTACTTCGAGAGAGCCTTGGACAGTGTGATGAGATCGTGCTGGATGCATTACTTATGCGTAACAGAATCGTAGAAGATATCATGGCTTACAAAGAAGCAAATGATATTCCGATCCTTCAGCCGGAGCAGGAAGCAAAACAGAGAGAATGGCTGAACCGCAGAATGGAAGGAAGACGCCATAAAGATGAAGTGACTGCTGTTTTTGAAGAAATTACCAGAAACAGTAAGAGAATCCAGGCACGTAAATTGTTTGATTACAATATTGTACTGATCGGTTTCATGGGTGCAGGTAAATCTACGATTTCTGATTTCCTGAAGACAGTATTCGCAATGGAAGTTGTAGAGATGGACCAGATCATTGCCGAGAGAGAGGGAATGTCCATTTCTGATATCTTTGAGACATATGGAGAAGAGTATTTCCGTAATCTGGAGACAGAACTTCTTATAGAAATGCAGTCCAAGACCAATGTAGTTATTTCCTGTGGCGGTGGTGTGCCGATGAGAGAACGCAATGTAGTCGAAATGAAGAAGAATGGACGCGTTGTCCTTCTGACAGCTAAACCGGAGACAATCTTAAGCCGTGTCAAAGATAATCACGACAGACCACTTCTGGAAGGCAACAAGAACGTTGACTTTATTGCAGACCTGATGGAAAAACGTCGTGAGAAATACCAGGCAGCAGCTGATATTGTGATCGAGACAGATGGTAAGGATAAACTGGAAATCTGTGAAGAACTTGTTCAGAGAATCCGTGCACTTGACGCAGAAGAGTAAACAGGGGTAACATACAGCAGATTGTTGTCTGAGAATATCCCGAGACATACAGGTTGATACGAACGTAGTGAGTGACAACCTGTCAATAGCACAAAATTATTGTTTTTTTAATGAACATATCGAAAATGTCCAGATGCATGCCATCTGGATGTTTTTTTATCACAAAAATTGAAAGATATATCAAAAAACAGTCCATTTTGTTTAATATATCCATATGGTATTATAATTTCATCAAAAAGCTATACGAAATAGCTAAAGAGCGAAAACAAAAAT
>OGRN01003720.1_pt1 | contig 10596 bp, 9 predicted proteins | sample 1553401 | NCBI WGS metagenome assembly OGRN01 (sample SAMEA2580096, study PRJEB22360) | human gut metagenome | biome: human gut; feature: human-associated habitat; material: faeces | place: Denmark | collected 2008/2010 | reverse complement strand
TCAATTAATCTTTGATTTATTGTGAAATTTGTCTACATTAACTTTTTGTTCAGAAAATACTTGTATCAGTGATCTGACCGTTTGACAAGCTGTTGACGAAACCACGCATTTCCTCTTTGGAGCGAATACAGTGTGCCGAGTCGATTATCTGCTGTCTTTGAAGCGGATCCAGCTTAGCGAAGTAAGCATATGCCGCAGGCACCTGAGCAAGAGCCATAGACAGCCCCAGCGGCAATTCCTGACCGTGAGCGAAAGAGTTGTTTTTCATTTTTATCACCTCCGCTTATATTATTTCCCGGGCAATAAAAAATTAAACCCTTACGATCTTATATGTGATACTGCACAATTTATCGCATCGTAATTTGTACAAACAAATGATTTATATTTTAATTTGGCAACATTTCTGCAATTGTTGCATTCTTTTATGCAACAAAAGCAGTGATTTTCGGGATAAGTATAAGGATATTATCCCAAATCGAATATCCTGCAAGGTAGCAGTGTATGAGGACACATTCTGAGGGCGTAAGTTAGGTGAACACGATGAGAGGTTCTGATCGCACAGAAAAGCACTTCCTGCACCTTGTTTGAAGCTTGAAAATCGAATAAAAAAACGAATGAAACACGACCCCCACGGCAACAAATCTGTAGGGGCGAACACTGTTCGCCCGTCAAACCCTGCGTTATCCGCACAATTTACTGCATTTCACAAACCATGTAGGGGACGGCGCCCTCGACGTCCCGCCACCTCAACGTTTCGCATTATTGTTTATCCCACAAACCATGACAACCCCACAACGCATGGTAGGGGCGAACGGCGTTCGCCCGATTCGTTCCCCCACTCAACTTCGTGAAAAATCCAAACCTCGCAACTCCTCCGAAGCGGGCTGTCGTATTTCTGTGAGCTTGCGAACAGAAATTTCGCCAAGCCCCTACAGATATTCGGGCAAGTTCTACCATCACAAAATCGCTCCGCTGGGTCTTTCTTTAATTCATAGGAATATTATTCTTTTCCAAATCAGTTGACAATCTTTTGTTAATATGATATAATTATTTTGTTAATTTTTTGTCGATTTATCAGTTAATCTGAGGTGTATTAATAAATGGATAATCTTTCTAATATAAGTGTGATAAAAGATGTTCTCGCAAGACATAATTTCACTTTCTCCAAGGCTCTCGGTCAGAACTTCCTGGTGAATCCCTCCGTTTGCCCCAAGATAGCCGAAATGGGCAATGCAAAAAAAGGCTTCGGCATAATCGAGATAGGCACAGGCATAGGCGTTCTCACAAACGAGCTTGCCAAGCGTGCCGACAAGGTGGTGGCTATCGAAATTGACGACAGGCTTATGCCGATCCTTGCAGAAACTCTTGCAGAATATGACAATGTGAAGATAATAAACGCCGACGTCATGGAAACTGACCTCCATAAGCTTATTGCCGAGGAATTTCAGGGCATGGACGTTGCCGTTTGTGCAAATCTACCTTACTATATAACCTCGCCCATATTAATGATGCTCCTTGAAGAACGTCTGCCCATAAAGTCTGTTACTGTCATGGTGCAGAAAGAAGCAGGCACACGTCTTTGTGCCCCTATGGGTACAAGAGATATGGGAGCAGTCACAGTGGCAATAAATTATTTTTCTGTACCGAAACTGCTTTTCAACGTATCACGAGGAAGCTTCATGCCCTCGCCTAACGTTGACAGCTGCGTGGTGAGGTTTGATATCCGTGATAAGACCCCCGAGGGTGTGACGGACGAAAAATTCTTTTTTAAAGTCGCTAGGGGTGCATTTTCACAGCGAAGAAAGACCCTCTCAAATTCCGTATCATCATCAATGGGCATAGATAAATCTATAGTAAATCAGGCGATAGAGCAAAGCGACCTGCCTGCCTCCGTCCGTCCTGAAGCTCTTTCCATGGAACAATTCATAACCTTTTCCGAAGCCCTTAGAAAGCTTGTCTAATTGTACATATTTTTGTGCAATTAGACTTCGTTACTTGTAGGGGAGAGGCTCAGTTTCTGCAAGCAGAAATGTGACGTCCCATTTCGTTCGCCCGTTGCTCGGCAACTATCCCGATTTTCTACAGCAGATTTTCATGACGTTGAAAGTTATGAGATCTGTCCGTAAATTTGGTCAGTATTTCAATTTCAAGCCCATATTGCGACACCTTTCGCTTGATAGTCCTGCTAAAATGTAATTATTACATTTTGGAAACATAGGACGTGATAAGCAATGGAAAAAATACGGCATACGGCAAAATTTCATACCTCAGGCAAAACGAATGTACTTATGGCTGTTTTATCGGCGGCAGCAGCGTTTGCGGCAAGCTTCGGAAAGATCTTAGGCTTCCCATCGTCAATGAACGTGGCGGTGGCAGTGCTTTCGGGAACTAATGTGATACCTGCTTTTTTAGGCTCTGCACTTGCATATTTTGTAAGCGGAACATTCTCAGAGGGTATCGTTCAGCTTTGTGCGATACTTGTTATAGGGGCGGTAAGGCTTGTGATGCCCTCTGCTGACCATAAGGACGACCCAGTTTTTGTGTCGCTCCTCACAACAGGAGCAATGCTTCTTTTCAGCTGTGTAATGTCGGTGGCAATGCCATCGGATACATATACGGCTTCACTGCGAATGATAAGCTCGCTCATGTGTGGCTGTGTTGTTTTTATTGCACTGACCGTAAAACGTCAAAGAAACCGAAGCGGTGTTTTTGACCTTACAGGAATAAACGGAGTTTTCACAGCTATACTTTATATTATGTTTATCTCGACCATCACTGCCGCACCGCTCCATGTGGTGAACCTGGGCAGGATAGCAGGCACTTTGTTTATGCTTATGGCAGTGCGAAAGTATAGAAATATAGGCGGTGCAGTTGTTGGCGCATTGACCACCTGCGGTGTACTCCTTTGTACTCCGTCACTTGCGAGAAATACACTTTTGCTTGCCACGTCAGGACTTATCTGCGGAGCTTTTCTGCAATTCGGCTCTCTTGTGATAGTGCTTGTTTTCCTTGCAGTTTCACTTGTGAGCCTTGTGGCAATGGGCGTGAACGGTGATACATTTTCAATGTTTGCTGATTTGCTTATAGGCTCTGTGCTTTTTATCGCCCTGCCTGTTCCTGTGATAAAAAGGGTGGCAAAAAAAGTGGTGGGAGTGAAAAATTCCGTTGACCTTGTAGGGCAGACCACTTCTTCAAAGCTCAATATGGCTTCGAGAACTCTGGGCGGTATCAGAGGTCAGCTTACAATGGTCACTGCGGCGATAGATAAACGCTCAAAGGAAGCTACACTGTCAAAGCGTGTACGATCTGTTGTTTGTACCGATTGCGATATGTACTCAGTGTGCAGTAAGCGTTGTGTACAGCTTGAAGACAGCTTTTCAAAGCTTGAAAGCATAGTTTGTACATATAATAACCTCAGCCTTGACGACGTTGAAAAGCATTTGGGAGGCTGTGTGAGAAAGTCGCTTCTTTGCAAAAGCTTCAATGAATTGTATACCGACTTTGTGGCAGAACGTGCCGACAGCATGAGAGTTCGTGAAATGCGTGAGTTTTTAAGCGAACAGCTTTCCTCCATGGAGGATATCTTATCCGACCTTTCTTTCAGGGCAGGTCAGGTGAGAAGCGTTGATCCTCAGCTTTCAGCAAGAGTAAGGGAGCATTTCTCAAACCTTGGCTATCCAAATGTGAAAGCCTGCGTTTACATAGACGAAAACCTTTGTCAGCGTGTGGACGTTTTTATAACTGCGCAGTTCAGGGGTGATCTTGTAAGGCTCACAGCAACGCTTTCAGAAATGATAGATTATGACCTTGATATGCCTGTGATAGTCAAGGTGGATAATATAACCAGAATGTCCTTTGCGGAAATACCGAAATTCACAGTTGATATAAAAAGCTTTTCAGCTTCGTCAAGCGGAGAATATTCGGGGGACAGCTTTGAAGTCTTCGATTCAAGCGTCAACGAAAAGTATATTGTCCTTTCAGACGGCATGGGAACAGGAAAAAGAGCAAGACTGGATTCATTGTTTTCCGTAAGTCTTGTTACAAGGCTCATACGATCGGGAATGTCTATGCAGACAGCCCATAGGCTTATAAATTCCATGCTCAGAGTTAAGGGCTGGGAGGAATCTTTTGCGACCCTTGATATAATGCGGCTGGAGCTTAATGGCGGAACGGTGCAGTTTCTGAAATCGGGTGCGGCGCAAAGCTTTCTTTTCCGTGACGGTGGTCTTAAAGCTATCGGCGGACAGGCTTTTCCTGCTGGGATACTTGCGGAGTGTACTCCTGACGTGAGCGAGCTTAAGCTCTTTGACGGGGACGTTCTGCTTATGACCTCAGACGGTGTCGAGGACGCTACAGCACGAGAGATACTCCGCTGTAACGGAATGAACGCTCAGGAGATAGTCACGGCGCTTGGCGCAAAGGCACTTGCTCAGCGAACAGGAGGCAGGCGTGATGATATAACTATTATTGCCGCAAAAATTTTCCTTCGTGACGAGAATGGAAAATGAATGTAAATGACTTTGCCGACTTTTGCCTGCAATTTTTTACTTTTGTATACTTTGACTTTACTTTTTCTATGTTATTATATAAAATCTATTGTGCAAAATGTATAAAACTATCTGTTGAAATATGTGCGAATACGAGAATAACTACTAAAACTATTGCAAATTTGTTCAAAAAAGATTAAAATGTAAGTATGAAACACCGAAATTATTCAGCGGTTTTCACAAAAAGACAAGGGAGGCTGAATTGTGATAGATATTATTCCAAAGGATTATGAACTGCCGCTCTATCTTTTCCACAATGGCACAAACTGCGAAACATATAAGTTTCTTGGCTGCCATAAGGGAGAGAAAGACGGCATAGAAGGATACTATTTCAGAGTCTGGGCAGCACACGCTGAGGGCATTTCTGTTGTGGGAGATTTCAATGACTGGGACGAAAATGCCACTCCAATGGAGAAGATAGACGACTCAGAGGTGTGGGAGGCTTTTGTTACAGGGCTTAAGACTTATGATACATATAAATACTGTATCCACGGCTGTGACGGCAAGACCCATTATAAGGCTGATCCGTACGGCACACACATGGAGGTCGCTCCGAGCACTGGCTCGAAGGTTTTCGATATAGACGATTATCTTTGGAGCGATAAAAAGTGGATGACCGAGAAGAAATCTAAGGATATCTACAATTGTCCTATGAATATCTATGAGGTACATCTTAATTCATGGAAGGCTTGTCCTGACGGAAAATATTTCTCATATGTTAGATTTGCAGATACTATAATCCCATATATAAAGGAAATGGGCTATACTCATATCGAGCTTATGCCGCTGGCGGAATATCCTTTTGACGGCTCTTGGGGCTATCAGGGTATCGGCTATTTTGCGCCGACTTCACGTTTCGGAACGCCTTATGACTTCATGAAAATGATAGACCTTTTCCATTTGGCGGGAATAGGCGTTATCCTTGATTGGGTGCCTGCGCATTTTCCTAGAGATGAGGCAGGATTGTTCGAGTTTGACGGAGGTCCGTCATATGAATACTCTGACCCGAAAAAGGCAGATCACCTCACTTGGGGAACGAGAGTTTTCGATTATTCAAAGGGCGAGGTAAAGTCATTCCTTATCTCAAACGCTCTTTACTGGATAGAAAAATATCACGTTGACGGTCTGAGAGTTGACGCTGTTGCGTCTATGCTTTATCTTGACTATGACAGACGTGACGGAGAGTGGACTCCTAACAAGTTCGGTGGCAAGGAAAATCTTGAAGCTGTTCAGTTCTTCAAGGATCTTAACACCGCTGTGTTCGGAAGAAACCCTAATACCCTTATGATAGCCGAAGAGTCAACTTCATGGCCTATGGTAACAAAGCCTGCGAGCGACGGCGGTCTTGGCTTCAATTTCAAGTGGAACATGGGCTGGATGAACGATATGCTCAAATATATGGCTCTTGACCCTATTGACAGAGCTTTTCATCATGATATGCTCACGTTCTCATTCTTCTATGCTTTCTCTGAAAACTTTATTTTGCCTATCTCTCATGACGAGGTGGTGCATGGTAAGGCTTCATTGGTAAATAAAATGTATGGTGGAGATATCGACAATAAGTTCAAGCAGTGCAAGCTGTTCATGGCTTATATGATGGCTCACCCAGGTAAGAAGCTTCTGTTCATGGGTGCTGATTTTGCTCAGTTCAGAGAGTGGGATTACGAGAATGGTCTGGAATGGTTCATGGTGGACGAATATGAGAACCACCGCAATTATCTGAACTACTCCAAGAACCTCAATCATTTCTATCTTGACCACCCTCAGTTCTGGGAGAGAGATTTCTCTTGGGAGGGCTTTAGCTGGATATCAAATGACGACTTCAAGCAGAGCATCATCATCTTCAGACGTTTTGACAAAAACGGCGGAGAGGTCATCGTGGTTTGCAACTTCGTTCCTGTGGAAAGAAAGTCATACTGCTTTGGCGTTCCTTACTGGGGCAGCTATACAGAGGTGTTCAACTCGTCTTCTGTTGACGGATCCCCTTGCACTAACGGCACTGTAAAGGCTGTTGATGAGAAGATGCACGGCTTCGATCAGTCTGTTTGTATCGACATTCCTGCGTTCTCCTGTATGTATTTCACGGTGAAAAAAGAGGAAAGACCTGTGCCTGAGAAAAAGGCAGAGAATAAGAAAAAGAAATAATAAGGAAATTTATAAAGAGTCATGAGACACGTATTATTTAGTCCCCCTGATATAACAGAGGCAGAGATCAGTGAAGTTGTTGATGCTTTGAAGTCCGGTTGGATAACTACCGGACCTAAAACTAAAAAATTAGAACAGCTGGTAGCAGAACGTTGTCATACCTCAAAAGCTGTTTGTTTGAATTCAAATACGGCATGTGCTGAGATAACTTTGCGTATATTAGGTATAGGAATCGGTGATGAGGTTATTGTTCCAGCCTATACTTATACAGCTACCGCAAGTGTGGTAGAGCATGTGGGGGCAAGATTGGTCATGATAGATTGTGAGCCCGAGAAGTTCACGATGGATTATGAGAAATTAGAAGCGGCGATAACCGAGAGAACAAAAGCTATAATCCCGGTGGATTTGTTTGGTATTCCTTGTGGCTATGATACGATTTTCGATATAGTAGAACGGAAAAAGAATTTATTCCATCCAAATGATAACCCGATTCAAAAAGCCTTGAATCGAGTGATTGTTATGGCTGATGGTGCTCATTCTTTTGGAGCCTCATATAAAAAATTCCCAATAGGTTCTGTCGCCGATTTTACGAATTTCTCATTTCATGCGGTGAAAAACCTAACAACAGCGGAAGGCGGTGCGGTTGTTTGGAGAGATATTGAAGGGATAGATAATAATGAGTTATATCACCAATACATGTTATTGAGCCTTCACGGTCAGAGTAAAGACGCATTTGCAAAAACGAAGTTAGGTGCGTGGGAATATGATATCATTGGGCCATGGTATAAATGTAATATGACTGATGTTTGTGCCGGCATAGGTTTAGGGCAAATAAGAAGATATGATGGGATTTTGTCCCGTCGAAGAGAAATTATAGACCGTTATAATAAAGGGCTGGCAGGTTTACCAGTTACAATGCTGACACATTATACGCCGGATAGGATGTCTTCCGGGCATTTATACGTTATAAATCTGAATGGTAAAGATACTGAACAACGGAACAAATTTATAGAGAGAATGGCAGAATTAGGAGTTGCTACCAATGTGCACTATAAGCCGTTACCTATGCACACCGGATATCAGAAACTAGGATTCAAGATAGAGGACTATCCGAATGCTTATGAGCAATTTAAAAATGTAGTGACGTTGCCGCTTCATACTTGTTTATCTGATGAAGATGTGGATTATGTGATTGAGTGCATGAAGGAATGTTTAAAATGAGATAGGATATGACATTTGAAAGATTGTATCATATAGTTCGAATCTCTTTGCTGAGAAATGGGTTTTATTTTGAAATATGATTGGTATATTTTGTAGTTGAATTAAATTTTAAATATGTATGAACGATATGTAAAACGTGGAATAGATTTTATTCTTGCGTTGATAGTTTTGCCATTTGTATTATTTATAATAATTATATTGGCTCCTGTCATTTTTATTTCAGATCCGGGTCCGATATTCTACAATGGATCAAGAAGAGGACGGTATGGTACACCTTTCAAGATGTTTAAGTTTCGTTCAATGTATGTTAATTCTCCAGATGTAAGGAATCCTGATGGCTCTACATTTAATGGATATAATGATCCTAGAGTGACGGCTATAGGTCGGTTTATGCGGAAGACTTCTATCGATGAGATTCCACAATTCTTGAATGTCCTGATTGGGGATATGAGTTTTGTTGGACCTAGGCCTACTTTAGCGACTAAATCATTTGATGAGGTTGAAGTCGAAAGAAGAAAACGATATGATGTGAAACCGGGTATTACGGGATATGCTCAGGCTTATTTTAGAAATTCTATTTCTCAAGAAGATAAATTTAGATATGATTTATACTACGTAGATCATGTTTCTTTTAAGTTAGACTTGAAGATTATGTTACAGACTGTGTTTTCTGTGATAAGACGGGAAAATATTTATGTTTCAAGAGAAAAAAATAACGATAATCGATAAAATTAAACAAGAGCTATTTATAAGTGAAACGATTGTTAATTATAGGAGCTTCTATTTTGCAATTACCTGCAATACTGAAAGCTAAAGAAATGGGTTTGTATGTTGGGGTTGCTGATTTTAATCCACAAGCGATTGGTATATCTTATGCCGATGAATACTTTAATGTAAGTACAATTGATGAAGAAGGTGTGTATCTAGCAGCAAAAGAATTTAAAGCGGATGGTATTGTCACTCTAGCCACAGATATGCCAATGCGGGCTGTTGCTTATGCCACACATAAACTAGGTCTTGTTGGAATATCATACGATACGGCGATTAAGGCAACTGACAAAGGAGAAATGATAAAAGCTTTTGAACTTGCAGGGGTGGAACATCCATGGTATTATATACTCCGTACACCAGAGGAATTGAGTAAGGTTGTTCAGGAAATTACGTATCCCTGTATCAGCAAGCCTGTAGATAATGCGGGTAGTAGAGGCGTTATTTTAATTGAAAGTTCTAAGGATTTGGAGAATGCGATTCAATATAGTTCTCTAAATGGACGAAATGGAGGAGTGATTGTAGAGGAGTACTTAAAAGGTCGTGAGGTCAGTGTTGAGGTTATGGTTATTAATTGTGATGTCCATATTTTACAAGTTACTGATAAACTGACAACAGGGGGGCCTTATTTTGTCGAGATGGGACACAGTCAGCCTAGTTTATTGGGTAATAAGGATATTTTGGCGATTAAAAACTTGGTAAAGAGAGCTGTGAGATCTATAGGTATTAATAATGGACCGGCTCATGTGGAAATAATGCTAACAGATCGAGGGCCGAAAATGATTGAACTTGGAGCCAGGATGGGAGGAGATTGTATTACAACACATTTAGTGCCATTGTCTACGGGTATTGATATGGTGAAGGCTACGATACAAATAGCATTGGGAGAGAAATCTTCTATTGCTCCAAAATTTGATAAAGGGGCAGCGATACGTTATCTAAAAGAGACTAAAGGTATTATTAAAAATATTTCGGGTGTTGATATAGTAAATAAAATAGATGGTATTAAGCAAGTCGTGTTGACTAAAACAATAGGTGATATTGTTGGTCAAATTAGTAGTAGTGTAGATCGTGTAGGGTATGTAATTGCTCAAGCGAATACAGTTCAAGCTGCTATCGACCTCTGTGAAAATGCCATGAAACAGATTTGTATTACTACAGAGTAATAATAAAAACTTGAATATTGTTATGGAATTGAAAGGGAAACGTCTTTTATATATAGGTGGAAGTGCTTCAATAAATGATATTGCATACTATACTAAGAGTCATGGCATAAAGTTACTTGTAGCAGGGAAATTTATATCACAAGATATACGTTCTTTAACAGATGAACAATATATTATTGATGTTTGTGATAGAGAATGTTTGAGGAAACTACTGGTAGAGCGGGCTGTTGATGGTATATTGGTTATTGGAAATGAGGATATTATAACTAGTGTGATTGATGTGGCTGAGAGCATAGGGCTTGATTTCTATGTGAAACGTGATCAATGGAATGAATTGCAGGATAAAAAGAATTTCAAAAAGAATTGTATAAAGTATGGTATTCCTATTGTGGAGACGTACGAACTGACAAGTGATTTTGATTCAGATCAAATACCTCAGAGTGTTTATCCGGTTATTTTGAAGCCGGCTGATAGTTGTGGGTCAAAAGGAATCTCGATATGTAATTCTGGAGATGAATTGAAACAAGCAATTCAAAAGGCAAAATTGTATTCAAGAACAAATCGATTCTTATGTGAAAAATATATGGATTGTCCAGAGATTACCATTAAATATTTATTTGATCGTGGAAATATATATGTATGGGAAATAAATGATCGATTTGTTAATAGAGAACAAAAGAATGTAGGTGCCATAGCTGATTGTACGATATATCCATCAAAACACGTGAAATTATATTTTGAAACGATGC
>OGRN01003718.1_pt1 | contig 10598 bp, 5 predicted proteins | sample 1553401 | NCBI WGS metagenome assembly OGRN01 (sample SAMEA2580096, study PRJEB22360) | human gut metagenome | biome: human gut; feature: human-associated habitat; material: faeces | place: Denmark | collected 2008/2010 | reverse complement strand
AAGTAAAAAACTACTTTTCACACTACTAAAATCCTTAACTTAATGACATTGTTTTTGAAAAAACCCCGTCCCCAATTAAAATTATGCATCATACACATACAATTCGTGTAATGCTCTTGTTGCGCAGATGTATTGATATCCTTGGTACATTTTGTTGTTACGGTCGCCGCCTACAACAAATACCTGGTCGAATTCTAAGCCTTTTGCCAGATAGTAGGTGGTTACTGTCAGGCCTTTTTTGAATTGTGCGCTGTCGCGGTTGATGTAATATGCTTCTGCGCCTAGTTTGTGCATGATTTCTTGAATATGTTCTGCTTCTTTTTCTGTCATGGTGAGGATTGCTGCTGTTTCGTATTCTTCTTCTCTTAATTTCAATTTTTCGCTGATTTCTTTACATGTTTTTTCCAGTGTTTTTATGGCATGTCTTTCGACTGCTTTTCCGTGTCTTGCTACATACTGGATGTCTTTGGATCCGCCGACGGATTTGGCGTATTCTGCGATTTCGCTTGTGTTGCGGTAACTTTTGTTCATGACGATACGTTTGACTTTTTTCCCAAATATTTTTGGTAAAAATGTGAGAACGTCTTGTTGTTTTCCGGCGATGGTCTGTGCCTTGTCGCCCAGTATTGTCATGTTGCATGAAAACATTTTCGCGAGAAGTACGTACTGTAAATAGGAGTAATCCTGCATCTCATCAATGACGAGATGGCGGATGTTCTTGCGCTGGCCGGCTGCCGTCAGGCTGTATTTTAGATAGAGAATCGGGTAAACGTCTTCGTATTCCAGTACGCGGCGCTCTGGCGGCATGTCCGGAAGTGCCGGGAATCCGTAGTCTTCCAGGAACCAGTTGTATATTTGACAAATGTCTCTGGTTACGTACATATTCATGAATTTTCTGCAAATGATTTCTTGTTCTTCGTCGTTTAGGCTGCGTCCGCGTAAGGTTTCGACTTCGTCGATAAAATAATCCATGACCGCGCCCATTCTATCTAAAAGTGGTGTACCGGTATATTTTTCATAAAAAAATTCCATGATTTCGCTGGCACTTTTGCGAATGCCCTTGAATTCTACATCTTCAAAATCTACCAGCCGGTCTTCCAGCTCGATTAGGAAGCCTTCGATTGCCTGAACGTATTCCACGGACTGCTTCCATTCGTAACGTTTTTGATCTGCATCATCCATTCCTGCGATTTCACGCTCGATTTGATGATATTTGTCTTCACAGTCAGCGGCTATCATTTTGCTATTCCAACCAGTCCCGGCTGAACTACTTTTTGAATTTCTACTTGGATTTTTCCCTTGATTTCCGCCTTGATCTCTATTTTTATTTCTATATATCACATTTTCCTGATTCACAGCATTTCCATATATCGCATTTTCCTGATTGCCAACATTTCCATATATCACATTTCCCTGCGTTGCAGCATTTCTCCTGAGTTCATGATATGCAAACAAATCAAAACTCATTTCCTGTATATTTTCCTCGCCAAGTTCAGGAAGAATATGGGAAATGTAGTCGGCAAACACGCCGCCTGGCGAAAGAATCAGGATATTTGATGAATTCAGATGCTCTCTGTCATGATACAAAAGATAGGCAATCCGATGTAGCGCAACGGACGTCTTGCCACTTCCTGCCACACCTTGAATAGCCAGAATCTTGTCCTTCGTGTTGCGGATAATTGCATTTTGTTCCTTCTGGATTGTACGCACAATATTTTTCAGTTTCGTGTCGCTGTTGGCGCCAAGTTCCTGCTTTAAAATGTCATCGTCAATCTTCACATCACTCTCAAATTCATAGATCATCTTGCCGCCACGGATTTTGTACTGCCATTTGGACAGAATTTCTCCGTCCATGCGCCCGCCCGGCGCTTCGTAGGACGCCTCGCCTTTGTCGTAGTCATAGAACAGACTGCTGACCGGGGCTCTCCAATCGTAAATAAGCGGCAATGCGCCACGCTCTCTTGCAAAATTTCCGATTCCGATGTAAAAATCTTCCGGCTCGTCTTCTCCGTCATAGACGAATTCTACACTTCCGAAAAATGGTGCATCCAGCATACGCTTCAGACGCCGGCGCATTTTCCAGTTCTCCTGATTGGCATTCACCTGCATTTTCAGCGCCTGCTGGTTGTCGTAATCCTCATATCCATACTGGTCCATTTCCGTGTAATTGTCCCAGTAATATTCATTCATACTGTTAATGTCCTGGCGTACCGCCTGTATATTTTCATCAATCTCTCCCAGACGTTTTTCTATCAGACCAAGTACCTCCGGCAGAAATTCACTTCCTTTACTCACAATCAATCCTCCAATTTTAATCATTGTAACTGAATTATCATAGCATTATCGGCAAAATATATCCACTTTTCTCGCTTGGAAATCATGGAAAAATCATGGTATATTTTGACGATGATTGTTTTTTCTGACACAATTTTTAAAAATCATTTCTAAAAATCGAGAGGCTGTAAAAAAAGAATAGTCCCCCAAAAAAGAAAGGACGCATGAAAAAACTCTCGTTTTTTTCACACGCCCCTCAATTGAATCAATGTTGGAAGAACATCTCCCATCCGTTATTTAATTTCTGCTGTTTCTACGATGAACTTGACGCTTCCGCTTGCGCCTTCTCTGATCCCGCCATAGTTGGTGTATGTCTTTTCTGCCTCTTTTACTGCCTTGAAATGATTCAGAACATTTGCAAGGTCATCTCCCGCAAGGTCTCCCAGTTTTTCAATTCCTTCTTCGTCGAATGTCTTCATTCCGGCTTCCAGAAGGCTGGCACCCTGGGCGAGTGTTCCTGCGCCCGTGTTAAGCTGTGTACCAACGGAGCTTAACTGGCTTGTTCCGGTGCTGAGTGTAGCCGCCCCCTGGGCAAGCTGGCTGATGGCTGACTGGAGTTTGCCGCCGATTTCGGCCATATCCGGCATGTCAGAAAGGCTGTTAGATAAAGCCGTAAACTGAGTCACTAAATCCACAAGAGCCTTCTGGGCTGTAGTCGCATCCACCTGCATGGCCTTTACTTCTGCCAGCGCATTTACCGCCTGGTCTATCGCTGTCTTAGCGCCAGACGCATTCGTAAGGGAAATATTCATGCTGTCACATTCTTTTTCAGCTGAACTTGATGTACCACTGGCTGTATTTACTGCATTTTCCAATTCTTCTTGTTGTTCCGATGTCAGCGATTTATAACTTTCTGTTTCTTTTAAACGATCCATGACATCCTTCTTTGTAGATGCTTCCGTTTCGGAAATTGCTGTCTTCACTGCCTTTTTTGCTTTTTCTTTCGCCTGATTCGACGCTTCTGTCTCCAAATCTGTAACGTTGATTTCATCCAGTTTGCTCTTGGCAGTGGTTACATTCTTACTGATTGTATTTACATACTCCGCCAGTGTTGTGACGCTTCCAAGCTCCTGCTGTAATATTCCAAGATCTTTCTGAATCTGTGTAACTGCCTGCGCAGTCGTATCATCACTGCCTGCTGCGCTTAAGCTGCCCATAAGTGTAGTTACTTGTTCATCCAGTTCACTCAAACCTTCTGCCAGTGCCTGTGCTCCCGCATCCACCTGTGAAACGCCGCTTGTATACTGACTTAAATAATCCTGCAGTGTTCCGGCTCCGGTGCTCAATTGTCCCATGGCGTCCACCAGTTCATCGGAAGCATCGGTCATTTCTTTTACGCCATCAATCACGTCATTGACATCGTCAAGGTCACCGTCCTTCATATCGCTAAGCCCACATGTGGAAATTGCAGTCGCTGTGAAATCCAGTTCAAAGTTTTCCACATCCGCGGTTATTTCCACATAATCTTTCAGGTCAATATCTTTTGTTGCCTCGTAATCTTTCAACTCCAAACTGTCTGCAAGTCCTGGAAATGCGGTTCCGATCACAATGCTCTGATCCTGGTCTGCCATGACTTTTCCACCGGAAACTTTCACATTTTTAAACTTATCCCCAGGAAGCATGAGCATGGACGCTGCAAGAAATGGAACTTTTACTCCTACGTCTTTACCATCGATATTCACCGTCCGGCTCTCATTATTCGTATAGTCAAACCGAATTTTCACCTTGCCGCTTTTTCCTGCCAGATCTTCCGGCTTGATTTCCTTGCCGTCCAGATAATAGGTTACTTTTGTAGTCACCGGAAGCTGCTGATTGGAAGTACCTTCATAGGAAATGTCTTCCCCTTTGTTCTCCCATGTGATAGTTCCGTCTGCATTTTGCGTATATTCTTCGTCTCCTTCCGTGTTTTTAATGTCTTTCAAATTGGAAAAATCGATGATCTCACCGTCACCATTCCGGCGCAGCCAGTCTTTGACCGTAATCTTCTTAACTGAACCGTCTGCATTTGCATCGACATAAACTGTTTCTGTCTTATCTTTCCATTCACCTGCATCCTCGTCACTGGATGTCTCTGCTGTCACGTCATTGGATGTCTTTACTGCCGCGTGTACGACACTTACACTGCCTGCCACTGCCGGAAGTGCTGACGGCGCTATCATAGACAACGTCAGCGCACCTGCTAATAATATCATTACAACTGGTCGTTTCATAATCTCCTCCTTCTGATTCTCATCTTTCTAACAGTCCTTATTCATTTTTCCAGCATACTGTTTCAAGATTTCTACGAATCTCTATTCTACATTTTTCAACGCTTCATCCATTGGAACTTTTCGGATCCTTCGATATTCAATTGCTGCCACAACGGCATATGCCGCCACGCCGCTCACGAACATTTCTACGAAAATCTTCGGATCTATGTAAAATGTGATCCAGCCGGTAATGCTTGTCAGCATCATTTCCCGGAACAGAATCTGCATGATTTCCAGCTCCAATGGCAGGCTGATCAAGATGAACAGCACGACCACGATAGACGTGGACATAATGTACAGCCGGCTGATTTCGCCGTTTGTATATCCCAGGATTTTTGCCATGGAAATAGACTGCGCATTTTTCTCGATGATGATCTTGGACAGGAGATAAATCAATACGAGGAAAATGATCACGGAAAATCCGTCCATCAGATTCATCATACTTCCCATGGACACGTCGAGCTGTCTGGAAATCTTGGTCAGATCCTCAACATCAATGGTGGAACCGATATATTTTTCATCAATATCCGTAATTTCAGAATCAGAGAAATATCCGCTGAAGCTGTCTTTGTCCATATCAAATGTTTTGTTGAGTTCCTGTATTGGCATAAATATGGAGAGTGAACCTACGTAATCATATACACCTGCAACTTTAAACTTGTATTTTTTATTTTCATACTTTTCCTTTAAAGTAATTGTGTCACCTTTTTTCAGACTAAATTTTTCTGCATAGCCAGAGGAGAGGTATACCTCAGGGATATTCTCCACATTTTTCACATCTGTATCAGATGCGGAATCTGATGTTTTCCACTTAATGTTGATATATTTGCTATTGTTTTCCACACCATAGAGAATAATTTCCTCACTCTTATATTTTCCAGGAAGGGTGCTCAGTGAATAGGCGCTGAATTTTTCTGCATCCGGATTTTCTGTCTCTACTGCCTGACTGAACATCATCATGGACACCATCTGCTCAAGCTTACTGTCTCCACCTGCCATGCTCGCCGGCATCTGCAGCATGTACTGATATTTGCTGAGCATGCCATTTTCCATTTCCACTTGATAATGGTCCAGCACAGATGGAAGCATCAGTCCGAACATCAACAACATATTTGCAAAAATAATTCCCACAAACAATACTGCGTAGTTACTCATATTCTGAAGGATCACACGTATCCGAAATCTGTGGAAAAAGCCAAGATGCTCACTCAGCGGCAATGCATGTTTCTGTTTACGTCTGCTTAAGTCCCTTCTCAGGAACTTCAGTGGTGATAGTTTTAATTTGTACCACAGCAGCACAAAATTCACCACAAGCATAATGAGGATCGGCACTACCGTTGTCAGAAGAAATGCTTCCGCGTTCCAGATGGTCACGTAGGTCGGCAGGCTGTAGCTTCCATAGTAAAGTCCCGCGCAATAATCTTTTCCTACCGTATAACCGATAACATTTCCAATAATCGCTCCGATAAATGTGACAAATACCGGGGCTGCCATGTAATGCCGGATCAGTTCACCTCTTGTATAGCCAGATGCCCGCAAGGTGCCGATTACATTTGCCTCTTTTCGGATTGTGTTGCTGGTAGTGATTGCAAAGACAAATGCCATGATCACGATGATGATATAAAGAAGCACGATCATCATCGAACGGTCACCGCCCATATCATCCCCAGTGAAGATAATTGCCTGGTTCGTGTATCTTGGGACAAATTCTTCCAGTGTCACTTCTTTTGCCACATCTTCCATCAGATCTTCCGAAATGTCTTTTTCTGCCTTTTCATTTTTGGGTTCAGTATTGTATTTCCATGCGTAGCTGTAATTCAACTGATCGGCCTTGTAGCTGTCGAACTCCTCCGGACACACTAACGACACGCCAAATTTTACCGAGTCAAACATGGAATCATTATTATCAGAAAACAAGGCGCTGTAATCTGAAAGCGCCACAAGACCGGTAATCTTCCATGTATGTCCGCCACTTTCAATCTCATCACCCACGCTCAGATCATTATTGTCTGCATACATACGGTCAATACCGATTTCTCCCGGTTTTTCAGGCATTTTCCCCTTCATCAGGCACACCTTATTGACCTCATCACGATTCTTGAAAATGCGCATTGTACTTCCATTTGTTAAAGCTTCCTCTACATAATAATTCTCGTACAATTTGATGCCCAGATCTTCGATATCCTGAATCTGAGCATTGTTCATTTTCTTTTCTGTCCGGAAATGTCCATTTTCAATGTTATATTTCTCAAAGCTTTCCTCGTACGCCTGGATCATACTTCCATCGGCCACCAGAAATCCTGATACCATTCCAATCGTCAGCGTCATCAAGATAAAAATGACCAGATATTTTCCAAATTCTCCACGAAGCTCCCGGAACAGACGTTTATTTAACGGGCTTCTCATCACGCGTCCTCCTTACCAATCCAGCTCTCTCGCCGGAATCTTCTTCTCATTGCGGTAACTTTTTCTCACCGCACCGTCACGGAGACGAATCACGATGTCCGCCATGTCTTTGATTGCGTCATTGTGTGTGACCATAATGACCGTGTTACCGTACTTCTGGTTGACACGCTCGATCAGCTCCAGAATATCCTTGGACGTGTTATAATCCAAAGCTCCCGTCGGCTCATCGCAGAGCAAAATATCCGGATTTTTGACAATTGCCCTTCCGATTGCCGTTCTCTGCTGCTGCCCGCCCGACAACTGGTTCGGTAACTTTTTCCTGTGTTCATAAAGTCCCAGCGTCTGTAACAATTCATCAACATCCAGCGGTCTGTCACTTAGATAAGCCCCAACCTCAATATTTTCCCGGACAGTCAGATTCGGAATCAGATTGTACATCTGAAACACATAGCCCAGATGCTTTCTCCGATATGCCGTCAGTTTTTTCTCATTCATATCGGCCATGCGCTCACCTCCGATGGAAATGTATCCCGCATCCGCATCATCAATTCCACCGATAATATTTAACAGTGTAGACTTTCCCGAACCAGACGGTCCAAGTAATACACAAATGTCACCCTTCTCTATAGAAAAATCCACACCCCGCAGCACTTCCACACGGTTCGAATCACTGCCAAAACTCTTTTTCAGATTATTGATCTCAATAAACATATATTGTTTCCTCACTCCCTGTAGTTAGTTTAATGCAACTACATTTTACCACAGAATCAAAATGCAGAAATAGAAAGGCATGAAAAAACGATGTGCCTATTGAGAACTTTTATCAATAATTCAAAAATGCCTCGGCATTCTTGCTGCGAGGTGCGCGTCATGCAATTGCATGACATACTTCTACTGCGCACCTCTGCAAGTCTACACTCCGTTTCGGTCGGCGCAAAACCATTGTCCACCGGACAATGTGCGCCCTGCCGGAGGCTATATCAGCTGGGAAATTGTAGATGAAAATGATGCAATTTAAGAGAAACGAAAAAGGGACAGGTTGAAGTTTAATTGGGGACGGGGTTTTTTTGAAAAAACCCCGTCCCCAATTAAATTGTTTTAAATACTTACACATCTTTCATGGTGAGTTGTATTCTTTTTTTCTTTAAGTCTACGCTCATGACTTTGACGTCTACGATGTCTCCTACGCTGACGACTTCTAGTGGATGTTTGATGAATTTTTTGTTTGTCATCTGGGATATGTGTACAAGTCCGTCCTGGTGGACTCCGATGTCTACAAATGCTCCAAAGTCGATTACGTTTCGGACGGTTCCTTTTAAGATCATGCCTTCTTTTAAATCTTTCATTTCCAGGACGTCTGTGCGGAGGATTGGTTTTGGCATCTCGTCTCGTGGGTCGCGTCCTGGTTTTTCCAGTTCTTTTACGATGTCGCGCAGTGTGATTTCTCCGATTTCCAGTTCTTCTGCGAGTTTTTTGTAGTCTTTGATGGTGAGTGATAAGCCTGCCAGTTTACCGGCGCAGATATCTTCGGTGGTAAATCCTTGTTTTTTCAGGAGTTTTTCTGCTGCCTCGTAGCTTTCTGGATGTACGCTTGTTGTGTCCAGTGGATTTTTTCCATTTTGAATGCGTAAGAATCCGGCGCATTGTTCAAATGCTTTTGGTCCTAATTTTGCTACTTTTAGGAGTTGCTTTCTTGTCTCGAATCTTCCTTGTTCTTCCCGGTATGCCACAATATTTTTCGCTATGGCTGAGGTAATGCCGGATATGTAGGAAAGCAGTGGTGCGGAAGCTGTGTTCAGGTCTACGCCTACGCGGTTTACACAAGATTCTACGACTCCGGACAATGTATCATTTAACTTTTTCTGGTTCATGTCGTGCTGGTACTGACCGACTCCGATGGATTTCGGATCGATTTTTACTAGTTCTGCCAGTGGGTCCTGCAGTCTTCTTGCGATGGACGCTGCGCTTCTCTGTCCAACATCAAAGTTCGGGAATTCTTCGGTTGCAAGTTTACTTGCAGAATATACGGAAGCTCCCGCCTCATTTACGATGATGTACTGTACTTTCTGTGGAATTTCTTTCAGAAGATCTACAATGATCATCTCGGACTCGCGTGAAGCTGTTCCGTTTCCAACGGAAATGAGGCTGATATTATATTTTGCAATGAGTTTTTTTAACGTGTCTTTTGCAGCCTGGATTTTCTGTGGTGTCGTCGGTGCTGTAGGGTAAATGACGGTAGTGTCTACAACTTTTCCGGTTGAGTCTACGACAGCCAGTTTGCAGCCGGTACGGAATGCCGGATCCCAGCCAAGAACTGTGTGTCCCACGATTGGAGGCTGCATCAGAAGCTGTTCTAAATTCTTGCCAAATACTTCGATGGCTCCATCTTCTGCTTTTTCGGTCAATTCACCTCGGATTTCGCGCTCGATCGCCGGAGCAATGAGTCGCTTGTAGCTGTCTTCGATTGCTTCTTTGAGAATCTGTGTTGTACTCAGGTTTTCACCATGGATAATTTTCTTTTCCAGATACCGGAGAATATCCTCCTGCGGTGCCTCGATTTTCACGGTCAGAAATTTTTCTTTCTCGCCACGGTTCAGTGCCAGCGTGCGATATCCAGCCAGACGGTTCACCGGTTCATCGAATTCATAATAATTCTCATAAACAGACTCTGCCTTCTCGTCTTTTGCACTGGAAATGATATGTCCTTTCTGCATCGTCTGCTTCCGGATCCAGCTTCTATAATCCGCCTCATCGGAAATATTCTCAGCGATAATATCTCTGGCACCTTCCAACGCTTCCTGTACATTTGCCACGCCTTTTTCTTCATTTATATATTGCTTTGCAACTTCCTCTAAAGACTCTTTTGTCTTCTGCAGCATGATCAGTGTGGACAAAGGCTCCAGTCCTTTTTCTTTTGCGATGGTCGCGCGAGTCCGTCTCTTTGGCCGATACGGACGATACAGGTCTTCTACAACAACCTGCGTCTGTGCTTCCAGAATCTGCTTTTTCAGTTCTTCAGTAAGTTTTCCCTGCTCTTCGATGGACGCTAATACCTGTTCTTTCTTTTCTTCCAGATTGCGCAGGTAAACGAGTCTTTCATATAATTTACGGAGCTGTTCATCATCCAGCGTTCCGGTTGCTTCTTTTCGATATCTGGCAATAAATGGAATTGTGTTTCCCTCGTCGATCAGCTTCACCGCTGCCTCGACCTGCCAGAGTTTCACACCGAGTTCTTCTGTTATCTTCTGATTAATATCCATATATAGTATCCTTTCTCCATTATCGTGATGCCTGTATCAAAAAGCAGCATCATATTGCATTATTATACTCGAACTACTTTTTATTTACAACATTTTCAAAAATCCTTGGCGCAATCCTTAACGCATCTTCCTATTCTGTATTCACATTTTGCTGAAATATTGGCTGAAACATATTTTCACATTTTGCTGAAATATTTGCTGAAAAACATTTTCGCACTTTTTTAAAAAAGCTTTGTAGAAGCAGTTTATTTCAAGTCGAACGTCCGTGAGACTTGGCGCGTGATTCTGGTCAGAGAAGCTGACATATTCCTATCAGAATCACTGCGCATCCTCGCGGAGCGTTTATCTC
>OGRN01003716.1_pt1 | contig 10612 bp, 6 predicted proteins | sample 1553401 | NCBI WGS metagenome assembly OGRN01 (sample SAMEA2580096, study PRJEB22360) | human gut metagenome | biome: human gut; feature: human-associated habitat; material: faeces | place: Denmark | collected 2008/2010 | reverse complement strand
CGCATCACAACATTGAATCAAAAATCCTTTATAATGGGGTTTATCCCATTTGTATTTTTTCCTATTTTTCTTGAAAAACTTCTGCAAGCCCTCGGTATCTTTCGATGCTTTTTCCCAAACTTCCCTATTGCTGATTTCAAACAGCAACATGCCGTCTCGATATTCATTCATCAAATTGCGAAAATCGGGATACTTATCTTCCAAATGAGCCTTCTCGAAATCTAATATTTCCATATCGGCCATATAACCAATCATAGTCGAAATATAATCGGGTGCATTGACCGTCACATCTCGGCCTTTGGACAAAAACGAGGCAAAATCGGCCACTGTATATGAATGGTTCTCAAACGAGAATAAAACACTTTGGTCATTATGAATAGCCGCTATATAAGAAGAATCGACTTTACCTAAATCGCCAGCCAATTTCATCAACTTCGCCCGCTGCGATTCTTCCAAAGAAAAACCATAATCATTTTTCAATTTAGCCACCATCGCATTACGAGCCATGCTACCTCTTTCGTCTCGTGCCATCATTCGCGTAATCTCCGAGCGCATTTGTTCAAATGGCTTAATATCCCGCCGGTCCATTAACTTAATGATATGCCAACCATAGGGAGATAATACAGGCTCTGTAATATCTCCTTTATTTTTAAGAGCAAATGCAGCATCCTCGAACTCTTTTACGAATTGTCCACTACTCACCCACGGTAATTCTCCACCTCGTACGGCAGAAGCCTTATCCTCCGACCGCTCCTTTGCCATCGTAGCAAAATCGGCTCCCGACTTCAATTCTTCATAAATGGCTCGTATCTCGGATTCTTTCTGCGCTTTTACTTCATCAGAAGCACCACGAGGCACCAATATCATGATATGGGAAAATAGAAACTCTCCCGGATTGGGACGACGACTATGTACTTTTATAATGTGATATCCGAACTGGGTTTCCACTATATCGGAAACTTCTCCCGCTTGTAATGCGAAAGCAGCCTTTTCAAAAGGATAAACCGTACGTCCGCCTCTAATAAATCCCAAATATCCCTTATTCTGCCTCGATCCGTCTTCACTGAATTTCTCTGCCAACATCCCAAAGTCTTCCCCCGCCTTGATTTCAGCCAATACCGATTCGGCTTTTTTCTTTGCCTCGGCTCGTTCCTCAGGAGTCCGAGCATTCAATCCTATGAGAATATGGCTTACCTCCACATCTTCTTTCATTCGGTCATAAGCCTCATGTGCCAAACGGTCATCAACAGAAGCATCGATCAAATAGGGTTTAGCCAACTCTTCTCTATACCCCGCCAATTCATTTTTAAATGCCGAAGTCGTATCAATCCCCATAGCTTCGGCCTCGGCAACTTTCAACTTGTAGTTCTTAAATAGTGTAACGTATTCATCGAGAGATTTATGATCGATTTGTTGCTGGCTGTTCTTATTATAGATATACTCAAATTCCGATTTGTGAATATCTTTATTATTCACTCTCATAATAACAGGGTCGACATCGGTAGCCCACCCTCCAAACCAAGAATTTCCGGCAAGCAAAGCCGCTAAGAGCCATTTGTTTTTCATTGTGTTATGCACTACATTTTATTGAGACTTGATAGTCCCGAGTTATCAACAAAAATAATACACTATTTTAACGCTTCAAATATAAGAAAATTATATCGTAATCACTAAAATAGTGTATTCTTCCCAAAAATAAAAATCCACCTTCCTTATCGGAAAAGTTATCCTCTACTATAATTCGGAGCCTCGCTGGTTATCGACACATCATGAGGGTGACTTTCGGCTACACCAGCATTGGTAATACGAGTAAACTTAGCATCATGTAAAGCCTCTATATCCTTAGCTCCACAATATCCCATTCCGGCACGCAAACCGCCGACCATCTGATAAACTACTTCATATAAAGATCCTTTAAAGGGAACACGAGCCGCAATTCCCTCGGGAACCAATTTTTTAGTATCAGTCTCATTAGCTTGGAAATAACGGTCTTTCGAACCTTTCTCCATCGCTTCGAGAGATCCCATACCCCGATATGACTTATACTTACGTCCATTGAATATGATCGTTTCTCCCGGCGATTCTTCAACGCCAGCCAGCATACCGCCCAACATAACTGAGTAAGCCCCAGCAGCCAATGCTTTTACAATATCACCCGAATAACGAATTCCACCATCGGCAATCAATGGCACGCCTGTTCCTTTCAATGCTTTCGCCACGTCATAAACGGCAGATAATTGAGGAACCCCGACACCGGCAATCACCCGGGTCGTACAAATGGAACCGGGACCTATACCTACTTTCACTCCGTCGGCTCCGGCTTCCACCAAAAATTTAGCGGCTTCACCCGTCGCAATATTTCCCACAACGACATCGATATCTGGATATTTTGCTTTTATATCTTTCAATACACCGATTACGCCCTTAGAATGTCCATGCGCCGTATCTATAACGATAGCATCGACTCCGGCTTCTACCAACGCATCCACACGAGTCATCGAATCGGCTGTAACACCGACCCCCGCAGCCACACGCAGCCGACCTAATTTATCTTTACAAGCAAACGGTTTATCTTTGGCTTTCGTTATATCCTTATAAGTAACCAACCCTACCAAATGGCCGTCTTTATCGACAACCGGGAGCTTCTCTATCTTGTGCCTTTGAAGAATATCCGCAGCCTGTTGCAAATCGGTGGATTGTGAAGTCGTCACTAAATTGTCTTTGGTCATTACCTCGTCTACCAATCTTTCCAAATCGCGTTCAAAACGCAAGTCCCGATTCGTTACAATACCCACCAAAAGATTTTTATCGTCCACTACGGGAATCCCTCCTATATGGTATTCACTCATCATAGACAACGCTTCGCGCACCGTCGACCCACACTTGATTGTCACAGGGTCATAAATCATTCCATTCTCAGCTCGTTTAACAGCATGAACTTGACGGGCCTGAGCCTCGATACTCATATTTTTATGAATGACTCCAATTCCTCCTTCACGAGCGATAGCAATAGCCAATTGCGCCTCGGTTACCGTATCCATGGCTGCCGAAACTAATGGAATATTTAATCGGATATTGCGTGAAAACTGCGTCGACAACTCGACATTACGAGGAAGGACTTCGGAGTAAGCGGGGATTAACAAAACATCGTCAAAAGTTAATCCGTCCATCACCACTTTTTCTGCAACAAATGACATAATGGGGTTCATTAGAATTTTATTGCATGCAAAGATAATTATTTTTCGGCAAGCTATTATCTATACATGAAGATTTTTAAATTATTTATCACCCCAAAAGCTAAAATAAAAAAGCGACAACCGATTATCGGAATGTCGCTTTTTCACTATTATTTCTCGGCTTTTAATTTCCCATCTCTGAAAGGAACTTGATACGTATCAAACGAATTTCTTCTTCGCTATACTCCATACCAAACTCCTCAATGGCATCTTCGAGACTATCGCTTTCACTCTCCTTGAAGTAGTCAAAAATATCGTCGATATGCTCGTCGTCCATAATCTCGTGCAGGAAATAGTCGATATTGATTTTCGTTCCCGAATAAACAATCGCCTCTATCTCGTCGAGCAACTCTCCAAATTCAAGGCCCTTCGACTCGGCCAATTCATCAAGTGCAATTTTCCTGTCGATGGCCTGAATAATGGATACTTTCAATTTCGACTTATTGGCAACCGTACGCACCCTTAAATCTTCGGGACGCTCAATTTCATTTTCTTCCACATGAGCTTTGATGACTTTAACGAATTCTTCTCCGTAACGTTTCGCTTTACCTGCTCCTACCCCCGGAATATTTTGTAACTCCTCAATTGTAATCGGATAGGTTGTCGCCATAGCTTCTAATGAAGGGTCTTGAAAAATCACATACGGAGGAAGTTCCAATCGTTTAGCGATTTTCTTTCGCAAATCTTTCAAAATAGAATATAACTCGGGATCGACCGCACAAGAAGCTCCACCTTTCATGGGCACTTCTTCCTCCACCTCGTCAAAATCGACATCTTTGACAATCTTAAACGAAACCGGATTCTTCAAAAACGCATGCCCAGCCTTCGTTACCTTCAATAGTCCATAATTCTCAATATCTTTACCTATGTAGCCGGCTATCAATGCTTGTCGAATGACGGCGTTCCACGTGCGCTCATCTTCACCCTGTCCGCTTCCAAACACCTCTAAATCTTCATGTTGATACGAAAGTATTTGGCTCGTTTCTTTACCTAACAAGACATCTATCACATATTCGGCTTTAAATTTTTCTTTCAGTGCAATAATAGTTTCAAGAACCGCACAAAGTTGATCTTTTGCTTCCACTTGCTTTTTAGGATTTAGGCAATTATCACAATTTCCACAATTATCTTCCTCATACTCTTCTCCAAAATAATGCAGTAAAATCTTGCGACGACAAAGAGAAGATTCGGCATAAGCAGCAGTTTCTAACAAAAGCTGTTTACCAATCTCTTGCTCGGCAATGGGTTTTCCCTGCATGAATTTTTCGAGTTTCTGTAAATCTTTATTGATATAAAAAGTTATACACTGACCTTCTCCTCCATCTCGACCGGCTCGTCCCGTCTCTTGATAATAGCCTTCCAGACTTTTGGGTATATCGTAATGTATGACATACCTGACATCGGGCTTATCAATCCCCATACCAAAGGCTATCGTGGCAACGATAACATCTATTTTCTCCAACAAGAATGCATCTTGATTCTGAGTCCTAGTCGCAGAGTCCATTCCGGCATGATATGGCAACGCACGAATTCCGTTTACCTGTAACAATTCTGCCAATTCTTCTACTTTCTTTCGACTCAAACAATAGATTATACCCGATTTACCCTCCTGCGATTTTATATATTTAATAATGTCTTTATCGATATTCGCTGTTTTCGGGCGAACCTCATAATAAAGATTAGGACGATTAAACGACGACTTAAATACAGTAGCTTCCAACATGCCCAGATTTTTCTGTATATCATGCTGGACTTTCGGAGTCGCAGTCGCGGTAAGAGCTATTACAGGACGTACGCCAATCTCATTAATAATAGGTCGGATACGTCGATATTCAGGACGGAAATCATGTCCCCATTCCGAAATACAATGGGCTTCATCTACCGCATAAAACGACACATTCACCTGTTTAAGAAAATCAATGTTTTCTTCCTTCGTCAAGGATTCAGGAGCAACATATAACAATTTGGTTTTCCCCGATAAAATATCGGTTTTCACTTGGTCTATCGCAGTTTTGTTCAAAGAGGAGTTTATGAAATGAGCGACACCATCTTCGGCACTGAAATTCCGCATAGCATCGACCTGATTCTTCATCAATGCAATCAAAGGCGAAATAACTATCGCAGTACCGTCAAGAATCAACGACGGCAATTGATAACAAAGCGACTTCCCTCCTCCGGTAGGCATCAATACAAATGTATCATTCCCGGCAAGCAAATTTCTGATAATCGCTTCCTGATTTCCCTTAAATGTATCGAATCCGAAATTCCTTTTCAGTTCCTCAGTCAAATTTACTTCTTTTGCCATACGGTTACTCTCTTTCTCGTTATGTATATTCGCCGACCTTTATCGGTCAAACAAATTTATAAACAACTCCTCTTAATTACCAAATTTTTTCTTGCTGTTTTTTCTTATACTGCCAATAGTTTTGCTTTTTCTAACTTCTTTTCTGCATAGCTACGTGTTATATGCAATTTCTTTTTTGTCGAAGAAGGCGTTTCATACATAGCATCCATCATAATCGTTTCGACAATAGAGCGCAATCCTCGGGCTCCCAACTTGAACTCTACGGCCTTTTCGACAACATAATCAAGCATGTCCTCATCAAACGAAAGTCTCACTCCGTCCATTTCGAAAAGTTTGATATATTGTTTGATAATCGAATTCTTAGGCTCTACCAGAATTCTCCGTAGCGCGGCCTTGTCCAAAGGTTGCAAATAGGTTAAAATGGGCAATCGTCCTATAATTTCAGGAATAAGACCAAACGATTTCAAATCTTGGGGCGCAATATACTGTAACAGATTTTCCCTATCTATACGACCATTGCTACCACCTCCATTATAACCTACGACATGGGTGTTCAACCTCATGGCGATTTTACGTTCTATTCCGTCAAAAGCCCCGCCACAAATATACAAAATATTCTTTGTATTCACTGGTATCATTTTCTGCTCGGGGTGTTTACGCCCGCCTTGCGGCGGAACATTTACGATAGAACCCTCCAATAATTTCAACAAACCTTGCTGTACGCCCTCACCGCTGACATCACGGGTAATCGAAGGATTATCGCTTTTACGAGCAATTTTGTCGATCTCGTCGATAAACACAATACCTCGCTCAGCCGCCTCGACATCATAATCGGCAACTTGCAGCAAACGGGTCAAAATGCTTTCGATATCCTCACCCACATAACCGGCCTCGGTCAAGACAGTAGCATCGACAATCGTAAACGGAACTTTCAATAAACGAGCAATCGTCTTCGCCAATAAGGTCTTTCCGGTTCCAGTAGGGCCAACCATAATAATATTCGATTTCTCAATCTCAACATCATCATTATCGGCTACCTGCAAAACACGTTTATAATGGTTATAGACCGAAACCGACAAATAACGCTTGGCATCGTCCTGCCCGATAACATACTGATCGAGAAATGTTTTTATCTCTTCCGGTTTAGGTAAATCCTCTCGGGATACGGTCCATTTGAAACTCGCTTTTTTCTTTTTATGCAAATATTCTTCGGAAAGGAGATAGGCTTGCTCGGCACACTCGTCGCAAATGCAACCGTCCCGCCCCGGCATTAATAATCTTACCTCATTTTCTCCTCTTCCGCAAAAACTACACTTTTCGCCCTTAGCCATTCCTAGAATATTATTTCATAGATTTTACCAATACGTCGTCAATCATACCGTATTCTTTGGCTTCAAGAGCAGTCATCCAATAATCACGATCGGAATCTTTCTCCACACGCTCATACGAGTTTCCCGAATGATCGGCTATAATGGTATAGAGTTCTTTTTTAAGTTTCTGTATCTCCCTTGCCGTAATCTCTATATCCGAAGCCTGACCTTGTGCGCCTCCCATCGGTTGATGTATCATAACCCGGGAATGTTTCAAAGCAAAACGTTTTCCCTTTGTCCCTGCAACCAACAATACAGCGCCCATCGAGGCGGCCATACCTGTACAGATCGTAGAAATATCACTGCTTATGAACTGCATGGTATCGTAGATACCCAACCCGGCATATACCGACCCTCCGGGAGTATTGAAATAAATAGATATATCTTTACCCGGGTCGGCAGAATCGAGATAAAGCAACTGTGCTTCTATAACATTCGATGTATAATCATCGATAGGAGTTCCCAAAAAGATTATACGGTCCATCATTAAACGCGAAAACACGTCCATCTGGGTTACATTCAGTTGGCGCTCCTCCATAATAGAAGGGGAAAGATAGCTACTGGTAAACTGCGCATATTGATCAAGGGCAAGTCCATTCATACCCAAATGTTTTACCGCATATTTTCTAAAATCATTAGTCATAATTATATCGTTTTTAGATTGTTTTTTTAATCCCTATTTTTAGTCAAAGATATAAATAAAAACAATTATACCCCAAATAAAATTCTGCTGCCCGGTCTTTTTTGCCAATATCTTCACAAAAAATAATACATCAACCGAACTACAAGCATCAATTAACTATATTGGAAGATTTCAAACAATGAAAAGCCCCGAAGCCATTACGTCTCGGGGCTATCGATAATTATATCGATTTTATTACTCGGCAACTTCAAACATTTTCTGGAATTTATCCATCGTCACTTCTTTGTCTGTAAGCGTTACAGACTCCTTAATGGCAGTTTGAATCTTCTGCTCCGTAGCTTGGTCAATAAGACGCGAACGAGACTCTTTGCTCGATAACATTTCCCTAGCATAACGTTCGAGAACATCATCGGGAACACCTGTCATACCATATTGTGCGAACTGACTTGCCGCTACCCGTTTTGCCAAAGCCAACAAATCGGCATCATCGACATGAATATCGAATTGTTTTACGATTTGTTCTTTAATCAACTGCCATTTCAAATCGGGAACCATCTTCGCAAAATCCTCATCGATATTTTCAGCTTTACGATTTTTATCGGTAGCCAACAACCAACGTTTCAAAAATGCATCGGGCAAATCAAATTCACCTACTGCCTTTTCTATCGCAGCACGTGCATCAATCGAAAATTTATAATCGCTTTCAGGAACCAATTGATGCGCTATCATTTCACGAAGTTTAGCAAAATATTCCTCTTCTGTTTTTACAACATCTTTACCGAATACATTGTCAAATAATTCTTGATTCAATTCGGCAGGTTGCAAATGTGTGATATCTGTCACTGTCATCTCGAAATTCGATGTCACATTGGCAGCTTTTTCCTTATCGATATTCAACATAGAGGCCAGTTCTGCGACCGAAGCATCACAACTTTTCGAAGGATTGAACATCACTTTGTCACCTTTCTTCACACCGGCAAATTTAGCTTTTTCCTTGTCATTCTTGAAATATGCAGGAGAAACGATGGTACTTTCGACCGTAATTCCCCCTTCTACCGGAGTCCCTTTTTTTACCATTTCTACCATCGAACCTTTGATAAGGTCTCTTTCATCGGTAGACTCATCTACCGAAATCTGTTTACCGAAACGTGACAAAAAGGATTCATTCTGACGTTTTACCATGTCATCATCGACAGTAATCGTATAGTAAGGTACTTTTATTTTTTTATCGACCTTTACATTCAATTCGGGGGCTAATGCCACATCAAAACGGAACGTGAAATCGTCTTGTGTATCCAAATCGACAGTCATATCTTCTGCGGTCATCGGCTCGCCCAAGATATTGAGCTTATTATCACGAATATAATTGTACAGAGACTCGGAAACCAAACGATTAATTTCTTCAACTCGAACCGATTTTCCAAACATCTTCATGAGCATACTAAAAGGAACTTTCCCTTTTCTGAATCCGGGAATATTCGCTTTTTGCCCATAAGCACGAAGAGATTTGTCTACTTTTTCCTGATAGTCAGCCTTTGAAATTTCAATCGAAATCACGGCATTCAGGTTGTCAGTGTTTTGATGCGAAACGTTCATTCTTATGATTTTATTAAATTAGACTCACAAATTTATTCTCAACTTTCCACAAAAAGCGTGCAAATTTGAGAGCGCAAAATTAGTGCTTATCTTTCGATAATCAAATTATTATTAATTTTTTTCTTTCTACCTATATCGTGAAAAGACTTTCCACTCCGCAAGAGCAGCCTCCTTTGAACCCCAATACCCCACCTTATTTCGTATCGGACATCAATTGTTCAAAAAAATCGTCAAGCTCTTTATCCATTTTTTCCCAAAAATCATCGTGCAAATAGATATTCTCATCGTCCAATGTAACCAAATCGGCAACGGGCTCCATCTCATTATCTACCAACACGACAGAAAAAGGGGGTATAATATCCAGCGAATGTAAAGCATGATTCACATCTTCATGACTCAACACCTTCCTCAGAAAAGCAATTATCGCAGCATCCGAACGTTCTCCACTGGAATCTCGCCACTCGTCCAATCCATCAATTACCGATTGCACCAATATACTTTCAGTATCATCAAATACCGAAAACAACTGTTCATCGTATTTCACCTGCACATACATATCGGTCAAGGACATCGCCTCTGCACGAGCCTTCTCCACTGCCGTACAAAAAGACTCACACATTGCAGAAAAAAGTGTTAATTCCGAAGTTTCCATAAATACATAATTATTTGTACTTCAAAGATAGTATAACCGAAGATGGAAACCAATTTATTTAGTCATGCCCGGCTCAACTTACCTTTACATTCACGACAAAGATAGCGAAAAAATCCGTAGACATCGCCGTTATGCAAAATTTTCTCCTATTGGAACCCGCTGCACGGTTCTTGGTGAGCATGGCCGGTGAAGATCTGGCCCGCACCTTTGCTGCCGGCATTGTTTCGCCGCTCTATGCCGCTGCGGCCGCTCGTGCTGCGCTCACGCCCGAAGTGGGCGGTCTCAAGGCCGGCGAATCGGCCGCATCCCCCGATTTGGTCTGCACTCGACGTGCGGACGGGTTCCCTGCCGACCAGGATCGTCTGGTGCTGGGCGCCTGGGGCGCGCTCCTGGATGCACCCGGCTGTCTGGCTGCCGAAGCATCGGGTCTCCCGGCATCGCCCTATGTTTGGTGGCAAGTCGAGCAAACGGGCTACATCGTGCCCGATGACACGCAGCCGGCCGACCGCTCCGCGCTTGAAGTCGAACGCACGTACCTTGGCGCCGACGGCAAAGCCAAGACCGAATTCACCGCCGGCGAACGCGTGACGGTCCGCGTCAGAGTGAAGAGTTTTGCGGGCGAAAGCGCCGTACGCGACGCCGTTGTCACCGACCTCCTGCCGGGCGGCTTTGTCTGGGCCATGCCTGCGGGGGCATGCCCCGAAGGCGCACTCGAATGCCGCCGTGCCGAAGACCGTGTGCAGTGGGCCGTGCCTGCGCTCACCAACTGGGAGCCGCTCACTTTCACCTACACCGTGCGGGCAGCCTATC
>OGRN01003715.1_pt1 | contig 10614 bp, 9 predicted proteins | sample 1553401 | NCBI WGS metagenome assembly OGRN01 (sample SAMEA2580096, study PRJEB22360) | human gut metagenome | biome: human gut; feature: human-associated habitat; material: faeces | place: Denmark | collected 2008/2010 | reverse complement strand
CCCGCCGCCCCCCGAAGCGGCTTTCATGGAAAGCACCCGCCCCTCCCGGCCCGTCAGGGTGAGAACAGCGGTATTGGGATGCGCAGAGCGCAATTCCACAGGATGGATCCGGAATGCCATGCCCTGCTCTGCGGCCAGGGCAAAGCTGTCGGGCAGGCGGGGATCATCGGGCCGCAGGCCAAGCAGGCCGGCGACCAGGGCTTTATCCGTGCCATGTCCCTTTCCGGTGGTGGCAAAGCTGCCGTACAGGCCAATATCCGCCTGCACCGGGATCTCACCCAGAAGCTTCTGAGCCGTGTAGCCGATCCGGGCGGCACCCGCTGTATGGCTGGAAGAGGGGCCGATCATAACCGGCCCGAGAACGTCAAACAAGCGCATCCGATGCACATCCTTTCGTGCTCCGCCGGGCAAAAATCGCCCGCTTCGCACTTTTTTCTCTCTTTTATTATACCGCTTTTGCCCCACTTGTGCTATAATAACTTTATTAATGTTTGAAATCGCTCCTTTGGGGGCAACACGGAGGTTGGATTCCTATGAAACTGGTAAGCGTGGAAACTCCCGAAAAGAGTGTCTGCAAGATGACCTTCAGCGCAACGGCTGAGGAGCTGGAGACCGCATCCAATGCGGTGTATGAGCGCACCCGCGCCAGCTACACCATCAAGGGCTTTGCCAAGGGCGAGGCCGACCGTGCTCAGATCGAGGCCGACCGCGGCGAGCACACATTCTGGTATGATGCCATCAACGACCTGATGGATCGCGATGTTCCTGCCCTGTACGAGGCCGCCATGGCCGAGCACGGCTTCAAGGCGGTGGATGAGCCCAGCTATGACCTGGTCAGCGTTAAAAAGGACGAGGGCTTTGTAGCCACCGCCACCACCCCGCTGCAGCCGGAGCTGAACCTGACCCAGACCACCGGCTTCCATGTGGAGTGCGTGACCCCCGCCGTCACCGACAAAGAGATCGATGCCGTGCTGGAGCGCCGCCGCAATGCTGCCGCTGAACTGGTGCCCCACAAGGGCCCGGCCGTCAAGGGCAACATCGTTCACATCGATTACGAGGGCCTGCTGGACGGCAAGCCCTTCCAGGGCGGTTCCGCACAGAACCAGCCCCTGCAGCTGGGCAGCGGCCGGATGATCCCGGGTTTTGAGGACGGCATTCTGGGCCACAAGGGCGGCGAGGAATTCGAGATCAACGTCACCTTCCCGGCACGCTATCACGTCAAGGACCTGGCCGGAAAGCCCGTTGTCTTTAAGATCAAGCTGATCGATGTCTGCGTCCGCCAGCTGCCCGCCCTGAACAGCGATTTTGCCAAGAAGGTGGGCAAGGTGGACACCATGGAAGCGTTCCGGGAGCAGGTGCGCAAGCAGCTGCATGACGGCAAGCACGCCAGCGCCCTGAACCGCGCCAAGGATCAGGTGCTGACCCAGCTGGCCTCTGCCGCTGAGGGCGAGCTCCCCAGTGTTCTGGTGGAAAGCACCTACCAGCAGGAGATGCAGAACATCCAGCAGCAGCTCCAGATGCAGCGCATGAGCCTGGACCGCTACCTGAGCCAGATCCACCAGACCCGCGAGAACTTCACGGCCAACGTTCACGCCGCCGCCGAGAAGAACACCCGCGCCCGGATGGCTCTGCTGCAGGTCGCCCAAAACGAAGGTCTGGTGCCCACCGATGAGGAGATCACCAAGAACCTGCAGGAGCGCGCCGACCGCACCAAGAAAGCGCTGGAAGAGGTCAAGGCCAACGCCAACATCCCCGCCATGCAGCGCAGCGAGGCCATCCGCCGCGCCGCCGACTGGGTGATCGAGCACTCCACCATCGAAGAAAAGTAATTTCCCAAAGTACAACAAAAAGAGCCTGTCTCCAAGGAATTTCGGGAGACAGGCTCTTTTCTTTTGCAGTTTATTTTGTCAGGAGATTGAAGCCCATGACCACGATGCCCAGCACGACCAGAACGATGCCGGTTGCACGGTTCAGGGTCTTGGCATCGGCCTTATTGGCAAAGACAGCGGCGATGCGGGCCCACAGCAGAGTGAACAGAACGCAGAGGATGAACACGGTCCAGTCCGGTGCGCCGCCGATGGCAAAGTGGGAGACCGCGCCGGTCAGGGCGGTGAAGGTCATAATGAACACGCTGGTGCCCACAGCAGTCTTGAGCTCGTAGCCCAGCACGCTGGTCAGGATGAGCAGCATCATCATACCGCCGCCGGCACCGATAAAGCCGCAGATCGTCCCGATGACCACACCGCAGACGATGGACTGGAGGGCACGCTTCTTAGCAGAGACCCCCTGCATGGCTTCTTTTGTGGTCATAACGGGCTTGACGATGAATTTAATGCCAAGCAGGAATGTCATAAACACCGAGAAGCTGCCCATGGTGGTGGAAGGCACCAGGCTTGCCACCCAGCTGCCCACCACGGTGAACAGCAGCACGCTGGCCATCATAATCAGGCCGTTCTTGATATCCAGGTTCTTGTTTTTGTGGTAGGTGTAGGCAGACACCGCACTGGCCAGCACATCCGAGGAAAGGGCAATGCCGACTGCCATATAGGGGTCCATCCCCAGGAAGGTGATGAGCATCGGGCTGATGACCGCGGCAGCGCTCATGCCCGCAAAGCCGGTGCCCAGGCCCGCGCCCATTCCGGCAAAAAAGGTAACGATGATGGTAAACAGCAGATTCATCTTATTTTTCTCCTTCCAGGATCGCATCCAGATTTTCGTTCATCGTATCGATGACTTCAAAAAATATCTCGAGTTTTTCTTCCTCCAGCCCTGCCATCAGGCGGCGGATGAAATCATCCTGCATCCTGCGGCCCTGTTCGATGATGGACTGCGCCTTTTCGGTGCAGGCAAGCTCCGTTTTGCGGCGGTCATCCGGCACCGGACGGCGCTCCAGAAAGCCCTCCTGCACCAGCTTGTCCACATTCACCGAGACAAGGTTCGCCTTGATGTGGCGCACCTCCACGATATCGCGGGCGGTCGTGTAGTTGGGGTTGTTGGCAAGGAACATCAGGATATCAAACGCTGTCTGCGGCAGGTGCAGCTTCTGGCACAGCGGCTTGCAGACGGCGCTGTACACAAGGCCCGTCTTGTTGGCAAATTCCACACTGGGGTTCAGCTCACGCATTGCGCGCCTCTCTTTCTCTCTTTTTGAATTGTTCACTTTTGAAGTATTTTAGCATAAGGAATCTCTGTTGTCAAGGGCAGGCGGCGTAAAATCAACTGATCCATATACTTTGTCCAACGTAAAAAGCCCGTACCATGAAGATTTTCACGGTACGGGCTTTTGATATGCTTCAGGACAGGGTCACAGCACTGCCACGGCGAGGAACCGCACAACGAGCGCGGCAAGCCATGCCACAACGCACTGGTTTACGACCATAACGGTGGCCCAGCGGCCGCCCATTTCCCGCTTGACCGATGCCACAGCGGCGATGCAGGGGGTGTAGAGCAGGCAGAACACCAGCAGGGGAGCCGCTGCCGCCGGGCTGAGCGCCGCGCCCAGTGCGGCAGAGGAGCCATACAGGATGGTAAGGGTAGAGACAACGCTCTCCTTTGCCATAAAGCCGGTGATCAGCGCCGTGGACACCCGCCAGTCGCCAAAGCCCAGCGGTGCGAACAACGGCGCGATGCCGCTGGCGATCCAGGCCAGGATGCTCTCCTGCGGGTCTGCGGTCAGGCTGAGCTGGAAGTCAAAGTTCTGCAGGAACCAGATGATGATGGTTGCCAGGAAGATGACCGTAAAGGCACGCTCGAGGAAATCCCGGGCCTTTTCCCAGAGCAGCTGGGCCACATTTTTCAGGCCGGGCAGGCGGTAGTTGGGCAGCTCCATGACAAAGGGCACGGCCTCGCCTTTGAACAGCGTTCCCTTGAGCAGAAAGGCCATACCGATGCCCACAAGGATGCCCAGGAAATACAGGCCCACCATGACCAGTGCGGCGTACTCCGGGAAGAAGGTCACCGCAAACAGGCTGTAGATCGGGAGCTTAGCCGAGCAGCTCATAAAGGGCGTGAGCAGGATGGTCATTTTCCGGTCCCGCTCCGAGGGCAGCGTGCGGCTTGCCATCACGCCGGGGACCGTGCAGCCAAAGCCGATGAGCATGGGCACGATGCTGCGGCCCGAAAGACCGATGCGCCGCAGCAGCTTGTCCATCACAAAAGCCACGCGGGCCATATAGCCGGTATCCTCCAGCAGGGAAAGGAAGAAGAACAGGGTCACGATGATGGGCAGGAAGCTCAGCACACTGCCCACACCGGTAAAGATGCCGTCGATCACCAGCGAATGCACTGCATCGTTGACGTTCCACGCCGTCAGGGCATTGTCCACAAGGATCGTCAGGTTCTCAATGCCCAGTTCCAGCAGGCCTTGCAGCCCCGCGCCGATCACGCCGAAGGTCAGATAGAACACCAGCGCCATGATGCCCACGAACGCCGGAATCGCCGTATATTTTCCGGTAAGGAAGCGGTCGATCCTTGCGCTGCGCAGCTGCTCCTTGCTCTGGTGGGGCTTTACCACGGTCTGATTCACCAGCTGGTGGATAAAGTGGAACCGCATATCTGCAATGGCGGCGGCGCGGTCCAGACCGCGCTCCTGCTCCATCTGCAGGATGATATGCTCGATCATCTCTTTTTCGTTCTGATCCAGCTTCAGGGCCTCCTCAATGCGGGGGTCGCCCTCCACCAGCTTTGTGGCAGCAAAGCGCACCGGGATCCCCGCCGCCCGGGCGTGATCCTCGATGAGGTGGATGATGCCGTGGATGCAGCGGTGAACCGCACCGCCGTGGTCATCCTCGCCGCAGAAGTCCATCCGGCCCGGACACTCCTGATACTTTGCCACATGGATGGCGTGATCCACCAGCTCATCCACGCCCTCGTTCTTGGCGGCGGAAATGGGGACCACCGGGATGCCCAGCATCGCTTCCATCTCGTTGATGTTGATGGTGCCGCCGTTGCCGCGCACCTCATCCATCATATTCAGTGCCAGCACCATGGGGGTGTCCAGCTCCATCAGCTGCATCGTTAAGTACAGGTTGCGCTCGATGTTGGTGGCATCCACGATGTTGATGATGCCCGTGGGCTTTTCGCCAATGATGAACTGGCGGGTCACGATCTCCTCGCTGGAATAGGGCGACATGGAGTAGATGCCGGGCAGGTCGGTGACTTCGGTATCGGGGTGCTCCCGGATGGCACCGCTCTTGCGGTCCACCGTCACGCCCGGAAAGTTGCCCACATGCTGGTTGGAGCCGGTGAGCTGGTTGAACAGGGTCGTTTTGCCGCAGTTCTGATTTCCGGCCAGCGCAAAGGTCAGCACCGTTCCATCCGGCAGCGGGTGTTCGCCCTTTTTGGTGTGGTAGCGGCCGCCCTCGCCCAAGCCCGGGTGCTCCACCATCCGGCCGGCCTTCCGTGCCGGAGCTGCTGCGGGTGCTTCCGCCGGGGTGATCTCGATCCGTGCCGCATCGTCCAGCCGCAGGGTCAGCTCATAGCCGTGGATCTGCAGCTCCATGGGGTCCCCCATGGGCGCGAATTTCACCAGCGTGACCTTCTCGCCGGGGATCAGCCCCATATCCAGAAAATGCTGGCGGAGCTCTCCCGTTCCGCCCACTGTATCGATCACGGCACTTTCGCCGATCTTCAGTTCCTTTAATGTCATGGCAGATGCCTTTCCTTCGACAAAATGTTAGTGTATATGAACAGTCTTAATATATGCTAACTCAAAGGCATTGTCAAGGCGGGAAGCGGCAAAAATTCCCGCCTGTCCCCGCTGTTTTTGTAGAAATCTTTTCTCCTGTTCCGGCAGGTTTCCGGGCAAAAGAAAACGCACCCCTGAATTTTCACGTTCAAAGGTGCGTTTTGAGAACAGTTCTGTTTACTTCACGGTGTGATAGCCGTCGGGGTTGTTCTTCTGCCAGTTCCAGCTGTCGGCACACATCTCCTCGATGCCGTACTCAGCCACCCAGCCCAGCTCGTTCTTGGCCTTGGAACAGTCAAAGGCGTTGTTGCGCTCCAGGTTGTAGACCGCAAACTCGGTCAGCACGGGTTTTGTGCCCTTTTTTGCGGCCGATTTTTCCATCTGCTTTGCAGCAAGGTGGGCAAAGGAGAGGGGCAGATAGAACATACAGCCCTTGCAGCCGGTATCCTCTTTAAGCATCCGGCACATTTCCTTCAGGGTGACTTCATCATTGCTCAGGATGTAGCATTCACCTTTGCGGCCCTTGTCGGCGGCGGCAATGGTGCCTGCGGCCAGGTCACGCACATCCACCATGTTGAAGCTGCCCGCCATGCCGATGGGCATTTCACCGTTCAGGATCTGGGTCAGGGTGCGGGTGGTCTGGCCGATGGCCGGATCGTTGGGGCCGATGATGCCGCTGGGGTGGACGACGCAGGCGTTCAGGCCCGCGTGGGCGGCATCCAGTACCTTCTGGGTGGCCATGGCCTTGCTGCGGCTGTACCATCCTACCACCTTTTCCTCTTCATAGGGGACGAACGGATTCACTTCCCGGATGGGCTGCCCGGCGGGCAGCTCAGGAATAGCACCAGTGGAGGAAACGTACACGAACTTCCTGCATTCCGGGTGGTGCTTGGCGGCGGCAAGCATATTCTCGGTGCCGCCCACATTGACGGCGATCAGCTTCTCGCTGTATTCCGGGTCGATGGTGACCATGCTGGCACAGTGGATGCAGACGCTCTGGCTGCCCTCGGGGATGTTGAAGAAGGCTTCGCAGTCCTCGGCGCTGCACAGATCGCCCTCAAAAACCTCAACCTCAGCGGGCAGATACTTGCGGGCAGGATCCCCCTTGAGGACGAAGGCCCGGATGTGCTCGCCCCGTTCGATCAGCTGAGTGCAGATGTTGATGCCCAGGAAACCGGCCGCGCCGGTCAGCAGATAAATGGTGTTGATGTTCATATTCATTTCCTCCCGCTTTTCTCTCAAAGTGTACGATACGGTTTACAGCATTGCGGCCAGACCCAGACCCATGCTGTCGAACCCCTCAGAGACAGCCAGATAGGCGTCCATCGTGTCCTCGTCGATACGGACGGGAGAAGAGGTGTTCCGGTTTTTGAAGCTGTTCAGAGTGGCAGCGAGTGCCAGACCGATGCCGTAGTTTGCACCGCCCTCAGTCAGGGTGTAGTAAGCGTCCAGCGCAGTCTCGTCCAGGGTGGAAGCGGTCATGTTCTTGCGGTTCATCATGGTAAGTGTCCTCCGTTTTATGTTTGAATGTTTGTTGTTTGTTCTGTTGTGGAGCTCCGTGCTCCCTTGCGATGGTTAAAGGATACCCGACCAAGGTAAACGCAAGGTGAATATTTCTGTTTATCTTTTGTTTATCTTTGGGTGTATAATAGAGCCATACCATAGAAAGTGAGGAGAACGCCATGCTGAAAATTCTGGTTGCGGAAGATGACGTGAGCACCAACAAGCTGCTCTGCGCCATTTTAAAGATCAACGGCTATGAAGCGATCCCGGCCTTCAACGGCGAAGCGGCGCTGGATATCATCGACCACCAGCACATTGACCTGCTGCTGTGCGATGTGATGATGCCTAAAATGGATGGCTTTGCCCTGACCCAGGCCATCCGGGATGGCGGCAGCATGATGCCCATTCTGATGCTGACGGCCAAGGCCCTGCCCGAGGACAAGCACACCGGTTTTCTGGTGGGCACGGATGACTACATGACCAAGCCACCGGATAAGACCGAGCTGCTGCTCCGCATCAAGGCTCTGCTCCGCCGGGCCCGCATCGTGGATGAGCATAAGATCACGGTGGGGGATGTGGTGGTGGATATGGACAGCCGCACCGTGCGGCGGGGGATAGAGGTGCAGACCCTGCCGCCCAAGGAGTTTGAGCTGCTGTACAAGCTGTTGGCCTACCCGGAGCGCACCTTTACCCGGATGGAGCTGCTGGACGAGATCTGGGGCATCGACAGTGAAAGCGACGACAAGACCGTGAATGTCCACATCAACCGCCTGCGCAACCGCTTCTACGACTGGCCGGAGTTCGAGATCCAGACCGTGCGTGGCCTTGGCTACCGGGCCGTGAAGAAAGTGTGACCCAATGAAAAACGCATTCAACCGGCTGCGCAGCAGCATGGAGACCTTGAACCTGACCATGCTTCTGATCCTGAACCTCTTTTTCATGGTCTTTCTGCTGCTGGCCGTCTGCACCGTGCTGGTCCTGGCCGGTGTGGACGAGGGATTTCTCTATCACGATGGACAGGTCGAGCTCGGTGGTGCACTGGCCTTTGTCTATACCGTCTGCATCCTGATCGCTGTGAGCATGGTGGTGATGATACGGATGGTTTTTATCCACCCATTGCAGCGGAACATTGAGGCTATGAAAAAATTGGCAAATGGGGACTTTACCGTGCGTGTAAATCACGCGGAACACGGCTACGTGCCCCGGGAGATGGTCGAGTTTGAGCAGAGCTTCAACAAGGCAGCGGAGGAGCTGGGCGGCACTGAAATCCTGCGGAAGGATTTTATCAACAACTTCTCCCATGAATTCAAAACGCCCATCGTCAGTATCAGCGGTTTTGCCGACCTGCTGCTGGAAGAGCAGCTGCCGCCCGAGGACCAGAAGGAATACCTGACCATCATCCGGGACGAGAGCAGGCGGCTGGCCGACCTGGCAACGAATATTCTGACCCTGAACCGGGTGGAGAGCCAGACGATCCTGACCGACAAAGCAGCCTTCCCGCTGGATGAGCAGCTGCGCCAGAGCGTGCTGGTGACCCAGCAGAAGTGGCGGCAGAAGGAGCTGGATTTTGATGCCGACCTTGTTCCGGCAGAGTACACCGGCAGCGAGGGGCTGCTGAAAGAAGTCTGGCTCAACCTGCTGGACAACGCCGCCAAGTTCAGCCCTGAGGGCGGCACCGTGGCCGTGAACCTGCGCAAAGCAAAAAGCGCCCTGATGGTCTCGGTGACCGATCAGGGCGAGGGGATGAGCGCCGACACGCAGGCGCACATCTTTGAACAATTCTATCAGGGCGACACCAGCCACACCACCCAGGGCAACGGTCTGGGCCTTGCCATGGTGAAAAAAGTGCTGGAGCTCCACGGCGGCAGTATCCAGGTGAACAGTGCCCCCGGGCAGGGCAGCTGCTTTACCGTGACACTACCCATATAAACGAAAAAGAGGCGCTGAAAAGCGTCTCTTTTTGCTTCCGGTTCAAATTTCGCCGGGGTGCTCCTTGCGCCAGGCGAGGTAATCCTCCAGGATGACCGTGGCGCTGACGGAATCCAGAATGGCCTTGCGGTGGGCACCAAAAGTCCCCACCGCATCCAGGATGTCGGCGGCTTCACAGGTGGACTGCCGCTCGTCCCACATCCGCACGGGCAGGCCGCTCCAGATCTGCAGGGTCTTGCCCAGCTTGCGGCTCTTCTCGGCGCGCTCGCCCTCGGTGCCGTCCATGTTGAGCGGCAGGCCCACCACAATGAGCTCTGCCTTCTGCTCCTGGGCAATGCGGCAGACCTCAGCGGCTACCTTGGGCCGGGCCTTCAGGGTGATCTGGGGGGTGATGGGCGTGGTCAGGAACTCGGTGGGGTCGCAGACCGCAAGTCCCGTGCGGCTGGCACCGTAATCAACTGCTAGAATCTTCATGGGGAAGTGCCCCTCCTGTTTTGCTGTTTTTCCTCAGTTTACCACAGAATAGATTTTTCTTCAATTTTGCGGTAGAATAAAGTGGAACTCTGCGAGACTGAGAGGTTTGATTCGTTTATGCTGCAACTACTATTGGGCGGTTCCGGCAGCGGAAAAACAACGCTGTTGTACCAGCGCATCCGCACCCGGGCCGAAAAAGGGGAAAAAAGCATCCTGCTGGTGCCGGAGCAATTCACTTCCAGCACCGAGGGCCGTATCTACCGTGAGCTGGGAGATGCCCTGTCCGGCATGGTGGAGAGTTTTTCTTTTACCAGTCTGGCAGAAAAGATCCTTTCCACCGAGGGCGGCGCGGCGGTGCAGACCCTCTCTGACGCAGGCCGTGCCGTGCTGGTGCGCCGGGCGCTGGAGGAGCTGCAGGACAATGTCCACTATTATCACCGCCACCGGCGCAGTGCGGCCTTTTGCCAGATGGCGGCTCAGACCATCGACGAGCTGAAGAGCGCGGGCCTTTCCGGCCAGCAGCTGGCACAGCTGGCCGGTGCCTGCGGAGCCGAGAGCGGTAAGCTCAGTGAGCTGGCCCTCATTTTTCAGGGCTACGAGACCCTGCTGGCCCGCAGCGGCATGGACCCCTCTGACCGGCTGGAGCTGGCCGGAGCCCGGCTGGAGGAAGCACTGGCCCGGCACAGTCTGCCGGAGTTTCTGCGGGACCGGGCGGTGTTCATTGATGAGTTCGATACCTTCAACGCCCCCAAAAAGCGGCTGCTGGGGGCCATGCTGGCGGCGCTGCCCAGCGTGACGGTGGCCCTCTGCGATGATGGTGCCCCCCTGCTGCCCGGTGACCTGAGCCTGTTCTCCGGGGCCAAGCAGGTGGCGGCGCAGCTGCGCCAGCTGGCCCGGAAAAATGGGGCGGAGGTGGCCGTTCCGCAGCTGTTGCGCAAGGATCTGCGCCACCGGAACGCCCCGGGCCTTGCCGCAGTGGCAGAGCTGCTGGAAACCGGCAGCTGCACCGCGGATGCCCCGGC